>Ga0209517_10001320_pt1 | contig 37801 bp, 27 predicted proteins | sample PeaSoiMetSII2010_FD_187695 | JGI IMG/M metagenome (GOLD analysis project Ga0209517, IMG submission 187695) | Peat soil microbial communities from Weissenstadt, Germany - SII-2010 (SPAdes) (version 2) | ecosystem: Environmental > Terrestrial > Soil > Wetlands > Peat | place: Germany...
GTGGGTACTTCGCTATTACGCCACTCGCTCGGACGGGAAACGAGTCGAACGCACGACCGCCATCGGTCTTGTCGAAGACATCGGCCCCACCACAGCGGATGCGTCGAGAGAAGTCGATCGCCAGAAGCTCCGCGAAACCATCAACCAACTGCAACGCTTTCAGGGGAGGCCAAGAACGTTTGGTCAACTCTGCCAGGACTACATCGAGAACGAACTGAGAATCGACCAATCCCAATCTGCAAGACCAAAAGCCTTTCCCACAATCGAAACCTACGAGAGACATCTGATCAACCGCATCATTCCCCGCTGGGGGAGACTGGCGCCGTTAGAGGTGGAGTCCAGAGACGTCGAAGTGTGGTTTCGGGAATTGCGCAAAGGGAACGCGCAGAAAAAGGAAAAGCCGCTAGCCGATCCTACAATAGACAGGATTCGCCGCATCATGAGCTTGGTCTACAAGCACGGTCAGCGACACAATTATGTGCCGCGACAGCAAGAAGGCAATCCGATGAACTGGGTAAGCCAACGGACAACCAGCGACTACAGGGCGCTCATCATGACGCCCAAGCAGGCGTTCGAGGTTCTTCTCAACATTCCGGAGCCGAGGCGAACGCTCACCCTGAGCGACGCGGCCACGGCCTTGCGGGTGTCGGAATTGCTCGGATTGATGTGGATGGATCTCGACTTCGAAGAGTCGGTGATGTACGTTCGCAGAGCTTATGTGTGGGGAAGGTTCAAGGTTCCAAAGTCCAAAGCTTCGAATGCACCGGTTCCCATGCATCCGTTATTGGCGCGGTTCATGCTCGCCTGGCGCGAGAGGACACGTTATCCCAAAGACAACGACTACGTGTTTCCGAGCGTAAGGCTCGGGGGCAAAAAGCCCCTGTCAGCATCCATCATGGTGCAGAAATACCTGAGACCAGCCGCTGTCAAAGCTGGTGTGATTGCATCGGACTGGAAGGGTCGTTTCGGTTTTCACAACTTCCGGCATTCACTGGCAACGGCGATGGTGAAGCTGAGAGTCGACCCCAAAACAGTGCAAGGTATCCTGCGTCACGAGGACTTCGGCACTACCATGGATCTGTACGCTCAGGCCGACATGGAATCGATGCGGGATGCGCAAGGGAAGTTCCTCGAACAATTGATGGGAGACAAAATCCACCTGCTCACGGGGCGAGTTCAATGAGAATCGTGGGTGGGATCGTGGGTGGGAAATTTCGGCTCCGCGCCGCTAAGTGCTTTGGAATGATGGTGGCCAGGGACGGAGTTGAACCGCCGACGCCAGCCTTTTCAGGGCTGCGCTCTACCACCTGAGCTACCTGGCCACGTTTCGAAACCTGCGCACTGCGCGCTGCGAGGATTGTTCGCTCCACGCGGACTGTGGCGGGATAACAACCGAAACCGCAATGCCGGAAACGTGTGGAACGCTTCGATTATAACAACCGCGCCGATTTCCCTCAATGCTGACCGGGCCAACCCGCGCACACCTGACAACGTGCCGATCGCCGATTCTGGTCTTCTCACTCTGGGCTTCGGTCGGCTTCTCGGTTTGAGTCACAACCCTGTGTGACGGGGGTTACAACCAGTCTTCGCAATCATGGGTAGCATGTGCCATGGAGCCGCGAACCCATCTCAGCCCGTCCCGGCGGCTCCGCCCGCTGCAGTTTCCTATTCTGATCTTCAGCATTTTCTGGACGCTGGCGTTCGTACTCTGGCGCAAAACTGGAAATCCCTTCTTCATCTTTGACATGGGCTATATCGGCACCTCGCTCGGCGTGGGCATCGGGCTTTACGAACTGTTACCGCGTCACAAGAAACCGGTTGGCCGCCGGCTGGCGCAGTTCCTTGTCGGGGTTTACATGGTCGGATTCCTAGGGCTGATTGTCCTGCAGAACATGCAACTGGAAGGCCTCTGGTTTTACGTGTTTACTGGTATCTTCAGCGGCGCCGTCATTCACTATTCGATCGCCAAGCTCTTTGGACCTATGATTTTCGGCCGCGGCTTTTGTGGATGGGCCTGCTGGACGGCGATGGTGATCGATCTGCTGCCCTACGACCGAAGCAAAGGCTGGGTTCCCGGCCCGTGGCGCTGGCTGCGCTACATTCACTTTCTGCTGAGCATGGGGCTGGTCGCATCCCTCGTCATCGTCTTCGGTTATCGCCCACGACATTGGACGCCCTTGTGGTGGCTGCTGATCGGAAACCTGCTTTACTATGCTGCCGCCATCCCGCTGGCGATCCTGCTCAAGGACAATCGCGCCTTCTGCAAGTACCTGTGTCCGGTCGCGGTTCCGATGAAGCTGGGTACGCGCTTCTCGCCGCTCAAGATGGGGGGAGTTGGTGAGCGCTGCGATTCCTGCATGGCCTGCGTGAAGATGTGCCCCATGGATATCCGCATTCCCGATTACATACAGGCGGGCACGCGGGTGCTCTCCACGGAATGTATTCTCTGCCAGACCTGCGCCAGTGTATGCCCGACGTCGGCTTTGTCGGTTACGTGGGGATTCGACGTCGGGGGAAAAGAACGGCTAGAGCAACGCCCGCAGTGACCAGGCTTCCTCTGCGTCCTCGGCGTCCTCTGCGGTTTTCATCTCTTTCTATCCCGCGAGGCCCTTCACGAATTCCACCAGACTGCGCAATGCGATTCCTGACGGACCTTTCGCGATCCACGGCTTCTGCTCTTCCGTCCATGCCGTGCCGGCGATGTCGAGGTGAATCCACGGCGTGTCTTCGGCGAATTCTTTCAGGAACATGGCGGCGTTGATGGCTCCGCCCCAGCGCCCGCCGGAGTTGACGATGTCGGCGATGCTCGACTTGATGTTCTCTTTGTATTCGTCGTCCAGCGGCATGCGCCACATTTTTTCTCCCGCCTTGCCATTGGCGCTGCGGAAGCGCTCGTACATGGCGTCGTCGTTGGCGAAAATTCCCACGTTGTTGTAGCCCAGCGCCACCACGACCGCGCCGGTCAAAGTGGCAGCGTCTACCAGATGCGTGCAGCCAAGCTGGCGCGCGTAGTACAGGCCGTCGGCGAGAACAAGCCGGCCCTCGGCGTCAGTATTGATGATCTCGATCGATTTGCCCGACATCGCGATCTGCACGTCGCCCGGTTTCTGTGCTTTGCCGGAGGGCATATTCTCCGTCGCGCACACGATGCCGATGACTTTGATCTTCAGCTTCAGCAGCGCGATGGCGCGCATGGCGCCAATCATGGTGGCGCCACCGGCCATGTCGGACTTCATTTTCTCCATGCCGTCGGCGGGCTTGATCGAAATGCCGCCGGTGTCGAAGGTAATTCCCTTCCCTACCAGACCCAGGACCGGCTTTTCCGGCGCGCCAGTTGGCTCGTACTTCATGACGATCAGCGCGGGAGGCTCGTCGGAACCCTGGGCCACGCTCCAGAACGCTCCCATCTTCAGTTCTTTGATTTTGTCGGCCCCGTAAACTTCGCATTTCAAACCGACTTCCGCCGACATCTTCTTTGCGCGCTCGGCCAGTATCGTGGGTGTCATACGATTGGAAGGTTCATTTACCAGATCGCGCGTGAAGTTTTGTGATTCGCCGACGATCTGCGCTTCGCTGGCGGCCCTTTCGAGCGCAGCCTTGTCTCCGCTGGTGATAATCGTGACTGCGTCAATCTTCTGATCTTTGCGGTCGCTGCGGTAGTAGTCGGGATCAAAATTCCCCACCTGCGCTCCCTCGACAATCGCCCGCACAGCGACCTCGGAAATCAGACCTTCCTTTGACGGAGGTGGATCTAGCTCGGGTCTCAGGGGCGGTGCGATGAACGCGCAACTCCGAATGCCGCGTGATTTCAGAGTGCGAACTGCGGTTCCGGCGACGCGGCGCAGATCATAACTCGAGAATTTCTTTGCACTCCCGCCGGAAACCAGCAACAAACGTTTCCCTTTCACCCCCGCGGGCTTGTGCAGCAGGGTCGTTTCAAACGGCTTGCCGGTGACTTCGCCGCTCGCCAGCAGATCGGCCGCGGCGGATTGCACCGCCAGGTCGGCGGTCGCAAGTTTGAGTTCCGGCTTCTTGTCTTTTTCTTTGGAAGCGGATTCGTTGGTCGCAGGCTCGGCGTGGTCCAGCACCACGGCGACCAGGGATTCGGTTTCAACTTCAGCAGGAGCAGAGAAGGAGATTGTCGTCTTCATGTTGTTCGGAGAATTGTAAGGGAACTCCAGTATCCCCGGCAGGACGGCAAAAGCGCAAGCCGCCCGGCGTAATAACCGCGATGCTCGTAAGAAAATCAGCTTGCCAGCGCACTCGGGAAGCGGGTCTGGAAGTCGATCAGGCCGACCCACTCCGGCGTGACCGTGATGCGTACCATCGAAGAAACCATCGTGAGTAACTGCTTGACCCAGGCCTTTCCCTGTTCAGTGCCGAAGTAACGCTCGGCGGCGGCCGCGTATTCGGGAACGATTCCGTCGCAAGGTTCGAGGCGTGCCGTACCGCGGATCAGAAGCACCTTGTGGGGAAAAGTATTGTCGTCAATCGTGAGCGATACTTTCCGATTCTTCGCCAGCGCTTTCAGCTTGGGCGCTTTGGGTGGAGTGGCCATGACAATGTCGCGTCCGTTCCAATGAAACCACATGGGAATGACGCGGGGTGTGCCGTCGGTCCACACATAGGCCAGACGGGCGGGAATTTTCGACTGCAAAAGTTCTTGCGCAGCGGGATGCTGCAAAAGGCCAAGGTCTCCTTGTTGAACTGCAGGCATGAGACACCTCCTTGTTGTTGGAACAGAGTTGTCGGAACGAAGTCGTCGGAGCGAATCGGCGCTCCACAGGCGCGCCTACGTGACCTGACGACTCCGCAGCATTGTGCGCCAGAGATTGTGGACGGTCAAGGACGCGCGGAAGAATCCATGAACAATTGGGTCCTCCCCGCCGTATCCCTCTTTCGTTGGCCGCGCCGGATGACGCCGTCCGTGCGCCTGGCGTATCATTCAAACCCGCAGGCATCACCCGTGAGGTACTTCATGCTGATCCGATGGAAGATTGTCGTTCCCGTTGCCGCGCTGGCCCTCGCACTCTCCACCTTGAGCAGCCGAAATACGGCAACGGCCGCGGCCCCGCAAGCCACGGCTCCCGCGAAGGTAGTCCACGCCTCGAATCCCGCACCAGGGGGCGCTTTATCCATTCCGGACACCACGCTGGCCATCAACTCCCCGACGCCCATGTCGCAGCGCGTCGTGCATTACGAGATCGATGCGAAGTATGACGCGGGCAAACACACGGTGGACGCGACCGAGGTGCTCACTTATCACAACCTGACCGGGCAGGCGCTGGATCATTTTCCTTTCCATCTTTATCTGAATGGATTCCAGCCGAAGGCCACCTGGGTGAGCGAGGCCAAGCTCATCGGCAACCGCGACACCTCTTACGCGAAGTGGGAGGACAAGGAGTACGGCTCCGAGGAGATCAAGAGCTTCGAAGTGGTGGGACAGGGAGACCTGACCAAAGACCTGCAGTTCATCGCGCCTGACGACGGCAATAAAGACGATAAGACCGTCGTGGACTTGCATGTGCCCAAGCCGATTGCTCCCGGCGCCTACGTGCAGTTCAAGATCGCCTTCCACGATCAGATGCCGGAAACCCAGGCGCGCACCGGATGGAAGCGCGATTTCGTGCTGGGTGGGCAATGGTTTCCGAAAGTGGGTGTGTGGTGGCAGGGAGCGTGGAACTGCCATCAGTTTCACGCCATGACGGAATTCTTCGCAGATTTCGGCGTATACGACGTGAAACTTACCGTTCCCCAGAACGAAGTCGTGGGGGCCAGCGGAGTGCTGGTCGAAGAGAAGAGTAATCCTGACAACACCCGAACATTCACCTATCACGGCGATGACATCCACGACTTCGCCTGGACTGCCAGCCCGCGCTACAAGGTCAAGGACGACGGCGTGTTTCAGGGGCAGATGGGACCAGTGAAGCTGCGTTTCCTGATGCAGCCGGCGCACTGGGATCAGGCCGAGCGGCACGAACGGATTATCAAAGAGACGCTCGACCGATTCGAAAAGTGGTACGGGCCCTATCCCTACAAGACGCTGACAGTGGTCGATCCTGAGCCGGATTCGGCGGCGGGCGGAATGGAATACCCCACATTCATTACGGGCGGAACGAGTTGGTTCGCGCCCAAGGGGTCTACGGAAGAACCCGAAGGAGTGTTGGAGCACGAATTTGGCCACCAGTACTGGTACGGCATGGTGGCCACCAACGAATTTGAAGACGCCTGGATGGACGAGGGCATTAACAGTTACACCGAAGTTAAAGTCCTGAGCTCGATTCTTGGGCCGTACACGTCAGTGTTGAACATGGCAGGCATTACAACGGGTGATATCGAACAGCAGCGGCTGTTCTTCATCGGTGTGGGCGATCTTGATCCCATCGCGCAGAAGGGATACGAATACGCCAGCTACGGCTCATATGGCGGCATCACCTACGGCAAGACCGCGAGCGTGCTGCTCACGCTCGAAGGCATCATCGGCGAAGACACCATGGCGAAAGCGATGCACACCTACTTCATGAAATATCGCTTCACCCATCCCACCAAGGAAGACTTCCTCAAGACCATCGAAGAAGTTTCCGGGAAGAACTTGCGCTGGTACTTCGATCAGGCGGTGTACGGGTCGCAGGTGCTGGACTACAGCGTCATGCGCGTGGATTCGTTTCCGGTGAACTGGTATGAGCAAAAAGAGCAGGGATTCGGAAGCAAGAAGGAAGATAAGAACACCGTCTACCGCTCCACGGTGTGGCTGCATCGCAAGGAAGACTTCGTAATGCCGGTCGAGGTTGAAATTCGCTTCAGCAACGGCGAGAAGATCCGCGAGCACTGGGATGGAAAGAGCCGCTGGACAAAGTTCAGCTACGAGAAGAAAGCCAAGGTCGAGTCGGCCGAGATTGACCCCGACCATAAGGTCCAGATCGACCGCAACAGTTTCAACAACAGCTTCATAGTCGAGGCCAATACCAAGCCGACTTACAAGCTGTCGACGTACTGGGTTTTCCTGACGCAGTTGATGAGTCAGGTCCTGGCGTGGTGGGCAGTTTAAGAAAGACAAGCCGCATTCGGATCACGTGCGAGGCGGAGATTCGCCTTACACCGCGGTTGAGATAAGGGAATCGAGGATCGAAACGAATGACCGAAAACAAAGGGTTACTCGGCAGCGGGCTAGGTATGGTGATGCGCAACAAGCGCTACATCGTGTGGTTCTGGTTGCTGGACCTGCTCCTGACCATATGCGGCACGTCAGCGTTCCGCGAAGCCGCCCACACCGTCCTCGACCACAGCTTGTACAGTGAGAAATTGCTCCACGGCTTTGATCTCTCCGTGATGGTTGAGCTCTTTGCCCGCCCGGAGTTTGGGCCCTTGGTGGCGGTGACCGCCCCGGCTATCTACTTTGCGATCATATTCTTTTTGGCCATAGCCCTGTTCTTGCCGGGAGTTTTTCAGGGATATGCCTCTACCTACCGTCTTCCGCGCGAAGACTTCTTCCGCGCCTGCGGGCGAAACCTGTGGCGCTTTATCCGCCTCATGATCGTGGCCGGCATTGTGATGGGAATCTTCGCGGGAATCCTGTTCGGCATCAACGGTGCGGTGGTGAAGAAAGCCGGTGAAAGCACGAACGAACTGTTGCCGTTTCGGCTGCAAATGACCGGTCTGGCTGTGATCTTCCTGGCGATGACCACCCTGCGCATCTGGTTCGACCTCGCCGAAGCCGATATCGTTCTGAGCGATCAGCGGGCGGTGCGCAAGTCCATCTGGACCGGCTTGAAGCACACTCTGCGCCATTTGGGGCGATTGCTCGCGAGCTACGTCGTGGCCACGATTGTGGCGGCGATTATGCTGGCGGGCGGGCTCTGGGCCTGGATAAAGTTCGTTCCGTCCGAAGGCGTTTTTCGCGCATTCATTTTCGCCCAATTCATTCTTTTTCTGCTCTTGATTCCGCGCTTCTGGCAGCGCGGGGTGGCGGTGTCGTATTGGCAGCAGAAGATGATGGTTCCGGTAGTGGCCGCACAGCCGCCAACGCTACAGGCGATTGCGCCACCACCAGCGCCTGTGGCGAGTGAACCGCCGCCTGCACCACCGGCCCCGCCAGCGACTCCGGGTCCTTAGAACCTAAAGTAGGACAACCGTGATGCCCTGATTCCGCCTGCCGAGGTCGGGATCGCTTTTCAGCTCCGCATGCGCCTGCAGCAGACGCCAGGTCGTTTCATCCGATTTCGACCAGTCTTCCCCGAAAATACAGCCGCGAATCTGCCCGGCCTCCGCCATTTCATGCAAACGCTTCTGCACCGCAATGCGAATTTCCCCTCCGGCTCCGCTTGAACCGTAACCGTGGATGACCTTCAGCAGGGCTGTCTTTTCCCGGCGTGCCAGCCCGAGCTCTCGCTCCAGCCGTTGCAGCGCCTCGCGGACCTCCGGCATGTCGGACTTGAGGTTTACAGTTTTGATAATCTGTCCTTGGGCCACATACGACGCCCCTGAAAAAACAAGCTCCGCCGCCCATCAGGCAGCGGAGCAAGGATACCGCAGGTTGCTCTACTTCTTGGCTGCTACGGGCTTAAAGGCGTCGGCAAACGCCTGAGCGTTTGGCGTCCCTACCCCCGTTACGTTATCCCAGCCGACTTTTGTATGCAGGCTGGTGTCGGTTCCGAAAGTCAGAACCAGCGTGGTGTATTGCAGGAAGGGATAGTCCCACAGCGCGCTGTAGAACTTCCCCGCCGTCACTCCCCCGACCTGAGCGGGAGTGTACTTGTTGGTAAGCGTGCTCGACTCCTGAACCTTGGCGTTAACGTTGGTCGTCGAGCCAACGGGAACGACATCGGTAATCGCTCCGGATGGCATCGAATACAGATAAGGAGCCGCTTGGCCTAACGGCGCTCCAGCTTCCTCATTCGCAATGGCCCACAATGCGGAGAACATCGGACACGCCGCGCTCGTACCTCCGACTGCGAACCACACCTGTGGCGGGAATTGGCCAGCTTGAGAAATCACGACCACGGCGCCGGTGAATGGATCCGCCAGCCAGCCGACGTCGGGAAGCTGCCGGTATTTCCCCGGGATCTTACTCTGGTATGACGGTTTCGCGAAGAAGCCGCTGGGTCCACCGCCGGCTCCCCCGATGAAGCCTAGGGTTGCGGGGGGATCAAAGATGGTCCCGGCTTCGGTTAACAGCGTTTCATTGTTGCCCCAGCCAGCTTGCCACGCGATGGAGTTGTCGGCATTGAGAGCCAAAGTCACTCCACCCACCGAGGTGGCCCAGGGAGCGTCGGCGGGAAAGCTGACCGTCTGGACTCCGGTACAAAACGTGTTGTCACCGCAATCCCCCGACGAGTAGTTAGTGGAGATGCCAAACACGGCCGCAATTTCGGAGAGCAGATTTCCGTTCTGCAATTCTGTTGGCGAGACGAAAGCCTCGGGTGCCCCATAGCTCCCCGAGATCACGTTGCCCAGCCCGGAAATGATCGTGTAATACTCCGCCTGGTCAATATCCTGAAAGTAGCTCGAGGGCGGAACAATTAGATTGATGTTTGCGCCGGGAGCGATGGCGTGGGCCCACTCGACGTCGAGGTTGATTTCTGTGTTTGGTCCGGCGCAAGTGGATGGCCGCGGAAACTGGATGATGTTGAAATTCGACGAGGTCAGCGCCGGCAATCCGAACATCGCCGAAAACGTATTGGCGTCATCTTGAATGGTCAGCGAACCGCACCAATCAATGATGGCGATGGTCTGCCCCTTACCGTCGAATCCCTCGGCGTACAACCCGTTCAGATTGTAGGCCGCCTGGATCTCCGGCGGCGTGTAGCCGCATCCAGCACTCTCCGGCGTCTCGAAGTAGTGATTCCCATGGTAAGTGCCAATGGGGAATGAGCCGTCGTTATTGTTCGACAGCACCTCCGTTTTCACGCCGTCGAAGCAGTTCGACGTGAAAAAGCCAGGAGTGTCCGCCGGTGCTGCTGCTGCCGTCTGGGCCTTTGCCGCGGCTCCCTTAGGGCTGGGGAGACCCGTGCTTCGCACGTCCAGCGGATGCTCGTACTTTCCTGTGTCCAGTCCGGAGACCGACCTCACCAACGGCGCCGCCGCTCCTTCCACGTACGGATCGCCGGCGTTGGCCCGAATGACCTTGGTCCCCACCTGGTAATTGTTCAGTTGTACGTGGAACGCCTTCTGCACATCACCTACTGTGCCTCTCGCTCGGACGAAGAAATTGTCCGGGCCCACGTTCACGACCTTCAAATTGTGGGAGGTGAAGAACTCGCTCACCGCCGCCGCCTCTTTCGCCGTGGGAGCAAATCGGGCAGAAAAGGTGCTTCGCGTCAGCCAGCTACGATAGTGCGGAGAGGCGGGATCGTACAGTTGTTTCGCCAGCGCGTCGAGCTCGCCGCGATTATGGGGTTGCAGCCAGATACTCACCTCGATCGTCTTCGATGCATCCTCCGCGCCGAGATTCTTCGCCGTGGACACAAAGCTGGGAGTGTTGTGAACGACAAGCGCTCCACTAGCCGCAAAGGCTGGCAGCGCCATGCACACGACCAACGCGGCTGCCACGCCGTACCAGCCGCACTTTCGCAAGATTTGGAAACCGGAGCTTAGTGACACGTCTTCATTCTCCTTTTTGTGATTCATGAATCCTCCTGGGAACTCATGGAACAGATTGGAATTGCTAGGCCCGGGCAAAAGGAAGGTAACGCTGACGCTGGTTCGTTTCCCCACGCCCCGAACAGATTCGCCCACAGTGGCCACCGGCCCTGCCGGTCGCCAACGCAACCCGGATGCCCCAAATGACCGGCCCAGCTTGCCGAGTCGGCCCATCCGGTCCATCAAACGAGGACGCAATAGTACCTTCATGCCAGCCGGATAGCAATGACCTTTTAAAACTCTTTGTGGTTCACCCGGAGGAGTGCTCTCGGCTACGTCCTTTTCCTGTTCCTGCCCCGCGCGATGGCGTCTCGCGCTTCCTGATCGGCCGTCCGCCGACGTTCAGTTTCCCTTTTGTCCCAGAGCTGTTTGCCCTTGGCCAGGGCCAGTTCGACCTTCACTCTGCCGTTCCTGAAATACATCCGCGTTGGGATCAGGGTCAGCCCCTTTTGCTGCGTCTTGCCCGTCAGCTTGCGGATTTCGTCCCGGTGCATCAGCAGTTTGCGGGTACGCAGGGCAGCATGGTTGGAGTAGCTGCCGTGTTGGTAAGGGCTGATGTGGCAGTTCAGCAGCCACAGCTCGCCGTCCTTGACCAAGCCATACGAGTCCTTGAGATTGGCCCGCCCACCCCGGATGGACTTGACCTCGGTTCCGGTTAAGGCCACCCCGGCCTCAAATTTTTCCAGCAAGAAATAGTTATGTGAAGCGATCCTATTAACAGCGGCATCTCGCTGCCCTGAGGCCGTGGGATCGCGGCGGGGCGATTTTTCCGGGTTCGGTTTGGTCTGGTGGGTGGATTGGCGGGGCATGGGCGTTGAATCTTTTATCTTAACAGCGGAATGGCGTCGGACCTCAGACCTCAGCCCTCGGACGGCTGATTCTGCCGGATGCGGTGGCTGAGGTCTGACGTCTGGCGTCCGAGTTCCGGCTCCGGTCTCTGGTCTTACGACTAAAGAGTGTAACTGCTGTGCCAACAAGCACTTCGGGAGCTACAAATTGCGATGCTATAATCGCCTCGACGAGAGCTGCTCCGTGGATCAAGCGGTTTTCTGCGCGCCATCGCGGCGCAATGCGGGCAAATTGCCCTCCGGTGTTAGTGTGTGTATGAAGAAGACCACCTCTGTGAGTATGTTCTCTGTGAGGATCAACGAATGAAACCCCTGATGCGCCCGGCGCTACTGCTGCTGCTGGTCGCGGTTATAGCGCTTCCTGCCATCGCCGATAAGGCAAAGGACCTGTACGCCAAGGGCCAGGATGCCGAGGCTCGCCAGAACTACGAAGGCGCCTACGACTTCTTCAAACAAGCGTACGACCTCAAGCCCAAGGATCTGCGCTACCGGGCTGCCTTCGAGCGCATTCGCTTCGAGGCCGCGGCCTCCATAGTCCATCGCGGACAGGGCTTGCGCGACGACGGGAAGCTGGAAGAAGCTGTGGCCCAGTTCCAGAAGGCACTGGCTATCGATCCCTCCCTGTTCATCGCGAAGCAGGAACTCACCCGCACACTGAAGATAATCAGCGATCAGAAGAATCCTCCCCCGCAGGCTGCCGGACCGCCGGCCGGCCTGGAGCGCAAGGTCCAGGAAGCGGCTGGACCGGTGGAACTGGCTCCCATCTCGAACGTTCCAATCACCGTTAAACTTACCGACAAATCCGACATGGTTTATAAGACCATCGGACAGCTGGCTGGAATTAACGTTCTGTTTGATCCCGATTACATCCCGAAACAAATCAAGGTTGAGTTGAACGGAGTCACTTTGGAAGAGGCGCTGGAGATCAGCGCCCTGGAGTCGAAGACCTTCTGGCGACCAGTTACGCCCAATACCATTTTTGTGGCCCAGGACAATCCCGCCAAGCGCAAGGAACTGGAGCAAAGCGTCCTCAAAACGTTTTACCTTTCCAATCTCTCCCAGCCCACCGAGCTCCAGGATGTAGTCAATGCCATTCGCGCCGTGCTCGATGTGCAGCGCGTGCAGCAATTGCTCTCGCAGAATGCCCTGGTCGTGCGCGGAACGCCGGACCAGATCGCGCTCGCGGAGAAGCTGGTGGACGACCTCGATAAGGCGCGTCCGGAAGTTATCGTGGACATCGCCGTGATGCAGGTCAGCAAGGACCGTTCGCGCACCCTGGGCCTGAGCCCGCCGACCAGCGCCACGGTTACGCTGCAGAGCAACATCAATAACACCACCACGACCACGACCAATGGCACGACCACGACTCCAACCACAACCACGGGAACCAATGGCATCAACCTGAACTCGCTGGCCAACCTGAATGCGACCGACTTCCAGGTCACGATTCCATCCGCCAACCTGTCGGCGGTCATGGGCGACAGCGATACCAAGCTGCTTCAGAATCCGCAGATTCGCGCTCTCGACGGACAGAAGGCCTCGCTTAAGATCGGCGACCGCGTGCCGGTGGCGACCGGCTCGTTCCAGCCGGGCATCGGCGGAGTCGGCATCAATCCCCTAGTCAATACCCAGTTCCAGTATCTGGATGTGGGCGTGAACATTGATATCACGCCGCACGTGCATGCCGGCCGCGAAGTCACTCTGAAGATCTCCATGGATGTTTCTGCCGTCACCGGCAAATCGACCATCGGAGGAATCGATCAGCCCATCATCGGCCAGCGCAAGATCGAGCACGAAATTCGCTTGAAAGACGGTGAGGCCAACCTGCTTGGCGGAATCATGGAAGACCAACAGACCAAGTCACTCAGCGGAATTCCGGGGCTGGCGCAGATTCCGATCCTCAAGTACCTGTTCGGCCAGACCCAGACGGATCATTCGGAAAACGAGATCATTTTCGCCATCGTCCCTCACATTATTCGCGGCAATGATGTGAATGAACTGAACCAGCGGGCGATTGACATCGGGACTGCCAGCACCATCGAGTTGCGCCATGTGAGCAGGCCGGCAGCCCCGGCCAGTGCGCCGGGACCGGCCGCTCAGACGCCGACGCGACCGGCGTCTCCGAACCCGAGCCAACCTCCTGCCAGTCAACCTCAGGCAGTACAGCAGCCCGCATCAGGGGCCAAGGCTCCCGGCGGGACGCCAAGTTTTCTGTTGGATCCGCCAACCATTTCAGCGGCGAAGGGCGGCACGTTTGCCGTGAACCTGCTGATTTCCGGGGCACAGAATGTTTATTCCGTGCCCGTGCAGTTGAACTACGATCCGAAAATGCTGCAATTAGTGAACGTTTCGAATGGCGGATTCCTCTCGCAGGACGGCCAGGCTGTGGCTCTGGTTCACCGCGAGGATGAAACCGTCGGACAGTTGCAGATCACCGCCACCCGCCCGCCCGGCGCCGGTGGAGTCTCCGGGCAGGGTACCGTCGTCACCATGACTTTTCAGGCAAAGACAGCTGGCCAGACGCCCCTGATCATCACTCGGGGCAGCGCCCTTGATCCCGGATTGCAGGGCATCACGGTCAATGGCGCGCAGGCGGCGGTGATCGTCGAGTAGCGCGGAGTTCCCCCGCACTCGACTGAAATTGCGCATGAAGAGACCGCATGACGAGACGATGATGCTGCCGACTCTCCATCAAGGCTGCCCAGCTCTTCGCACGGCACGCGAGAGGATGAGGGTCTCCAGATCCGAGGGCGGTTTCACGCTCATGGAACTGGTGGTCGCGGCCACCATTATGGCGATTCTCACCTTGATGGCTGTGCCGCTGGCGCGCGTCACCATTCAACGCGAGCGGGAAAAGGAACTCCGCCAGGCGCTTTGGGAGATGCGCGATGCCATCGACCGCTATAAGGACGCCGCCGACCGTCAGGCCTTTCAGCAGAAGGTGGACAGCTATGGCTATCCCCCCGATTTGGAATCGCTGGTCAAGGGAGTAGAAATCCAGGGCGGCAAAAAGGTTCGTTTTCTGCGTTCTATTCCTATCGACCCCATGACCAAGACCAAGGAATGGGGCTTGCGTTCCATGCAGGACGATCCCGACTCCGACTCCTGGGGCGGGCAAAACGTCTTCGACGTCTACACCAAGTCGGAAGGTACCGCGCTCGATGGGACGAAATACAAGGACTGGTAAATGCTGCCGGGCATGAACAATGGGGGCATGAACAATTTGGACCGCACGGCGAGCGCGTTTGAAACACCGCGTGCTGCGGCGCGCCCGTTCGCCTCCCGCCGGCGGCTGCAGCGCTCCCGCGGCTTCACCCTGCTCGAGTTGATGATCGTTATCTTCATCATCATGATTCTGGCTTCGATTGCTGTGCCGGCATACAACCAGTCTGTCATTCAGGCCCGCGAGTCGGTCCTACGATCGAACCTGAGCATGCTGCGCAACGTGATTTCGCAGTACACCCTCGACAAACAGAAAGCTCCGCAATCGCTCGATGACCTGGTGACGGCCGGGTACCTCCGGCAGGTTCCAATTGACCCCATGACTCGCGAGGCAAACTGGGAGCCTCATCAGGAAGACGTACTTATGTCCGTGGACCAGCAGGACCCCGGCATCGACGACGTCCATTCCGCATCGAACGGCACCGCCAGCGACGGGACCGCCTACAGTACCTGGTGAGATCAGTTGCACCTTGCGCTCCTGCGCACGCGCAATTTGTACTGTGCCGCGGAGTGCTATTACCATCTAAGCATGCCCGTTGAAACCGAGATCCAGACTCCGGTGTCCGTCCGCGCGCCGCGCGGCACTCAGATCACGTGCAAAGGCTGGCAGCAGGAAGCCGCCATGCGCATGCTCATGAACAATCTCGACGAAGAAGTCGGCGAGCGGCCGAAGGACCTCGTCGTCTACGGCGGAACTGGCCGCGCCGCGCGCAGTTGGGAAGCCTACCACGCCATCGTCGCAACCCTGAAGAATCTTGGGAACGATGAGACTCTGCTGGTGCAGTCGGGCAAGCCCGTGGGTGTATTCAAAACCCACGATCATGCTCCCCGCGTGCTGATTGCAAATTCAAATCTCGTCGGCCACTGGTCGAACTGGGAGAAGTTCAACGAACTGGAGCGCGCCGGCCTGATGATGTACGGGCAGATGACCGCCGGCTCTTGGATTTACATCGGCTCGCAGGGAATCGTGCAGGGGACGTTTGAAACCTTCGCCGCAGCGGGCGAGAAACACTTCGGCGGAGATCTCGCGGGCAAGCTGATTGTCAGCGGCGGTATGGGCGGCATGGGCGGAGCGCAGCCCCTCGCCGCAACCATGACCGGCGCGGCGTTTCTAGGCATTGACGTCGATCCGGAACGCATCAAGAAGCGGCTGAAAACCGGCTACTGCGACTTCATGGTCACCACGCTCGACGAGGCGCTGCGCATTCTCAAAAACGCGGTGCGCAAGAGGGAAAATGTTTCGGTCGGGCTGGTCGGCAATTGCGCGGATATCATTCCCGAACTGGCCGAGCGCGGCGTGGTGCCTGACATTTTGACCGATCAGACTTCGGCCCACGATCCGCTGAACGGATATGTGCCGAACGGCATGAGTTTCCCGCAGGCTGTCGAGTTACGGAAAAACGATCCGAAGGCCTATCAGGAAAAGTCTCTCGATGCTATCGCACGCCACGTCGAGGGCATGTTGCGTCTGCAGAAGATGGGTGCGGTCACCTTCGATTACGGAAACAACATCCGCACTTTCGCTTTTCAGCGCGGAGTGAAGAACGCTTACGACTTTCCTGGATTCGTGCCCGCATATATTCGTCCGCTATTTTGCGAAGGCCGAGGCCCGTTCCGCTGGGTCGCCTTGTCGGGTGAGCCGTCGGATATTCACGTGACCGACGGTCTGGTGCTGGAACTGTTCCCCGACAACCGCATCTTGCGCCGCTGGATTGATCTGGCGCGCAAGCGCATTAAGTTCCAGGGACTGCCGGCGCGCATCTGCTGGCTGGGATACGGCGAGCGCGCGCAGTTCGGCCTGGCGATGAACGATCTAGTGAAGAAGGGCAAGATCAAGGCGCCGATCGTGATCGGCCGCGATCATCTCGACTGCGGCTCGGTCGCGTCTCCGTTCCGTGAGACCGAGAGCATGAAAGACGGCTCCGACGCGGTCGCGGATTGGCCGCTGCTCAATGCTTTGGTCAACACGGCCGCGGGCGCGTCATGGGTCTCGATTCATAACGGCGGAGGCGTCGGCATCGGCTACTCGCTGCACGCCGGGCAGGTCACAGTCGCCGACGGCACCGACGAGATGGCCAAGCGCATCGAACGCGTGCTGACCACCGACCCGGGGATAGGAATTATTCGCCACGCGGACGCGGGGTACGAAGAGGCGAAGGAGTTTGCGAAGAAAAAGGGCCTGAGGGTACCCATGGGATAGTTCAGCCGCCGCGATTCCTGAGTTTGAGATACTGACCAGGAAGCAGTACCGTCATACCTTCGATTTTCTTTCCGAAATACGGACCAAAGTGGCGGAAGTCCCCTGTCAACAGGTAATCGGCGCGAGCCTCAATTGCCGCCAGCAGAATCGGTGCGTCCTTCTCCGGCAAAGACACTCCACGCGGGAGCGTACGGTTGCTGGCCTCAGCGAATCGGACCTTCCCGGAAAGTGCCATCAGCCTTTGCAGTTGACTTTCGTCGGCCAAGTTGAACCGTGCCTCTTCCAACGCGTAACGCGAACTGTACAGAACAACGTTGTCGAGCCTCCACAGCCGAACAACGCGAGCATCCACTTTATAGGCGGCAGAGAACAGCACGTTGGCATCCAGAAACAATCGGTCCATTTAGGACAGCCTGGCATGGGGAATGGAATCCGGGTCCAAGCCCATCTTCCTTACCGCTCTGCGCGCGCTGCGGTAATCCGCCTCGTCTACTGCGTTGGACAAGAGAAACTCGGCCTTGCGCTCCGGAGTGTAGTGCTCGACCGGTATCACCACGGCGGGACGAATCAGAATGCCATCCTCTTTTTCCTCAGCGGTAACGATAGTGCCTTCCTCAATTCCAAACCGCTTGCGGAGATTGGCGGGCACGATAATTGCCCCCCGCTTCCCTACCCTCGCCGACTGCATAAGATTTGCTCCTCGCCTGATTATACAGTATGCCTGATTTTCAGGCATCTGCTTTAAATGGCCTCGAATCCGCGGACTGGTAAACTGCCGGAGTGCACTCCTTCAGACCATCTAAGTCGCAAAAGCACAAAGGGTTACTCCTAACCAACATTGGCGAGCTTCTGACCCTACGCTCAGACTCGGGTGTGTCTGGCCCCCGCCGCGGTCCCGAACTCACGGATCTCGGTATCATCAAAGACGGGGCTGTCTTGTGCGTCGGCGGCAAGATCGTTTCCGTCGGCGCGAGCAAAGACGCGTTGCGCGACCCGTGGCTGAAGAATAATCGAAGGAATGTCACCGAGATCGACTGCGCTGGCAAAGTCGTCCTCCCTGGTTTTGTGGATTCCCACACTCATCCTGTCTTTGTCGCGCCGCGCCTGGTGGACTTCGAAAAGCGCATCGAAGGTGCTTCCTACGAAGAGATCGCCGCGGCGGGCGGCGGAATCCGGTCGAGCCTGGAAGGCGTGCGCAAGGCGACACGAAGCGCGCTGGCTGCGAAAGTCCTTACGGTGCTACAGGATATGGCAGCTAACGGCACGACCACAGTTGAGGCCAAGTCGGGCTACGGGCTGACGGTGAAATCCGAATTGAAGTCGCTGGAAGCAATCCACGAGGCCGCCTCGCGCTGGCCCGGAACGGTCGTGGCTACCCTTCTCGGAGCGCATGTCGTTCCGAAAGAATTTCAAGGTCGCTCACAAAAGTACGTTGAGATCGTCTGTAAGGAGATGATTCCTCAGGCGGCGCGGCGGAAGCTCGCACAGTTTGTGGACGTCTTTTGCGACAAGGGCGCATTTACCCCGGAGGAAACGGAGCAGATCTTCGCGGCCGCGGAGAAGCATCAGCTGAACGTCCGCGCCCACGTGTGCCAGCTTTCGGAAACGGTGCTGTGGCCGTTTTTGCGCTTCCATCCGGCGTCATTCGACCACATGGACCATGTGAACGAAGACGACATCTCGCAACTGGCTAAGCGCGACACGATCGCCACGCTGGTGCCCGGCGCGAATTATTTCCTGGGCTTGAAGGAGTATCCGAAAGCGCGCCGCTTGATCGATGCTGGGATTCCGGTCGCGCTGGCCACGGACTATAACCCAGGCACTTCGCCCACCATGAGCATGCCGATAGTGATGTCGCTGGCCTGCACACACATGAAGATGTCGCCGGCGGAGGCCATCGCGGCGGCCACAATCAACGGAGCATGGGCGCTGCGTGTGGCGGAACGAAAAGGCAGCATCGAGCCGGGGAAAGATGCCGATTTGGCGGTGTTTGCGGTCAGCGACTACCGCGAGATTCCCTATTGGTTTGGGGCGAATCATTGTTCGATGACGGTGCTGAATGGGGTGGTTCGGTCGCGCGATTGAACTTTCGCGCGGCCACCTCCGTATGAGTTGATGGACAGGTATGCGTTCTGCGGTGGTGGGCAATCCAGCAAAACATAACAACGATCGGGGCTATCGCGATCCATGCTGTCGTTCATTGCTGGCCGATCAATGCTATCGATCCATGCTGAGGAAACAAACCGACTCTATCCTCTGAGGAAGGCTCTATGAAGCGAATTTTCGCAGTGATGATCTTTGTCGTGCTTTCAATCGCCGCAGCAGCCGCGCAGAGGTTGCCCGAGGTTGCGAGGCCAGATAATTACAAACTCACCTTCGCGCCTGACCTGGAAAAGGCCACATTCGAGGCCGACGAGACCATTGCCATTCAAGTGCTGAAACCGACCTCAGAGATCACGTTGAACGCGGCCGACATTGATTTCCACGATGTCAGCATCAGCAGCGGCGGCAGCACCCAGAAGGCCAAAGTCACGCCCGAGAAGGAAAAGGAAATGGTCGTACTGGCCGTCGAAAAACCGCTGGCCGCCGGCCCGGCTACCATACACATCACTTACGCGGGCATTCTCAACGACGAGATGCGCGGCCTTTACCTGGGAAAAGACGATCAAGGCCGCAAGTATGCGGCTACGCAATTTGAAGCCACCGACGCGCGCCGTGCTTTCCCTTCCTTTGACGAACCCGACTACAAGGCCACCTTTGACATTTCCGCTGTCGCCGACAAGGGCCTGGTCGCCATCTCGAACCAGAAAGTAGTGTCCGACACAGCCGGTCCCGGGGACAAACACACAGTACGCTTCGCCACGACCGCCAAGATGTCGTCGTATCTGGCGGCGCTGGTCGTGGGCAACTTCGAATACATCGAAGGCTCCGTGGACGGCATCCCGATCCGCGTCTATAGCACTCCGGGCAAGAAGGAGATGGGGAAGTTCGCGCTCGAAGCGGCGGAGTATATCGTCGGCTACTACGACAAGTATTTCGGGATCAAGTATCCCTACGGGAAGCTGGACCTGGTTGGCCTGCCGGATTTCTCCGCGGGCGCCATGGAGAACGTGGGCTGCATCACGTTCCGCGAAGTGATTTTGCTGATTGACGAGAAGCAGGGATCCATCGATCTTAAGAAGACCATCGCTTCCGTCACCGCGCACGAGATCGCTCACATGTGGTTCGGCGATCTGGTCACCATGAAATGGTGGGATGATGTCTGGCTCAACGAGGGCTTCGCTACATGGATGTCGAGCAAGCCGGTGGAGGCGTGGAAGCCGGAATGGAATGTCAAGCTCGACGATGTGGCTGGAACCGGCGGAAGCCTCAACGTGGATTCTCTGTCGAATACGCGTCCGATCCACCAGGCGGCTGAAACTCCGGCCCAGATTCTCGAGCTGTTCGATGGAATCGCCTACGGGAAGACCGCAGCAGTGCTGCGCATGCTGGAAGCCTACCTCGGCGAGCAAACTTTCCGCGCGGGCGTCAACGCATATCTCACGCAGCATCAGTACGCTAATGCGACGGCCGACGATTTTTGGGATGCGCAGGCGAAGACCTCCCATAAGCCAGTGGACAAGATCATGCCCACATGGGTCCAGCAGGCGGGAGAGCCTATCGTCAACGTGAAGGCGGAATGCTCAGGCAATTCCACCAGCGTCACATTGGCACAGAGACGGTATTACTACGACCGGTCGAAGTTCGAAGAAGCGAACGACCAATTGTGGCAGATTCCGCTTTGCCTGAAAGGATCGGCGACGAGCGACGGCGCGCCCAAGTGCGAACTTCTAACCAAGAGAGAAGGGACCTTCACCCTGCCCGGTTGCTCGACCTGGGCTCTGGCCAATGCGGGTGCGGCGGGATTCTACCGGGAGGGCTTCCAGCCGGACGCGGTCCGGGCCTTGGCGAACGATGCCGAGACCAAGCTGACTCCTGGCGAGCGGATTGCGGCAGAAAACGACATCTGGGCCTCGGTGCGGGCGGGGCGGGAGCCCGTCGGCGACTATCTGGCCTTCGCGCAAGGTCTGCAGTCGGACCGCAACCGTGCCGTGATCGAGGATGTTCTCGGAAGCCTCAATTACATCGGTAATCACCTGGTCAATGAGAGCGATCGCGATGCCTATCGCGCCTGGCTGCGGCAATACCTGGCTCCGGCCATGAAGGAAGTGGGGTGGGAGCCAAAACCAGGCGAGAGCGACGAACAGCGGACCCTGCGCTCGCGCCTGTTCGGTGCCCTAGGCTACGATGCCCGCGATCCGGAGGCGCTGGCCGAGGCCCGCAAGCTCGCCGACAAGGCTCTGGCCGATCCATCGTCGGTCGACCGCGAGCTTGCCGGCAGCGCTTTCCCGCTGGCCGCTCTCAATGGCGATTCTGACTTCTACGACAAGCTGATAGCGGCGATGAAGAATCCGAAGTCGCCGGAGGAATACTATTTGTACTTCTTTACGCTTCCCCAGTTCAGCGATCCGAAGCTGCTCGAGCGGACTCTGGAATATGCGATTTCGCCCGACGTGCGTTCTCAGGATGCCCTGCAGTTGGTCACCGGAGTGATGGGAAATCCGGCGGGCGAGAAACTGGCTTGGGACTTCATCCGCCAGCACTGGGCCGAAGTGGAAAAAGCAGGCGGACCCTTTGCCAGCGCCCAGGTCGTGAGCGCGACCAGCGCTTTCTGCGATGCCGGACTGCGGGATCAGGTGACGGAGTTCTTCACCGCGCACAAGGTCGCCGCCGCCGAGCGCACTTACAAACAGTCGATTGAGCGCATCAACAACTGCGTGGATTTCAAGGCGCAGCAGCAACCGCAGTTAGCGTCGTGGCTCGGACAGCACGGCACCGCGGGCGGTAAGTAGAAGGCCGGCTGCAAACCACGGCCCGGGAACATCCCGGGCCGTAGTTATTTGGGCATGTTCCGCAGTAATCGCCAAGGCAGCTCTTCAACTTTCAGGAAGTCACCCCACTGACATAGGGCTCGACTATAGTATTGGCTGTCCATTTCTGATTCTCCGGGGAAGACAATGAGCAAGAGCAAAGGCTACGCGGCCCTGACCGCCAGGGCTGCACTGGTTCCGTATACATTCGAGCGTCGTGAACCACGGGCGCACGATGTCGTCATCGAAATCAAGTACTGCGGGATTTGCCATACGGATATTCATCAGGTCCGCAGCGAGTGGAACGACTACCTGCCAGAGTCGATCTTCCCCATGGTGCCGGGGCATGAAATTGCCGGCGTGGTGACCGCGACTGGCAGCGGAGTCACGAAATACAAGGTGGGTGACAAGGTCGGTGTAGGCTGCTTTGTGGACTCCTGCCGCACGTGCCCGGAGTGCAAAAGTGGCCTTGAGCAGTACTGCACCGTGCACACGGTTTGGACCTATAACGCACGCGACCACGAGGGAGTGCCGACCTGCGGTGGTTACTCCGACCGAATCGTGGTGGATGAGAACTATGTGCTTCGCATGCCGCAGGCTCTGCCACTCGATGCCTGCGCCCCTCTGTTGTGCGCCGGCATTACGCTCTACTCACCGCTCCGGTATTGGCAGGCGGGGCCGGGCAAGAAAGTGGCCATTGTCGGCCTGGGTGGACTCGGTCACATGGGCGTCAAGCTGACGCATGCTCTCGGCGCCGAAGTCACCGTCCTGAGCCAATCTTTGAAAAAACAGGCGGACGGCAAACGTCTGGGCGCCGATCACTTCTACGCGACCTCCGACCCCGAAACATTCGCGCGGCTGAAGGGATCTTTCGACTTGGTCATTAATACGGTTTCCGCGGAAATCGACTGGAACCAATACCTCGCGCTACTCAAAGTCGGCGGAACCATGGTGCTGGTAGGCCTTCCGGAGAAGAACATTCCCGTCGGCGCTTTTGCCCTCACGGGCGCTCGCCGCACTCTCGCAGGGTCACAGATCGGCGGCATACGCGAAACGCAGGAGATGCTGGATTTCTGCGGCAAGCATGGCATCACCTGCGACGTTGAAGTGATCCCGATTCAGAAGATCAATGAAGCCTACGAGCGCGTTCTGAAGAGCGACGTGCGCTACCGATTTGTGATTGACATGGCATCGCTGTAGCCGATGCCCTCGCGGCAGCCGGCAAGATGCCGGCGCTACGCCACTAGAACAGCCGCCCCAGCGAAAGATTCACGCGGCTCTGGCCAGTCGGACTAACGCTGCCAGCCACCACTATGGGACCGACGAAGGTTTCCGCAATCACGCCCAAGTTAAATGTGCCGCGCACGACCACTGGTCCCGGATCGCCGGCGGCGCTGCCAAATGCTGTACCCGCTTCATACCATCCACCCCAGTAGATCTTTCCTCCTACAAGTTGTGGCAGGCGGTAGAGCTCGCGGCGAAATCCCAGCGATGAGTAGACATAGTGGTTGCCCAGGAATTCCTGCGGAAGATACGCACCCAAGTGGAAGGGGCCTCCCAGAGCGAAGACCTGGAATGGACCGGCGGAGCCGCGAAACGTCGTTCCGCCTGTACCGACGAAGAAAAGCGACGTCTTCGGTCCTAGCGGGGCGAAGCTGGAGGTCTGCACATCCAGTTGGCCGATGGGATGGGCCAAGCCGGGGCTTTGCAGCACGCGCGAGAGCGTAGCCACTATCCGCGTGCCGATGCTGGGCTCGGAAGGGCTGTCCTGTCCATCCCAGACATAGCGCGCGCGGAATTCGCCGGTGCTGCCGCTGGTAATGGGAAGGCCTGCGCTGCCGATCAGCGGGCTCAGCTTGCCGGTGAAGATCTCGTAGCCAAAGCGGAATTCGCTGCGGCGGCCGGAGTTGTAGCCCAGATCGAAACCGCCGCCGTCGCGCGCGTCGCCGAACACGGCAATCCGGGTCAGGCCGGCGAACGAGTTGCGGGCCACCTTGGAGGCAAAGGCATAGGGCGCCACAAAAATCCGCGATCCTCCCAGAGGCTGGTAAAACTCGGTTGCTGCCAGGTTGCTGGAACCGAAAAGAAGATCAGTCCTCCATTCGCCACCACGGTCCGCGAAATCCATGAAGGTCACCCGCGTGCCGGCGGAAAAATCGAAGGCCGCCACGCCTGAGCTGTCGAGGTTGACGGCCAGATCCACAAAGGGTGGACCATAGGATTTCTCGTGTGCGGTGACCCGCAACGCGGGGACTCCGTTCTGCACGAATCCCTCATAGCCCAGCCGGTCGAACTGGCCCTCCCCGGCAATGCGGGTGAGTTGCGTCTCGAGGCGGGGAAGATCGAGCGATCCCCGCAGCACCTTCGCCAGCCGGTGCTCGATGCGGCGGTCCGTATCAGAATCCGCGCCCGTAACCTCGATGGCCCCTACCTTCTGGGGCCGCTGGTGTTTGCGCGCCTGACGATCGGCGAGGTATTGCTTCCACTGTTCCGAATCCTCGATGGCGTAAGGCAGAAGAGCTGCAGACTGGCTGGCTGCACTGTCGTAACCCAGCTGGATCAGCTCCTGGACGCGGTCGTAGTCGGTCACCGAAAAACCGCTCGTGTCTACGCTCACCGTGGCCTGAGCCAGCGCGAGCGACCGCTTTTCATTCTGCGTAATCATGACATCCACGGCGCGCGTCAGCACGCCAGTCAGAGTCTCCAGCTGGGCGCGGTCGCCCGGAGGGCCGCGCAACTCGACCGCGATCACCGCGTCAGCGTCCATTGCGCGGACCGTTTCCACCGGAATGTTTTCGACCATGCCGCCATCCGCCAGCAGCCGGCCGTTGAACTCCACCGGCGTAAACACTCCGGGAATGGCCATGGACGCGCGCACCGCCTGGGCCAGCGGCCCATTGTGCAGAACGACGCCTTCGCCGCTCAGCATGTCCGTCGCCACGCAACGGAATGGAATGGGCAGATCGTCAAAGCTGGCGATGTCGGACTCCGGGAACGCAATGCGATCCAGCAAGAGCCCCACCCCTTGTCCAGGATTGAAACCGTTGGGTCCGCTTAGGCCGCGCTTCATGCCGAGTTGCGCATTGATGAGAAACTCCCGCCGGTCCTGCTTCCTGCGATACGAAAGCTGGCTGAACGTGGGCTCAGGAAGAAAGGCTTCGTCCCAGTTGATTTTTTCCGCGAAGTCGCGAATCTCATCCGGCGACATGCCGGTGGCATACATAGCGCCGATGATGCTGCCCATGCTGGTTCCAGCCACGCGATCTACGGGGACATGATTCTTCTCCATCCACTGGAGCACACCGATCTCAGCCAACCCCAGCGCCCCACCGCCGCTCAGCGCCAGACCCACGCGCGGACGATGGTCAGGAGGTTGGGCAGAAGACTGCACCGGAGTCTCCTGGGCGTGGGCGGGACCCGCGAGCGAAACACCAAACAGGGCAATCACGAGAGAAACCCAGACATTAGTCAATTGCCGAGAGAGGGACATCGTTTACTCCTGAATTGCAGAAGCAAGATTCATCCATGCGTGAGTTCGAGGGCGAGAGAGAAAGGTTAGCAGGTTTGGCGACGAGAGTCAGTGAACGCCTCTTGCCTATTCTTCAAGGCTTGGACGGGGGCGCAGACAGTTGCACACGCGTCTGGTCCAGGACCGTATGCACCGCTTCGACGACCAGATCGGGGCGATCTATCTGGATATAGTGCCCGCTGTTCCTGGCGATGGTTAGGGTGCCGCGCGTGGAAAGATGCGCCAATTCCTCCTGCATTTTCTCCCACGCCTGGTTCGTAGGCTTGGCGAGATCGGCGGGCAGTTCGCTTGAAGGCTTGTCGGGGTCATGCGACAACACGGCCAGCGGCAGGTCGCCCAGCGAGCCCGTCGCGGCGGTCTCGGCTGCGCTCTGGGTAAGTGCCTTCATCTCCTTAATCCCTTCCTGCGCGGTGTTGAAATTGCAGTCAGCAGCGCGGCGTACGGGGTCTTCGTCGCACACACCCAGCAGACGGGGAATGCCGAGGGGCGTGGTGTATGCCAGGAATTCCGCCTCGCGCTGCCAGCTTGCTTCCATGCTTCTCAGTGCCGGCGGAAAGCGGTTCTCCTGGTCGGGATGGGACGCGTCCACCAGCACCATGCCGGTAATCTCATTGCGGTGCAGGCTGGTATAAAGGCGAACATTGTATCCTCCCATCGAGTGGCCCACGAGCACGTATGGCGGCGCGATGCCGGCGGCTTGGAGCAACGCGTGCAACTCTTCAGCCATCACCCTGCTGGTTCGTGGTCTTGGGCTAGAGTCGCTATAGCCAAGTCCGGCGCGGTCGTAGGAACAGACGCGGGTGAATTTTGCGATCTGCGATTGCACTCCCAGCCACGTGACATAGGAATCACCCAGGCCAGAGTCGAGAATCACAGTGGGACTTCCCTCCCCCGTGCAGTGGATGTGCATTTTGTAGCCGCCCACATCGAAGCTTTGACCCAGCATGGGATTAAACCGGCGGTCGCGAGCCTCGGAGATGTTCTCGTAGAGAAATCCCGCCACGGCAAGGACCAGAACAAGCACGAGCAGGCCGCGCATGATACGGCGGAACAACGAGGGTTTCGGAACGAACGCTGTCGCCGTTTCGGTCATGCGGAAATAAGACTCTGCGCACAGGATAACTGCCCTGCCACGCCCTATCCCGGCATTCTACATGACCGGCGGCACGGTGATTCCCATAACTGCCAGGGCGCGAATCAACTCTCTTCGCACCACGAAGACAGTAGCCAGCAGAAACTGTTTCCTCTTCTCATCCGGCTCGCTGAGGATCGGGTAGCGATGGTAAAAGGTGTTGAACAGCTGCGCCAGTTGGAAAACGTGTTTCGCCAGATAAGCTGGCTCGGTCGTGGCGATGCACTGATCGATCACGTAGGACGTTTTCGATGACGCGAGCCAAAGGTCCCAGATTTCGTCCGCGTCGGGTCCGGTGAGATAGTTCCCTAAGTCTGTGGGAAGCACGTTGCCGGCAACGTTTCGCCCGAATGTTTCGGGATCAATCTCCGCCTTACGGAAAATGCTGGTTGCCCGCACCACGGCATACTGCGCATATGGTCCGGTCTCCCCTTCAAAGCTGAGCGCCTCATTGAAATCGAAAGCGATGAGCGACTGCTTCGTGTACTTCAGCATGAAGTAGCGCAAGGCGCCGATGGCGATTTGCGTGGCGATCTCCGCACGCTCAGCGTCACCGAGGTGAGGATGCCGTGAGTCGACTTCGTTCTTGGCCGAGGCGATGAGCTTGTCGAGCAGATCATCGGCCTTTACTCCAAAACCCTTGCGACCGCTGACCTCGATGAACGGTCGTGTCTTGTCTTCTTCGCTCAGGTTGTAGCCGAGCTCAGCGGCGCAGCGCGGAGTCAGCACGACCATCCCGTAGGAAAAGTGCGTGAAATGGTTGGCAGCTTCTTCGTGACCCAGGCCGCGCAGGGCTTCCATAACCGTGTTCTGTGCTTCCGACTGTCGTACGTCGATGACGTTGTAGTTTTCCGTAACGTCGCCGAAGTGGGGATGATCTTCTTCACCCTCGGTGGCTGAGATCCAGCAATCGTGGTCGTTCGGATAACGATAGAACTTGCCGTAGCCGAAATCGCGACCCAGCAATCCGAACTTCCACATGTGGTACGCGATGTCTTTGCCCACGTAGCCGACCGTGCCGTTCGAGCGCACGATGACCTTCTGGTCTTCCTCGGTGATCCTGCCTTCCTCTGTGTTCTCTGCGTCCTCTGCGGTTAAGCTCTTCTGTCCAGTGCCCGCGCGCCGCATCACCCAACATCCCTTGTTCTTGCCTTCCGTCTCGAAGGAGAGGACGCCGGCCTCTTTCAGCTTGGCAAAAGCCGCGTCCCAGAAATGCAGGTGCAGAATCTCGCTTTCGCGCGGCAGAAAGTCGTACTCGATGTCGAGCCGGTCCATGGTCTCAAGATGCCGGCGCAGGACCGCGATCGAGATCAAATCGGCGACGGCAGCGGTGTCGCTCGTGGCATCTTCGATCGAGTGCAACGTCCCAAGGCGCGCTTGCAGATTCTGCTTATCCTGCTCGTACCACTGCGAGACGCGGGCGTAGAGATCCCAGCAGTAGTAGTCGAATCGCGGCTGGCGACTGAGGGCTTCAACTTCGGCGCGAGATTTCTTTTCCAGGTGGATGAACCCCACCACAACGTCGGCAACCTGGACTCCGGTGTTGTCAATGTAGTTCTGGATGTCCACTTCCCTGCCCGCGTAGCGCAGCAGCCGGACGAAGGTGTCGCCGAGGATGGCGTTACGCAGGTGTCCAATGTGCGCCGCCTTGTTGGGATTGATGCTGGAGTGCTCGACCAGAGTCTTGCCGGATGGGATGACGGCACGCGGTTTCCGGTCGGCGGCGAGGCCCGCGGCCAGATAAGCGCGATCGGCTTTGACATTCAGATAGCCGGGAGGGGCGACCTGCATTTCCGCGATGCCTTCGATCGAACCGATCTCCCCACGGATCCCCTCCGCGATTTTCATCGGCGCCGAGCGCAGGGGCTTAGCGAAAGGAAAAATCGGAATCGCGAAGTCCCCGAGTTCTACCATCGGCGGCTGTTCGATCACCACAGCCGGCAGGGCGACGCCGGGATAGCGGCGCGCAAGACACTCCCGCACCCTCTGCGCCAGACGATGTTCGAGATGACGATACAAGGAGCCCTCTAAGCTGTTGAAGAAACAGTGATTTTAGCAGATTGGGCCGCAGGCGCAGGTTTGACGGAGGCGCGGGCGTTCCCTATGATGAAAGTTTCTGTCGTTGGCCGTCGGCGACGCCGCATGTGGGCGAGAGCGATGGTTTCCGCCAACGACCAAGACTAACGACCGACGACGGTTTTTTCCTATGCGCATAGCCTACCTCGAGTGTTTTTCCGGCATCAGCGGCGATATGTTTCTGGGAGCGCTGGTAGACGCCGGAGTTCCGCCCAAGGTATTGGAGGACACGGTCGCGGCACTGGGAGTCGGAGCGCGGCTGGAGATTTCACGCGTGCTGCGCAGCGGAATCTCCGCCACCAAGGTTGACGTTTGGGCCGCCGGTGAGAAAGATCTGCCGCGGGAGGAATTCTGGGCGAAAGAGAGTGCGGCGCGGGCACCCGCGCCTGCGGAAGCTCAACACGAGCACGGCCATCATCATCACGGGCACGAACACGAGCATCATCACGATCACGAGCATTCCTCCGGCGCTGACATCTCGCGGGCGGGAGTGCCCGCGCCACACGATCATGCCCGCGGCCTGGCTGAGATTCGTGAAATCATCCGCCGGGCGGCGATCAGCGGCACTGCCAAGAAGACTGCCATCACGATCTTCGAGTCTCTGGGCGCGGCCGAGGCGAAGATTCACCAGGTACCTGTCGAGCAGATTCACTTCCACGAAGTCGGCGCAGTGGACGCGATCGTCGATATCGTTTGCGCAGCGGTGGGGGCGGAGGCGTTGGCGGTGGACGAGATCGTCTGTTCGCCTTTGAATGTGGGCGGTGGGACCGTGCAATGCGCGCATGGAACGTTTCCTGTGCCCGCTCCGGCGACAGTCGAGTTGCTGAAGGACGCGCCCGTGTACTCCTCGGGAGTGCAGGCAGAACTGGTCACGCCGACCGGAGCGGCGATCGTAAGGACTCTGGTCCGGCGATTCGCTGCGTTTCCCGCGATGAAGATCGAGCAATCTGGTTTTGGCGCGGGATCGCGCGAGTTTCCCGGACTTCCCAATGTCGTGCGTTTGACGGTAGGCGAGGCCGCCTCCCTTCCGGTCGCGAGCACAGCGCAGGAGATGGTCGCCGTGCTGGAAGCGAATCTCGACGATCTCAATCCGCAGGTATTCGGCTACGTCATGGATCGCTTGCTGGAAGAAGGCGCGCTCGATGCCTTCGGGATGCCGGTGCAGATGAAGAAAAACCGTCCTGGGACTCTGCTGACCGTGTTGTGCAAGCCGGAGGATGCGGGCAAGCTGACGCAGTTGATCTTTACCGAGACGACCACGCTCGGGGTTCGGCAGCGCGAGGAAGTGCGGCAGTGTCTGGCACGGCGGTGGGAGAGTGTACACACGCCGTGGGGCGACGTTCGGATCAAGATTGCCAGCATGAACGGAACGGTAACGAATTACGCGCCGGAATATGAAGACTGCCGGCGCATCGCGGCCGAGCATCATGTGCCGCTGAAAACGGTGATGCAGGAGGCGGCGCGGGCGTACCTGGGTGACTCCAGCGAAAGGCATTAACCACAAAAGCACGAAGGCACACCGGGTTATGTCCTTCTCTCTGCGCGCAAGTTGGTGTCCTTCGTGGTTGGAAGAATTGCTATGACTGGGAAGTTCTACATTACGACTCCGATCTATTACGTGAATGCGCGCCCGCACATTGGGCATGCTTACACGACGATCGCCTGCGACACGGTGGCGCGGCGGCAGCGCATGCTGGGCGCGGACACCTTCTTTCTCACCGGCACCGACGAGCACGGGCAAAAAATCGAGCGGGCGGCGCAGGCGGCGGGCAAGACCCCGCAACAGTTCACCGATGAGGTTGCAGGAGAGTTTCGCGCGCTCTGGCAGCGCATGGGCATTTCCAACGATGACTTCATCCGCACCACCGAGGAGCGCCACAAGAAGCGCGTGCAGGAGCTGTTCCGCCGCATTCGTGACAACGGATTCATTTACAAGGGCCGCTACACCGGACAGTATTGCTTTTCCGACGAACTTTACGTGGACGGCGCCAAGCCGGGCGATCCCTGCCCCATTTGCGGCCGGCCGACCGAAACCGTGGAGGAAGAAAACTATTTCTTTAAGCTATCGGCATTTCAGGACAAGCTGCTGGAGCTTTACGCCAATCCCGACTTCATTCGTCCTGAGACGCGGCGCAATGAAGTGATTTCGTTCGTGCGCTCGGGACTGCGCGATCTCTCGATCAGCCGCTCCACGTTCTCGTGGGGCATCCCGGTGCCCGACGATCCCAAGCATGTGATTTATGTCTGGCTCGACGCACTGGCCAACTACATCACCGCCATCGGCTTCGGTTCAGCCCATGCGGGCGCGCAAGAAGCTTTCCAGAAATACTGGCCGGCCGACGTACACATGATCGGCAAAGAAATTGTCCGCTTTCATTGCGTTTACTGGCCGGCGTTTCTGCTGGCGGCGGGATTGCCTCTGCCCAAGGCGATCGTGGCCCACGGCTGGCTGCTGTTCGAAGAGAACAAGATGTCGAAGTCGCGCGGCAACATCGTGCGCGCCGAGACCATTCTCGACGTCCTGGGCGCGGACGCCCTGCGCTACTTCCTGCTGCGCGAGGTTGTTTTTGGACAGGACGGATCGTTTTCCTTCGACGCGCTGGTGCAGCGCTACAACTCCGATTTGGCCAACGGACTGGGCAACCTGGCCAGCCGCACGCTGACCATGATCAACCGCTATTTCAGGGGCGAGGTGCCGTATCCATCGCACGCGGCGGCGAGGACGGCGGCCGATGATGCGATCTCGGAAACGGCGCGCAAGACGATCCAGGAGTTTGCCGCACTCTTCGACCAATTCCAGTTCTCACGCGCGCTCGAATCAGCCTGGAGTCTGGTTGCAGCGGTGGACAAGTACATCGTCGAGAACGAACCGTGGGCGCTGGGAGAGAAGCAGGATGAGGACAGCCGCTCGCGTCTGGCCACCGTGCTCTACACAGCGGCGGAGGCGCTGCGGATCGCGACTGTGTTGGCGCATCCGGTGATTCCGGACGCGACTGCGAAGATATGGGCGCAGATGGGGCTGGGCGACATCAAGAAATTTTCACTCGGCGATCTTGCCTGGGGCCAATTGCGGCTCGGCACAAAGCTGGGCGAAGTGCAACCCGTATTCCCCCGGGCTGACAAAAGTGTTGTCGAAAGGATGCAGCAGATGGAAGACCAGCAACGAGGCTCAACGGCGGAAGAGACGAAGATAGTGGCCGCGCAGCCGCCGGCGGCGCAGCCAGCCGTGACGGGTCCGTCCGTGGTGACCCCAGCAAGTCCGTCGCCGGACAGCGGAAAGATCACGATCGACGATTTCGCCAAAATTGAGTTGCGCGTGGGCGTCGTGAAGGTCGCCGAGCGCGTGCCCAAGGCCGACAAGTTGCTGCGCCTGGAAATTGATATTGGCACCGAAGTGCGGCAGGTGGTTGCCGGGATCGCCGAGGCGTATGCGCCGGAAACTCTCGTCGGGCGAAAGGTTGTGATTGTGGCGAACCTCGCCCCGCGCAAACTACGCGGCCTGGAGTCGAATGGAATGATCGTGGCGGCATCGCCCGAAGGCGGAAAACCCGTGCTGGCGGGCTTTCTGGAGGATGTACCAGTTGGGGCAAGACTGAAGTAGAACACCGTCGTTGGTTATCGGTCGTTTATCGTCGGTCGAGAGATATTCAAATGAGGAACTTCTTGGCGGGGCCGAGGCTATGGTTCGTCATCACCACGGCATTTCTTTTACTCGGGGTCGCGTATCTCCAGTTTCATTCCCGCCAGAGGCCCCATGCTCCATCGGTTCCAGTCGTGTCCAGTTGTAAAACAATTGGGCCAGGGATGAGGAGGATGGGAGAAAAATACGGATTTCAGTTCGACGCTGTCGCAAGCGAATTCGTTATCCAAGAGGGGTGTACGGACGCGCCTCCTCTCGTGTGTGGTTTTGACCTCACACCGAAGAACAGTTCGTCGCAATTGGGCCTTTCGTTTGGCCCGCACGGGTTTGAGAGCATGGACATGGATCCGACCCTCACTTTTTCCGAGCGCTTTGAAAAGCGGGTTGTTTTGGATGATACAGGGCAGCGGATCGGCGAGGACTACTGGGGATACTTAGATACAGAGAAGCGATGGCGGCGAATTCATCTTTGGGGAGGAGTTTATGCCAAATATGATTTGGCCAATGAAAGGGATGCCGGACTCTTCGATCGAGTTATCAATTCAGCGTGCCTCCTACTCTCTCCAGGTCCTTGAGAATCAGTGGCCGTTGACTAGAGCGTGTTTCCAAAATGAGCTTTGAAAGGGCGCGGCTTTCAGCCGCACCGCCAAAAGTCAACAAGAATACGGGCTTCAGCCCCTGAAGGCAACGCTCTCTCGCTGAGAACCTGTTTTTGAAACAAGCTCTACGCATCCGTCGTAAACGGATTTTCAGAAGCTAACCACTGGCGACCAACGACTCACGACTAACTGATGTTCATCGATTCTCACGCCCATCTTGATGGCAAGCAGTTCGACACCGATCGCGAGCAGGTCATCGCTCGGGCGCGGGAGGCTGGAGTGACCAACATTCTGGCCATCGGCAACGGCGATGGGCCAGTGAACTTTGATTGTGGGATTCAACTGGCCGAGAAATACGATTTCATGTACGCCAGCATCGGGATTCATCCCCACGAGGCGAGGCTGGCGGACCAGGCCGCTTTCGACCGGATGGCGCAATTAGCGCGGCATCCCAAGGTGATCGCATGGGGCGAGATCGGACTCGACTACCACTACGATCATTCTCCGCGCGACACCCAGCGCCAGGTATTTGCCAAGCAGATGGAACTTGCCGCGGCCGCCAGGCTCCCGATTGTCATTCACTGTCGTCCTTCGGACGGCAGCGACAACGCATGGGAAGACTGCCTTCGCCTTATCCACGAACAGTGGGCGGCGAAAGGACTGGGCGGTGTTCTGCACTGCTTTACCGGAACCTGGGAGCAGGCCAGACGCGGGCTCGACATGGGCTTCATGATTTCCTTCGCCGGGAATGTGACTTTCCCCAAGGCCGAACAGATTCGCGACGCGGCGCGGCAGGTGCCGCTCGACCGCATGCTGATTGAGACCGACTGCCCGTATCTGGCTCCGATACCGTACCGCGGCAAGCGCAACGAGCCGGCCTTTGTCAGGGAGACAGCTGGCAAACTCGGCGAATTGCGCGGGCTTTCCCGGGAAGAGGTGGGCGAGATCACGTCCCGCAATTTCTACAACTTTTTCAAATTGACTGAAATGGTTGAAAACAAAGTTCCGGCCCAGTAGGCCGCGACTTCTGTTAACCTCACGTAAAGATTCCTTTGTTTCAGAAAGATTAGAAATATATGCCCGATAACACTTTCGACGTCGTGAGCAGGATCGACTTGCAGGAGGTGTCCAACGCCATCCAGCAGGCGTTGAAGGAGATCCACACGCGCTTCGATTTGAAGGACTCAAAATCCAACATCGAACTCGAGAAAGACGCGATCGTCCTGCACTCGGCCGATGAGTACAAACTCAAGGCGATCAACGACGTGTTGCAGCAGAAACTGGTGAAGCGCGGGGTTCCGCTGAAAGGTCTGACATACGGCGCGGTGGAACCGGCGGCGGGAGGCACGGCTAAGCGGCGCATCACCATGCAACAGGGCATTCCAATAGAAAAGGCCCGCGAACTCGTGAAGACCATCAAGGACTCGAAGAAGAAGGCGCAAGCGTCCATTCAGGGGGATCTGGTGCGGGTCTCGAGCCGGGATCGCGACACCCTGCAGGAGATCATCACGCTGCTGCGCCAGAAAGATTTCGGCATTGACATGCAGTTTACGAACTACAGAACGAACTAAAATCTTTCACCGCAGAGGACGCGGAGTACGCAGAGGACTAGATAGGAGAATCGTCGAGCGCAGAGTTTGGAAATGGAATAGAGATATGCCCGCTCTGTTTTCTCGGCGGACTCGGCGATCTCGGCGGTGAAACAACATTGACAGGAATTTTAACGGATTGAGCGCGACAGCTGCCATTAACGGGAAGGAAGTCTTCGATCTGCTGCGGGACGATCTCGTCGCGCTGGAGGACGAGTTCGGGCGCGACACGGTCGCGGGGGTGCAGGCCATCACCGAGATTGGGGAGTATCTGCGCGCGGGTGGCGGCAAACGAATTCGCCCGGCCCTGCTGCTTCTGGCGGCGAAGCTGTTTGACTACCGCGGGCGGGGTGCCGTCCGGCTGGGGGCAGTGGTCGAGATCATTCACACCGCAACCCTGGTTCATGACGACATCATTGACGACGCCAAGACACGGCGCGGCCGTCCCGCTGCCAACACCCAGTGGGGCAACTCCAAATGCGTGCTGGCTGGAGACTGGCTTTACATGCAGGCCTTCAAGATCGCGGTGCAGGAGCGCAATTTCCGCATTCTCGATACCCTGATCGAGCTTACCCAGCAGATGGTCGAAGGCGAACTGCTGCAGATGGAAAAACTCGGCAAGCCGATCACGCTGGAGGAGCACTTCGACCTCATTTTCCGCAAGACTGCGTGCCTGTTCTCGGTCTGCATGCGGCTGGGAGCGATTCTCGGCGGGGCCACGACCGAGCAGGAAACGGCTTTAGGTAAGTACGGACACGACCTGGGCATGGCTTTCCAGATTGTGGATGACGTGCTCGACCTCACTGCGTCCGAAGCCGTGCTCGGCAAACCCGTCGCCAGTGATCTGCGCGAGGGCAAAGCGACCATGGCGGTGATTCACGCCCTGGAGCGCTGCACGCCACAAGAGCGGGCAAAGATCGAAACCATTCTGCGCGACCGGGCCTTCAACGGCGTGACCCACGCGCAGATTCTGGAAATCCTTGAGCGCTACGGCTCGCTGGAAGCTGCCACCGCGCGTGCTGTCCGCTACGCCGATTCCGCTCGGCAGGCTATTTGCACCTTCCCCGACTCTGAGATTAAGCGGGCTCTGCTCTGGGCTCCCGATTTTGTGGTGGCGAGAGAGAAGTAGCACTTCCGGCACTTCCCCAAGTAACCATGTGAGCCGGGACACAAAAACGCTCACCAGGCACTCTTGATCCGAGTCACTGCGAGCCGTGACTGCGGCTACAGACTTTTTCCTGCCGGGAACCGAAAATCCCGCCAGTTGCTGGGATGTGTCCGCCGGAGCGGAAGGCTAATGAGACGCACTGGCATGCGATGGGCCGCGGGCTAACGCGGCCTGACTCCTCTCCCCCCGGCACCTGAGAAAGGCAGGTCGCCGAGGGACCTGTCCGCAGCGGACGAACCATCAACCCGAGACGGCGGCCTCAGTCGAAGCCTTAGATGAAAGGCGTCCCGATTCTTCGACGCGCCAGCCCGTTACAGGGCCGGAGAGACTCCGAGTGTAGGCCGCTGTCTCTCTCATCTTAGACGGGGATAGTCCTCCTGAGAGACGCACTCCCCGTGCAGCAAAGCCGGACGTGGACTCCTCCGAGACACGTCCGGCTTTGTTTATCCTGAACCGTTTTGCCGGTTCCTGGAATCAAAGACCCTACGATTCAAGACCAGTGGGCTCCAGACAAACCTCATGAATGACCTGCTCTCGATGATGGCGCGCCACGGGTATGCCCTGACCTTTGCGCTCCTGCTGGCCGAAGCTATCGGCTTTCCCTTCCCGGCGGCGATCGCGCTGGTGGCAGCCGGCGCTGCCGTCGCCTCGCACACTCTCTCGGGACCGGGAGTGTTGTTGGCAGCGCTGCTGGCGCTCATGATCGGCGATAGCTCCCTATTCTGGCTGGGACGCTATTCCGGTTGGGCGTTGCTCGGCTTCCTATGCCGACTGTCCATGAATCCGGAGACTTGCATCCTGCACTCGGCCGAGTCCTTCTACAAGCGCGGCAAAGTAACGCTGGTGATCGCCAAGTTCATCCCCGGCATCAACACCATGGCATCGCCTCTGGCCGGCAGCATGAAAATGCGCTACAGCCAGTACCTGCGCCTCGACTTCGCGGGTGCGCTGTTGTACTCGGTAACCTACCTGCTGGTCGGATATGTGTCGCGGGATTTTCTCGCCGCCACTTTGAACAGTTTCCATGCAGCGGGACGCGTCATGGAAGTCGTGGTCATCGCCTCCCTGGTCATCTACGCGGCTTACCGCGCCGCGCACTTCCATAAATACTGGAAGTACAACATTGTGCCCCGGGTGCAGGTCCAGGAACTGGCGTTGCGCCTGGGTTCAGGGGATGCCGGCCATGTGCAGATTGTGGACGTTCGCAGCCACGGCTATTACGACTCGGGAGCCGAGCGCATCATTGGCTCCATTCGCATCGAACCCAATAACCTGGAGGAGGAAATCAAGAACCTCCCGAAGGACAAGGACCTTTACCTGTACTGTACTTGAGTGCGCGAAGCAACCAGCGCCCGGGTGGCGCATCTGCTGCGGGAAAAAGGATTTAACACGTTCGTGATCGTCGGCGGACTCACCGCCTGGCGCAAGGCGGGAGGACCCCTGGAGTCCGTGCCTAAGGACGACCTGGTCAAGTTGCCTACGTTTTCCTAGCCGGCCTCGATCTCCGATGATATTTTGTGAAGGCTGAGCGCAACTTTTCGCCGAGATGGGGTTGCAACAGTCGTGCTCGCGTCTGAATCATCCGGAGTCCTCATGAGGCGGATCGCTGCCGTAGTTTTGTTTGCCCTGGCTGGGATGGCAGTCTGGGCATCGCTCGCATTTGCCCGTCATCACCCGGCAGAGACTTCGGTAGCCATCTACGACCCTGATCCCTCGCACATTTGGAACCGGCTCCACGCAGTCCTTTTCGTCCGCGAAGATCTTCCCGACACCAGGCTCGTGCCAGACGCTCTCGACCCTCCGCTTTGGTACAACACGCGGTACCTGCTGGCCGAACCCTCTCACCGACGAGCTCTGAGGATTCTGGACGAGTTTCTGCGAACGCACGCAGAAAATCTGATTCACGATCCCCTCAAGAGGGCGATGCTGCAGCGTGATCTATGGTCCGTCTTTGACTGGTCCATCGAGAGAGTCCCCGAGGGCAACAAAGGTCCCACCTACGACGGCGAAAAGCGGGAATTGCAAGCTCGATTGGCGGAGGTGATGCGCCGGATAGCCTTGAGCCCGGACGAGATTCGCATGCTGCCGAACAACTACGAATGGGCGGTCGCGTCGGGCGAATTCGCCACGGAGTACGATCCAAATCTCAAAGACCGCGCCTTCCTTCCGCCTGACCTGTTTGATGCCCACGGCCCGTGGGTCGAACTCGAAGGGCCGGGCGACATTCAGCCGGTGGCAGAACAGCACTTT
>Ga0209517_10001323_pt1 | contig 37759 bp, 26 predicted proteins | sample PeaSoiMetSII2010_FD_187695 | JGI IMG/M metagenome (GOLD analysis project Ga0209517, IMG submission 187695) | Peat soil microbial communities from Weissenstadt, Germany - SII-2010 (SPAdes) (version 2) | ecosystem: Environmental > Terrestrial > Soil > Wetlands > Peat | place: Germany...
ACAGAGCTTTTTCACAGCGCCGCCAGCAGATTCCCCAACAAATCGAGGGTTGGCCGGATCAAAAATAATTTTTCAGCGGTCGAATCCGCGAAGTCGGGCTAGCCTCTCCGCCATGCCGATCTCGCCTTTGCTCGCCTCCGTTTGCGATTTTCATAAAAGCTCCTCCGTCTCCTCGGCTCCGCTCTCCGGGCCATTCACCTGCCCGAAATATACGATCCCAACCTGAGTTTTTCCACTCCCGATCGCCTTAGCAGCCGCGCCGCCTCCCACTTTTCCGCCTCCCCCCCTTTCGACCAAGCGCGTGAGGCCCATACGCGGAGCCGCTGGCCCGCGCGGCGGTAGGGGCGGGGACGTCTTGTCCCCGCACCCGAAGTTCGGCCATTTTAGTTTTAGGGCAGGCAATGCCAGCATGCCACGCCTTGACCATTACTCCCCGCTCCAACATCCACCTTCCTTTGCCCTTCCCCCGGGCCAACGGCCTGACTTATACTTTCTAGATTGCGATGGTTTAGAACCTTATGAAACCAGCCTCTGAAATCATCAAAGAAACGCGGGCGGTTCTACCACGCCAACGGTCCCAGACAAGGCCACGCTGGCGGCCCGCGCTCCTTTCGAGGATCGTCCGGTCCTTCATCGTGGCCGTGCTTTACCTCGCGCTCGTGCCACGTGCGCTAGCCGCGGTGCCGCGCCTGAAGATCAGCGACAACAAGCGGTTCCTCGTTTACGAAGACGGCCGCCCATTCTTTTACCTCGGCGATACGGCATGGGAGCTCTTTCATCGGCTTAACCGCGAGGAGGCGGAGTTTTACCTCAAGAACCGCGCCGCCAAGGGCTTCAATGTCGTGCAGGCTGTGGCGCTCGCGGAGTTCGACGGCCTCACCGTGCCGAATGCCTATGGCCATCTGCCGCTCAAAGACAACGACCCGATCCGGCCAAACGAGGATTACTTCAAGGATGTGGATTGGATCGTCGCGAAAGCCAACTCGCTCGGCATCTACGTCGGTTTCCTGCCGACTTGGGGCGACAAGTGGAACAAGAAGTGGGGCGTAGGCCCGGAGATCTTTACGCCGCAGAACGCCGAGGTCTATGGCGAGTGGCTGGGCCGCCGCTACCAGGGCGCCGGCCTCGTTTGGATTCTGGGCGGCGACCGGCCTATCGAGAGCGATCAGCACCGCGCGATCATTCGTGCGATGGCCGGAGGCCTGCGCAAAGGCGATGGCGGCGCTCACCTGATGACCTTTCATCCGCCCGGGGGCGATGGCTCCTCAACCTGGTTCCACAGCGATGACTGGTTGGACTTCAACATGCGCCAGAACGGGCATGGGGCGGAGTACACCGGCGGCTATTCCAAAACCAAGCAAGATTATGATCGCACGCCGGTGAAGCCGGTGCTGGATGGCGAACCGATTTACGAGGACCACCCGGTGTCGTTCGATGCGAACAAGTATGGCCATTCCACGGCCGCAGATACGCGGCGCCCACTGTATTGGGACTTATTCGGCGGCGCTTGCGGCCACACCTACGGGCATCATTCGGTTTGGCAGATGTGGGCGCCTCCTCGCGGCCCGATTAACAACCCGCTCATGCCGTGGCTCGAGGCCATCGACCAGCCCGGCGCAGCCCAGATGCAGCACGCCAAGAACCTCTTGCTCTCGCGCCCCTTCCTCACCCGCATCCCCGACGATTCAGTGATCGTCACCGACCGCGTGCCGACCTCCGTGCCAGGCGCGGGTCGGTATCGTTTCGTGGCGACCCGGGACGAGTCTGGCAGCTATGCGATGGTGTACGCGCCCGTCGGCCGCAAGTTCAAGGTGCGCATGGACAAGATCACCGGACCGACTGTGAAGGCGTGGTGGTTCAACCCGCGGAATGGCGAAGCCAAGGCCATCGGTGAATTCCCCAACACCGGCGAGCGCGAGTTCATTTCACCCAATCCTGGCGAACAACTTGATTGGGTGCTGGTGCTCGACGACGCGACGAAGAATTACTCCCCACCAGGAAGGCCGATGGGTTCAAGCAAGTGACAATAACCCCATGAAACTCGCCACCAAAGCCTTGCTTCCCGGAGCAGTTCTGCTCCATAGCCTCCTGGCAGCAGGCCAGCCGCTAGTCGTCGTCCAACCGCCGGACACCGGGGAGCCATTGGTGAATCCCGGCATGGGCTGGACGCTGCACTTTTATTCCAACCTCATCGAGAACTACGGCTCGAAGCTCGAGCCCTCCGATACGCTCGACGATTGGCCCGGTCTCTCAGTCATTTACCTCCGTGTGCCGTGGTCATTTCTAGAGCCTAATGAAGGCCAATTCAATTGGTCGCTTTTGGACACGCCCGCGCAACGGTGGATTGCCAAAGGCAAGAACATCGCTCTGCGCGTGAGTTGCTCGGAAAGTTGGTGCCGCTACGCCACGCCCAAGTGGGTCCGAGACGCCGGCGCCAAGGGCATCGACTTTGAATTCGGCAAAGGCCCCACTCCCGGCGGTCCGCTCTGGGACCCGGATTATCTCGATCCAGTGTTTCTGGAAAAGCTCGATCATTTCCTCGCCGCGATGGCGCGCCGTTACGACGCCAATCCCAACGTCGCGTTTATCGACATCGGGTCGTTCGGCATGTGGGGCGAGGGCCACACCGGCTTCAGCAGCCGGCTTAACGAAGCACGAACGCTCGCGGTGGCGAAACGACACCTCGACCTTCACTTGAAGCATTTCCAGCACACTCTCCTGTGCCTCAACGACGATGTGGCCGGGTCGAGCAAACCCGGCCGGCATTTCCCCGCAATGGACTACGCCCTGTCGAAAGGCGTCACCATGCGGGACGACAGCATCCTGGTGCAACCACCGCCCAACTCCTGGTATCATGCGGACATGGCGCAGGAATTTTGGCCGCGCCTGCCGGTCATCCTCGAGCACGAGCACTACGGCAGCTCGAAACAACGTGGCGCCTGGAGCGGCGATCTGCTGCTCAAATCCGTCGAGGACTACCACGCCAGTTACCTGTCCATCCACTGGTGGCCGCGCGAGGAGCTAAATGAAAATCGCGAGACCGTTGCGCGCATTAACCGTCGCATCGGCTACCGGATTCAACTCAAGGAAATCAGTTGGCCCGGCGAGGTGAAGTTGGGCGAGCCCTTCACTGTGCAGACTGCGTGGGCCAACGCCGGCGTCGCCCCCCTCTACGCGGGCGGCTTCTGGTCGTTCACCTTGAAGGACGACCACGGCGGCGTCGTCACCGCCCAGGTGGACGAGAATTTCGACCTGCGAACCCTGAAAGTCGGGCCGCCGGCTCAGGTGCCCATCGAGAAGATCCAATCGCGCTTCACGATTGCCTTATCCTTGGTGGACCCGCAGGGCGCGCACGCTCCGCCGACGAAGCCCGGAACTTACGACGTATTTGTCTCCGTCGGCCAGCGCGACGGCACGCCCGTCATTGCGCTACCCCTCGCCGGCCACGACGGTCAACGGCGCTACAAGCTCGGCCAGATTCGCGTTGGCGAGCGCCCCTCGAAATGAACTATCAATCCTCCAGCATCCGTTGCCGCTTCCCCCCGGGGCAACGGCCTGACTCATACCAGCCCACCCCGACCCGTCGTGCTCAAGGGAAGGAGGTATTTGCTGGAGGACCTTGCTGATGTGCGAATCGACGGAGAGCGCGACGAAGACCGCATTGCTCGAGAGGCCGGGGATAATGAACAACGCTTGTGGGAGGCCACCATGCGAAAGTCCACAAACGAAGCGAAAGGGCCCGAATCCCGAGAAGGCTATAAGGTCTTTAAACTTGACGTCCGCGCAAAAGCTCATTTAATCCTCTCCTGCCACGCAAACTGCGAACGGAATATCCAGGACCCATAGGCTCCGGCGGCGGCACTTCATCCTCTGGGGTGCCTTTGTATGCGGAATTGCAATAATATCCGCTTCCGTCCTTTCGTCGGCGAATGGGGACGACGACCTATATGGTTGCGCATTTCACCTCACCTCAGACAAATCCAGCTATGCGATGGGTGATCCTGTGCGCCTCACGTTTGCCATTATTCCCGAGCATAATAAGTCTGTCCGACTGTATGAGCGCATGGAGAACACCATTCTAATCGAACCACTCAAGCACTCCACGTATCGCAAGCCACCTCCCGCAGGGCACGGCAAAATCAAACGCTTTGATCTACGGCCCGACCTCCCGTTAGAGGTTCAGGTGAGCGGCTCTGTTAAATCGTCTGGTCAACCAAACAGGGCTCTGGTTGATTTTGGCGGCTACGGGGCTTTAGAAGTCCCGATTGGGGAGCCCATCGACTTTTATGCCAAAGCCTACCCCGCCAAGGTGCGCGGAACCGATTCTGAGGAATGGCCGTTCTCCAACCATTTAACAATCACGTTCGGACAAAAGGGAAGCCGACCGTAACACAAAGTAAATCGAATGAAAGTCATGAAGCGCTTCATGGTCTTCGGCCTGAAAGGAGCCCAGATCGAATGGGTTGAACGACTTCTCAAAGCCAAGCCGAATTGCCTTTTAGTTGGGGATCCTGCGAGCGGCGGCGTGCAAATTGAGTTTGAGGAAGGAGGCCCTGATGCCGTTTCGTTCGAGGCGTATTGCCGCCAGCGTAAGATCAGCTTTGACGCAGCGCCACACCGAATATATTCAGCAGCCGAGCTCAACTCGGCGAGGTACTTTTTGTTGGCCGGCGAACCTAGCCAATTGAATACAGATGCCACGCGATATTCGAACACAACAGCCTGTCCTGTTTGCGGCGTTGGGCTGACGCAGGCGGGGCCACTCGTGGTCGATCCTCAGCACCCTAAGTTGCCAAAACGTAGGATGTTTTGCGTTTGCCTAAGAGAATCGACCGAATGGATTGTGGCGTCCGAGAGTGTCGCGTTATTCAAGGAATGCTCTGGAGCGCGCTTTGGAGACGTGTGCGCTGCCAATAATCTGCTGAGGCCACTCGGGTCGGTGAAGCAGCTTATTATTGAGAGCCGTCTCCCGAGGATGGCGAGAATAACCAATTTCGAGGAGTACGATCCTCCTTTGGAGAACAAATGCTCCTGCAACAGGGCTGGCTGGGGGCTTCTGGACGAAGCGGTCTATGAGGAGTCCGCACTTGGGCAGGCGAAGGACTTCAACCTGACTCTCGAACGCTGGTACGGAGGCGGGCCCGTGGGTTTGAGTTGGCCAGTGGTTAGCCAGCGGGTCCGAAGACTCATCCTCGATAACAAATTGCTCCGACGAGGTTGCTTCGATCCCGTTCGGATTATTGAGAAAGATCCTGGCGACCGGCACAAGTTTGAATTGCCACTCGATTCGCCGCGAGGCCCGTAAATGGCGCACATTGGGGAAAGCTCGCAAATCGTTTATGAACGTGTCGGACGTCCAGAAGGGGCAAAGCGCTCCATGGGGCTTATTTTAAGCGTCAAGGAATTGCCTGCCAGCCTATGAATCTCGAAGCCTTACGAAGCCTAGTGGAGCAAAAGAGTGGACATGCGCCGATGTCCTTGGGCGACCCTGCCCTTGCGCCCCTTCGCGGGCTGATCGCTCATCCAGACGTGGATGAATACGTGCGCTACTGCCTGCCTCGCGATAGCTATCAGGCTTGCGGCGTTGGGGTGCTAGGCCTGGGAGATATGATTGCCGAGATGCACCCGGGGGCCGCTCCGGGAGGATTCATCAGACCATTCGGATACCTGGTTATAGCGTCGTCCGCAGGCGGCAATGTGGTCTGCTTTCAGTCCTCGACCGGAAAGGTATCTTGGGCGGACCATGAGTCGTTCACGGACGGAGAGATTAGCTTCCAAAACCGTTCCACGGGTGAATGGGAGTTCCTGGAGGAATACTCGCCCGCAAACGTCGAGCGGGCTATGGTTCCCGTGTCGGACAACATCGAGAACTTTCTCACGTCGCTTCTGACGGATCGACTCGAGTCCCTTTTTGACGAGTTGGATTGAACTGGCGGAGGCCGGGGTCCCGCTCGCATCCCCTGCCGCAAACCGTGAAGGCCACCGATTACGCGGCGGTGTCACTTGCTTCCGCTTATCCCTGCGTTACCTGTCGCACCAGCGCCAATACCTTAACGTCGCCGTCCTGGGAGCTGTCGCCATCTCCCTGCCACGATTGACCGGCTTGTCACGGCCCGGTCATGCCTTTCACGGGCAATCACAGAAATTCAAACTAATTCAAACTAAATCAGGCTTGGACCAGCTTGAGCTTGGGACGGCAAATCCGCCGTTTCCCACTCGTCACCCATTTGTCACCGCGCGGCTGTGGACGCGGCGCACTTTTGGGCGTATGAACATGGCCGGTGAGCGGGGCACCGAGAGTGCTGCTGCTAAAACCCCGCAAAAAAAATGGGTTCGTCGGCGGACGAGCCCACGCCAACCGGGGGCGGTCATGTTTGGGGGCATGGCCGCTCTCTTTTTTCGCTTATGCGCCATTGATTCACCTGACCTCGTTCCCCTCCGTAATTGGCCCGAAAGCTTTTCCGTAATCGTTGGCAGGCCAGAATCCCGCCCCATGCTGGAATTCTCCTCCACTTGGGCCTAGAATGCTGCCGAATCTAATTCCAGATGGGTAACTCGGCTTCACAGCTTGAGGCCGCCAATCGCTCAGGTGCTGGCGCGCCAGGAGCTCGCCTGGCGGCCATTTGCTTCTTTTGCGCGCTCTCCCTGGCTGCCCGGAGCCAAACCCAGCCCCTCGTGGCCATCCACGACTCCGAACTAACCCGCGCCCTGGAAACCATGCCAGCCGGCGGCGCCACTCCCACCGGCCCCGGCACCACTGGTTTTCAATGGTGGCCCGTGGCTTGGCATTATTTTGTTCTGCCCGATTCCCTCGAAGAAACCCTGCGCTCCGATGGCACCGCCTTCGCCGTGCTCAGCGATGCCGCCATCAGCTCCGGCCAACTGCTCAGCAACGGCTTGCCCGCCTACCCGATCTTTATCAGCTTGTCAGCCGAAGCCGTACGCGATGACGAGGTCGCCCAGCTCACGAATTACGTCGCCGCCGGTGGCACGCTGTTGGTTGGCGGTTCGGCCTTTACTCGCACGACCAACGGCACGAGCCGGGGCGACTTTGCCATCGGCAACGCCATGGGCGTCCACCTGCCGAGCCCCACGCTCGATAACTGGATTGGCAACGTGACCTTCTCCAAAGTCGTCAATCACCCCCTGGTCTCTCACATCCCCGGCGGCACGCTCAACTGGAACCTAGCCACGGCTGCCGACGAAATTTCCTGGGGCATTTCGCCGCAGCACACCCTGGCGCAAGGCCACCTGTGTTGGCAGGTCCAGGCCAGCAATGCCTTGGTGATCGCACAGGGCGACGTCGGCCCTTACCTGGTGACAGCGCCCTTTGGCAAGGGGACCTTCATCTATGAAGCAGCCATGCAGCCCTTGTTGGGACACGGCGGAAACGCCCCGGCGATGTACGCCTATGGCATCTTCCGCAACGCCATCCAGGCCGCCTTCGCCGCGGCCAACCTGCCCATCCCCAAACTCAGCCCATGGCCTTATCCTTACGACGCCGCGCTCGAGGTGCGCCACGATTTCGAAAACGCCCAAGACCAGATTAATTCCATTGCGGCCTCTGCTCAATTCGAGTTCACCAACGGCGTCCAGGGCGACTACTTCTTTTGCACCGGCACATTGCGCGCCGAGATGACCAACTCCCCTTCCGCCATCGCCGGTTTGCAACAAGCCGTGGCCAACTTTGGCGCCACCGTCGGCCCTCAAAACGGCGGGCTGCCCAATCCGAATAACACATTCTTGGGGATGAGCGATTTTGATTACTGGAGTTGGGGTCCCGACGAGGCGCTGGATCTGACCGCCAGCACCTTGCCCAGCGGTTATTCGAACGGCGCTGCTTACGCCTTCGCCTCCCTTTCCAATGCCTTCTCGGATCTCGCCGGCTGGCTGGAAGGACCAGCCAATGGTTTCCAAGTGGCGGTCGCCCCTTACTTTAACGCGACGCGCGAAGGCTCCCTGCAAATCGAGCAACAGTTGGGCCTCAACGCTACCGGCGAGCAAAAACTCGGGCCTTTCCCCAGTTGGGTTCTCTCGACGTCCTTGCTCACACCGGACCAGCGTTACCCGTTCATCAGCCTGCCCACCAGCGAGTGGTACTTGCTCACCCCGGATGTGGCGCAGTCAATGGAAAGCGGTTTTGGGCCAAGCGGTTTGCGCCAGGTGGTAGATGCCTATTACAGTCTCGGCGGGTTGATCAACCTCTACTCCCACAGCTCTTCCGCCGGTAACGGCTTGGCCGGTGCTTTGGCCTCGCAATACGTCGCCTACACCCTGAGCAAGCCGCGAATCTGGCCGGCCAATGCCTCTTCGATTTATTCCTGGTGGTTGGCGCGCTCCAACGTGCAGGTCAGCGCCAACTTCTCCACCAATGGCAACCAATCGCTCGTCTCTCTCTTCATCACCAACGCCAGCGATCCCCAAACCGCCGTGGAATTGCTGCTCCCGCGCCCCTCCGTGTCCGCTCTCGCAGTCCTTACCAATGGGCAGATCGCCGGCGCGAATGCCTACCGCACCAACGGCCCGGTGTTCAAATTGCTCGTCGGCGCCTCGGTGACGAATGCCCAAATCAGCTACCTGCTCAATCCACAGACCCAGAACTCATTCTTTACCCTGTCTCAAGGGATGGCTCTCACCGTGACCGCCCCCGGTGTCCTGACCAATGCCTCGCCGGGCGCCGGCACGAACCTTTTGGCCGCTTTGCTCGCTGGGCCGGCTAACGGCACCTTGACCCTGAACACCAACGGCTCCTTCACTTATACCCCGTCCGGCAAATTCATCGGCATCGATTCTTTCACCTTCCAAGCTTTCGATAGTGTCACTACCTCGGCGGTGGCCACAGTGACGCTCGACGTCGTGCCTCCCGGCGGGCTTTTCTACGATAACTGCGTCCGCTCGACCAATGCCGACCCCCTGGCTCCTTGGGTGGCTGTCCAAGGAAACTGGAGCTTCACCTCCTCCGGCTTCCAGGGAACCAATACCGACCCCGGCACGGAAAACAATGCCTACGTGCCGGGCAATTGGACGAACTACAGCATACTCGCCCAAGTTCAATTTCCCCCATCTGGCTTCGGCGGCGGTTTGCAAGGCCGCCTCGATCCCGCCTCCGGCGCTAAATATACCGTCGAAGTTTATCCCAACGGATTTCCCGGCGAGGCAGCCCCTTCGCTCATCAAGCTGTGGAAATTCCAATCCTGGCAAGTGCTCGGCCCGACCAACCTCCAGGAGGCGGCCTTGCCGCCCGTGGGCACCAATTGGCACTCCCTCCAAGTTACGTTCCGTGGCAACCAAATCCTCGCCTATTTCGATGGAACCCTCGTGTTGAACGCGACCGATAATGGCTTCGACCAAATTCCCGCCTATACCAACGGCGCCTTCGGCGCTGAGCTCTACACCTACTCCTCGCCGGACGCGATGCTGCTCAGCAACGTGCTCGTCACCACTGCCCCCGTCGCCGCCAACGACAGTTATACCGCGGTTCAAAATCACGTTTTGACGGTGCCGGCGCCGGGCGTCTTGGCTAACGACGCTCCCGGCCTCGGCACTGAACTGGCTGCCGTACTCGTCAACGGTCCCACCCATGGCTCGCTCGCCCTCAACACCAACGGCTCATTTGCCTACAGCCCTGGCTCCAATTACATCGGCTTGGACAATTTCATGTACGAAGTGAATGACGGCTTCGGCATCTCGGCCCCGGCTGCCGTGACCATCAACATAATAACCAATCTGCCGCCGGTGGCCGCTAACGATGCCTTTGTCTATATGCCCAACGCGACGCTAACCATCCCCCCGCCGGGTATCTTGGCGAACGACTACGACCTGGACGGCGACCCGATAAGCGCCGTATTGCTCAGCGGCCCGGCTTTCGGCGCCTTGCGCCTCAATAGCAATGGTGGGTTTAGCTACACGCCGGCCACGAATTTCCTGGGCACTGACAGTTTCACGTATCAAGCGAGCGACGGCAGCCTCAACAGCGGTGCGGCGACGGTTACCCTGGCCAACCCATCCGCTGGTTCCCTGTTCTACGACAATTTCCTCCGCGCCACCAACCCAGGACCGCTCGCGCCCTGGCTAGCCCAGTCCGGCGGTTGGACCGTTGCAGGACAGATGCTCCAGGGCGGCCCTAACCTCGCCGGCACGTACGCCAGCGTTTACCTCACCAATACCTGGAACGACTACGCCGTTCAGGCCCAGGTTCAATTCGGATCCGCCGGCTACGGCGGCGGCTTGGCAGCCCGGGTCAATCCAGCTTCCGGTGCTCGCTACGCTGCCTGGGTTTACCCCGCGGCAAATAACCTCAACCTCATTAGCTTCCAGGATTGGCTCACCCCCACCATCCTGGGCACTGTGAATCTGCCGCCTGTCGGCACCAATTGGCATACCCTGAAGCTGGCGCTTAAGGGCGGCCAGATAGCGGTCTTCTACGACGGCTCCCAACTGTTGAGCGTCGCTGACCCGCAGCCGCAACCCTTCTTGAGCGGCGGCATCGGCTTCGACATGTACACCGATGGCGACCCCTATGTTTTGTCCGTCCAGGATGTCGTCGTCACTCCTTTGGCTGAGGCTGACAGCTATTACGGCCTCGAGAACACCACGCTGCTAATTCCCCCCGTGGGCGTGTTGGGCAACGACACGGGAGTGTTTGGGACCAATTTGATCGCTACGCTCGTGAACCCGCCGTCCAACGGCGTCCTGGCTTTGAATACCAACGGGGGGTTCACGTATAAGCCCTCGACCAATTTCGTGGGCTTCGACAGTTTCAGTTACCTTGCTAATGACGGTCAAACCAACCTCGGTGCCGCCAACGTTAGCCTCACGGTCTATGCTATCAATCACCCGCCGGTTTTGCCCGCTCAAAGCAATCGCGTCGTCGCTCCTCAAACGACGCTGGTTGTGACGAATACCGCCGCTCTGTCAGACGTGCCACCGGAGAGCCTCATTTACACCCTCGTCTCGCCTCCGGCTGGCGCCACGATCAGCACGAACGGTGTCATCACTTGGACCCCCTCCATGGCCCAGAGTGGCACCACCAACCTCCTCACCACGATCGTCGCCGATTACAATCCCTGGGCCCTTAACTCCCAACAGCTCAGCGCCACCAACACCTTCGCCGTCCTCGTCAACGACGCTCCCCTCATCGGCATCAGTTCCACGGCCTTAATCGCCGAAAGTTGCCAGCCCACTAATGAAGCCATCGACCCCGGCGAAACGGTCACGGTCCTCTTCTCACTCAAAAACACCGGTCTGGGAAATACCGCCAACCTGGTCGCCACACTCCTGCCCGCCAACGGCGTGGTCTCACCCAGCGCGCCGCAAGACTATGGAGTGCTCGTGGCCGGTGCTGCTGCCGTCAGCCGCTCCTTCACTTTCACCGCAGAAGGCGCTTGTGGCAGCTCGATCACGGCCACCCTCCAATTTCAGGACGGTAGTTCCAGTCTTGGCAGTGCCTCGGTTTCTTTCATTCTAGGTGTGTCCGGCGCTGTCCTCGCGCAAAACTTTGATTCCGTCACCCCGCCCGCTCTGCCTTCCGGCTGGGCCAGTTCCGCCACTGGCGCACAATCGCCCTGGATTATCACCAACGCCCTCGCGGACACCTCCCCCAATGCCGCCTTTGTCCCGGACCCACCAGCCGTGGGGCTCTCTGAACTCGACACTCCACCGATTGGCTTGCCCGTCGGCCAATGGCAACTCTCTTTCCGCCAGAACTATAATCTGGAAACCGGCTCGGGCACTGATGGCTATGATGGCGGAGTGTTGGAAATTCAGATCGGCGCCAATACTTACACCGACATTCTGGCTGCCGGCGGCAGCTTCGTGACTGGCGGCTATACTAGCATCATCGATACTCACTGGAGCAATCCATTGGCCGGACGTCAGGCCTGGAGTGGCAACTCCCAGGGATATATCACGACGGTCGCCAATCTTCCGCCCAGCGCCTCGGGCCAGTCCATTCAACTGCGCTGGCGCTGCGGAACGGATACCGGCAACGGCTACTCTGTCACCGGCTGGCGGGTGGACACCATCTCGATCACCGGCGTCGGCTGTTGCAATCACGTCGGCCCGGTCCTGCCGGTGCAGCCCAATCTCAGTGTCAATGCCTTAACCACCATGCTCGTGACGAACACCGCCACGGATTCCTCCAGCCCGCCCCCAGTCCTCTCGTACCTGCTGGTTAACCCTCCCGCCGGCGCAACCATCAACGCCAGTGGCATCATCTCCTGGACGCCAAGCCTGGCTGAGGCGCCCTCAACGAACCTCTTTACGACTGTCGTGACCGATAACGGCTCCCCACCCCTCAGCGCTACCAACAGCTTCCTGGTGGCCGTCAACCTCGTACCCATCCCGGAATGGCAAACCAACTTCTCCCCGGTCGCCATCGTGACGCACCATAACGATCTCTCCCGCACGGGCGCCAACCTGAATGAGACACTGCTGAACATTTACAACGTCAACACCAACCAGTTCGGCCTCCTCTTCAAACGCGCGGTCGATGACCAACTCTATGCTCAGCCCCTGGTCATGACCAATGTCAACCTCGGTCCCAACGGTACCCATAACATCGTCATTGTCGCCACAGTTAACGATTCCGTCTATGCCTTTGATGCCGATAACCCTGCTGTCACCGCTCCGTACTGGCAGGTCAGCTTCCTGGGCACCAACGCCGTCCCTCCATCCTGGACCGATGTCGGAAGTTGCACAACCTTCAGCGGCCGCCTCGGTATCATTGGAACTCCCGTAATCGATCCAGGCACCGGCACCCTTTACGTCGTCGCCCGCACGAAGGAATTCGGCTCGAATTTTGTCCAGCGCCTGCACGCCCTGGACATCACCTCGGGAGCTGAGCGCCCCTACAGCCCGGTGGTCATCGCCGCCACCTATCCGGGCACCAACTCCGTCGATAGCGTTAATGGGGTCGTCACATTTAATCCTCTGCAAGAAAACCAGCGCGCGGGCTTGGCGCTCGTTAACGGTGTCGTCTTCATCTGCTGGACTTCCCAATGCGATAACAACCCCTATCACGGCTGGATCATGGGCTACAACGCTGCCACCTTGCAGCAGGAAATCGTCTATAACGACACGCCCACCGGGACTGAAGGGGGAATCTGGATGAGCGGCCAAGCCCCGGCCGCCGACCCCGCCGGCAACCTCTACGTCTCCGTCGGCAATGGCTCCGTCGGCGATGGCATCAACCCGCGCAACACCGTCAACCGCGGTGAAAGTTTCCTCAAGCTCACTCCCAGCGGCACCAACCTCGCCATTGCCAGTTGGTTTACTCCTTACAACTGGGCCGCTCTCAACAGCGGCGATGTCGATCTGGGCTCTGCTGGCATCCTGCTCATCCCCAACACCTCCCTCGCGCTCTCCGGCGGCAAACAGGGCGTCATGTACCTCGTCAACCGCGATAACCTCGGCGGCCTAAGCACCATCAACGCGGACACCAACGTTGTCCAAACCTTCTCCCCCGCGAGCACCGAAATTCACGGCGGCCCCGTGTGGTGGGACGGCCCCGATGGTTCTTACGCCTACATCTGGCCCTCGATGGATCATCTCCACCAGTACAAATTCAATTGGACCAACAGCACGTTTCTCCTTCCCGATTACGCCCACGGCACCATGACCGCGCCGAACGGCCAACCCGGCGGGTTCCTCGCCATCTCCGCCAATGGCTCAACACCGGGCACCGGCATCCTCTGGGCCTCGCACCAGTTAAACGGCGATGCCGAAGTCCAGACCCAACTCGGAATGTTGCATGCCTACAACGCCGACAATGTGGGTGATGAGTTGTGGAATTCCGGCCAGAACAGCGCTCGTGACGCCGTCGGCAACTTCGCCAAATACGTCCCGCCCACCGTCGCCAATGGCAAAGTCTATCTCGCCACCTTCTCCAACCGACTCAATGTTTATGGCGTCGTCCCTCCGCCCACGCTCTCCATCCTGCCCACCGGCAGCAATCTTGTCTTGGCCTGGGCTACTAATGCCTTCGCCAATTTTTCCTTGCAAAGCACTACCAATCTGCTCACGGGGCCTTGGCTCACCCTCACCAACAATCCGGCCCCCTCCAACGGCTTTTTCCATGTCTCTCTGCCCGCCACCGGCCACACTCTCTTTTATCGTCTCAAGCACTAACGAGGCTCCGCCTCAGACCAGGTAGGGCGGGCAGTCCCCTGCCCGCCGCCGAACTGCGCTAGCGGGAGTATGTTCGTAGGCGTACGAACGGCGCCCAGGGAAGGGAGTGTCGCTCTCGCTCTCTGCCCCCGCCTCCCCGCTTGAGTCTCCTTGATCCGTGAGGTCAGCCGTGCTAACTTCCGCCATTACCGCCGGATATGAGCGTGAGTGTTCGCGCCGCCTGCGGATTTCCTGTTCATGGCCAAGAACCGGTGAACCCCGCGGGATTCGGTCCCAAATCGACAACCTTTTGGCCAACGAACTATGATCAAACAAGTCATCGTGGCGGTCGGGTGCAGCCTTTGTATCCTCAAAAATCCTGGCTTTTCCCAGGGCACCGCGTTCACTTATCAAGGTCAGCTCGCCGCCGCCGCCGCCCCAGCCAATGGCAGCTACGACTTTACCTTTGCGCTCTTTGCCGCCAACGCAGGCGGGATCGCCACTGCCGGGCCGGTCACCAATACTGCCGTCGCGGTCACCAATGGCCTTTTCACAACAAAAATTGATTTTGGGCCGGACGTGTTCACCGGAAGCTCCAACTGGCTCGAAATCGCGGTACGAGCCAACGGGGGAGACAGTTTTACCACCCTGGCACCGCGCCAACAATTAACCCCCACCCCGTACGCCCTCGTCGCCAATACTGCCGGCAACCTCAGCGGCCCGCTGTCCGTTTCCCAACTGCCCCCCGCTGTCGTGACCAACAATCAACCCAACGTGAGCTTCGGGAACGTCACGGTCAGTTCGATCAGCGGTAATGGCGCGGGGTTAACCAACCTGCCCGCCGCACCCAAACCCGCCAATATCATCTGGGTGGCGACCAGCGGCCGCGATTTCACGAGTATCCAGGCCGCCATCAACAGCATCACGAATGCCTCGGCCTCAAATCCTTTTCTCATCAAAATTGCACCCGGCACTTTTAACGAAGCTATCTCGATGCAGTCGTGGGTCAGCATTGAAGGATCGGGCCAAGGCACAACCACCATCCTCGCCAACCCCACCTTCGAAGGTGCCACCGTTTCCCAACCCGATAGCTGCGAACTTCGAAACCTGACCGTCGCGGCCGTAAACTCAGATTATTCGGTGGCCTACGGCATCTACGCCGCGAGCGGCTCGCCCAGTATCCGCAACGTTACCGTCTCAGGCTCGGGCACCACGATCGAAGCGGTTTATGCTCAAGGCGCCAGCCCAGTGCTGAACGGCGTCACCATCACGGTCGCCGGCACCGGCAGCTTCTCCACCGGTATTCACACCTTTTCCAGCGGCACGGCAACCCTCATCGGATGCACGATCAACGTAAACGGCGCCATTACCTCACTCGCTCGCGGAGCTTTCACGTATGGCGGCGGAGGGATGGTTCTCAAGAACTGCACCGTTTCATGCAACGGCGACAGCCTTTCATCCGAGAATGCCGGCGTGATGAAAGCCGTTGCCTGCCAGCTCACTGGGACGATCGATGTGAGCTCAGGTGGCGTCCTGACGAAGCTGCAATGCTACGACGCGAATCTCAACCCGCTCTGATCCGGGTCAAAGATCACCCCGCCATGGACGCAACTCCCCTGGTTTCACCCTCCAAAGTTGCTTAGCGCATCCTTACTTGGCGTCGATCGGCGCGGTTCGGTAGAGGTCGTCCGCGGTCGGGACCGCACTGTCTTCCCAAACTTTGTTTGGCCCGGCGGAACGGATGAGGACTTCGTTGTATGAAAAGTAAAACTGCAGCGGAGTGCCCCACGGGTCCAGGATTTCCCCTTTGTCGTTCATATCCGATTTGCGAACAGAGAGGATGAGGACTTTCCTTTCCGTCCGACCCAAGAGGGCCTTGGCAATGGCGGCATTGTTCCCCGTGGGATACGTGCCGACGAACTCCTTATATTGCTGGATGCCAAGGATCAGCTTGTCGGCATCGGCATTGAACTTGGCGATTTTTTCGTCTTGGTGCTTGAATGTCCAACCTTTAGCCACCCAGATGACACCGCAGACACCCACCAAAACGAGGAGGATGGTAAGGGCCTTTTTAATCATGCGCTTCTATGTGTTCGGCGTTTTTTGACTGTCTGAGTCCCGGTGTAGCAGGAGGCGTGCCGGAACTGGCGCGCACCACCAGCTCAGCAGGCAGCCGCTTGGATTCGGGGCGCGCACCCCGCAACAACTGCAGCATCGTCTCCATGGCCGCCACGCCCAGGCGAAACTTGGCTTGACTGACGGTCGTCAGGGGCACCGGGCCATGCTCGCTCAGAAGGACATTACCGAACCCGACCACTGACATGTCCTTGGGAATTCTCAGGCCGTTCTGCAACAGCACCTCGGCGCAGCCTACTGCAGTGAGATCATTGACGGCCTGCACCGCCGTGGCGTCGCAGGACTCGTTAATCATCTGCAAGGCCGCCTTGGCCCCATCCTCAATGCTCCGGCCGGCCTGGAACACCAGTTTGTCATCCACCTCCACGTCAGCCGCGCGCATCGCCCGCCGGTAGCCTTCCAATCGCTCCTCGCTCCAGGGCGACGCCGGGGGGCCCGTCAGGAAGGCAATCCGTTTGTGGCCCAAACTAAGCAGATGCTCGGTTGCCACATAACTGGACAGGAGGTCCTCTGACTGAACGCTCACGAACTGACTGCAAAACGCCACCGGGTGTCCCAGGATGACGGTCGGCACCCCTCGCGTCTGCACCTCTTGATAGATGCGGGCTTCGGTGGCCATGCGGTACACCGGCGAAATAAACAAGCCATCCACGCGGCGGGACAGGAACCGGCGGATGCAGGCTTCCTCGCGTTCCGGGATGTTGAGCGTCTGAGCGAGCAGGACCTCGTACCCCAGCTCATAGGCCTTTCCCTCAAGCGCCAGAACGATGCGGGCGAACACGGGGTTCGTCATCGAGGAAATCGCGAGCCCGAACAACTTGGTCTTGCGGTTGCGCAACCCTTGTGCCGTTGAATCCGGCATATAGCCCATTTGCTGCGCCAGCAGTTTGATCCGGGTCTTGGTTTCCGCCGACACATCCGGGCCGTCCCGCAGCGCCTTCGAAACCGTCATGAGCGACACGCCGGCTTTTTCCGCGATGTCTTTGAGTCGAATCATAGAGTCCCTCCGCTCCAGTGAAGTTTGCGCCGCAGCGTGTCACAAAACGAACTTCCTTCCAGGTGCATCAAGTGGACGGTACGGTGGCTGCGGCAAATCGTCAGCACGTCGTCCTTGCCCAGCTCGCTGTCCACCTGCCCGTCCGAGCTCAACATCGACGCTGGCCTCTGGCTCATCACTCGAACCTCGATCGTCGAAGTCTGCGGCAGGATCAGCGACCGATTCGAAAGTGTATGCGGGCAAATCGGCGTCAACTCCAGCACCTCCGCAGTCGGGAACACCACCGCCCCTCCGGCCGCCAATGAGTAGGCCGTCGAACCCGTAGGCGAACTGACTATTAATCCGTCGCAACGATAGCGCGTCAGTTCTTCGCCATCGACGCGCACCTCCAGATCGATCAGCCGCGAGGCGATGCCGCGCCCGATCACGATGTCGTTGAGCGCCGTGCATTCTACTGGCCGGCCTTTCGCCAAGCCTTTGGCCCGGAGCAGGACCCGCGATTCGAACTTAAATTCATCGTTCCAAACCCGCCTTAGCGCCTTCGGTAATTCGTCCGATGGGACTGCCGTGAGAAAACCCAAACTCCCGATGTTGATGCCCAGAATGGGCGTGTGCGAGCCTGCAATCTCGCGCGCGACGCGCAGCATGGTGCCGTCCCCGCCGAAAACCAACAGCAGGTCCACCTCTCGCGCCAGGGTGGCCGCGTCCGGGCACACCTGGGCTTTGAGCCCCGCCAGTTCCGCAGTTACGGCCTCACTGTAAAGCTTTCGACCCGCTCCAACGATGAGCCGTTGCGCCCGTTTCACCGCCTCGGCGCAGGAAACCTTTTCCGAGTTTCCAATCACGCCAATGCGTTTGATTTGTTCAGCCAACTTTTTCAATCAGCGCCAAAAATTCTTTGTTGCCGGCCGGTCCCTTGAGCGGAGATTCGGTCACCCCCCGCCAGCGCAGGCCCGGTTGCTCGGCTACCCATTGGGCAGTCTCTTGCACGACGCGCTCGTGAATCTCGGGATCCCGAATCACTCCACCGCCCTTGTCCGCTTCGGCCTTGCCGGCCTCGAACTGTGGTTTAATTAGTGCCACCATCTTACCTAATTGCCGCAACAATGCAACGGCAGCCGGGAGGATTTTGCGTAGCGAAATGAACGAACAATCGACTACCACCAGATCGACGGGGACAAACGAGCCGGGGAAACTCGCTCGGGTGAGCAGCCGGGCGTTAGTCTTTTCCATCACCACCACCCGCTCATCGCGGCGCAAACTCCAGGCAAGTTGGCCCTGGCCCACATCAACCGCATAAACCCGGCTGGCGCCCCGCTGCAGCAAACAATCGGTGAACCCACCCGTGGATGCCCCCAAATCAATCGCAGTTTGTCCGGAAACGGCGAGTTGGAAATGGTCCAACGCGTGCTCCAGCTTAAATCCACCCCGGCTCACATATTTTTCCCTCGCCACGAGCCGAAGCTCGTCCTTCGGTCCGACGTCGTCGCTCGGCTTGCGCGCGACCTGGCTGTTGACTGTCACTTGGCCGGCCATGATCGCTCGTTTGGCCTTCTCGCGGCTTGCACAAAGCCCGCGCTCGACCAACGCTTGATCCAAACGGCCCACGGCCCAAAGGATAATGCGTTGCGTGCACAGCCCGCAAATCGATTTGACCCACCAAAGTCGCCTCTGAACAACAGGTTTCACGGCAGCTCGAGGAGGCGATAGAACCGGTCGGAGTAGTTCGTTGCCGTCGGATCGCTCAGATCGAATTGGTTGGCGGCAGCCACGTTCGTGCTGAGCGCGATCCAATTCATCAGGTCCACGGAAGCTTGGAGGACATAGCGCTGCCCGCTTATGCCTGAGCAGGACAGGAGGACTGAATGGCTACTGGAGATCGTCACGGAACTGACCTGCGGCGCCGAGCCGAGGATAAAACTGGCGCTGGCCACGGCACTATCGTTGAACCCCGATTCGAACGCTCTTGCCTTCACCGTGGCAGTGTTCGTCACCACGAATGGCCTATCGTAAAGCGGTGAGTTCGTCGTCGGCAGCGTGTTGTCCAGAGTATAATGAGTAGTAGCGCCGGCAGTGCCATCCGAGAGCGCGACGGTTACCAAATTCGTGAAGAACACCCCCCCATCCGGGGAGATGACGGGCGTGTCAATGAGGTTGATGAGACCGAACACGGATAACGTGTATTCGCCCCTGACGTACACCTTTCCATTCGCAACCATCGGCACCGCGTATTTGACGGCCGGGCCTGGATTGTCGCGCAAGAGGTTTTGACTGCTGTTGTATAGCTCCTGGGCCAGGTTCGTGGCGTTGTAGGCGTGCAACACCGATGGTCCGTTGCTCGAAAAGCCGTCCGTGTCATCTACCCACGCGATGGCGCTGGTGGTCCCGTTGGCAGATATCGAGGGAGTATAGCCCACCCCGCCGAACCTCGTGGTGGATTGGCTGACCGGCGTCGTGCCGATGACGGCATTTGTAATCCGGAATGCTTTCAATACATCTCCGACGCCTTGGTAAAAAAGCAGGTTGTTGAAGTAGGCTGGCGAGCCCCAAACACCACGGATTGCGCCGGGCAGGGTCTGAACGATGTTGTTTTGTGTTGGATTGAATTGCCCCATATTGTCTCGATCCACCAGGTAAATGGTTCCCTCCTTGCCGGCCCCCACCAGCAAATGCGGATGCGCGACGCTCCCAACTGCGTCGGGCAACAGGATGGGCCCGCCCGACCCGAGGTCCTCGTCGTTGAGCGCCATCGAGTTCTGGTTCGAGGGCGCAAAATAATCAGCGACCGCCAACTGGTTGGAACTGGAGAGCTTAACGAAACTGTCGCCATAATCCCCGCCGTTGGTGTAGGCACTGAAACTACCGTTGCCACTTTCTAGATAAAGATTGTTGGCCGCATCCACGCATAGCCCGTCCCCGCTCATCCACAAAGCTCCCTCACCCGCGTTGACGCCAAAGGCATTCGTCGTGGCATTGGGGGTGGTGGCAAATACGTAATTGGTCAGTGGCTGCAGATTTGTGGCATTGAATCCGATCACCCACCCGTGATAAGAATCGGTGTCGCCGTAACTCCCATAGGCGGCGTAAAGCACTCCGCCCGCCAATGTCAGTGCCGGTCGATTCATGTGATTTTGCGGAACAAAAGTCACAACTCCGTTCGTGGCGTCCACGCCTGTGCCCGGCACAGAGGCTTGAACCACCACCGGGCTGTAAGTCCGCTCCGCGCCCGTAGCAACCTCTAGCGCGTGGATTCGGTGCACGCAATTTGTCGTGTCCGCTACCGTCCCGGAGAACACGTCCACGTCCAGCGTTCCAGAAGCTGCGTCAATCACCGGGGTGCCGGTAATGCCGATGAGCGGGTTGAGAACGTTGTGATGATAACGCACGCCAAAGAGAATGCTCTCGGCCGCGATCCCCAAATTGGTCTGCCACAGCAAACCCCCGTCCCCTCCCGCATTGCTGTCCGCGTCAAACGCATAAACGCTGTCATTCTCGGTCGTGACAAAAACGACGTTGTGGGTGCCTTGCCCGGGGATAGCGACTTTCGAGACATACAACGGTTCCGCATAAACATAGCCATCGACCAGGTAAGTGAACAAGCGGCCAAAGTTGGTGAGATTGACGTTGCTCGGCGTGAGCAGAACCTCGTTCGTGTTCGCGCCGTCCCGCGTATTGTCGTACTGATAGGTCAGAACGTTTTGCGCCGAGCAAGTGGCTGACGCCCCAACGACGCCTACCCACGCAAGGATCGCCGCGGCCCTTGCGCCGATCAGCTTTCCCAATCGAGCAGACCACCCGACTCGCCAGGCACGTCGGGACGGCGAAACAGATACCGCGTGCTTTTCAAAAACTAACCTGGGTGATGGCACATTTCATTCTCGCACAGAATCGGATTCAGGCTATTTCCTTTTTGGTTGCGGTTCGGGTTCGGTGGGGGCCGCAGATTTCTCCATTGCTTGCATAACCTGGCCACTTCGGGAGGGCTGGCGCCTCGGAAGTCGAAGTCCGCTACGAACCCCTTTTGGTTTGCGCCCCCTACTTGGGATGAGTATGGTAAAAACTTCGTGACGAAAAGTCCGTTTTGAAGGATTGGTTTATGACCAAACAACCGCTGACCAGCGAAGAGATAAACGAACTGAGCGCCGGGCTGAACCGGCTGGCCCGCAATCTCTGGTGGACCTGGGACCAGGGTGCTCAGGAGATCTTTCAGGAGCTCTCCCCGCGGGGGTGGCAGAACCTTTACCATAACGCCGTCGCTATCCTCCATGAGGTTTCCGATTACGAACTGCGCGTGCGCTTGCAAGATCCCTTTTTTGCCGAGCGCGCCCGCACCGTGCTGCGCTCCTTTGGCTCCTACATGGACGACAGGCTGACCTGGGGTCGAGAGCACGCATCCCTTCTCCAAACCAACCCGGTCGCCTATTTTTCCGCCGAATTCGGTTTCCACGAGACACTGCCCATTGCGGCCGGAGGTTTGGGGATGCTGGCAGGCGATCACACCAAGTCGGCCAGTGACCTGGGCCTGGGTTTTGTCGGCGTCAGCCTGTTCTATCGCGAAGGCTATTTTCAGCAGGCCATCGATCCGAACAATTGGCAGACCGAATACTACACCTTGCTCAACCCCAAGAACCTGCCGCTCGAACCGGTGCTCAGCTCCAATGGCGAGACCCTCGTCTGCCAGGTTGATATCGGAATGGCCCAAGTGGCGTTTCAGGCTTGGCGTGTCAACGTGGGCCGGGTTGTCGTCTATTTGCTGGACGCTAACCGGCCGGAAAACGAACAACGGTTTCGCGACCTGACCTTGCGAGTTTATGGGGGCGACAGCGCCACGCGCATCATGCAGGAAATCCTCTTGGGCATCGGCGGCGTCCGGCTGCTACGCACCTTGGGTCTGCAGCCATCGGTCTTTCACATGAATGAGGGCCATGCCGCCTTCCTCACACTCGAACTCATCCGGGAGAAAATGGCCGCCGGTAAGAACTTCCAGGAGGCGCAGGATCAGACCCGCGCCGAGTGCCTCTTTACCACCCATACACCGGTTGAAGCCGGCCATGACCGGTTCAGCAGCGATCTGATGGAATACGGCTTGCAACGCTTTCGGAGCCAGCTCCCCGTGGCTTTCGCCGAAGTTTTGAAACTGGGTCGAGTCAGTCCGCAGAACCCCCAGGAGCCGTTTTGCATGACCGTGCTGGCGCTCAAGCTCTCGCGCGCGGCCAATGCCGTCAGCGAACTCCACGGTAGGGTCAGCCGCCACATGTGGCAGAGCCTCTATCCCGGCAAGCCCGTCGAGCAGGTCCCCATCGGCCATATCACCAACGGTGTCCATCTCCTCGGCTGGATGAAGGGAACCGTTCGCCGATTCTGGCGGCGTCGGCTCAGTGCCAACTCTTCCGGACCTGCCTCCAATTGGACCGCTCACCTCAATTCCCCCGAATTCTGGCAGCGGATGGCTGATCCCACCTTTATCTTAGACGAAGAAATCTGGGCGCTGCGCTATCACCTGCGCCGGGAACTCATCGAATTTGCCCGGCGTCGGCTCTTGATTCAGCGGCAACGCCTAACCCAGGGGGATTTTATCGCCTTCGATCAGCTCCTGAACCCCGACGCTCTCACCATCGGCTTCGCCCGGCGCTTTGCGACTTACAAGCGAGCTCCCCTCATTTTTCAGCAGTTCGAGAACATCGTTCGCCTTACCCGCGACCCGGCCCGCCCAATTCAGTTTGTGTTCGCAGGCAAAGCCCACCCGCGCGATGACGACGGGAAGCGTTACATCCAGCATATCATTCATCTCAGCAAATACAGCGACCTGCAGGGGCACTTGGTCTTCCTCGAAAACTACGATATGCACGTCGCGCGCCAAATGGTTTCCGGCTGCGACATCTGGCTGAACACGCCACGCCGCCCCCTGGAAGCCTCTGGGACCAGCGGCATGAAGGCCGGTTGCCACGGCTGCCTTAATTTCAGCATTCTCGATGGCTGGTGGCGCGAGGGCTATGATGGCACAAATGGCTTTGCCATTGGTGAAGACTCCCATGCCGACTCGGTCGAGGACCAGGATCGCCTGGACAGCGCTAACCTCTACAAGGTGCTCACCAATGAGGTCATCCCACTGTTCTATCAGCGCGACGCGCAGGGCGTTCCCAGGCAATGGATCCAACGGATCCGCCGCGCCATGGTGACCTTGGTCCCCCAATTCACCACCGCCCGTATGGTCCGGGAATATACCGAACGCTATTATTGCCCAAATTTCACCCTTGCCAGCGGAGCCAAATAGCGTAAAAAGGAGGCCAGAGAAGGGTCCGTTGGCAAGGCCCTATGTGGGAAAACAATATGTGCCAGTGGTCGTAAGCCATGTCCTGTTCTGGCTCAAATCCAGGCAGGGAAACTCTAATTTATGATGTACCACGAAAAGACCGACGCCCTGTACCGCGGTTCGGCCCCCCCGGCGGCCGTTTACCCGCCACCGCGCCTGCACGGCGTTCGGGAAGTCAACCACCGCCCCGTGCGCGGAAAGGCCCCGGATTCAGCCCTACCGCTCCCGCTCTTCGACAAGGTCAAAAACTTCACCACCGCTGACCAACTCCGTAAAATCGGCGTTTATCCCTATTTTCGGACCATTTCTTCAGCCCAGGATACTGAGGTCCTCATCGAGAACAAGAAAGTGTTGATGCTCGGGTCCAACAGCTATCTTGGCCTCACCAATCATCCTAAAATCAAAGAAGCCGCCCGGGCGGCCGTTGACAAATACGGCACCGGTTGCGCCGGTTCCCGTTTTCTCAATGGTACCCTGGACATCCACCTCGAGCTGGAAGCCGCCTTGGCCAAGCTCGTCAACAAAGAAGCCGTGCTCCTCTACAGCACAGGCTTCCAAGTCAATCTCGGCGTCATCAGCGCCTTGGTCGCCAAAGGCGAATACGTTTTAGGCGACAAGAGCAATCATGCCAGCATTGTCGAGGGGTGCCTGCTGGCCCAGGGCAAGTTCCTGCGGTTTGCCCACCGGGATATGGCTGCCCTCGAGCAACGCCTTCAGGCCCTCGAACCCGAGGCGGGCAAACTCATCGTGGCCGACGGCGTGTTCAGCATGGAAGGCGACATCATCCAATTGCCCGAATTATGCCGCCTCGGCCGGCAATATGGCGCCGTCGTCATGGTCGATGACGCCCACGCCATCGGAGTTCTGGGCCAAAACGGCGCGGGAACCGCAAATCATTTTGGCGTGACCGACCAGGTCCACCTTATTATGGGCACCTTCTCCAAGTCGCTGGCCAGCCTGGGCGGGTTCATCGCCGCGGATGCGCAGACCATCGATTACCTCAAACATCATTCCCGGCCCCTGATTTTCAGCGCCAGCATGAGCCCGGCGAACGCCGCCGCCGTATTGGCGGCCTTGGAGATCATGACCTCCGAGCCGGAGCGCATCGCCCAACTCTGGCGCAACACCACTCGCATGAAACAAGGGCTGTGCCGCCTCAAATTTGAATTAGGCGACTCCGAGACTCCCATCCTCCCCGTTTATTGCCGCAACCTGATGACCGCCTTTACCCTCTGCAAGCGCTTGCACGAAGAAGGTGTCTTCCTGAACCCTGTCGTTTCCCCGGCCGTTCCGCCCGGACGCGAGCTCATCCGCATCAGTCTTATGGCCACCCATACGGACCAGCAGATCGATTTTGCCCTGGACAAGCTTGAGAAGGTAGGCAAGGAGCTGGGGTTGATCTGATTGAAGGTGCTCCTCACAGGGGCCAATGGCTTCGTCGGAAGCCACATCCTTGATTGCCTGATCGCTCGCCGCATCCCGGTCAGGCTCTTACTCCGATCTGGCAGCAGCAGGCAGTTCATCGAAACCCGTTTATCTGACGTTGAAGTCTCCATCGGCAGCATTTTGGAACCCGAAAGCCTCCGGCCGGCTGTCCACGGCGTTTCCCATGTCATCCATTGCGCTGGCGCAACCAAGGCGGTGCGCGCCTCCGACCTTTTCCAAGTTAACCAAATCGGCACTCGCAACGTCATTGAGGCCTTAAATGCCGAAAAGAGTGCGGTGCCAAGACTCGTCCATCTCTCGAGCCTCGCGGCCGCCGGCCCGGCCACGCCCCACCGGCCCCGGCGTGAAGAGGACCCTCCCCAGCCCATCTCGGCTTACGGCCAAAGCAAGCTGGCGGCGGAACAGGAAATTCTTAACCACTGGCGGGCCCAACACGTCATCCTGAGGCCACCCGCGGTTTACGGCCCCCGTGACCGGGACTTTCTGCGTCTGTTTAAGGCGGTGAAAAGCCACTTATTGCCTGCCGGGCGGCAAGTCCTGAGCTTGGCGTTCGTACGAGACCTGTCCGAAGTCGTAGTCAGTTGCCTGGACCACCCCGCTGTTGCCGGCCGGACTTTCTTTGTCGCGGGTCCGGAGGCCGTGAGCACACGGCGGATGGCTCAGGAAATTGCCACTCAGATGGGGGTGAGGACCTTGCCCCTGCCCTTGCCCAAGGCTCTGCTGTGGCTAGTCTGCTTGGCGCAAGAAGTTGGGTCCCGCCTCACGGGCAAGCCAAGCATCTTGAGCTTGCAGAAATGGCCCGAATTGCGAGCCTGTCACTGGATGTGCGACCCTTCTCGATTGGAGCGCGAAGTTGGCCTGCGGTGTTCGACTACGCTCGCAACGGGGGTGCAAGAAACATTGAATTGGTATCGGCAAAATCAGTGGCTGTGAATTCGGCTCTTCTGGCCTGATGAAACAATACAAGTTCGTTGATTACGCGACCCAGGGGTACTGCCTGTTGGTGGGGGCTCTGATCCTTTTGTTCCACAATGCCACTGTGCCCGCCTGGCCCTGGTTCGTGCTAGCCCATGTCGCTTGCCTTTTCCTCACCCACGCCCTCATCCAAGCCGGCGCGCGCTGGCGCGCCAGCAGGGTGCTGGATTTCCTTCGCCATTTTTACCCGATGTTTCTCTACATCGGTTTCTTTCGCGAGACGGGGTGGGTGAACCGGATGTTCTTTAGTGATTACCTGGATCCCAAAGTGATTGCCTTCGAGCAGCGCTTGTTCGGTTGCCAACCTAGCGTCCTCTTGATGCAGAAACTGCCGTGGCTTGGATTGAGCGAACTGTTCTATGCCGCCTACTTTTCGTATTACCTTATGATTGGCGGAGTGGCGCTGGCTTTGTTTCTACGGAACCGTGCGCAGTTTCGCCATTACGTCTCGGTCATCTCCTTCCTGTTTTATGTCTGCTATCTCACTTACATCGTTTTCCCAGTGATCGGGCCGCCAGTCTTCTTTTCCTCCTTCAATGGCTATGAGCTGCCTGCTCAGGTCCAGCAACTGGCGCCGGTTCATGTTTACCCCGAGGCGCTCAAGAGTGGATTGTTTTATCGTCTAATGGCCTGGATCTATGGCGGCTTTGAATCCCCTGGCGCCGCCGTCCCAAGCAGCCACGTGGCGGTGGCTCTTGGCACTGTGTTCTTCTCCTTCCGCTACCTCCGGCCTATCCGCTATTACCACCTCGTGGTGGTCATCATTCTCTGTCTCTCCACCGCCTACTGCCGCTACCACTACGGCGTGGATGTCCTCAGCGGTGTTCTCACCGCTGCGGTTTTGGTCCCTCTGGGAAACTGGTTGTATTTCAGGTCTCTGTCGCGGCTGAGTGCCGATGCTCCCTCAACCGTCCTCGCGGCTCAGGCGAAACCAGAATGACGCCCTCAAACCAAGGCTTTTTCGTAAATCCGGTAGGTCTTATACGGCTTTCCGCCGATACTCTGCAGCATTCGGCACATCATCACGTTATCCTCCAGTATCCAGGACGCCTCGGACTCCCGCACGCCGGCTTTGACACCCACCCGCAGCCCTTCAATCAGCATCGCCGATTCAATCCCGCGGCCACGATACTTTCCTTTCACTCCCAGCGTCAGCACCCGCGTGCGCGTCGGCCGCTTCCAGCCCAGCACGTAAGGAATGAACCCCAGGAGCTTCGGCGTCAGCAACCTCCCGTTCAACGGCTTGATCGCCACATTGTAATCAGGCAGGGCCAGCAAAAAGCCAACCGGCTCCGAACCCTCCTCGGCCAGCCAGATCAGGCCCTCCATTAACAAAGGCTTCAGCCGCTCGGCCATGAAATCTACTTCCGGATCCGTCATCGGCACGAAACCCCAGTTGGCTTCCCAGGCGGCGTTATAGATCTCTTTGATCTTCGCCAGGTCCTTCGTCAGCGTCTTGCGCCGCACTGGCCGAAAAAGCAGGTTGGCGTTGCGTTGTTTAATTTTCGCTGCGATGCGCTCCAACCGATCCATCGGGATGACCGCTAGGTCCATGTGAAAGGCCAGCAAGTCCTTGGCCTTGCGAAGGCCCTCGGCTTCCAGCAAGCCTACATAATAAGCCGGATTGTAGGTCATCATGAACACTGGGGATGAATCAAAGCCGGAGATGAGCAACCCGCACTCGTCGTTAGTAGTCGGGTTCATCGGCCCTAAGATGCGCTTGAGAGATTTCTGCCGGGCCCATTCGCAAACTGTTTTGAATAAGCGGCTGCTTGCCTCCCGATCATTGGCGCACTCGAAAAAACCAAAAAAGGCGGCCTGGTCTTTGGCGAAGCGGTTGTGATGGTGGTCAACAACTCCCGCGATGCGCCCCACATCTTTGCCGTTTCGCCGCGCAACCCACAATTGCATCTCCGCGTGCTCGAAAAGGGGATTCGCCTCGGTGAACACCTTTTTCAGGTCCATCAACAAAGGCGCCACCCAGAGAGGGTCGCCCCGGTAAACCCCGTAGCTGACGTCTAAAAAACGCGCGACGTCCCTCGCATTACGGGACAATGATACTACCTCGATGGCTTGACTCATGCTCGATTCATTGATCAGGCGCAGAATGCCCAAACCTCGCGCCCGCGTCAATATTTCCGGCAAAAGCAGCCCCGGAAAAGGCCGGAAAAGGTTGGTAGTACCCTTTCACGTTATCCGCCACCGGTGCTGCGTACCCATGGACATTAGTCCGCGCTAACTGCCACGCTAGGCCACGCAACTCTCCTTCGATGCACAGCCCTAATAGGCTCCAAAAGCCGGTGGAAGAGGGACTTCGGGAAAGTTAGTAGCACCGAGTTAAATCGGCGGCTATCCCGGGAACGCTAAACCGCTGAGGAGAAAGGAGGCAGATCAACCGTTCTACCGCCGCTTGCGCAGAACACAAAGGGCCATCCCCAAAGACAGGAGCGCCAGCGAAGAAGGCTCGGGAATGAACAACCTATCAATCGACTTGTCCTTGCTGATCAGGAACGACCCGCCGGGCTGTATCGTCACATCCCACTCGAACGCCCAAGTCACCTCGCCTGGACCAGCCGAGCTGTTGTCGGCGAGTGTTACCGGCCCGCTCCCAGTAAGCTTTCCCAGCGTCACTCCAGGAAGTTCGACCTCGCCGTGATTGGCCCCAGGCGTCGCGACCGTCTCGCTGATCACCGTGGTTAGGTTGCCCACCGTGTTCTCCACGTCCGCCAGGTTATATTTGCCGCTCAGGTTCCGGCCGAGCTGGCCAGTGTCCTGAGTGCCGGCGCCATACAGATTGAAATCCGAATATTGGTAAAAGTGGAAGGTGAGGGGGGAAGCCGAGGTGTTATTAAGGCTAATCGATTCCCCGATGTCGGATTGGCCGCTGCCGGTCTGGCCGCCTTTGAGCAGGTAGTCCACTTCCACGCTGTAGCCGCTGCTGGCGTAGGTGGTCTCAAGCAATCGGCTGCTGGGTTGGACCACCGAGGCGGCATTGATGTTGTTAATGGCTGTGGGCGCCCCATTGCCCAGGGTCAGCCAGAACCATTGCTGGGCCAGCTCATTCTGGCCATCGACCGTCCAGTTATCCATGCCAGCCTGACTGCCAACATTGACGGTCGCCGAGGAGTTGGCGTCGGTCATGGTGTATATCTGGGCGTTGGTCTGGGCGACTAGGCAGGGGAGCACGGTGAGGGCCAAGGCGAGTAGCGCCATGTGACCCGCTTGGGGGTTTTTCAAGCCCATCATAAAGTTGCTTTCAGGTTGTGTTGTTTGCCCTAACTTGCGCCAATTATTACCTAATCCGGCTCCCAAGTCAAGCCCTTTTAATCCGTTTTGAGACAATTCTTTCTCATTTCGAGACACTCACGACGTTGCTCGCCGCCCACAAGGCCCTTTTTGGACCTTTCATTTGGGAACGAACCCGGCTTCCTATACCGTAGGTTCTCACGGCGGGCGGAAATGTGACGGTTTGGAATCATTTTCAGAGTTTAGCTTGACTTTCGGCTACCGTTCGGGTTTAAATGAAGGTTGCGAAGCCAGAACCGAAAATGCTACTTATCGTCAACGCTTGATGCCTTCTCGCACAACTCACCGCCTTCCTATGAAAGTTCCACCGTTCGCGCTCCTGCTCGTTTCCAGCTCTTTCCTCCTCGCCTTCGCCGGAGGGACCAGTGCCCAGCCCTTCGCCGTCACTACCGCCGCTGGCTCCCCTGGCCTGGAGGCCACCGTCGCCGAAAATGCCGATGGAACCAACCACCACGCTCTGTTCTTCTCTCCCTATGCCCTCACCCTGGATTCCACCGGTAATCTTTACATCACGGACGGGGATGCGATTCGAAAAATGGCGCCCCTGGGGACCAATTGGGTTGTCACAACCCTGGCGGGACAGGGCGTTTACCATGGCGCGAGCGATGGGACAAACAGTGCCGCATTATTTAACTACCCCCAGGGTATCACCGCAGATCACGCCACCAACCTTTATGTGGCAGACACCTATAACAACACCATCCGCCGGCTTACACCAAGCGGCACCAACTGGGTCTCCAGCACCCTCGCCGGCTTGGCCGGTTCCAGCGGTAGTTCCAACGGCATTAACGGGGCTGCCCGTTTTTACAAGCCCTATGGCCTGACCATGGATCTGGCCGGTAACCTCTATGTGGCTGACACGTATAATAACACCATCCGCCAGGTCTCTCCGGTCGGCACCAACTGGGTCGTCACCACTATTGCCGGTGTCGCCCTCCTTCCCGGCTCAGCCGACGGCACCAACAGTTCGGCCACCTTCAATGCCCCAGCCGGTTTAGCCATGGACACCAACGACAACCTCTATGTGGCTGATTTTGCGAATAACACGATCCGCAAAATGACTCCCTCGGGCACCAACTGGGTCGTCAGCACTCTGGCCGGCCTGGCTGGTTTCGCCGGCAGTTCCGACGGCACTAATAGTAGTGCGCGTTTCTCCCAGCCGTATGGAGTAGCAGTGGACAGCGCCAACAATGTTTACGTTTCCGACAGCGCTAACAACACCATCCGCAGGCTCAAGCCCGTTGGTACCAATTGGGTCGTCACCACTTTGGCCGGCTTGGGTGGTGCCAGCGGTGCCGCCGATGGCGTGGGCAGTGCCGCTCGCTTCTTCCAGCCTTATGGCCTGGCCGTGGACGCAACCGGCGCGCTTTACGTTGCAGATGACGCCAATTACACCATCCGTCAAGGCCTGCTCGCGGCTTGGCTCCAAATCTCCCGGCTGGGCTCCAAGGTCATCGTCTCCTGGCCAGCGGCCTTCACCAATTATCTGTGCGAAACCAACACCAGCCTTTCCGGCGGCGCCTGGAATCCCAATACCAACGCTCTGGTTATCTCCGGCGATTATGTGGTGCAAACCAACAATCTCGGTACGCGTAATGCCTTCTTCCGCCTGCACAAGCCCTGAAAACCAAGCTCGCTTCTCATCCTTGCGGTCCTCTAACGCAGGCATGAATCCTGCTCCCATTCCTTGAGTTTTCGAACGTCTTGCCCTCATTGAGCAGGCAAGCCGCCTTAAAACTGCAAAAAAACTCAAATAGGGCTTGACTAGGCGGACGATTTCCGCTTTAATCTTGTTCGGCGATAAACCTGATGCGCAACATACAACCGAAATCCGAAACAATTATGACCACTTTAAACAAGCGGCTCCTGCCAATCTGCCCCGCCGTAGCTCTGCTCGCCTTACTGAGCTTCAACAGCCAAGGCCGAGCCGACAATATTCAAACCTTGGTCAATGACAACTCCTCAGTCGCGATTGATTTGAGCAGCCAAACCGGAATGTACCAATGGAACGTGGATGGCAACAATTACCTCGCCCAGCAGTGGTTCTGGTACCGCATCGGACCGGCCACCCCTCAAAACTCAATCGATACTCTCACCCTTGGCGCCGTCAACAATACCGGGAGCTCCTTAACGGCCGACTACACCGGCGTCGGTTTCAGCCTCTCGGTCAGTTATCAACTGACTGGTGGCAGCCCCGGGTCAGGCTTGTCTGATGTCACGGAACAACTGGCCATTAATAACACCTCCGCCAGTCCGCTGGATCTCCACTTCTTTCAGTTCTCGCATTTCCTTTTAGGCAGCTCCACCGTGGCCCTCGGCAAAGCGACGGTCGGCCCCAACGCTGGATTATACGATGAAGCCCTCCAGCAAGGTTCTGGGGTTACGCTAAATGAGAACGTTGATACCGTGAATACCCCCGGCGCCAACCATGGCGAAGCTGCCATATACCCACACACAATTAACTCGTTGAACGGCACCCCGGGTTACACCTTGAATGATAATACGAGCGCCGGTCCCGGTGATGTCACCTGGGCGCTGGAATGGGACAAAGTGCTTTCGCCAGCCGGACAAGCGGGCAGCAGCCTGGACATCAGCAAGGATAAGAACCTAACGATTCCCGAGCCATCGACCTGGATTTTACTCTCCTTGGGCCTGGGCTCAGTGCTCCTGCGCCGTCGCCGCTAACCTCTCGGATCGCTGGGGTGCGACCCCAATTAGCTTCCTACTAGCCGCCGACCTTGGTCGGCGGCTTTTCTTTCGATGCGGGTAAAGCCGAAAGGCCTTCCATAAGGCCTTCCATAAACCGATTCATGGTCCCCATGCATGAAGCTGAGGCATACCACTTCCTTGAGCTGACCTTTAAGCCGCCTATGGTTCCCCCCGACCCAATGTCACCTGAACGTCATTTTCGTGCCACCATTTCGTAACCTGGGGGCGTGAATATATTCACTAGCTCCACGCACCGAATTACGCTTGGCCGCGCGGCAGCATGCAGTGGCCCTCAATATGAAAAGATCAATCCTGACGACAGGGCTGACTGCCATGCTCGCAGTCTCAGCCCATGCGCAAACCAACCGGTTCCTGCCGCGCCACCTGGCTGTTTTGCGCGCCGGCGACGGTGTCATGGACCTGAGGCTCCGCCAAGCACCGGTTTTCGTGGACCAATTCGACCCAGCGGTCACCAATGACGTTCCCTCTCTTAGCCTGCGCATTCCGACCAACGGGCCAGACAGTTTCTTTTTCAACGGCCACGCGGCTACCGAAGGCATCCTCACCCGCTCGGCCGACCACAAGCTTTTGGCTTTCGCCGGTTACGGCGGGGCGAATTTGCTTCAGCAAAAAGGCACTCCCTCCCTCCTCGATCTCAAACGCGGCTTCTGCACGGTGGACGCCACCGGCGCCATTCACACCTTCCTCTATCGTGCCGTCAGCACGGACGAGAAAGTGAATCCGCGCGGCATCGCTACCGACGGAACGAATAACTTTTGGGGGTGCGGCAACGCCCGAGGCACTTTTTACTGCAACCCCTCGACCACCCCTCAGCCCGTCGCCTTCGAGGCGCTACCCAATAGCCGGGCCGTGAAAATTATCAACAACACCCTGTACGCCGCCATCAACACCGCCGACGCCAACGCCAGCGATCAAGCCCCGGGCATTTACAGTTTCGGCAGTGATGCCCTCCCCCGCAAAGCTGAGTCAGCGCCCAGCCTCGTTATCCGCGTAGGCTCGCCTTACGCGAAAACCGTCGCCTTCGATATCGACCCCGCTGGCAGCACGGCGTATGTCGCAGATGTGGCTGCCGGGGTCCTCAAATACGTCAAAACCCAGGGCCAATGGAAGCTCGCAGGCGCCTTTGCTATTCCTCAAAACATCCCCAAGGAACTCAATAACTTTGCCGGCTGCTTCGGCTTGGCCGTCGATTTTAGCGCCTCAGCACCTGTCATTTACGCCACCACTACCGAGGGATATGGCGGTTCGGTCAACTCGAACCGCGTCGTGCGGATTGTGGACCAGGGTTCTGCACCCTTGATCAGTACGATCGCGCAGTCCGCCAGTACAAATGTCGCCTATCGCGGGATTGATTTTACACCCGAATGAGCAATCACTCCGGCGATTTGGGCACGCTCTCGGCTTTCATGTGACGGTGCACGAAGAAATAGTAAAGCGTACCTAAAGCCAACATTGCTCCGCCCAGCCAGAGGGAAATCCGGTGCAACTCGCCTTTCATGAGCTGTTGGTCTTGGCCCATTTTGATGCCGACGTAGCAGAGCACGCTACACCAAACCCCCGAGCCGAGCAGCGTGAACAACGAAAATAGCCCGTACTTCATCCGCACGATGCCGGCGGGAATTCCAATGAGGTGCCGCACGACCGGAAGCAGTCTCGAGATAAAAATACCCATGGCGCCGTAGTGTGCGGCCCAGCGCTCTGCCCCTTCAACCTTGGGTTTCGAGATCAAGAAATACGGCCCATAGCGCAGGACCAGCGGCCGCCCTGCCACCCTGGCACCCCAATACATGAGCGTGGCACCCAGCCACGAGCCAAGGGTTCCAGCAATAATGATGCCCGCCAAACTTAGGGGAATCTGTTTCGTATGCGCCAAATGGGCCGCGGGCGGAATGATCACTTCGCTCGGCAGCGGCACGATCGAACTCTCGATCGCCATCAGCAGCCCAATCAGCGCGTAACCCCCCCTAGCCAGGGCGCCCATATACCAATCGATCAGACCTTTGAACATGAGGGCCTTCCTTATACCAGGGCAAACCCCATTTGCCAACCAGCTAAAGCAGCGTATGCTTCCCCATGGATCGGCGTCAGTTGTTGCCCAGGAAAGACACCAAGCAGCCTGCGCCCAAGTGGAGCTCCGCGCTGTGGTATCTGCCGCTGATGCTTTTAGTGCTTTGGCTTTGGCAGAGCTCGGTCGCACAGTTTGCTTTCCGCGTCCTTCCGTATAGCGAATTTAAACAGGCTCTCCGGCGCGGCGAAGTGGTGGAATGCACGCTAAAAGAGGACGCCATCGAGGGCAAAATCCAGCCGAAATTCCAAGCCACAGCGTCCCCGACTGCGGAGACCAATGCCCTCGAGTCAACCAACGCGGCCGCCGCGGGCAAAGCCGCTCCCCCCAAGCCTTTTCTCTTCCGCACGGTGCGCGTCGAGGATCCCCAATTGGTCCAGGAGCTCGAGCAGCACCACGTCAAGTTCACCGGCGAACGGCCCAGCTTCCTCTCCCAAATCCTGGTCGCCTGGATTCTGCCCATCGGCGCAATGGTGCTCTTGTGGTCGTTCCTCAGCCGGCGTCTCAGCAGCGCCGGTGAGTCGATCCTCAGCTTCGGCAAGAGCAAAGCGAGGCTGGTGGCCGAAAAGGAAACCGGCGTGACCTTCAAGGACGTTGCCGGCTGCGAAGAGGCCAAATATGAACTGCAGGAAGTGGTGGATTTTCTCAAACACCCCGCCCGCTACAAGTCCCTCGGCGCTATGATCCCCAAGGGCGTGTTGCTCATCGGGCCGCCCGGCACAGGCAAAACCCTCCTGGCTAAAGCCGTCGCGGGCGAGGCCCAGGCTCCCTTTTTCTCCCTCAGCGGCAGCGATTTCGTTGAGATGTTCGTCGGCGTCGGCGCCGCTCGCGTGCGCGACCTTTTCCAGCAGGCCAAAGCCAAAGCACCTTGCATCGTTTTTATCGACGAGTTGGATGCCATTGGCCGGCAACGCGGCGTGCATGTCGGCGCCGTTAATGACGAACGGGAACAAACCCTCAACCAATTACTCGTCGAGTTGGATGGCTTCGCCGCCAATGCGGGCGTCATTGTCCTGGCCGCCACCAATCGACCCGACGTTCTGGATCGTGCCCTGTTGCGACCCGGACGCTTTGATCGTCAGGTCGTCGTGGATGCTCCGGACATCGATGGTCGCCAGGCCATTCTCCGCGTTCACGTGCGCAATAAGCCGCTGGCGCAGGAGGTGGACTTACGGCGCGTGGCCCAGGCAACCTCCGGATTCTCTGGCGCGGATCTGGCGAACCTCGTGAACGAAGCAGCCCTGCTGGCAGCTCGCCGCCACGCCAAGGAAATCTCTCAAATCGACTTCGAAGAAGCAGTCGAGAAAGTGGTTGCCGGTCCCGAGCGGAAGAGCCGGCGCCTAAAAGAAGAAGAGAAGCGCCGCGTTGCCTACCATGAAGTCGGCCACGCCCTCGTAGCTGCCTACAGCAAAGGCGCCGATCCCGTCCATAAAATCAGCGTCATCCCACGCGGACGCGCCGCGCTGGGTTACACCATGCAACTGCCGGTGGACGACCGCTTTCTAATGACCTACTCCCAATTGCTGGATCGCATCCGCGGCATGTTGGGCGGACGCGCGGCGGAAGAAGTCGTCCTCGGAGAGGTGACCACGGGCGCGGAAAACGATCTCGAGCATGCCACCGCCCTCGCCCGCCAAATGGTCTGCTTGTTTGGCATGAGCGAAAAGGTCGGGCTGGCCCACTGCGCCCACCGTCAGAACGGCTACCTTCCTGCCATGGATGGAACGTTCCAACGCGATTGCAGTGAGCTAACCGCCCAGGAAATTGACTCGGAAGTGAAGCGGATCCTCCACCAGGCCTACGATGAAGCGAAGGCCATTTTGGAAGGCCACCGCGATCAATTGGAACTCGTCTCCAGTGAACTGCTCAAATTCGAAACCCTGGACGCGGCGGCCTTCAACCGGCTCTTGGGCCGTTCGCCTCAAAACCCTGTGCAGGAGGCGCAGCCATTGGCGAGCGGAGTGAGCCAATCCGACGCCCCAACGGGGCGATGCATACCAGCCCAGGGTTAGCGAGGAACGAGCGCCGCCCTGGGTAAGACGCCCCGCGTCGGGCGGGCACTCCGCTGCCCCCCGCCGAACAGCTCAGCGCGCACTTCTCCGGGGGACGCACGAATGGCGCCACCGAGTGACTCATGACACGAACCCATCTCCGGGCTGGCCAGTTGTGGGGTTCTTGGCTATCTTCCTGAGACTTCGACAATGACATTTCGCATCAAGTGGCGACTGGCGGGGCTCGTTCTGGCCGTGGCGCTCATGGGGGCTTTGATCGTGTTGGTCACCCTGAACTCCGAGCGCCAGAGCGAGGTGACGCACGCGCGGCTCAGCGAAGTCGATTCGCAGAGCTTCCGCATCGCGGACCGGTTCAAGGACAAGCTGCGCTACGCCAATGACAAGATGCGTCACTATGCCATCGCGCGAGAACCCGCCCTCTGGCAGGAGTTCCTCACCGCCAGCGAGGAAGTCAAAAGCTGGATCGCTGGCGCGGCGCCCCAATTGTCCACGGAAGCCGAAAAAGACATTCTCAGGAAGATGGCCTTGGCGCAGCGCGCCCACCACGAGACCGCCCGGCGGCTCCATGACCGCCTGGAAACCTCTGGACAAAACGTTGCCTCGCTGGCGGAGTACAATGCGTTCTTTGAGCAGTCGCGCCGCCTTAATGATTTGGGCCAGGAATTAGCCCGCGCCCATTTCGAGTCGCGTAATCTCGTCCTAACTGAGGCGGACCAAACGCTGAGTCGGCTGAGATTACTGGTGCTGGGGTTGTTGAGCCTGCTCTTTCTGTTCGGCGTGTCCCTGGCCGGCGTGGTCTATCGAGATCTGATCGCCCCTCTCCAAGTCAAGCTCGTGAAAAGCCAGGCCCTGGCCGAGCGCCACGAAAAGCTCGCCTCCCTCGGCCTCCTGGCCGCCGGCGTGGCTCACGAAGTCCGCGGCCCTTTGACCGCCATCAAGACCGCACTGTTTTTGCAACAGAAACGCTTTCAACCAGGTTCCCCCGAGCAAAACGACGCCGCAGTGATCAATCGCGAGATTCTGCGCCTGGAACGCATCGTGCATGACTTCTTGCTCTTCGCCCGGCCGGCCGAACCGAAACTGACCGCCTTCTCCGCCCAAGTGCCTTTGCGGGAGGTCCAGGCCCTCTTCGCAGAGCAGTTCAGCCGCTCTGACATCCAGCTTGTCTGCGAGGAATCAACCGCCGCGAACATCAAGGCCGATCCGGCGCAGATCAAGCAAGTGCTCATCAACCTCGTGCAGAATGCCGCTGACAGCATCCAAGGCGCAGGTCGAATCACCCTGCGCGCCCGGCCCGATCGCCGGCGCCTGTCCAACGGCGAAACGGACGTGGTCGTACTCGAAGTTTCCGATACGGGCAGCGGCATCCCGCCGGACGTGGAAAAGCGGCTCTTCGATCCATTTTTCAGCACCAAGGAGACCGGCACCGGTCTTGGCTTGTCTATTGCCGCCCGCATTGTCCAAAAGCACGGCGGGGCGCTCCAGTATCAAACGCAACCCCATCGCGGCACAACTTTCGGTGTCGTTCTGCCCCGGGACGCCTAAGCAGGAAAGGTCTCCCGCCTTAGCCCGACTTCGCGGATTCGAGGGGGGAGAACGCGAAAATGCCCCCAAATCGAGGCCCCGCCCCAAAAGGTCTTCACTACAAGGGCCTAGCTGGCCAGCGCTCCGGA
>Ga0209517_10001324_pt1 | contig 37759 bp, 33 predicted proteins | sample PeaSoiMetSII2010_FD_187695 | JGI IMG/M metagenome (GOLD analysis project Ga0209517, IMG submission 187695) | Peat soil microbial communities from Weissenstadt, Germany - SII-2010 (SPAdes) (version 2) | ecosystem: Environmental > Terrestrial > Soil > Wetlands > Peat | place: Germany...
CCCAGCATCCACAACGTCTGGACGATCTTCGCCATTACCATCGTGATTCTGTTTACGGCGCGAGCCATTGCCGAGTATGGGGGGCTGACCCTCATTCAGTACGTCGGGCAGGCCGCCACGCGCGACCTCCGGAATAAAGTCTATGAGCGGGTGCTGCGCCAGCCGATCGATTTCTTCCAGCACAACCCCACCGGCCGCATTCTTTCCACCGTGATCAATGATGTGGAGAAGGCGCGGCTGGCACTCAGCGATTATCTCGCAGACCTGTTTCAGAAGAGTTTCACGTTTGTGGTGCTTGTGGCCGTGATGTTGGTGATCAACTGGAAGCTGGCGCTGGGCACGGCACTGCTTCTTCCCCTGGTGGTGTACCCCGTGGGCAAACTGGGGAAAAAGATCCGCACGTCCGTGGAGAAGAGCCAAACGCGGCTGGGAGATCTGAGCCAGATTCTGGAAGAAACGGTCAGCGGTAACCGAGTGGTGAAGGCCTTCGGAATGGAGGACTTCGAGAGCCACAAATTCCGCGAGGTGGCCCGGCGCATGCTGCGGGATAACATGCGCTGGGTGCGGGCGTTTGTGCTGACTTCTCCACTGATGGATCTACTGGGTGGCCTGGTGATTCCGCTGCTGCTGCTTTATGCGCGCAACCAAATCCAACACGGCCAGATGACGTCAGGAGCTTTTTTCGCCTTTATCTTTGCGATGTTCAACGCCTACATGCCATTGAAGCGCATGGGATACGTGTACCAGCAATTCGAGGCGGCGCAGGGGGCGAGCACGCAAGTGTTTGCGTACCTCGACCGCGTGGAAGAAAAGCTGGATGAGCCCGCGGGGAATCTGCTGGCGCCCTTCTCCCGGGAAATCGTGTTCGATGAGGTGACGTTTGCATATGACGGAGGCAGCGCGCTGGTCCTGGAAAAGATCTCCTTCACGGCAAACAGGGGAGAAGTGATCGCGGTGGTGGGCACGAGCGGTGCGGGGAAGACTACGCTGGTAAATCTGATTCCCAGGTTTTACGAGGTGCAGTCCGGAATGATCCGGATCGACGGTGCGGACATCCGGAATGTGACCATACGGTCGTTGCGCGAGCAGATCGCCATGGTTACCCAGGAAAACATCCTGTTTCACGACACCGTGTGGAACAACATCTGCTACGGATTGACGAACATTCCTAAGGAGCGCGTGATCCAAGCGGCCCAGACGGCGCTGGCTCACGACTTCATTCTAGAGTTGCCACAGGGCTATGACACGGTCATCGGCGAACGCGGCACCCGCTTGAGCGGCGGGCAACGCCAGCGGATCGCCATCGCTCGCGCCATCTTGAAGGATTCTCCGATCCTGATCCTGGATGAAGCCACTTCCGAACTTGATTCGGAATCGGAAATGTATGTGCAGAAGGCCCTGAGCAACCTAATGGTGGGGCGCACCACGTTTGTCATTGCGCATCGCTTGGGAACTATCCGCAAAGCCGATAAGATTCTGGTGCTGGAGGACGGCTCCATTCGCGAAAGCGGCACGCACGCGGAGCTATTGGAGCGAGGCGGTAGCTACGCGCGCTTGCACGATCTGCAGTTTGCAGAAGAGGTGGTGCTGGCGCCCGCAGCCGCGCCGAACCACAATCCCCTGAATTCGGGAAACAAAGCATGAGCGCACAAAGCTCCACGCACCCGGCAACTTCTCCGACTCGGAAGCCCGAGTGCCTTTCCATGACCGGGTATGCCACGGTGCGCTGCGAGCACCAGGGCTGGTCCATCCGCGTCAGCGTGAAAAGCGTGAACCACCGGTTTCTGGATGTGAAACTGCGTTTGCCGGAATCGCTGGAGCCTTACGAGATTCGCCTGCGGCAGGCAGTGCGGGATCGCATTCATCGCGGGCATGTGGACATTCACGTCAGCGTGGAGCCCGGGAAAGCCGCGCCGGTACATGTCAATCACGAACTCCTGCAGGCCTATCTACGGGCCGCGGATGAATTGCGCCAGCAGACGGAGGCGAAGGCGGAACTCGACCTGGTTTCGTTATTGCGGCTTCCTGGTGTGATTGGCGGGCTCGCGCCGGAATTGCCGGATTCGGAAGAAGAACAGGAGGAGTTTGGCAAAGTCCTGGAGACGCAACTCCGTGAAGCTCTCGGCAAAATGGACGAGATGCGGCGCGCCGAAGGGCGCCATTTGAGCGAGGAACTTCGCGAGCGCACAATGCGCATCGGCAAGCTGGTCGAGCGGGTACGCGGCCTGGTGGAAACTCTGAGGCCAGCATTCGCGCGGCGCCTGGAATCCCGGCTCAAAGAACTCCTCAGCGGCAACAGCATCGATCCCGCGCGCCTGGCGCAGGAGGCCGCTTTACTTGCGGAACGCAGCGATATCAGTGAAGAATTAGACCGCCTGCGCAGCCACCTGCAGCAGTTTGCGCAGCTCCTGGAGGGTGCTGGCGAACTCGGCAAGAAACTCGATTTTCTGCTCCAGGAAATGCAGCGCGAGGCCAACACCATGCTTTCCAAGACGCCTGGGGTGGAAAACGGAGCCCTAGCGATCACGGGAATCGCGTTGGAGATCAAAGCGGAAATCGAGAAATTGCGGGAACAGGTGCAGAACATCGAATGAGCGAGGGAAACGGGATTGCACCGCTGGTGCTGATCGTGTCCGGGCCGTCGGGCTCCGGGAAATCGACGCTGGTGCAGAAGGTATTGGAGCTGCCGGGGACGATGCCTTCGGTATCCTGCACCACCAGGCCGCGGCGGGCGACCGAGGCCTCTGGAAAATGTTATGATTTCGTTACCGAGGCGGAGTTCGCCGCCATGGTCGCCCGGGGTGATTTTCTGGAATATGCGCGTGTCTTTGGGAGACATTCCTACGGCACGCCGAAAAAATGGTTAAGCGAATCGCGGGCGCGGGGCCTGGATCTGGTGCTCGAGATTGACGTGCAGGGTGCGGCGCAGGTAAAGAAGAAGTTGCCGGAAGCCGTGGCGATTTTTATTTTGCCGCCCTCGCGTCAGGAACTGGAACGCCGCTTGCGCAGCCGCGGCCAGGATTCCGACGAGGAAATTGCCCGGCGGCTGGCCATGGCGCACGATGAAATTGCCGCGAGCGAAGCTTTTTACGATTTTTGTGTGGTGAACGACGACGTGGAACGTGCCGGCCGCGAAACCCAGGCGATTCTTCTGGCGTTGCGCTGCGGCAGTGCCCGCCGCCGAGACCGCGTGAATCAAGTCCTGGCATCGTTTGGAGGGTAAGACACTCATGACCGTGCAGACCAAAGCTCCGGAGAGCCAGTTTGCCTATGTCGTGCTGGCCGCGCGACGCGCCCGGCAGATTATGGCGGGCGCACCCCCGCTGCTGGACAATCTACACTCCTTGAAGGCGACGCGAATCGCCTGCGAAGAGGTTACCAGCGGCTTGATTGAATACGACTTCACCGAACCTGGGAGCGAAGAGGAAAAGGAAAGCGTGAAGCGGCGCAGGTAGCGCCCCACGAGGTTCCCATGCGCATCACCCTTGGCGTCACTGGTGGAGTCGCAGCCTATAAATCCGCGGAACTCGTTCGCCGCCTGCAGCAAGAGGGGCACAGCGTCCAGGTGGTGATGACGCGCGCGGCATGCGAATTCGTCACGCCCCTCACGTTTGCAGCCTTGAGCGGCCAAAAAGTCATCACCGATCTATTCGCCAAGTCTTCCACCGGCGAAGCCAACCTCGAATCCGCCATTGAACACATCGCTGTTGCGCAGCGCACCGATCTGCTGCTCGTGGCGCCGGCCACCGCGGACATGCTCGCAAAATTTGCGCGCGGCCTGGCCGACGATTTTCTTTCCACGCTGTATCTGGCGTCCACGGCGCCGGTGATTGTGGCGCCGGCGATGAACGTCAACATGTGGCAGCATGCCGCGACGCAGGAGAATTTGGCGATACTGAACGCGCGGGGCGTGCACATTGTGGAGCCAAATGCCGGGTATCTTGCCTGCGGCATGACCGGGCCGGGACGCCTGGCGGAACTTGACGAAATTCTGAAAGCGGTGCAGGAAATTGCGAAGGCGAGACGCGATTTGGCGGGCGAGACTCTTCTGGTTACCGCTGGACCCACCTGCGAGGACATCGATCCCGTCCGCTACATCACTAACCGCTCTTCGGGAAAAATGGGCTATGCGGTGGCAGAGGCCGGGGCGCGCCGCGGGGCCAAAGTCATTATGATCACGGGCCCAACGGCGCTGGCGACTCCTGAGGGCGTGGAGCGCGTGGATGTGCGCACAGCGGAGGAGATGCTGGCTGCCGCGCGGAAACATTTTGCGGCCTGCTCGCTGGCGGTTTTCGCGGCGGCAGTGGCGGATTACCGGCCGGCCGAACCGGCAAGCTCGAAAATCAAACGCAGCAAGGAAGCGCTGACGATTCGCCTGGAGCCCAACACCGACATTCTGGCCACCCTGGCGAAGGAAAAAGGCGAACGGATTGTTGTGGGATTCGCGGCGGAGACTGACCAGGTTGCGGAAAACGCGCGAAAGAAGCTTGCGCAGAAGAATGCGGATTTGATCGTTGCGAATGATGTGACGGCGGAGGGTGCGGGCTTCGATCGCGACACCAACATCGTTACCCTGTTCTCCCGCGATGGCCGCGATCTCCCGCTGCCCCGAATGAGCAAGGCCGAAGTGGCCGAGCGCATTCTGGACGAGGCGCTGCGGCTTCGCGGCGTTCTGCGCAGCAAGCCCGCCACGCATCGGGCAGGCGGCTGAGCGATCATGGCCGACCGCGCTCCGGAATCGCTCCAAGATAAGATCGAAGAACGCCTGCGATACTACGAGGATCTGGGCATCCGCCTGTTCTATCGGGATCGCGCCACAGCGTCAGCCGCCGTGAGTTTCGCCCCACCCGTTTCGACATCAGCGCCCACTGCCGTGCTTCAGGAGAATTCTTTGCCCAAGCCCCTCGCCAAGCCTTTGCCACCGAAACCCTCAGCGGTCGCCGCGGCGCCACGCATCGTCCCAGTCGTCACACCCTCGGCTCCATCGCTTTTCGAGAGCGTAGATAAGATTAAGGACGACACGCTGCCGAAGATTCGCGAAGACATCGGCGATTGCACGCGCTGCAAACTCCACAAGGGCCGCAACAAAATTGTGTTTGGCGATGGCAGTCCCAAGGCCGACCTCGTGTTTATTGGCGAGGGGCCGGGGGCCGACGAAGATCAGCAGGGAATCCCGTTTGTCGGCCGGGCTGGCAAGTTGCTGACGCAAATGATCGAAGCCATGGGCCTGCAGCGTCGGGACGTTTACATCTGCAACGTCGTAAAATGCCGGCCGCCGGAAAATCGCGCGCCGGAGCCGGATGAAGTGGCCACCTGCTCTCCATATCTGCTGCGGCAGATTGATGTGATCCAGCCAAAGGTGATTGTGTGCCTGGGCGCCGTCGCCGCGAAAACGCTTCTGGCAACGACGCGCGGGATTTCGCAATTCCGCGGAGAATGGCTGGAATGGCGCGGCCGCAAGCTCATGGCCACTTACCATCCCGCGTATCTTCTGCGGAATCCGAATGCCAAGGGCGAAGTGTGGAAAGACCTGCAAAAGGTGATGGCGGAATTGGGCCTGCAGCCGCCGAAGAAATCAAAATCCTTATAGCATGATGCAAGAAAATTCCCTGCCTTTTCCGCCGTTTGCGGGCAAACTTCTCATGGACATGTGCCGCTAACTCATCATGGGAATCCTCTACGGCCTCCTGACCGCGCTCACCTGGGGAAGCGCCGACCTGTTTGCGCGCTTTGCCACGCGGAAGATCGGCACGCTGCGCACGATGCTCTACATGCAGTTAACGGGATTCATCCTGTTGACGCTGGCGATGCGCTGGCTCGGCGGGTGGGGGCATCTCGCGGACGGTTCCGGCTGGCGGCCGTGGGCCTGGGGAATTCTGGTGGGCTTGCTCAATGCCTTGGGCACGATGGCGCTGTACCGTTCTTTTGAGATTGGCAAGATGTCCATCGTGGCGCCGCTTTCGGCCAGCTATCCCGTGCTGACCTTGTTGCTTTCTGTCCTGAGCGGAGAGCGCCTGACCCTGGTGCGGCTCGTGGGCATGGCGCTGGCGATCCTCGGGGTCATCCTGGTGGCGCGCGGCGAAACTCTGCCGGGCGACGCGAACGTAATCGATGGCGCCAAGCAGCCTGCGAAGAAGCGGCTCGGCGTGGGATGGGCGCTGACGGCGGCCGTAGCATTTGGCGTGATGTTCTGGCTGCTGGGAATTCGCGTGGTACCGCTGCTGGGCGGAGCGCCCACCGTTTGGATTATTCGATTGACGTGTTTCTTTTTCGCGGCGCTGGTTATTTTGATTGCGGGAAAGTCGATGGCCCCGCCGGCGCGGAAAGACTCACCCTGGATCCTGGGCGTGGCAATCCTCGATACGAGCGCCTATGTGTTCAACAATCTGGGCATGCAACTCGAACAGGTTTCCGTGGTAAGCGTGCTCGCTTCGCTCTACGGAGCGGTGACGGTGGGGCTGGCCGCGGTCATTCTCCGCGAGCCGGTGTCGCGCCTGCAATGGCTTGGTATCGTTTCTATTTTTGTGGGGATCATCCTGATTAGCCGGTGAGAATCCGCCTGCGTGGTTCTTGGTCCTACGTGAAAAGCAGATCCCTCGCTTCGCTCGGGATGACAACGACGCACCACTCGAGATGACAAAGAACTTCCGCTCGGGATGACAAAGAAATAGCAGTCGGGATGGGCACGGAATGCTGTTTGGGATTGCAACGAACCAGCGTTTTCCGGCAACCTGCTAAACTACACGCGGGATGCCTGTCTCCTACTGCAATGTAGCTTTGCCCGTTCCTCTGCGCACGACATTCACCTACGGCGTGCCGGAGGCGCTTCGCGCGCAGTTGCAACCCGGCTCGCGCGTGCTGGTGCCGTTCCGCAAAAAAGGGATGGTTGGCGTGGTGCTGGAGTTGACGGACGCGCCGCCCAAAGGCACAACCATCCGCGAGGTGAGCAAGCTGCTCGATCTTGTGCCGGCGCTGACTCCAAAGCTCCTGGAACTAGGCCGCTGGATCGCGGGCTATTACCTTGCTCCCATTGGCGAGGTGTTCCGGGCGATGATGCCGCCGGTCACGGAGCTGACGGTGCGGCGAGAGATCGCTTTGACGGAAACGGGCCGCGCGCTGGCGGAAAAACTCCAGCAGGGCGCAGCTCTAACCGATCTCGGCGATGACGAAGCCGCCTTTCTGCAAAAGCTCCTCGAAAGAAAGGGAACATGGCAAGTTGGTCCAGCGGCCAAGCTGGGAATTTCGCCCGAGGGGTTGCAACGCCTGCAGCGGCGCGGCTATCTGCAGATTCAGGAAACGCTGCAGGGACGCAAGCGCAAGACGCATCGCGTCGTCGCGTGGAAGGGCGCGAACGAACAAACGGAAGCAAAGCCGCTTGGTGAAAAGGAAGAGCGGCTGCGCGCGCTGCTGCAAACCGAACGCGGCCCGCTGCCGCTGCCACAACTCCTGAAGCTTGCGCACATCTCTCGCACGGTGATCGAGCGGCTGCTGCGCGAGGGGCTGCTCGAAAGCTGGGAAGAGCCGGTTGATCCCGCCGAAGATCCGTTCGATGCAGGCTACCTGCCGCCGGCACATTCTTTGAATGAGGCGCAGGAGCGCGCGTTCGGTGCCATCCGCGCGCGTTTTGAACTGGGCGAATTCGGCGTGCAGCTCCTGCACGGCGTCACCGGCAGCGGCAAGACGGAAGTGTACCTGCGCGCGGTGCAGGACACGCTGGCGCGCGGGAAAACCGCGTTGATTCTCGTACCGGAGATTGCGCTGACCCTGTGGATTGGGCGGCAGTGCCGCGCGTGGTTTGGGGCGAGCTTTGAGGGCGTCGCGGTGCTGCACTCGGCGCTCGGCGACGTCGAGCGGGCGCGTGAGTGGTGGCGCGTGCGCAACGGGCAGGCGCGCGTCGTCGTGGGCACGCGCTCGGCGGTGTTCGCGCCGCTCGAAAATCTCGGCTTGCTGATCGTGGATGAGGAGCAGGAGAACAGCTACAAGCAAGAGGAAACGCCGCGCTATCACGGGCGCGACGTCGCTATCGTGCGCGCCAAGCTCGAAAACGCCGCGGCACTGCTTGGTTCCGCGACGCCTTCCCTCGAAACGTATCACCACGCCGTCAACGGGAAATACGAACTGCTCACCCTGGCGGAGCGCGTGGAGAATCGCTCGCTGGCCGCCGTGGAGATTGTGGATCTGCGCCAGGAATTTCAGCAGACGCACCAGGCGAGCCCCATTTCGCAGGTGCTGCACGCGGGGCTTGCGGAATGCCTGTCGTTTCAGACGCAGGCGCTCATTCTGATCAATCGCCGGGGCTATTCCTGGTCCGTGCTTTGCCGGAGTTGCGGCGCTTCCGTGCAGTGCGCCAATTGCAGCATCTCGATGACCTATCACAAAAGCCGCAACCGCCTGGAATGCCACTATTGCGGCTCGACGCAGGCCGTGCCGAACGTGTGCCCGAAGTGCGACTCGAAATATGTCTATTTTTTCGGCGAAGGCTCCGAGCACCTGGAAGAGCGGCTGCGCAAGGAATTTCCCGGGGCGCGGATCGCGCGACTGGACCGCGACACCGCGCGCACCAAGCAGCAATACCAGGAAACGCTGGGCGCGTTTGCGGGCGGCGCGCTGGATATTCTGGTGGGCACGCAAATGCTCGCCAAGGGGCACGACTTCCAGCGCGTCACGCTGGTCGGCGTAATCTCCGCGGATTCCGGACTGAGCTTGCCGGACTTTCGCGCCGCGGAACGCACCTTTCAGTTGCTCACGCAGGTGGCGGGGCGCGCGGGACGCGGCGATCTGCCCGGGCGCGTGCTCATTCAGACGTATTACCCGGAGCATTACGCGATTCAGGATGCGGTGCGCCAGGATTATGCCTCGTTCTTCGAGCGCGAGCTGCATTTCCGCCGCATGATGGCGTACCCGCCGTTCACGTCGCTGGCGAATGTGATCGTCCGGGATACGAAGCTGGAAAATGTGATCCGCTGGTCGCGCCAGCTCTCGGAATATTTTTCGCCGCAGGATGGCAAAGGCCTGCGCATCCTGGGCCCGGCTTCGGCACCGTTGGCGCGCCTGAAAAAAGAGCATCGCTTTCAATTTCTGCTGAAGTCGCCGAAGCGCACGTTGCTGACCAAGGTGCTCACCGGTGCGCTGGCCTTTTGCGACGCGCACGAAATCCCGCAAACCGCCGTGCTCATGGATATGGACCCGCTGACGCTGCTGTGATCGCTTAGGACAAACATCCAATCGGCAGCAGTGGCTCGGTTTCCGACTAGCTGCGACTTAGCAAAGGGCTATGATGTAAGGTCACTGCATCGAGGACTTCAATGGAGATTCCAAACTTTCATGACGGCTATTTCGACGGTATCTGGGTCGGCCCCAACAAGCTCGTAGAGATATTTCTGAGAACGACTGACCGGCAGCCCTTCGTTTTGAGTCTACAGGGAGTGCAGGCACTGACCTTTACTGGCATCAAGCAGGGCAATATAGTTCTCGATTTGGTCTTCCGCAATGCAAAGGAAATAACTCACTCTGACATTTCCGAGTTGTATGGGGTCAGTGTCGATTCACCGCAAGTTGTGAGTCTAACGAAATCCGCGACTGAGCAGGGACTTCAGGTGCTAGAAATAAATCCTTCATACGGCGCACAAGGCCTCGTGTTGTTTCAGAGCTGGGACATCAGTCAGCGAGAAGTCCAGCCTTGACGCTCAGGTGGGACCTGTCCGGGAATCCGAGTACGCAACGTTTGCATGCAATGCCTGATGAGCGTCGGAGTCAGAATCTGACCCACTGCCAATCGAGGAAGCTAGAAACGCGCTGAGTTGCGGGCGATCCTGGAGAATGAGTCGGCAGGCCGGTCAGCAGCCGCAGATACGCCTACAGCGGATTCGCCATGAAACACAGTAAAAAGACAAGCAGCGCCAGGAGCGCGCCAAATCTGCGGTTGGGGTCCAGCGGAGTGGGATCGTAAATGGGGGCGGCGCGGAAGTAGCGCACACCAAACAAAAGCGCGGCCCAGATCAGCCAGCCCCTCCATACGAAAAATCCCATTGGCACCAGAATGACTGGCAAGATCAGCGAAACGATGCGGTGAAGCCGTGGGCTGACGGAGCGCAGAATGTGCCCGCCATCGAGTTGCCCTACCGGCAACAAATTTAACGCCGTGGCAAAGAGTCCGACCCAGGCGGCGCGTCCCACGGGATGCAAGATCAAATCGCCCGCATGGGCGTTCGGCTGAATCACGGCGGAGATCAGGTGCATCAATCCAGGCACGCCGAAAACCAGATCGCCGTCGCCATTGCTCGCGAGCGATGGAACCAATTTCGCGTGAAGCACTCCATACGCCATCGCGGGAATCGCCAGGACAAATCCCACCAGTGGCCCGGAAGCGCCAACATCAAACAGCGCACGCGCAGAACGTATCGGCGAACGAATCAGGATGAACGCGCCGAACGTCCCGATCAGCGTGGGCGCGGGAATGAACATTGGGTAACTCGAGCGGATGTGGTGGTACCGGCAGGCGAAATAATGCCCCAGTTCGTGCGCCAGCAGAATCGTCAGCAGCGTTATCGCGAAGGGTAGTCCGGTCAAAAGCGCTGCGGGATGGCGATAGGCGAGAGTGAACGTCTGCATGAGCGTATCAAGCGAGCCAGCCTGATTGTGCGCGTAGGCCGCCGCGAAATGCGTGCCCGCAAGGAGACACGTGACGAGCGTGAGGGAAAAGAGAAACACAGCGAGGATGAGCGAACGAGTTGGGGGATGCGGAGGAGTTGCGGCGTAAGAAGGCGCGTACGCGGCCAAATCCCGCCACGGGTCGGGCTCCAGAAGAGCGGGAGCGCGCTGCTCTGTTTCCGGTGGGGTCACGAAGTTCTACTTGGCCGCACCTGCAACGGTACCCTCCAGGCCCTGCAGTTCTTTGCCGGGCTTGAAGCGCACCGCTTTACCGGGAGGAATGCTGACCTCTTCTCCCGTGCGAGGATTCCGCCCAATGCCGGTTTTGCGCGGCTTCACACTGAAGACGCCGAACTTGCGCAATTCGATGCGTTGACCCTTGCCCAGGGCGCCCTTCAGCGATTCAAAGATCGTTTCCACGGCTTGTTCCGCTTTGGTGCGACTGATGTTGGTCTTGCCTACCACCGCGTTTACAATATCGAGCTTGATCACACCGGCCTCCGGAGCGCTACGTGGCCCGATGCTATTGGGTGCGGCGTAGGTTGTCAAGACGTGTTACCTCGACTAGACTCTTACCTTTCAAGAACACAATTTTCTCATATCTGTGTGAGGAGGAGTGGATGTCTGTTAAGCCTGACCGTTGGATTCGCAAGATGGCGCTGGAGCACAAGATGATCGAGCCGTTTACCGACCGGCAGGTGCGGGAAGGCGTCATCAGCTACGGCGTCTCCTCGTATGGGTACGACATCCGGGTGGCGGACGAGTTCCGCATTTTCACCAATGTGAACTCGACGATCGTCGATCCGAAGCATTTCGACTCGCGCTCGCTCGTGGATTACAAGGGCGACGTCTGCATCATCCCGCCCAACTCGTTCGCATTGGCGCGTTCGGTGGAGTATTTCCGCATCCCGCGCAATGTGTTGACGATCTGCCTGGGCAAATCCACTTACGCGCGTTGCGGCATCATCGTGAACGTGACGCCGTTCGAGCCGGAATGGGAAGGCTTCGTGACGCTGGAAATCAGCAACACCACGCCGTTGCCGGCGAAAATCTACGCGAACGAAGGCCTTTGCCAGGTGATCTTTTTCCAGAGCGATGAAGATTGCGAAGTCAGCTACAAGGACAAAAAAGGGAAGTACCAGGCGCAGGGCGGCATCGTCCTGCCGCGATTGTAGACGGCACTACGCTCGTGCCCTGCAAGGTGGCGTGAATTCTCCGCCCTTGTTTATTTCTGCGCGAAGGGCGCGGGCTGGCCCCATTGCCCGCTCATGACAAATTCGTGCAAAGGCTTGCGTGTCCGCGGCGCCAACTCGCGCTCGCGCAAGACATCGGGAAGTGTTTGCGGGTCGCCCGCATGGCCGATGGCGAACACGGCAATGGGCTCCCAGCCATTCGGAATAGCGAAGGCTTCGATGGCCTTGTGGGGATCGAATCCGGCCATTTGATGGACGAATAGCCCTCTCGAAGTGGCTTCCGTAGTCAATTGCGAGACCGCTGCGCCCGTATCGTAGAACGCGTTGCGGTTGGAATGCCCATTCCTCGCGAACGACAGTTCCGAGACGGCGATGGCCAGGACCGGCGCGTGCTTCGCCCAGGTTTGATTGAATTCCACGAGCGTGCCAAGAATCTTCTTGAACGTGTCTCCGTCTCCCCGCGTTCCCACCAGGAAGGCCCACGGCTGCTCGTTATTGCTGGAGGGCGCCCAACGCGCGGCTTCAAACAAGCTTTGCAGAATTTCCAGTGAAACCTCTTTTTCCGAGAAAGCGCGCGGGCTCCAGCGCTCGCGAATCAATTCATGAATGGGATATTGTGTCGCTGCTGACTTCTGCATCTGTTTTCTCCTAAGGATTTCTGAAGCCGGGATTGCGGCGGGCGGCGCGTTTTCGCCGCCCACTGTTATTTTGGAATCCATCCTGCTCCTGCGGTGATTTACTTGGCTGGAGGAGGAATGAACATCTCCACATCGAGCGTGATGCGCACATCATCGCTCACCACGACCCCGCCGGAATCGAGCGTCTTGTTCCAGCTCACGCCGAAGTCCTGGCGGTTGATTTTGGCGGTGGCGGAAACGGCCGAGCGCTGGAGTCCCCAGGGATCCTTGATGGGAGCCTTCGGGCCGTCAACGTTCAGGACAACCTGCTTGGTAACGCCGCGTATGGTGAGGTCGCCAGTCACCTTCAACTCGCCAGGGGAAACCTGCTCCACCTTGGTGGACTTGAAAGTGATGGCAGGATGGTTGGCCACATCCAGGAAATCGGGACTTTTGAGGTGCTTGTCGCGATCGGGTTCGCGCGTGTCCACGGAAGTGGCGTCAATAGTGACATTCACCGTGGACCTGGTGATGTCCTGATCATCCAGGGCTACCGTGCCCTTCACACCGTGAAACTCGCCCCGCACCGTCGAAATCATCAAGTGGGTCACGCCAAACTGCGCCGAAGAGTGCTGCGGATCGATCTGCCATGTAGTCGTACCCGCGTTTGCGGACAACGCCAGCGTTGCCGCCAGACCTGCCGTCACTCCTAACCGATGGAAATTCAACTTCATTGTTCTTTCTCCTTTATTTTTGGCTGCGAAAATTGTTCTTTGGATGCGCCAGCCCGCTAGACGGGTTCACGCTTTTCCACTTCTGCGAGCAACTTCGCCAGCGTCTTGAGCTGAGGGGTGCTCATGTGGCGGAATTGGCCTTTGTGCAATTCCCGGACGGGCTGGTCCATTTTCTTGAGTGCCGCTAGGCCTTCTTCCGTAATCCGTGTTTTCACCACGCGCCGGTCTTCTTTCTCGCGATGGCGAGTGATCCAGCCGTGGCTTTCCATGCGGTCCAGGAGGCGGGTGATGTCCGGGTCGCGCGAAATCATGCGCTCGCTGATGCCGCGGCAGAGCAACCCTTCGGGCTCCGCGCCGCGCAGGATGCGCAGGACGTTATACTGGGCCATGGTCAGGCCGGCGGATTTGATCAATTGCTCGGCTTCCTGGGAAAGTGCGTCAGCGGTCTTCAGGATGGCAATGAAGATGTGGTCCTCAAGAGGGTCGCCGGAGGCGGGATGGCGTGAATTCATGTCCAGAGTATAGTCGTTAATACGACTATTGTCAAGACGAAAATGTCCTCCTCCCCCGTACGCCTAAGGCTTCCTTACCGGGCGCAGGTGCACCTCGCTGATGAAACTCTGCGGCCCCTGCACCGCCACCATGCCCACGGCGTGGGCCACATCCTCCGCGGTCAGAACTTTTTTCGGATCCTTCGGCCCGCCCCCGGAAAATTCCGTCGCCACGCTTCCCGGACAAATGACGCTCACGCGGATCCCATAGCCGCGCAAGTCCTCCGCCATGCAGCCGGTCAAGCCTTGCAAGCCCCACTTTGAAGCGCAATAGATTCCGCCCCCCGCAAAGGTGTTTTTCCCAGCCAGGGAACTGATATTGATGATGTCCCCGCCGCCGCGCCGGATCATTCCAGGCACCACGGCCCGCGAAACAAGGAAGACGCTCTTCAAGTTCGTATTGAGGACGCGGTCCCACTCCTCTTCACTTTTCTCGTGGATGGGACCGAAGCCGCCGATCCCTGCGTTGTTCACCAGGATGGTGATGGGCCCCAACTCCTTCTCGGCGCCTTCGACCAGCAGGGCAATATCGTCAGGCTTGGTCACGTCAGCGGGCTGCGCGTGCACACGCGCCTCCAACGCCCGCAAGTCTTCCGCAGTTCTCATGAGCGATTCCTCATTGCGGCCGCAGATGCACACCGCCGCGCCCAGTTTTGCCAGCCGCTGCGCGATTGCCCTGCCGATACCGCGGCCGCCTCCCGTGATGATCGCCACTCCCCCGGCCAGGGGTATTTCCGTGCCGCCACCGTGATTTGCCGCGCTTATGTTGGCCATATAATTTCTCCCTGCCCAAGGCACGCATTTTATGCGACACTCATCTTATTCCCAAGGATGCCGCTCTGCATCGGATACCTCGGAGGTGCACCGGGGTTGAATCGCAAGGTTCGCGAACTCTTTTGTTCGCCCACACACGTTTCCGGTTTTCTGCCGGAAGCGACTTGCGAATGGGAGGCGGCTGCACCTATAATTCAACAGTTTCCGAAAGAGCATTGCCGGTTCGCTGGAAAATTCAGGGTTCCCGGTTAGCGCCATTGGTTGCTGCCGGATGGTGTGATTTCATCTCATTGGTTGCAGCGAGGAGATAAGGGAATGAACGCTACACGTAGGATGGCAAGCCTTGCAGTACTTGCGGCACTTTGCCTCTTCTGTATCACGGTGGCTCCGGCGATGGCGCAGGTCACCGGGGGCGGCGCTGCAGGCAAGCCGGGGTACACCATGGCGGAGTACAACGCCTGGCAGGCGGCTGATGCTGAAAAGAACCCTGGGGCGCAGATCAAGATGCTGGACGACTTCGTGGCGAAGTACCCCAATTCGGCGCTTCTGAACTATATCTATGCGCTGTATTACAAGAATTACGGCGCACAAAAGAACTTTCCGAAGACGATTGAGTATTGCGACAAGCTGATCGCTCTTGGCGACAAAGCCAGCGTCACGGAGAAGTATGAGGCTTTCTCGGTCCGGGCCTTCGCCTACAACAATATTCCCAATCCCGACCCCCAGACCGCCAAGGCCGCTCATGATGCCGCGCTTGCCGGGGTCAAGATCGTCGATTCGGTTCCCAAGCCCGACGGCGTCGACGATGCCAAGTTTGCCGAAGATAAGAAGAGGTCCATAATCTTCTTCTATGGAACGGCAGCGAATGCCGCCCTGGCCGCGAAGGATTGCGCGGGCGCCGTGGAATCCTACAAGGCCGTCCTCGGGATGACACCGGACGACCTGACGGCAAACTATAGCCTGGGCAAAGCCTACGCCTGCACGACTCCGCCGCAGCCTCTCGACTCGTTTTGGGCTTATGCGCGCGCGGCCAGCTCCAAGAATGCCACTGAGCAGCAATCCAAGTCCGTCAAGACCTACTTGCGCAAGCTAATCGTGAACTTCCAGGGCGGAACGGTCTGCGATTCGCTGACCGACGCGGAAATGAACGAACTCCTGCAGCTCGCCTCGAGCTCCGTGGATCGCCCGGCTAGTTACAAGCTCCCCAGCAGCGCCGATCTTGACGGGGCGCGCAACAGCATGACCATCGCCTCCGTTTTCGCCGATCTGAAGGCCGGCGGCGACAAGGCCAAGCTCACCTGGACGGCGTCATGCGGCCTGGAGTTCCCAGACGTCCCCGGCAAGGTGATTGAAGTGACCCCTGGAACGGACGCGGTGGTAATCAAGACCGCTTTCGTCACCACCAATGAGGAATTTGAAGCAGCGACCACCGCCAACATGGAGTTCAAAATTCCGAATCAGCCCGAAGCCGCCAAGCTCGCCAAGGATGCCTTCGTGCACACGACCGCGACTTTGACCTCCTACGATCCCGATCCCGCGTTTATGATCCATTTGGAAAAGGGCAAAGTGAGTGCCGACGATCTGCCGAAGGAAAAGGCACCTGTGAAAAAGCCGGTCCACAAGCCTGTGGCAAAGCCACAGTAATTCACCCTTTCGAGAAAAGGACCACGGGGCCTCGAAGTCGACTCGGGGCCCCGCATTTTTTTGGATAGCACGGAGTCTCTTCCCCGGGAGTTTCGCGCGGTCTCGCGTGGTTTGGACTGGCACCATCCATGACCGGATTCCTCACAAGAGATAGTTTGCCCGCTACTCAGACACCGCAACACGAAGTCATCCAGAGGAGCGCGTCGTTTGCGCCTCGAAGGACCTCAACTGCAGTGCTGCGGATGATTCCACGGCTGAAGTCCTTCGACGATCCTCATCGGATCGTCTCAGGATGACAACGCTTTGTTGGAGTGCACGAGGGGAAAGGTGCATCTCGTGAGCAAGGCGTTCTAGCGGTTGCGGCCGCGGCGGTGATCCAGCTTGTATTCCGTCATCTTGCGACTCAGGGTGTTGCGGTGGATTCCCAGGACTTCGGCGGCACGGGACTGGTTGCCATTGGTGCGCTCCAATACGCGCTTGATGAAACGCTTCTCAAATTCACCCACAGCCTCGTCAAACAGAATCCCGCGCTCCACCATCTGGGCCACAAGCCCTTCCAATTGATCTCTCACGTGAACACTCTCCGCGGACTGGCGTATTTAGAAAGGGCCGGCTTGCTATTCCAATTCATGCCCGACCAGGATGCGGTAGGCTTCCCGGTATTTGGCACGTGTCGCGGCGACGACGTCGGGGGGCAGGTCGGGACCCGGCGGCGTTTTGGGCCACTGGATCCGTTCGAGGTAGTCGCGCACAAACTGTTTGTCAAAAGAGGGTTGGGCGCCGCCGGGCTTGTACTGCACGGCAGGCCAGAAGCGCGAGGAATCCGGTGTCAGCGCTTCATCGATCCAGAGGAGTTTGCCATTGAGCAACCCGAATTCGAACTTTGTGTCCGCCAGCAGGATTCCCCGTGGTTCGGCATAGGCAGCGGCGCGTCGGTAAAGTTCCAGCGTGATGCCGCGCACCTGCTCGGCAAGTTCCTCGCCGAGGATTCCCGCGGCCTGTTCGAACGGTATGTTTTCGTCGTGGCCGGTAACCGCTTTTGTCGCCGGCGTAAATATCGGTTGGGGGAGCTTGTCGGACTCCCGCAAGCCATCCGGCAGGGGAATGCCGCAAATCTTTCCTGAAGCGCGGTACTCCTTCCAGCCGGAGCCGGACAGGTAGCCACGCGCGACGCACTCGATCGGCAGGGGTTTGGTCTTGCGCACAAGCATGGTGCGCCCCGCCAGGTCATTCTTGTATTTGTCAAACGGTGCCGGGAATTCCGTCAAGCTGAGCACGTGATGCGGGATGACGTCTCTCAGAAGATTGAACCAGAAAAGCGAGAGCTGCGTAAGCACGCGGCCTTTATCCGGAATCGGCGTTGGCATCACCACATCGAAGGCGGACAGGCGGTCGGTGGCGACGATCAACAAGCGGTCGCCGAGATCATAAATGTCCCGCACCTTGCCGCGCGCGGTAGGCGCCAGGCCGGGAAAATTGGTTTCACGGATTACGTTCGCTGAAGAAGTTGCATTCACGGAACACTTCCCCTGAGAAGTGTTGTGCATTTTATCCCAGCCTGCGCCGATGTCAATGTTGGCCGTCACGTTTCCCTGCTTCAGGCGACCATGCTGGCCGGCGTAGACGCCGAAAAAAAGGCGGAATCTCTTCCGCCTCGAACATCTAATTTAGAATGTGAATTTTCTTAAGCTGCGGTGGCGGCGGCGGCGCGCTGTCTCCGCGTGGGCGTCGCTTCTTCCCCTTCCCAGCGGACACTGACGAGCTTCGAGACGCCGGGCTCTTGCATGGTGACACCGTATAGGACGCTGCCGGTCTCCATCGTCTTGCGGTTGTGGGTGACGATGATGAATTGTGTCTGCGCGCTCATGTCGCCGATCAAGTGGGTGAACCGCCCGACGTTGGCCTCATCGAGTGGCGCATCGACCTCGTCCAGGATGCAGAAGGGGCTGGGCTGGTGACGGAAAATGGCGATCAGCAGCGCCAGCGCGGTCATGGCCTTCTCGCCGCCGGAAAGCAGCAAAACGTTCTGCAAGCGCTTGCCCGGCGGCGAAGCCACAATGTCAATGCCCGCATCGCCGGAGCTGTCCGGTTCGGTCAAGCGCATCTCCGCCATGCCGCCCCCAAAAATCGTGTGAAAGGCGGTGGAGAAGTTGGCGTTGATGGCCGCGAAGGCCTGCTCGAACTTTTCCTTCGTGATTAGGTCGAGTTCCTTGATGGCCTGCTGCGTATCGGCGATGGATTGCAACAGATCATCGCGCTCGCGGGTCAGGAAGGTGAACCGCTGCTCGCATTCGTTGAATTCTTCCAGGGCCATCATGTTCACGGCGCCCATGTTCTCGATGCGCTGCTTCATTTCGCGATAGTTCGCTTCGGCCAGAGCCAGCTCTTCGCCGGACATGAAGGCCGTTTCAGAAGCAATCAAGTCCTCGGGTTGCGCGTTCACTTCGGCGAGGCAAGTTTCGCGCAAGTGCTGGCGGTCGGAATCGTTGCGCGCCTTGTCCACTTCAAAACGGCCGCGCTCCTCGCGCATCTCCTGCAATGATTGCCGCGCCAGACGCAGGTGATCTTCGCCCAGCGTCACACGCGTCCGGCCTTCCTCCCATTCCTGCTCAAGCTGCTTCTGATTTTCTTCCAGGCGCGTCTTTTCGGTACGCAGCGCTTCCAATTGCCGGGATAGCTCTTCCGTCTGCCGGGCCATTGCCGCGGTCTCTTCGCTGATGGACGCTTCCTGTTGCCGCAGTGCCGCCTCGCGGCGTTCCAGATCTGCCCTCTCCTCTTGCAGGCGATGGGCGATTGCTTCCACCGAGGCCCTGCGCTCGTTCATGGCGGCAAGTTCCGCCCTGGCTGTGGCCAACTCTTCCTGTTCGGCCTGCACCCTGGCGCGAAGCTGCACAACTTCCTCCGCGAGGCGCGCGCTTTCGGCTTCTGCCTCGGCTCGCGAGGTCGCCGCGGTTTCATGCTGCAGCTTGGCGCGTTCCGCGCGCAGTTGCACGGCATCGATTTCCTTGCGCACGCGCGCCAGTTCGCCTTGACACACGGTCAGGTCCAATCCCAGTCGCGCCAGGTCGCTTTGCATCTGCTCGTGGCGGTGCTTGGTGGCGAAAAGGTTGCGCTCCGCTTCGCGCTGTTGCCCGGAAAGCTCTTCGTTCGCCTGTTCGGAGATGCGCAATTCCACGGTGATGGATTCAAGTTCTGCCCGAATCAAGCCGGACTGGTGCTCCAGATGCATCGCTTCCGCATCCATGGCGCGCAGTTCGCGTTTCATTCCCAGCGGTCCGGCGTCGTCCGGCTTGCCGCCTGTGACCATGCGGCCCTGGTAGCAGGTGCCCTCGGGCGTGACGAATGCATATTGCGGGTACTCGCGCGCCAGTTTCTCCGCGGCCACGGCGCTGTCCGTCAGATAGCCCGAACGCAGCCGCGGCAGGAACTGCTTCGCCGCCGGCCCCAATGGATCACGGAACTCCACCAATTTGTCCAGCCGGGAGATCACGCCGTCTTGCGGCCGGAAGTGTACGATGGGCTCGTACTCGTCGAGTTTCAGGTTGCGCAGGGAATCGACAAAAAAGGTGGCGCGGCCCCCCACCTCATTGCGCAGCAGCGAAACGCCGGCGCGGGCGTGATCGTAGGTTTCCACCACGACGTATTCCAGCTCATCGCGCATGTACTGCTCGAAGGCGGATTCGTGTTGTTCCTGCACCTCCGCGTAATCCGCCAGCACGCCCACGGCGCGAAAATTCCCGCCGCCGTGGCGCTCGTTCGCCGCAAAGAGTTTCTGCACAGCTTCGCCGGTGTAGGAGTGATCATTCAGAATTTGCGTAAGCGTGGAGTGGCGCGCGCGCACGCCGGCCAGGGAGTCGCGCAGGGCATCGGCTTGTTTGCCAATCTCCTCACGGTTCTTGCGCAATTCGCTCATGCGCGCCTGGAGCTCTGCGGCCTTGCGCTGCAGGGCGCCCAGCTGGTTCATGGCATTCTGCCAGTCTTGGGCGGCGCGTTCCGCGTCATCGCGCACGTGGATCGATGATTCCAGCAACGCGCCCTCGCGATCTTCCAATCTACGGAGCGAATCGCTCTGATGGACCAGCGCTTCTTCGGCCTGCTTCTGCTCGCCGTGCAACCAAAGCAAACTGTTACTCGCCTGGGTCGCGGCCCGGCGCAGCGCTTCAACACGCGCTTCGGATTCCGCGATTTGCGTTGTGCGGAAGGAGGCACGCGCCCCCAGGTCTTCCACGCGAGCGGTTACGGTGACGGACTCCGTGCGGACACTCTCTACCACCTGCTGCTGTGCGATGTTTCGTGTATGCCACTCGGCGGTTTGTGTCGCGAGGGTCTGGCGTTCCGCGGCAATCTGTTCGTTGCGCCCCGCCAATTCTGCGCTGCGCGTCAGGTTGAATGCAATGCGGTTTTCGTTGCGGTCCACTTCCAGCGCCGTGTGATTCAGCACATTCTGATTCTGGCGGATTTCCGCATCCAGCGAGTAAATCCGCTGGTTCAGGCGATCCTGTTCCGCTTCCTGTTCGTGAATGGATTGCGCCTGCTGCGTTTCCGCCGCGGTCAATTCCATCAGCCGCCCGCCCAGGCGTTCCGCTTCAGCATCGAGTTCGCGCGCTTTTCCGGCCAGCATCTGGCGGACAATTCCGCGCATCTGCTCGCGAATCTCCGAATAGCGGCGGGCTTTGGAGGCTTGCCGTTTCAGCGAGCCGAGTTGCTTCTCGACTTCCACGACAATGTCGTTGACGCGTGCGAGGTTCAGCTTGGAGGATTCCAGCTTGGCCTCGCTCAGCCGCTTCTTGGTCTTGAATTTGGTTACGCCCGCGGCTTCTTCGATAATGGCGCGGCGCTCCATGGGCTTCGTGGCGAGGATCAGACCAATGCGCCCCTGTTCAATAATGGCGTAGGAGTCTGGTCCGAGGCCCACGCCCATGAACATTTCCTGAATGTCGCGCAAGCGGGCCACGCGGCCGTTGATAAGGTATTCGCTTTGGCCACTGCGATAGAGCCTGCGGCTGACGACGACTTCGCCGGGTTTGCTCACCAGCGCGGGTTTTTCCGCCTTTTTCTTGCGCTTTCCCTTAACGCCCGCTTCCTCTGCCTCCAGTGAAGGATCGGCTTGGAGGGGCATTTCCGGGTTCAACTCTCCCGTGGCTAAGGCATTTTCGTCAACTTGCATTTGGGTTTCCCCGGCTATCGGGCTACCCGTGCTTCCCTCGGAGAAATTTTCCTTCTCCGCCTCTTCTTCCGCCTCCAGAACAAACCGCGCCGCTTCGGCGAGTTCCGGATCTTCCATGGTGATGGTGACCTCGGCCATGCCCAGGGGCGGGCGCTTGGTTGTACCGTTGAAGATGCAGTCAGCCATGCGTTCCGCGCGCAGGGTCTTGTGGCTTTGCTCGCCCAGCACCCAGCTGATGGCGTCCACGACGTTGGATTTCCCGCAGCCATTCGGCCCGACGATGCAGGTGCTGCCCATTCCGCTGAACGTCACCACGGTCCGCTCGCAGAAGGACTTGAACCCTACAATTTCCACTTTTTGGAGCTTCAGCAAGGTGTCCCCTTTTGTCGTGTACTTTCGCTTCGCGGCTTATCTTGATCCCCAAACCCGGCGCGCAACCCCATGCTCAACGCGACTTCGGCGTCATATTGCAGCATGGCCACAGTTCTTCCGCGCGAACAGAGACGACTTTCCTTTCCTCGAGGGGAGGGGTATTCCGGCGACGCTTTCTTCCGTAACAGACAGAAAGCAAACACGTTTGGCAGGTTCTCGGTCAGAGGCCCAGCCGCCTGGCGCTAAGATGGCGGTACGAGAACCAAGCCTAACATGGCTCCTTGCCCCTGTAAAGCCCTACTCTACCTGTAGTGGCGTTTTTGCCCCTGCCACAAGCACTTCGCTACCAGGCTGCTTTGACGCGGATGAAGAACAACCTGATGGTTAGCGGCCAACGCCACGTCGGGGATGCATTCTCATTCGGTCGGCGGCGATGGCCGTGCCGCACCTCGCGCGCTGTTTGGGGTGGGCACTCCTCTCACGGAAAAGAATCCAAGGAGCAAGCAGAAGAGATGTCCTGCTAGTTCTGGGGCTTGAGCGAGGCGATATTCGGGAATGAACTTGCGCTCGTAAAGATGCACTCTGGTGGCTGCTCCCCGGTCCTCAGCGAGGTAACCATCGCCTTGATCGCCTGGCCAGCGTTGGCAGGGATGACGATCGTGGCTGCAAGAAGACCACGGTGAACATAAGCCTGCCCGGTGTTCCGCAGGCCGTCGCAGCCGATGTAAGGCAAGCTTAACCAGCGCTCCTGTTCGGCTCCCGTGGTGAGTTCCTGAAATGCACGCCGCGCGCCGAGAGCCATGGCGTCATTCTGGCCGGCCACAAGTCCGAATGCCACGTCTTTGGCCACATTCAGCTTGAGCCAGGAACCCACTGCGTTGTAGGCACTCTCCTCCGTCCAAAGCCCTTTCAGCACGCGTACGTCGGCTTTAGCGGGTTTCGCCGCCTGCATGGCAGCAGCGCGCCGGACAGCAGCCTTGTTGTCGGAGGGTCCCTGGATGTACAAAACTCCGCCTCCCTGCGGGAGCAAGTGTACGATCTGTTCGCCCTGGATTCGGCCGACCTCTTCGTGATTGGTCGTGATGCAGAAGATCGGGGTGGCCGGGTACTGGCGGCGAAGTTCGCCGAGGTAGTCAACCTCGCGGTTCAACACCACCCATCCTACGCCGGAGGACGCCGCGATTTTCGCGGGTTGCGCGAGGGGCGTTCCCACCGGCTCAAAGAAGATCCCATTCGGGCGGGTTCCCTCGGGGCTATAGAGAAGTTTAAGGACTTGCTGGCTCTGCACGACCGCGTCGTGCTCAGTTTGTATCACCTGAAGGTCGGCCTCGCACTCGTGCGCCGCTTGTTTCGCCGAGATGGTTTGCTCGGCTTGATAATCATTATTTTCGACGACCAAAAGAGCGAGGTTGAGTCTTTTCATTAGAGACCTCCTGTGGCCCAACTGGATGCATTGATAGTTCACTGCGTTCGCGGCGCTCTTTTCGTGTTCGAAGCGGCGCTTGAGGAGGGAAGAAAAAGGAAGGAGCGGACAACGCTTGCAGCGTATCAACGCAACTGGGGCAAGTGTCTCAAGTTTAACAAAGTTCGCTGGTCACTCCGTCGTTAACAAAAACGGCGCTTTAGCGGGGACTGAACTCTCTGTCGAGCTTCCTTCCTATCGGCTGGCTGAATTCTGCCAGAATTTCCGATCTCAACTCTATCTCTCCGCGAGAACCATACGCCCGCCGTCCTCGCGCGTCAAGTTCCGGTAGACAAAATGGGAAGTGTGTCTTAGCCCCATAATACTGCTACCACTTGTCGGCAACTCGAAATCGTCACCGATAAGGCAGGAGACCTCTGCATCGTCAGTTCGCTTCGTTCCTGGGCGCTCAAACGCGGTTTCGCTACCCCGTCTTAATTCACTTTCGGCAATCAGCCGCTCCGTGCCACGATTCGTAACCGCCGGTAGTCCATCACCCACTGGCCGTCCTTGAACAATTTACCGTGTGCCTGGCGCTCGATCTCTTCTACCAGCCGCTCGCGCTCCTCCATTGGCAACTTTCCCGTCAAGCTGCCGCCAAACATTTCCAGCCAGGTGCGCAAGCCGCGTTCGCCATCCTCCAACGGTGTTGGCCGGTCAAACAAAAGTGCATAGGTCACCTCCAGGCCGTGCCGCTCCAGCAGGCCCGCGTATTCGGCCACACTCGGATAGAACCAGGGGCTCTCTAGTGGCGTCCCGGGCCGCAGCTTATTCCAGGCACATTCGGCCGCTGCCATCAACCACGCAACATTGCCCTTGCCGCCGAACTCGGCTACGAAGCGCCCGCCCGGCTTCAGCACCTTTACGATTCCGCGGATGACGCGCTCGGGTTCCTTGATCCAATGTAGGGTCGCGTTGGAAAAGACGGCGTCGAAGGTCTCACCCAGCGAAATCTCGCGCGCATCCATCACATCGAACCGCAACTCCGGGAATTTCTCGCGCGCCTGCCGGATCATATCCGGAGATTGGTCTATGCCGTGGAGCAGGGCTCCGCTAGCGGCGATCTGCGCCGTCAGGTGACCTGTTCCGCAACCCACATCCAGAACGCTTTCACCAGGCTTGGGTTCCAGCAATTCCACCAGGCCTGCGGCCATCTTCCACACAAACGAGTGCTTGTCGTCGTATAAGCCCGCGTCCCACTTGGCTGTACTCGCCATGCTTCTCCCCTGCTTCTTTCTGGCGTTACTGCAATTCTCTGCCTTCGCCGCCCATCTCCAAAACCGCACCGCCGTCGGTCTCCAGTATTTCTTCTTCGCCGATTCGCAGCCTGGCTCGTGCCAAACTCGCATTGGAGACCGAAATCGTGCCTTTGCCATTGGTCTTCGTGTACGCCAACTGGTGTATCCCTGGCGCGCCGCCTTCCGCAATGGCCTCCACACGCGTTCCTTCCGCTGTCACAGCCGAAAATCCCCACCTCAGCCGGGTCGCCTCGCGCACTATTTCGCGTTCTTCCATGCGATGCAGGCGGCTGGCCTTTCCTTGGTGCCACAACACCGCGTTGTGAAATACCAAGCCGAACGGCAGGTCGTACACCAGGGCCTCCAGCGTACTTGCCGCGCCCCCCACCTGCCGGAAATAGGCGTGCATCCAGCGCCAGTACGTTCGGTGCCGGTAACCGCAATTGTGCCCTTGCACTCCGAACCCCAGCGGCTCCCCCGCGAACTTCCGCCCGTCCATGACGATTTCGCCGGAGAAGACGGCGTCCGAGTGGGGCGAACGGGAGAAGCCGATCCAACCCTTTTCGCTCAGCGTCGTCCCGAACTGCGAATTCAGCAGCAGCCGCCAGGACACGGCGTGGCCAGCTACGCTCAGATTCCCCCAGCAGATACCTTCTTCGATCCCACTCTTGGCAATCCGGCAATGAAAGGGAAGCCTCCGCTGCGGGCTCAGTTCCAGATTTTCCAAGGGGAACCCCTGAATAAAGCCGCGTGGCACTCCATCCCGCGGAAACCATGTAGCCCAGACTTGCGCCGGCATCGCCGCGGGTTCGTCACTGCTCCTGCCGCGCCCCAGGTTCATCACTAAATACCGGAACCACCACGCTCCGCTGCCATCCGCCAGGCCGAGGCGCAGAAACCACACTTCATACCGCCTCTTCATCGAAGAGGAGGAATAGACAGCGTTGAGAGGATGGTGCCGCAAGCGCGCCTCGTTCTTGTTTTTGCTTTCTGATCGCTGATATCTGATAACTGATATCAGTAATCAGACATCAGTTATCAGGAACCAACAGACAGGAAGCTACCTCGTCGGACTCAGATACCGGTCAAACCAATCCACCATCCGCGTTTGCATGTCCACGCGATGTTTGGCCTCGTGGAAACTGTGGGGCTCCCGGGGGTACATCACCAATTCCGTGGCCACCCCATAGCGCTTCAGGCCGCGATACAATTCCAGGCTCTGGCCCGGTGGATCGGTGGTGTCCGCCTCGCCTTGCAGGATCAGTGTTGGCGTCTTCGCGTTCTTCACATAGAGGATAGGTGAACCGTTCAGGAATCCTTCGGGCTTCTCATACGGCGTGCCCCAGAACCACTCGTCGTCGGCAGATTCCTTTTCTGTGCCAAATTCCGACATCAGATCGGACATTCCCGCGCCGGATACCGCCGCTTTGAAACGCGTCGTCTGCGTCACGGCCCAGCCGGCCATATACCCGCCGTATGACCATCCGCCAATTCCCAGGCGTTCCGGGTTGGCGATCCCTTTGGCAATCAGATCATCCACACCCGCCATCACGTCCTTGAAATCGCCGCCGCCCCAATCTGCGCGATTCATCTCCGTGAATTTCTGGCCGTACCCGATGGAACCCCGCACATTGGGACAAAGCACGGCATAGCCGCGCGCTGCCAGCAGTTGGCCCCAGGAATCTATGCCGTCTCTCCACCGGCCGGTCGGGCCACCGTGCACCAAAACCACCAGAGGCAATTTCGTTTTTCCGTCGTAGCCTGCTGGCTTCAATAACGCAGCCTCGATTTCCAGACCATCAAACGATTTGTATTTGTAAAATTCCGGGGCGGCCACGGCGAAGGCCTTTATGTCATCATTTACGTGACTCACAGGCTTTGCTTCACCCTGGATGTCCCGCAGCCAAAGCTCCGGCATGGCCGTCGAATCCCAACCCACAAACGCGATTTCTCCCGTTGCAGCAACCGAAAACTGATTGGGATTCGTCGGCAATCGCCCCGACTCCTTCTTCTCCGCCTCGCTGTTGTAGCCCACAAACTTGCTGGTGAACCCGTCCGCGTAGACGGCAACCAGCCAACCGCCCTTGGCCCAGTGGTGCTCCATAATCTGCCGATCGAGACTCGCTCCGGTCAAATTGCGGGCCGCTCCGGCGTTTACGGGAAGCAGAAAGACGTCATGCGCGTCTGGCCCATCCTCACGGCAACCCACGAAGCTGAGTGTTGCTCCATTCGGAGAAACACGCAGATCTCCTACCGGCCCTCGCGGCGCCAGCAGTGCCTTTGTCCGCCCGTCTTTGGGGTTGATCAGGTAGATGCCGTCGGTGAATTGGTCGACTTCCGGATGACTCGTAGCGATCATCGCGATGCTCTGCCCGTCGGGCAGCCACGCAAGCTCCTTCACTTCCCATTTGGCATCGGTCAGCGCGCGCGATTCGTGATCGGTGAGATGCAGCACCCATAGGCGCGTGTGCCTATCCTCCTTGTCTACCACTCTCGCGTCATCTTTCTCTTTTTCTTTCTTTTCCTGCGCTTCGTTCTTGGGATCCGCGGCAAGATATGCAATCGCTTGCCCATCCGGCGACCATTCAAACGCCGTCACGCCGGTCTTTTCCTTTGTTGCCCGAGCGGCTTCGCCGAATTCACTGCGAAGAACGAAAACCTGCTCTTCGTCTCCGTCGCGGTCGGAGAGAAACGCCAGCTCTTTTCCGTCCGGCGACCACCGCGGCGAGGACTCCGATTTTCCCGAGTAGGTGAATTGCCGGCACGTGTTGCTGCTCTTGTCGTAGAGCCAGATGTGCCGCGTGCGTTTTTCGCCCTTCAGCGGATCGCTGACGACGAACGCCACTTTCGTGCCGTCAGGGGAGAATTGCGGGTCCTGCACGTCGCGCCATTCCAGAAAACTCGCGGGGTTGAGCGGCTTCTTCCCCGGTGTCGCGCCCATTTCCTGCCCCCATCCGGTACTCCCCGCACACAGCAGCATCCCGCAGGTCACGCCCAGTCTCACTTTGCGCATCACCTTCGCCTCCCAAATCGCTCTCTTGCTCGAATCTCTGGACTCTATTCGTCCTCGCCAAATCCTGTCAATCGAGACGGTCGTCCCCCACGCTGGTCTTGCGTATCAGTTCAAGCTCACTTCTGCTTCTGCTCGAGTTCCACCCATCGCGCATACAACGCGTCAATCGTATTCTGGGCCGCATCCAATTCCAGCGATGCCGCGTGCAGCCGCGCTCCGTCTCGCATGATCGCCGGGTCCAGCAGCGCATCGTGTTTCGCCTGCAATTCCTTCTCGGCTTCCGCGATGCGCGCCTCAATGCTCTCGAATTCGCGCGTTTCTTTGTAGGACAGCTTTTTCTTCGTCAGTGACACCTTCGCCGGGCCCGTCGCCACGCTCGGACTCTGCGTTTCCACCGAAGAGTTGCTCTTCCCCTCGGCTTGTTGCGCCCGCTGCCACGCCTCCCATTGCGGGTAGTCCGCAAAGCGTTCCGCGCTGCCGAATCCGTCCAGTCCGAGCACGACCGTTGAGACACGGTCCAGCATGTAGCGGTCGTGCGTCACCAGCACCAGCGCCCCGCGGTACTCCAGCAAACTCTCCTCCAGAATCTCCAGCGTCGGGATATCCAGATCGTTGGTAGGCTCGTCCAGCAGCAGCACATCGGCCGGTTGCAGCATTAATTGCGCAATCAGCACACGCGCGCGCTCGCCGCCGGACAGCCGCCCCACCTTTTGATTGAGCTGTTCGCCAGTAAACAGGAACCGCGCCGCCCACGCCGCCACATGAATCACGCGCTCCTGATAAATCACCGCATCGCTGTCCTGCGCCAGCGCGCGCCGTAGCGTCATCTCCGGATCGAGTTCGCGGTTCTGATCGAAATACACGATGCGCAACGTTTGCGCCTGGCGCATGCTCCCCTGCATCGGTTGTAACTCGCCCTTCAACAGTCGCAACAGCGTCGTCTTGCCGCTGCCGTTCGGGCCCACCAGCCCCACGCGCATACCCGACGTCAAGATGAAATGGACATCTTGAAACAGCGTCCGCCCGCCCATCGCATGGCTTACGCCGTCCAGCGTAATCAGCTGTTTCGTCTGCCGGCCGGATGAAGCGAAATCGATTTGCGCGCTGGTGCTTCTCGTTCGCGCGTTCAGTTCCGAAAGCTCGCCAATCATCTCGTGCGCTTTGTCGATGCGCGCTTTCGATTTTGTTGTTCGCGCCTTGGGCCCGCGCCGCAGCCACTCGATTTCCGTGTGCACACGGTTTTCCAAGGCCGCCTGCCGGTTCCTCTGCGCGCGCAGGTACTGCTCCTTCGCTTCCAGGAACGTGCTGTAATTCCCGCTAACCCGCAGCGCCCCTTCGTCATAGGCGGCGTTGAGTTCCACCATCTCGTTCGCCACATTCTCCAGGAAATACCGGTCGTGGCTCACCACCACGCACGCAAAGGGGGCGTTTTGCAGTACTCCTTCCAGCCATGCGATCCCCGCCAGATCCAGATGATTCGTCGGCTCATCCAGCAGCAGAATGTCTGGCCCTTGCACCAGCGCCTCCGCAATGGCCAGTCGCTTCCGCCAGCCTCCGGAGAGCATGGCGGCTCCCGCATCCAGGTCAGTAAAGCCCGCGCGCCCCAAAATCTCAGCGATGCGCGATAGCCGCTCGCTCTCCGGCACATCTGCGCGATCCAGCGCTTTCACGATCACCGTGCGAATCGTCTCGCCGGCCGCAAATTCGGAGATTTGCAGCACTGCGCTCATCCGCATGCCCTTCCGGATTGCCACGTCGCCGCTGTCTGGCGCCACCTGCCCCCACAACATCGCCAGTAGCGTGGATTTCCCCGAACCATTCGGACCAATAACCCCGATGCGGCTTCCCTCGTCCACCGTGAACGAGATATTTTCGAACAGCGGCGCTGCTCCATACCGCTTTGATAATCCCTGCGCGCTGATGATCGGTGGCAAGTTTCCCGCTCTTCCCTGGTTCTTCTATCTTTAACTTATGGCTCATCCAGAATACCAGCAGCCCAACGGAACCCGGTATCTATCCACCTCGTTCCGCCTTAGGACGCCTTGGCTCTTTGCCCCGAACCATAGCCGGCGCAGCCATTCTGTAAGGGGCGTCAAGTCAGCCCGCCTTCAGCCATTGGGGGTGTCTTTCACAAGTCCTCAGGCGTGCCGCTAGGAGCCCGGAACTTGCCAGTGTCAGTGCCATTCGGGCTCCCCTCACAAAACTGATTCGCTGTATAAAAAATCTGCATTGTACATTTCGGTGCGTTAAGGCTAATAAACTTGGTGTGTAATCGCCCCGCGCGTCCTTACAGCGACGCCAACTGAACTGGCAAAGCCCAGCCAGATGACGTCACCGGACATCGCGCAAACGGCTCGCTCCCCGGGCGCCGCATGGACTGGAGACTTAATGGAATCCTTCCTGCCGGCCATCCTCAGAACGCATGAGGATACTCCGGCTGATCGGCTTTCCCGCAAGAATCGCAGCGTTACTCACAAATTATGTTCGGGCAATGGAGTGGCCAAGCGATGAAAATGAAAACTATCGCTTCGACCCTGGCCTTCCTTCTGTTACTCCCCCACCTCTTCGCTGCTGAATCCTCACCGGCCGTCAAGTTCGCCGTTGCTCCGAAGTATCCCGCGCTCACGCTGGCAGGAAGAGTTTATGGCGAAGTCATCGTTCGCGTGACGATTGACCGCACCGGCGCCGTGAAGGGTGCCAAAGTGACCGAAGGGCATCCCATGCTCCGAGAGGCCGCGGTGGATGCCGCGCAGCAATGGAAATTCGAGGAAAGCTCCGCCCAGAAGCGCGTGGCGATGCTGAAGTTCAGCTTTGTGATCTTGCCGGATAATTCGCAGGTGCAATCGCAGACCATTTTCCTGCCGCCCGCCGGCTTTGAGATTCGGCAGAAGCCCGCGGCACCCGCAGTGGAAGACCAGGAAGGTGGATTCTCCCCCGAGCAGCACCCCATTTCCAAGACCTGAGCCGGGTGACTCACCTTAGGGTGGGCGCCATAGCCCTTTTTCATTCGCTAGCCGGCCTGGGCGGGCGGAGGCGGCGGCGAATGGAGTAGTAGCCGATCCAACAGGCAATCGCCAGCGCCGCCAACGAACCGAACTGAGCGGGAAAATCACGCATTAGGAAATGGAACTCCTTGATGTGGCCCTCATGAAAGGAGATTTCGCTGGTGAGCGAGAGCGCGGTAAAAGTAATTGCGAGGGCGAAGAGCCACCTCTGCCAGCCGAGCAGCGCGCGGGTGCGGCCCAAGGATCGTAGCTCAAGATCTGGTGGCAACGCGGCAGGAGTGATTTTGCCCAAGTTATCCGCCCATTGCACGCGAATGCGCTGGGCCAATTCCTTATCCTGCTGCATGTATTCTTCGATCAACGCCCGCGTTGCCGGACTGGCTTCACCCGCTAGATAGACCGGCAGGAGATCAAGAATCACTTCTCTCGTGACGTTCATTTTCCACCTCCATCTGTCGCATTCATGCCCGATCCCTGTCATGCATCTCTTAATCCCGCCAGCGCCAGGCGTGCCCGGTGAATCTTCACTTTCACCGCCGCCAGGGAGATGCCCAATACCTGCGCGATCTCCTCGTATGCCATTCCGTCCACGGCGCGCATGAGCAAAGCGGAGCGGCTTGCTTCCGGCAACCTCTGAAGTTCCGTCATCACGGAATGTAATTTCTCTTTTTGCTCGGCCTGCACATAGGGTCCGGCCTGCGGATCGCGCAAATCGTCATCGATCGCGACGTGATGAGATTTTTTCCGCAACCCCTGGAGGAACAGGTTGCGCGCAATCGTGAAGAGATAGCTTTTCACCGTAGCCATCTCGATCGGCCCGGGCGAGGTCCATGCGCGCACAAACGTCTCGGAAGTGATGTCCTCAGCTTCACCGCGCTCGCCCGACAGGTACAGCGCGAAGCGGTACACGTCTGGCGCGTGCTTTTTGTAGAGTGAGCTGAAGTCCGTCATTCGGCCGTCTCACTATCTCTGGTTCTTTGGTCCCGACTGTTATACCAAAGGAAACGTTTCTCAGAACGCCGCTAGATTCCGAAGATGCCACCCAGAATATCCGTCCATGCGTGCGCCATCATGCCCGGCCGCAGGCTCTTGCGCCAGAGGGCCAGCAATCCAAAGAGCCCGCCGAAGCACGCAATCTTTACGCACGCTTCGATGCCCTGATAGCCGTGTCCAATCCCGAACAGTACGGCCTGTAGGAACCACGCAAGCCATCTGCTGTGCGTAAATGACTCGAACTGCCTCTGGAAGTAGCCGCGAAAGACCAGTTCCTCGCAGAATCCCGCACTACTGGAGACGCCAATCCACAGCAGGATTTCCAGCGCTCGCTGCGGCAAGTAACTTTGGATGGAAGCCGCATGGCCCACCTCGAACCAGCGACTCCACGCCATAGAGATGAGTGTCCAACCCGCCAACGAACCCAGCGCCAGGCCGCAGTCCACGGCCACGTCCTTGGCGTTCGCCCACTTTCCTCCGATCAGTTCACTCAGTTTCGTTCCGCTCCGGCGCAGGCCGCCTCTCCACACGTAAAGAACTAGCCCCCACTCCATCGCCATCGCCGAAAGGTAAATCGGCACCATCTGCGGGTGCTGCTGCGTCATTTCAGGCTGCGAACGGGCATGCCGCTGAAAGAATGCCCCGCTGACCGCGAGCCCCAGGAATAAGGCGATGAGCAGCGCCGTATGCCAGCGTGGCGCGATTAGCCTTGGGATTGGAGACTCAATTCCCGTTAGCGCGATCGGTGCCATACTTCCTCCTTCAGCCGGACACACCTATCCGCTCCGAGTTCAAAGGCCCTCGATTTCTGGCAGGTGAGTAAGCTCTGGTTATAGGTATCCACGAACGAGGGAAAAGTTACATGAACACTTGCCATGGAGGAGGGCTTCTCTGTTCCTTGGCGGGTGCCATTTATTTGCTCTTTTAAGCACGGTCCGCGGAAACAAACAGGCTTTCGTTGACTTGACTCGTATCGAAGGCTAACTTTGTGAAATGCACTCCGGTCGCAGCGAGCTCAACGCTCCGCTTGACTCTCCGCGCTTCCGCTTCTCCTTTTCGGCTTTCTTGCACTCTCCTTCGGCTGCGGTTCTTGCCGCGTTCCTGGTGCGATTCCTGGCAATCTGGTTTTCGCGCATGCACGAGGATGTACCTCACAGGCATTTCGCGACCGTCGGAATGGAAGCCGTCATGATTTCCCATTCCCTCGCGACCGGTCAGGGTTTTGCCAACCCGTTCCCTCATTATCCCTATGTCACAGCATGGCTAGCCCCCGTTTATCCGTGGCTGCTCTCACTCAGTGAGCTCGTTTTCCGTTTGGATTCGCCCTTTGTTGGAATTTTCGCCGCCTTTCTCAATTCCTTTTTCTCCGTGCTTACTTGCTATCCCATCTACTATCTGGGCAAAAAAATCTTCAGCGCCAGGATTGGGTTGGGAGCAGCTTGGCTGTGGGCCTTTCTCCCCATTGCGGTTATCATGCCCATCGAATGGGTCTGGGATCAGAGTCTTTCGGCCCTGTTGCTTGCTCTTCTTCTGTGTTTCACCTATTACTTGCGCGAATCCTCCTCAGCCCTGCACTGGTCCGCTTATGGGCTGCTTTGGGGCGTGGCTGCCTTGTCCAATCCCACGCTGTGCCTTCTGCTGCCTTTTCTGGGTCTCTGGCTGTGGCTTCAGCGCCGGAAAAGCCACAGGCCTTCACTGCAACTTTTCGCGCGCCTGGCGCTTTTCCTGGCGCTGGCGCTAATTCCTTGGACGTTGCGAAATTGGATTGAGGTGGGGGGCTTTACACTTGTGAAGTCCAATCTCGGACTGGAGCTGTGGCTGGGGAATAATCCCAAGGTGACGGATGTGTTTACGCTGTACTACCACCCGTCGGGGAATTATCGTGAGTATCGCTTGCTCGTTCTGAAGGGCGAGCCGGCCTACAACCGCATCAAGGCGCACGACGCCTTGGCATTCATCCAGGCGAATCCGGGGACCTTCTTCAAGCTTTGCTTCCATCGCTTTGTGGACACCTGGACCGGGAAATACGATTCGACCGATGACACGTACGTCCAGACATTGGGCATTGCGGAAATCTACCTGTGGTTTACAGCGGCGTTTTCGATCGTCGCTTTTGTTGGGCTGTTTTTCGCGCTGAGGACGAATCCGTGGGAGTCGCTTCCCCTGGCATTCTGTTTGATCCTGTTCCCGATCCCTTACTATGTTACGCATAGTTCGTTGCGCTATCGCCACCCAATCGACCCGATGCTGACGATAGTTGCCGTGTGGGGGGTATCCCGTTCCTGGGTATTTTTGAGCAAGTACGCGCAGTCCTTTTCCTCCACAGCCACCAAAGGCGAACGTCAAGGACCAGTGACTGCATAGGCGTCCCTCCGGCGCCCTGGTCCGCGCGTACTCACGGCCAGCCTCTATCCTTGAACAGATACTCCGCAACGCGCCCGGTGTGTTCATGGGCCTCAGCTAAGCGAGGAATTTGGTCTAATCCCTGAGAGGTTTACAGAGGAATGGCAGCTAGAGTCGATGCGCCCTGAGTAGGAATATGTTGGAGGCGCGGGTGAGAATCGAACTCACGCATAAAGGTTTTGCAGACCTCTCCCTTACCACTTGGGTACCGCGCCTTTCCTTTTAGTATAGCGAAAATTCTCGGCAGGCGTCAGGGCGGGCCAGACTGCTGTCTGGGAACCTGGCTGCGGCGTCACTTCTTCGCGGGCTCTTCAATCTGTGCTTCGCGCAGGAATCTCGCTGACTCTTCCGGAGGTGTCGGATTGATGTAGAAGCCGGTACCCCATTCAAATCCCGCCACTTTGGTCAGCTTGGGGATAATTTCGATGTGCCAGTGATAGTGGTCGTTGATCTCTTCGCCGATTGGCGAGGTATGAATCATGAAGTTGAACGCCGGGCGGTCCAGCACCGCGTCCATGCGCATCAGCGTGTCTTTCAACATGTTCGCCAGGCTGGCGTACATGGAGCTTTGATTATTCTCATAGGCCGATCCGTGGGCCTTGGGGAGCAGCCACATCTCAAACGGGAAGCGCGGCGCGTAGGGCGCCAGCGTAATGAAATGATCGTTTTCGCCGATGACGCGCTCGCCGGTATCCCGCTCCTGGCGGATAATGTCGCAGAAGATGCAGCGTTCTTTTTCGTCGTAGTAATGCCAGCAATTGTCCACTTCCTCGCGCACGCGCCGCGGCACGATCGGCAGCGCGATCAGTTGCGAGTGCGGGTGCTCCACCGAAGCCCCCGCGGCCTCCCCGTGGTTCTTGAAAATCAGCACGTAGCGGAAGCGCTTGTCATTCTTCAGGTCCAGCATGCGGTCGCGATAGGCCCACAGCACGTCCTCCACGGCCTTCTGCGGCAGTTGTGCCAGGGTCGTCTGGTGTTGGGGCGTTTCAATAATTACCTCGTGCGCCCCGATCCCGTTCATTTTGTCGAACAGCCCTTCGCCTTCGCGATCCAGCTCGCCTTCAATTCCCAGCGCCGGGAAGCGATTCGGCACCACCCGGATGTTCCAACCCGAGGAATTGGCGCTTCCCCCGTTGCGGCCGTAGGCCAGAATCTCTGGCGGCGTCTTCCCTTCATTGCCCGGACAGAACGGGCAGTTTCGCGGCGGGCCCGGGAAAACGCTTTCGCGCAGAAAATCCATCGGCCGCTTTCCGCGGTCGGTTGAAATAATCACCCAGCGTCCTGTAATTGGATCCTTACGTAACTCCGGCAATTAACCCTCCGAGCCTGGTTGCACCCTTCCCCGAAGAAGCACCCACTACAAAGTCGATATTGTACCTCTACTTGGCCTTGAGGGAAGTACGCACCATCACATTACGCCGCTTCTGTGTAAATCTTACCGTAATCGCGGCAGGTACTGGTCCTGTCTGGTCTTGTCCGGTCTCGGATCACGCTTGCGGACTTAGGGCTGCCTTGTGTAGTCGTACGGCGGGCGGCTGGCCGGGAGTGTTGTCAATGGCCACCACGTCAAACCGCAATGGACATTCTTTCAAATGGCGTTCGCGCAGGAAATAGTGTGCGGTGCGGACGAGGACGGCGTGCTTTTCTTTTGTGATGCTCAATTCCGGCAAGGCCGGCTTGCCTTTCACGGCGAGGCGCGTTCGCACCTCCACAAAAGCCAAGGTCTCACCATCGAAGCCGATCAGGTCTATCTCGCCCTTGGCACGGGAAGGCGCGTAGTTGCGCGCGATGAAGATATACCCAAGACTCCGCAGGTACCAATAAGCATAGGTTTCGCCACGCACGCCAGTGCGCAGCGCCGCAAGCCTCTCCTCCGTGGCATTCGCTTCTCCATCGGGGGCCGTTAAGGAATCCTGGAGGCCGTGGCGGGCCTTCCACTGCATTATCGCAAATCCGATGCGCTCCACCATGTTTGGCCACCGTTACTCTATCGATAAGACCATCTGCAGTATAAACAAAAATCCCGTGGCGGGCGGGAATTTCTGTTACCACGGGATTTGTCTGTTGCCAAATTGCTGCAAGCTGGAGTCATGGGTTGTGATTTCGCTGAAAAGACAAATTTGTCATTCCGAGCGAAGCGAGGAATCTGCTTTTCGCTTGCACGTCGAAGACAAAGCAGATTCCTCGGGCCCCGCGCAGCGCGCGGCCCTCGGAATGACAGAGGGGCTACAGCATTCAGCATTTAATTCTGACTGCGGGCACTACCGCGTCTTCTCCGCCTCCCGGATGCTCTCTTCCATAATCCGGATGGCGCAATCGGCTTGTTCCTCGTCAATGATGAGCGGCGGCGATATGCGGATGGAATTTTCGCCGGATTCCAATGTGAGCAAACCCCGGTGGAACGCGCCGACAATCACTTGGTTGCGCAGGTCCGGAGCTTTCTCCTTGGTGCGCTGGTCGCGGACGATCTCCACGCCGATCATCAGGCCTTTGCCGCGAACATCGCCGACAATCTTGAAACGGCTGGGCCAGTCATTGATCTTGCCGAAGATGTACTCGCCCATTTTCTGCGCGTTGGCCATCAAGCCGCCCTGGATCAAATCGAGCGTGGCCATGGCCGAAGCGATGCACACCGGATTACCGCCATAGGTTGTGCCGTGCGATCCCGGCTTCCACTGCATCACGCTTTCCCTGGCGATGAACGCGCTGATGGGCATGCCGCTGCCAAGACCCTTCGCGGTCAACACAATGTCCGGCGTGATTCCGGCATGATCGTAAGCCCACATCTTTCCGGTACGCCCCACGCCGGATTGCACCTCGTCGAGGATCAGCATGATGCCGTGCTTGTTGCAGATGCGCTGCAACTCCTGCAGGAAAAACGCCGGTGCAGGGATGAAGCCGCCTTCGCCCTGAATCGGCTCCACGATGATCGCCGCAACCTCTTCCGGAGCGAACAGCCGCTTCAGAATCTGCTCCTCCAGCAGTTCGATGATTTCTCCGCCGCAGGTTTCCTTGGTGTGGCCCAGCGCGCAGCGGTAGGCGTAGGGGAAGGGAATGTGCTCCACGCCGCCCAGCAATGTGCCGAAGTACTTGCGTTGCGTACTCTTCGACGCCGTAAGCGAAAGCGACCCGAGCGTGCGCCCGTGGAAGCAGCCGTAAAACGCAATCAGCTTGTCGCGGCGTGTGGCATAACGCGCCAGTTTAATCGCGCCTTCCACCGCCTCTGTGCCGCTGTTGCCGAAAAACACTTTATAGTCGTGCGGCTTCGGCATGGTGGCGACAAGGCGCTCCGCGAGTTGCGGCATGTGACGGTGATAAAAATCCGTGCCCGCAATGTGGATGAGTTCCGCCGCCTGTTTCTGAATCGCTTGCACTACGTGCGGGTGGCAGTGGCCCGTCGAGCAGACCGCAATACCCGCGGCAAAATCCAGGAACGTATTGCCATCGGGATCCTCGATGATCGCGCCGTAGCCGCGATGGGCAACCAGCGGATATTCGCGAAACAATGAGGGCGAAATAAACTTCTTGTCGTACTCGATCACTTCCTTTGCCTTGGGGCCCGGCAAAGTCATATTGATTCTGGGGAGTTTTGTTTCCGTGGCCGTAATCATGATGCCTCCAAATTCTGTGCGCACTGGTTAGAGTTGTTACCGAGGTGCGGGAGAGAGAGCAGGCTTGCGCGGCCGGGAATTCTACGCAACCTGCTAAAAATGAAAGACTTAGTCTACGCTAAACAGGCTGGGACGCAGGTTCGCCGGGCGGAACTTCCGCGGCACGCGCGAGCCCACCGCAACTCGATCATGTTTCAGAAAGTGGAAGTACTTCATTTGCGTTTCCAGCGGACGCTGCCGTCCTTGGCATCTTCCAAAAGTATACCACGCTCGGCGAGTTCCTTGCGGATGCGGTCGCTGGCGGCAAAATCGCGGCGCTGGCGCGCGGCTTG
>Ga0209517_10001329_pt1 | contig 37725 bp, 34 predicted proteins | sample PeaSoiMetSII2010_FD_187695 | JGI IMG/M metagenome (GOLD analysis project Ga0209517, IMG submission 187695) | Peat soil microbial communities from Weissenstadt, Germany - SII-2010 (SPAdes) (version 2) | ecosystem: Environmental > Terrestrial > Soil > Wetlands > Peat | place: Germany...
CCACGGCCGCCGCCGTGATCACGCGGTTCTTTCAGGACGGGTTCCTGAAAGAACCGCGGCATAATGCCGACGCCGAGTGCGGCGGCGAACGGGTGCGCTGTGAGCCGGGGACAGCGGCGGGCGGGGAAGAGCTGCGAGCCGGGAAGAGCTGCGAGCCGGGAAGAATGGTCTTTCGTCCCTGCCGCGAAGGCCACCGCAGATGGTGAGCTAGCGGCATGCGCATTCGCCGAGCAGGCTGGTCGGTCGGCCGACGATGGCCGCGGTAACCGCGCCCGCCCTGCCGATCGACGCGCAGACCGACGCCGGCCTCGCCGTCGCCAGCTCGCGGCCGGCCGCGCAGGTACTCGATCGCCTCGGGACGACCGAGGGCGGCCTGGCTGCCGCCGAAGCAGCCGCCCGGCTGAGCAGGTACGGCCCGAACGCGGTCGTGTCCCACCGGGCGCGGCTGTGGTCGGTGCTCTGGCATCAGCTCCAGTCACCCCTGCTTGCGTTGCTCCTGGTTGCGGCCGTGGCTTCTTACTTCGTCGGCGAGCACAGCGACGCGGTGATCATCGGCGTGATCGTGGCCCTTTCGGTGGGCATGGGCTTCCTCAACGAGTACCGAGCCGAGAAGGCGGCAGAGGCCCTGCACTCGCAGATCCGGCACCGGGCCGTGGTGCTCCGCGATGGCCAGCCGGTCAAGGTTAACGTGACCGATCTGGTACCCGGTGATGTGGTCGAACTCTCACTCGGCGATGTCATACCCGCCGACCTGCGACTGCTGTCAGGGGCGGGCCTGGAGTGCGACGAGTCGATCATGACTGGCGAGTCGATGCCAGCCGAGAAGGATCCAGCCCCGGTGCCAGCGGGCGCGCCGCTGGCCGAGCTGTCAGACTGCGCGCTGATGGGCACCGTCGTGCACGCAGGCAGCGGACGCGGCGTGGTGGTCGCTACCGGCGCCAGGGCCGAGTTCGGCCGGATCGCGCTCGGTCTCGGCACTCATCAGCTCGAAACCGAGTTTCAGGCCGGGTTGCGCCGGTTCTCGGTGCTGCTCGTCGAGGTCGCCGCCGTACTCACCACGTCGATCTTCGTGATCAACGTGGCGCTGCATAAGCCGATCATCGATGCGCTGCTGTTCTCCCTGGCCATCGCGGTCGGAATTACGCCGCAGCTGCTTCCCGCTGTGGTCTCGACCAGTCTGGCGGCCGGCTCGCGCCAGATGTCGCGACGGAAGGTGCTGGTCAAGCGGCTGGTGTGCATCGAGGACCTGGGTGACGTGGACGTGCTGTTCACCGACAAGACGGGCACGCTGACCGAGGGCAGGATCAGCTTCATGCGTGCGTTGGGCGCGGACGGAGCCTCAGCTCGCGACGTGCTCCGCTGGGGCCTGGTGTGCAACGAGGCAGCGGTCACCGGCGATGCTGCGGTCGGCGGCAATCCGCTGGATGTCGCGCTGTGGGAGTCGCCAGCCGCTACCCCGCAACGCGGCGAAGTGCCGGGTTACGCACGGCTCGCCACCCTCCCGTTCGATCATGATAGACGGATGGTCTCCGTCCTGGTGAGCGATGGCGCAGGTGGACGGACGCTGGTTACCAAGGGCGCGCCTGAGACGGTGCTTGACCGGTGCCGCGATGTCCCCGATGCGGCCAGGGCCGCGCTTGAGGCGGAATTCGCCGCAGGGAACCGAGTGGTGGCCGTTGCCGCCAGACCCGCTGCCGATCTGGTGACGCTGACCGTCGATGACGAGCATGACCTGCGGCTTATCGGCCTGCTCGTCTTCCTCGACGCACCCAAGAGCGGCGCCGCGGCCGCGCTGCGGCGCCTGGCCGACCTCGGGGTCGCGGTGAAGGTAGTCACCGGTGACAACCCGGCGGTCGCCGCCAAGGTCTGCCACGACCTCGGGCTGCCGGTCGGCGGGGCGCTGACCGGTGCCGACCTTGACCGGCTGGATGACAAGCAGCTCGCGGAGGCGATCCCGAAGACCACCGTGTTCGCTAGGGTCAGTCCCGAGCACAAGGCCAGGATCGTGCGCACGCAGCGGCTCACCGGCACCGATGTCGCCTTCCTCGGTGACGGGGTGAACGACGCGCTCGCGTTGCACGCCGCGGACGTCGGCATCTCGGTGGACTCGGCCACCGATGTCGCCAAGGATGCGGCCGATGTCATTCTGCTTGAGAAAGACCTCGACGTGCTGGCCGACGGCATCGTGGAAGGCCGCCGGATCTTCGCCAACACCATCAAGTACGTGCTGATGGGAACCTCAAGCAACTTCGGCAACATGTTCAGCGCCGCAGGCGCGTCGGTGTTTCTGAAGTTCCTGCCGATGCTGCCGTCCCAGATCCTGCTGAACAACCTGATGTACGACTCCAGCCAGCTGGCGATTCCCACTGACGAGGTTGACGAGGAGCAGCTGGCCAGGCCATCCCGGTGGGATGTCGGGTTCATCCGCCGCTTCATGCTCTACTTCGGGCCGATCAGCTCGGTGTTCGACTTCGTCACATTCGGCGTCATGCTGTGGGTTTTCCACGCGGGCCCGGCCCTGTTCCGGTCCGGCTGGTTCGTTGAATCTCTAGCCACCCAGACCCTGGTGATCTTCGCGATCCGAACCCGCCGGATTCCGTTCTTCCGGAGCCGGCCAAGCCTGCCGCTGCTGCTCGCGGCATTCGGAGTAGTGCTCATCGGCGCGCTGCTGCCGGCCACCCCGCTCGCCGCCACCCTGGGATTCCGGTCGCTGCCGCTAGCCTTCTATGGCGCCCTGGCCCTCATGGTCGTCTGCTATCTCGGGCTGATCGAGATCGGCAAGTTGTTCTTCTACCGTGCCGCCCGCGCTCCGGCGGCCGGGCCGAGGCCGCCCATCGGCCGCCGTCACCTACGGCGCCGGGCCGCTAGGTTCAGCACGACCACCCGGCTCCGGCCGAACCGGCCTGCGGCAATTCCCAGCCGAGATCGCCGGGCGGGCCAGCGAACGGGCTGACCAGGCGCCGGTGGTGAGGCTACCGGGTGCCGCTGGTCGGAGGGTGGGTGCCGGTGGTCGGGCGGCCGGGCCGATAGTCAGCCCCGAGTGTCGGTTGGGGCGGCCGGGTGCCGGTAGGCGGACAGCCGGATAGCGGGAATCAGGCCGCGCGTAACGACGGTCCGCCGACCGGGTGCCGATGGTCAGGAGGCGCGTGACTCCTCCCGCGGCGTGCCCATAGCGGCCGTCGCCCCGCGGACGAGAAGCTCGGTCACGCCGCTGACCGTCTGGCCGAGGCCGCGGGCGGACACCCGCCGCAGCACCGAACCGGCCACGGTGACCGCGTCCGCGGCCAGTCTGGGCGCCTCCGGTGAGTTCTTGATGGCGTCAAGCGAGGTCCTGGCCCGGTCAAGAGCGGCTTTGCCCTCCCGGCTGCCGACTAGGTAGCCAGCTACGAACCCAACGATTGTCTCCATGACTCCTGCCTTAACCTGGTCGGGATCGGACGAGTACCTGGTCGGGATCGGACGAGTACCTGGTCGGGATCGGACGAGTGACGGCTCACCGACCGGCGTTGCATCTCGCGGAGTTCGAGATACCGCTTGATGTCGGGCAGCGACTGGATGACCGCTGCATCACGTCCGATCAGGAACAGATCCTGGGCGTCGGCCCGCCGCGTGCCCGGGCGCATGATGACCCGGCTGCCTCGCCTGATCGCGACGCCGTCGACGATGACATGGTCGGTCTCTGGCGATACCGAGCTGTCGGAACCCGGATCCCACCACGGCAGCGACGGCCGCTCGGTGATCAGGTCACCGAGCCGGCCAGCGTCCGGCACCGACGGCACGGTGGCCGGGGTCGACTTGAGGTACCTGATGGCGTGTCCTACCGTTCTGCCATGACGGTTCACGCAGGACGCCACCCGTTCGGTCCGGAGCGAGGCCGGATCATTTTGAGAACTTATCGCGACGGACTGGCCTCGCAGGCTGGCCACGACCTGACCATAGAGGTCACCCGCTGGTCAGGCGAGCTGACGGTGGCCGACGATCTTTCGCCGACCGGGCTAACGGTCCGGATGGACCTGACCTCGCTGGTCGTCCGCGACGGCACCGGCGGGCTGAAGCCATTGACCGACCGGGACCGGCGCGAGATAGCGGTGACGGCGCGCAAGGTGCTCGGTAGCGACCGGCAGCCAGAAGCGACGTTCACCGCGTCCGTGTTCGAGCCAGGCTCGGCCGGCGGCGGGGAAGTGGTCGGCACGCTGACCCTGGCCGGTGCTCAGCGGCCGCTGCGGCTGCAGGTCAGCAAGAACGAGCAGGACGCCTACCATGGAACCGCCTCGGTACAGCAGTCCGCGTTCGGGGTGAAGCCTTACACCGCCTTCCTCGGTGCGCTGAAGGTGCGGGACGCTGTGGACGTGGACATCGACCTTGACCTTTCGGACCAGGCGCAGCCGCCAGGAGCCGGGCGATGACCGTCCAGGGGGACCGGTCGAACCTGCCCGACTCGGCCGCCGAGGCAGTGCAGGCGCGGTTCGAGCGTCGCACCGCCGCCACCCTGGAGTTCGCTGATCAGGCCGGCGCGGTGGCGAGCGCGGCCCATGCCATGGCGGTTCGGTTCCACCAGGGCGGCAAGCTGGTGGTTTTCGGCACGGGCGGGGCCAGCACCGACGCGCAGCATGTCGCCGTGGAGTTCGTTCATCCAGTTATTGTCGGCAAGCGGGCGCTGCCGGCGATCTCGCTGACCTGCGATATCGCCACCGTGACCGCGGTCGCGGCGCACGAGGGCATGGCCAGCATCTTCGCCCACCAGCTCAGGTACCTGGCCGAGCCAGCCGATATCGCACTCGGGATCTCGGCCGACGGGCAGTGCCCGGGTGTGCTGGCCGGCCTAGTCGCGGCGCGGGAGCGCGGACTGCTGACCGTCGCTCTGGTCGGCGGGTCCGGCGGCGCGATCGCGGCCAGCCCGTTGATTGACCACCTCCTGGTGACTAACTCGACCGACCCGCGCATCGTGAAGGAAGTCCACGTCACGACCTACCACGTACTGTGGGAGCTGGTTCATGTCTTCTTCGAGCAGTCGGCCCTGCTCGGCCCGGGGGTGGTGAGGTGACAGCCGAGCGCCGCCAGGCCGACCAGCCCGGGCTGCAGGAGTGCCACGACGACGTCTGCATCACCTGCTCCGACGCCGCCGTCACCGTCACCGTCGTGCGCCTGCTTGACGACGATCTGGCCATCGTGGCTACGGACCAGGGCGAGGAGGAAGTCAGCGTCGCCCTGGTAACCGCTCAAGCTGGCGACACGATCCTGGTGCACGCCAGGGAGGCGATCGCGGTGGTACGGACATGACCCGGGTGCCGAGGCAGCGTCAGCAGGGCGGCCCCGGCTCGGTCGAGGCGCTCTACCCGTTCCTGTACTCGGGGACCGCCGACCTGCCCGCCGTCCTTGAGGAAGCGCGCCTCTCGACGGTCGCCAAGGCGCACGAGATCCTGGGGCTGCGGCGGCAGATTGGCTCCCGCGACGGCGCCCGGCTGGTGTCCTGCGCCCGGGCGGCCGCGGCCAGGTTCTCGGCCGGCGGGCGCCTGCTGACGTTCGGCAACGGCGGAAGCGCAACGGACGCGCAGCAGCTCGCGACCCTGTTCCTGTACCCGGGCGGGACGGCCAGGCCGCTGCCAGCCATCGGGCTGGCCAGCGACATCGCGGTACTGACCTCCTTGTCCAACGACATCGGCGTGGATGTCGTGTTCGCTCGCCAGATCGCGGCGTTCGGCCGGCCCACTGACATCGCGGTCGGGCTGTCGACCAGCGGGAATTCGCCGAACCTGCTGCGCGCATTTGACGAGGCCAGCCGCCGGGGGCTGCTGACGGTGGGGATCGCCGGCTACAACGGCGGCAAGATGGCCGAGCTGGACAGCCTGGACTACCTGTTCGTCGCATCGTCGGAGTCCATCCACCGGATCCAGGAAGTGCAGACCACGATCTACCACGTCCTGTGGGAACTCATCATTGCCGAGCTCGGTCCGCAGCAGGCGGCGCCATGACCGAACGGATGCCCGTCGCCGGCGTCGGCAACATCTTCCTCGGTGACGACGGGTTCGGGATCGAGGTCGTCCGGCGGCTGGCGAGCATCGAGCTGCCGGACTGGGTCACGGTGGCGTGCGAGCCCGCGACCGCGGACTACGGGATCGGGCTCAGCGCGCCGGTCGCCGCGGCGGTCGATGAGGCGGTCCGGGTCGTGCTTGACCTGATCGCCGCCGACAGCGGGCGAGCGGCAACAGGCGGAGAACGGTCGGGTGCGGATCGGCTGAATGCGGCGGGACCAGGCGATGGCCGACCGAGTATCGCTGAGTCCGGCGAGGGACGCCGGATGCAGGCTTGCCCGGGCGAGGATCAATGAGCTGCGAAGGGACGTCACATGTGTCTTGGCATTCCCGGTGAGGTGATCGAATTCCTTCCTGACCAGCCAGACCTGGCCAGGGTGGACGTCAGTGGTGTTCGGCGGGTGATCAACGTCGGCCTGCTCGTCGACGAGCCGCCAAAGCCAGGCGAATGGGTGCTGATTCATGTCGGCTTCGCGCTATCGAAGATTGACGAGGAAGAAGCGGCCTCGGCCCTGGCCTTCCTGGAAGGAATCGGCCGGGCGTACGACGACGAGCTAGCCGCGCTTGCTGAATCACGGATCGAATAGGAGCGTGCGGTCATGCGATTCGTAGATGAATACCGCGACGCCGATACGGCCCACGCGCTGGCCGCGAAGATAGCGGACCTGTGCGAGCCCGGACGCCAGTACAAGCTGATGGAAGTCTGCGGCGGGCATACCCACACGATCTACAAGCACGGGCTTGAGGACTACCTGCCCGAGGCGATCACCCTGGTGCACGGTCCTGGCTGCCCGGTCTGCGTGATCCCGATGGGGCGGGTGGACGACGCCATGCACCTGGCGGCTGAGCCTGATGTCATCATGACCTCGTTCGGCGACATGATGCGGGTTCCCGGCAGCGCGGGGTCGTTCTTCGACGCCAAAGCCCAGGGCACCGACATCCGGATGGTGTATTCGCCGCTCGACTCGCTGAAGATTGCCAGGCAGAACCCGGACAAGCGAGTCGTGTTCATGGCGATCGGCTTCGAGACCACCGCCCCGTCCACGGCCATGACCGTCCTGCGTGCTGCCGCCGAGGGGCTGGAGAACTTCTCGGTCTTCTGCAACCACGTCACGATCATCCCGGCCATCAAGGCGATACTCGACTCGCCGGATCTGAGGCTCGACGGATTCATCGGCCCTGGTCACGTCTCCACTGTGATCGGCTGCCGGCCGTACGAGTTCATCGCGGCCGACTACGGCAAGCCGGTGGTGGTAGCCGGCTTCGAGCCGCTGGACATCCTGCAGTCGATCTACATGCTGATGCTGCAGCTATCCGAGCGCAGGTCTGAGGTCGAGAATCAGTACTCCCGGGTCGTGCCCTGGGAAGGGAACCGGGCGGCGCTGATGGCGATCGGCGAGACCATGGAGCTGCGGCCGTATTTCGAGTGGCGCGGTCTTGGCTTCATCTCTCATTCCGCGCTGCGGATGCGGCACGAGTACGCGGCGTTCGACGCCGAACTGCTGTTCAAGGTGCCCGGCGTCCGGGTGGCCGACCCTAAGGCCTGCCAGTGCGGCGAGGTGCTCAAGGGCGTGCTCAAGCCGTGGGAGTGCAAGGTATTCGGCACCGCATGCACCCCGGAAACGCCGATCGGGACCTGCATGGTGTCGCCTGAGGGAGCCTGCGCCGCGTACTACAACTACGGCCGGCTGACCCGTACCCGGGTCAAGGAGGCGAGCCGGTCATGACCACCGGGCACCTGGACCATTCTGCCTCCCGCGGCGACGAGCTCGCCGACAGCGGGAGTGCCGGCTGGGTGCGGGAGGCTCTGCGGGTCCACGACGAGCAGGCGATCCAGGAGGGTGCCGGGGAGGTCCGCCGCGGGTCTCCGCAGCCGCTGCCAGGAACCGTCCGCGAGGAACTGGTGCTTGAGCGGATCGACCGAGCCCGGCGGGCCAGGCCACGGGTCAAGGAAGACCGGATCACGATGTCACATGGGGCCGGGGGCAAGGCTACTCAGACCCTGATCGAGGCGATCTTCCTGGATGGCTTCAGGAACCCGCTGCTTGAGCCGCTGGAAGACGCGGCGCGGGTACGGATCGGCGGATCTCGGCTGGCTTTCACCACCGATTCTTATGTTGTCTCGCCGCTCTTCTTCCCCGGCGGGGACATTGGCGACCTTGCCGTCAACGGGACGGTGAACGACCTGTCGATGGCTGGGGCTGTCCCGCTCTACCTGTCAGCGGGCTTCATTCTCGAGGAAGGCTTCCCGGTCGCTGACCTGAGCCGGATCGTCGCCTCGATGGCCGCGGCCGCGGCCGAGGCCGGCGTGCAGATCATCACCGGCGATACGAAGGTGGTGCAGAAGGGCAAGGCCGACGGCTGCTATATCAACACGGCCGGCGTCGGCATCATCGAGCAGGAGACGGTACTCGGGGTAGCCAATGCCCAGCCGGGAGATGTCATCATCGTGTCCGGGTCGATCGGCGACCATGGCGTCACGATCATGCTGGCCCGCGGCGAGCTGGATATCGAGGCCGACGTGACGTCGGACACGGCACCGCTGAACGGGCTCGTCGCCGGTCTGCTCGCCGCCACCTCTGGGGTACGCGCGCTGCGTGATGCGACCCGCGGCGGAGTAGCGACCATTCTCAACGAGATCGCCAGAGCCGCTGACGTGGGCGTCCTGGTGACCGAGGACGCCATTCCGGTGCGGACGCCGGTGCGGGGAGCCTGCGAGCTGCTCGGCATTGACCCGATGTACGTGGCCTGCGAGGGCAGGCTGATCGCGGTCGTGGACGCCGCGGCGGCGGATCGGGCACTCGCCGCGCTGCGCGGTCATCCGCTCGGCGCGCAGGCGGCCGTCATCGGGCACGTGGTCGCCGACCCGCCTGGCCTGGTCCAGCTCAAGACCGCGTTCGGCGGTACCAGGATCGTGGACCTGCTGGTCGGTGATCCGCTGCCGCGGATCTGCTGAGCCGCCCGCGCTAACCCCAGATCGGACCGCCCCCCAGGAGACGGAGGAGAGCCACCGAGATGCACGAGCTGGCGATCACCGAGGGTGTCGTGGAGGCTGTCACCGAGCGCCTCCCTGACGCGCGGATCACCTGCGTGCGCCTTGACATCGGTGCCATGTCCGGTGTGGTCGCCGATTCGGTGCGATTCTGCTTCGGCCTGGCCACGGAGGGCACCAACCTGGAGGGTGCCCGCCTCGAGATCTCCGAGCCAGCGGCACTTTGCCGGTGCCGGACCTGCGGCGACGTTTTCGAGCCGGACGGGCCGATCGCCCTGTGCCCGTGCGGTAGCGCTGACATCTCGGTGCTCTCCGGCCAGGATCTCAAGATTATCTCGGTGCAGGTGGCCTGAGCATGTGCGCGACCTGCGGATGCTCGGCCGGCGGTGCGGTGGTCCAGCTGATCAGCGGCGGCGAGCCGGATCACGCCGACGCTGGCCGAGGTCACGGGCACGACCACGGCCACGACCTTGGCCATGATCGCGACCACGAGGCGTCCGAGGCTGGGCGCACCGTGCTGTTGCAGCACAAGGTGCTGGCGAAGAACGACGACATCGCGGCCGGCAACCGCGACTGGCTGCGGCGGCGCGGCGTCTGCCTGCTGAACCTGATGAGCTCCCCTGGTGCCGGGAAGACCACGCTGCTCGAGCGCACCGCGCGGGACCTGGTCGGCGCGCTGGCATTCGCGGTCATTGATCCGCCCGCCGGGTCGATGGTGGTCATCGAGAACGTGGGAAATCTGGTCTGTCCGGCAATGTTCGATCTTGGCGAGGCGGTTAGGGTCGTGCTCGCATCGGTTCCCGAAGGCGCCGACAAACCGGTCAAGTATCCGCACATGTTCCGCCAGGCCGATCTTGTGCTGCTTAGCAAGGCCGATCTGCTGCCATATGTGAATTTCGATCTGAATCGCTACACAATCGACCTGCGGCGAGTCAATCCAGCCGTGCGTCTAATGAGGCTCTCGGCGGTCACTGGGGAAGGTTTGCAGGAATGGTACGACTGGCTGCATAGCCGCATTCCGTGATTCACAAACTCATGGATGGATTTACAATGTTGAAGATGGGACGCTACCGCCAGCCCTGTCGACCACCGGAACAGGGTCAGGAAAGCGCTCAGGGTCCGGACAATACCGGATTTGGTGAGCGCATTCATACCAGGGCGTATGGTCGCCGGGAGATGGAGCGGCAATGAGCCAGGCTTCCACTATCGGCGACCGGGTCAGGGATGTCCGTAAACGTCGCGGACTGAGCCAGAGCGAACTGGCCGGACTTTCCGGCGTATCTGTCTCCCTTATCCGCAAGCTGGAACAGGCAGAACGACAGGACGCCCGGCTCGAAACTCTCCGCAAGCTCGCCGTCGCCCTCCGGGTGCCGACCAGCGGCCTGACGCTGGCGCCGGATACCGACAATGCCGACCCAGGAACCGTTGACTCATGGGAGCCGGTCCGCCGGGCGCTCTTCTGCGCCGTCGGGTCACCCGGCGAGCAGCCAGCGGATGCGCCCACGCCTGACGGTGTTCTGGCGGCCATGACTGCCCTCAGGCCAGCCCTGGCGGCGAGCCGGTACTCCCAGGTCAGGGTTATGCTGCCGAAGCTGATCCGGGATGCCGACGCCCTGGAAGGCCGGGTCGGCAGCGTCCGGTCGCGGGTGCTGAACATGACCGGCTGGATGCTCGTCCAGACCCGCCAATGGGACTCGGCCGAAGCTACGCTTCGGATAGCGATCGACTCGGCCGATGACCGACTCGATGCCGCAGCCGCCGCCAACACCATGTGCTGGTCGCTGCTGCGGCAGGGCAGGCTGGCCGAGGCCCGCGAACTCGCCATTCGCTGGGCAGACGACATCGAACCCCGATTCTCCCGAGCGACCATCGCTGAACTGAGCCTGTGGGGGCGGTTCATGCTCGGCGTGACTAATGCGGCGATACGCGATGCGCGACCCGGCGAGGCCGAGGACGCCATCGGACTGGCCCGGGCCGCCGCGGATCGGATCGGCCGCGAAGTCGCCGCTGACACGAGCACTACCCGGACCTTCGGTCCGACCACGGTCGCGATGATCGGTGCCGAGAACGCGACCATTTCTGGGCAGCTGGACAAAGTGCTGACCCTGGCGCGCGGCATTCCGAGTGATGTGCTGAACCCGGCGTCGGCTGGCCGCTGCAGGCATCGTCTCGACATAGCCAGTGCACTGGCTCAGCTTCGCCGGTATCCTGAAGCGGTCGGCATTCTGCAGGAACTGCGTCGCGTCGCCCCAGAATGGCTCATTCAGCAGGGATATGCCCGTGATATCCTCAGCCTGATCGTCAGCCGCCGCAGGATACTAACGCCCGAAATGCGGGAACTGGCGGATTTCATAAGACTTGCGCTGTGACGCGCTGGCACTGACCCTGTAGAACTTGCAGTGTGCAACTTAACGCGGTGTGGCACTTCTGCCGGTGATCGGGCAAGAATACCATTGTCGATCTTTCCGGAAGTGCATTACTGTGATCTGCATGATCGGTACCGATGTTACTAATACAGTGTCCTTATCGAGTGATCGGGACGCAATGGCAACCGCGCAGATCCTGGCCCGGCATGTGGCGTATCGCAGGCAGGTTCAACTGGCCGCGCTCCGCGACGAACTTGCCACGCAGCACATCAACGCGATCCTCGTGACCCGTCATCGGCTCGTGCTCCGGGGCAAAGGTCCCTGTGACCCGTCCGGGCTCACCGATCCGCAGCTTTATGTGTTCACCTCGCATGGCCAGGATGTCGCCACCACCGACGGCCGCACGTACCACTTCTCCAGCGGCCAGACGCATCCCGCCGGTGACCCGGCCGGAGCGGCCAGCCTGCTGGCAGCCGCTGGGTGACCGTTAGCGTCGGTCAGCCGTCGGCGAGCGGTGCCAGCCGGTCCCGAGCCGCCGCCACCATGGCCTGGCCGAGGCTGATGCCGCCGTCATTGCATGGCACCCGCGAGTGCACGAGTACCGCGAAGCCGTGCGCCTCCAGGCGCCCGACCACAGCGTGCAGCAACAGCAGGTTCTGGAACACGCCGCCCGACAGCGCTACCGTGCGCAGGCCATAACGCTCCCGCAACTCCAGGCAGCAGTCCTCGATCATGGCCGCCACGCCATTGTGGAAACGGGCGGCGATGACGCTTCGGTCCACGCCGATGGCAAGATCCTCGGCTACCGCCCGCACCAGGTCGCCGGCTGCGATCTGAGCCGGAGAGCCGGAGCCGACGGCAGCCCGGTAGGCCGTCCGCTCTGAGGTGTCGGCTAGCTGCTCAAGTTCCACCGCCGCCTGACCCTCGTAGTTGATCGAGTCCCTGACCCCGAGCATCGCAGCGACCGCGTCAAATAGCCGTCCGGCGCTTGATGTCACCGGCGCGTTGATGCCCCTGCGCGCCATCGCGGTGACGTCGGCCCATTGCCGCTCGTTTCGCCTGATGACGCCCAGGGCGTCAGGCGGCCCGCCCGGATAAGCGGCGTCGAGGTAGGCCGCGGCCATCCGCCATGGCTGCCTGATCGCGGCAGTCCCGCCTGGCATCGGGACCGGCGCGAGATGCCCGGCGCGCTCGAAGCTGGCCAGGTCCGCGATCAGGAACTCGCCGCCCCAGATGGTGCCGTCCGTCCCGTAGCCGGTGCCGTCGAACGCCACCCCGATGACCGGGCCGTCGACGCCGTTGTCGGCCAGGCAGGCAGCGATGTGCGCGTGGTGATGCTGCACGCCGACCAGCTCGGGTTCGCCGGGCAGCCTATCGGCAAGCTGATCGGCGTACTTGGTGGACAGGTACTCCGGGTGCAGGTCGTGCGCGATCACCGCTGGCCTGATGTCGAACAGGCGGCTGAAGTGCTCGATCCCTTCGGTGAACGAGCGCAGGGTCTCCGCGTTCTCCAGGTCGCCGATGTGCTGCGAGACGAACGCATGGCTCTCCTTGGCCAGGCAGAACGTGCTCTTCAGCTCGGCTCCGCAGGCCAGGACCGGCCTGCGGAACGGCGTGTGCACGGCCAGCGGCTCCGGCGCGTAGCCGCGGGATCGCCTGATCACGGCCTCCCGGCCGCGGAATGCCCGCACCACCGAGTCGTCGGTCCTGATCTGAATCGGCCGGTCATGCGTCAGGAAGGCGTCGGCGATCCCGCGCAGTCGGCTGAGAGCTTCTGCGTCCGTGTACACGATCGGCTCGTCCGAGACGTTGCCGCTGGTCAGCACGATTGGCCGGCCGGTCTCGCGGAGCAGCAGATGATGCAGCGGCGTGTACGGGAGCATGACTCCGAGCTGCCGGTTGCCGGGAGCCACCGCGGCGGCGAGGCCGGCTCCCGGCAGCAGTGGGAGCAGCACGATCGGCCGACGGCGGCCGGTCAGCAGCAGCTGCGCCGCCTGCTCGACGTCGCAGAGCCGACGGGCCTGTGCGAGATCGGCCACCATCACGGCGAACGGCTTGTCCTCGCGGTGCTTGCGCGCCCTCAGCGCGGCGGCCGCTTCCTGGTTCGCGGCGTCGACCGCGAGGTGATAGCCGCCGAGCCCCTTGACGGCCAGTACCTGACCCTGGGCGAGCAGCGCGGCGGCACCCGCCAGCGGCGAACCTGGCAGGGCGGCACCGTCCTGGTCAACCAGCCGGAGCCTCGGCCCGCAGTCCGGGCAGCAGGTCGGCTGGGCGTGGAACCGGCGGTCCGCCGGATCGTGGTACTCGGCCGCGCAGGGCTGGCACATGGTGAAGCCGACCATCGTCGTCAGTGGCCGGTCATAGGGCACGTCGCGGACGATCGTGAATCTCGGGCCGCAGTTCGTGCAGTTGATGAACGGGTAGCCGAACCTGCGGTCGGCCGGATCCTCCAGCTCGGCCAGGCAGTCCGCGCAGGTGGAGCTGTCGGCCGACACGAGGGTCCGGCGCCGGTCACCAGGTTCGCTCGGCGCGATTGAGAAGGAAGCCGATCCGGCCGGCCGCAGCGGCCTGGTGGCGACCCGCTCGATGCTGGCCAGCGGTGGCGCGTCCCGCTCGAGCGCGAGAACGAACTCGGCTACGGCCTCCGGCGGCCCCTCCACCTCGGCGAACACGCCGTCGACATCGTTGCCGACCAGGCCGCCGAGGCCGAGGCTGGTGGCCAGGGTATAGACGAACGGCCGGAAGCCAACGCCCTGGACGATCCCCTCGACCCGGACGAGCGTCCTGATCCGCTGGCTCATCATTCCAGTGTGGCCGCAGTTCACGCCGATTGCATGCGATCACCTGGCGGGCGGCCGCCAGGTCATGACCCGGCTCCAGCGACCGGAGCAGGAACCAGGAGCGGGAACCAGGAACGGGAACTGAGCCCCGGGCCTGGTGCCGGGATGGCTCCCGGCACCAGACCACGGGGCTCTGTCGTACCGCTGCTGCGCTTTCGGGCCGCTGGGTCAGCCGTCCGGCATGGCTAGCCCGGCTGGCTCAGCCGCTCTATCCGGTCAGTAGTAGGCGTGGAACACGATGTTGCCCGGGGCTGGCGTTGTGGTTGCCAGCAGGCCCTTGAGCAGGGCCGGGGCGAAGGTGGTGCGGGTACTGGGCACGATGCCTGGCCCGCTCCAGACCGAGCCGGTCAGGACCTGGAATCCGACGTGCAGCCCGATCAGCTTGTAGGCCACCAGCAGCGGGCCGAAGCCGTTGTTGCCGAGGGAGGATGCCGCCGGAGCGGTCAGGGTGGCCGCGCCCGCCAGCTGCACCGGCGCGGTCCACGCCAGGTGAGCCCAGTTGGTGAGGCTGTTGTCGGCCGCGGTGCTGTAGAAGATGTCGTTGCTGCCGAGCTGCTTCCAGAACGCGTACAGGGTGCCGGCCGAGGTTCCGGTCTGCACCTCAGCGACCGCGGGGGTGGTGCTGGTGTAGGCGGTCGTGCCGGGGACCACGGAGGCTGTGGTCCAGGCGAAACCGCGGCCAGCTGGCGTGCCGATGGTGTACCTGACGTGGTTGAACGGGCCGTGCCAGGCGACGATGACCTTGTACCTGTCGTAGGCGAAGAAGACCGCTGGCGCATCGGTGGTGTCGGTGTTCGTCACCTTGGCAGGCAGGTCGACTGGCTTGGTCCAGGACACGGTGCCCTTCGCCGATGTCTCGCCCTGGGAGTACCAGATGTGATGGTCGTAGCGGCCGGTCCAGACCGCGAGCACGGCGTGGCGGCCCCTCGGGTCGGTGTAGGACGCGAAGGCCGGTGCCGAGCTTGTCGAGGCGCCAGGCACAGCGCCCAGCTTCGACCAGTGGCTGAAGTCCCGGTACTTGTAGAGCACATGACCGGCTCCGGTGCCTCGCCATGCCACCAGCGTGGTCCGGCCGAGCGAGTTGGGGAACGTTATCGTGCTCAGCGCGGGTGAGGCATCGGTAATCGCGCCTGGGACCGGCCTGCTCGGGCCGTGCCACGAGATGGTCGGCGCCGCGACGGCGGCACCAGCGCCGAGCGCGCAGATCGTGCCAGCCACGGTCACCGCCGAGGCGAGCCTGGTCATGGGGCGTCTCAACATCTTGACCTCGTCTTCTCTTGCTGGGTGATACCTGCACCTGACGGACAGGCATCGCAAGGCTACGAGCCGGTCGCTGAGCACGAAGCTGGTAATTCCCATGACTTTCCTGGGTTTTATCTGAGTTTCCTGAGAACGGGGTGAATATTGGGCTCTCAGCCAAATGACGTCGCGGCCATTAGTCCGTGTACTGCGGGGAAAGCGCCACCAAGAGCGCCGGGTCGGCCCGCTGCTGCAGCGGCCGGAACGGCCCAGCTCCGGCGACAGCCGCAGGTTCGGCGCTGACGGTCCCGCCGTAGTGCCCAGACGGCCGCGCAGCGGTACGTTGACGACCCCTGCGGCGGCGCTGACTGGCCCGCCGCAGTGCGCTAACGGCGGTGCCGCGGTGCGCTAACGATGGTGCCGCCACGCGGTGACGGCACCGCCCGGGGAGCTGATGGGCTCGCCGCGTTGCCGCCTTACGGTGTTTTGGTCATTTGTTGGTTAACATCCATACTTACGGCTCTATGATCGCGTCGTGAATCCTCGTGGCAAGATCCTCCGCTCCGCCGCCTTGTGCGGTGCCGTCGCCGTAGCCTCCGCGCTGGTCGGCACCCTTCCCGCGACGGCCAGCGCGTCGGTGACGCAGCGCGGCGCGGTCGCTCCCGGATCTGCCAGCTCCGCTAGATCCGCCGCCGCTGCTGGCCGCGCCAGCGCGCGCGCCCACGGCCTGAGCCACGTCCACCCGGACCTCAGCGACGCTCGCCCGAGCCAGGGCGCCGCCGCCTACGGTGACATCGTCGGCCTGGTCCGCGATGCCGCCGGCGCCGCGCTGACCGGTGCCTGCGTTACGGTCAGCGGTCCGTCGGGCACGGTGCCCGGGCTGACCAGAGCCGGCGGGCGGTACTTGTTCACCGGCCTGCTGCCGGGGCGCTATACCGTCAGGTACCGCGACTGCGGCCAACCTGGCCGGTACTTTGGCCTGTGGTACGGCGGTTCCGCGCAGGTCGGCGATGTCGTGCGCGTGCTCGTTACCGCCGGGCTGCCGACCGTGCTCAAGCCGGTCACGCTCCGGCCGGCCAGCCCGGCCTCGCTCATCGCCACCACCCGGGCCGCACTGCGCCGGGATGGCGTCTGGGCCAACGGCACAGCGGCGGCGCGCCGGGTCCGGCCATTCATCTCAGGAACGGTGCGGGGCGTGTCGGGCCGGGGCCTGGCTGGGATTTGCGTCAGCGCGACTACTGTCACGGCCAATAGCGCGGAGACCATTGGCGTGATTACCGGCCGAGGCGGCAGTTACAGCTTCCCCGGCAGACTTGGCAGGCCGGGTAGCTGGACCGTCAACTTCTTCTCTGGCTGCGGCAACCCCGGCAACTACGCGCCACAGTGGTGGAAGAACGCCGCGACGGCCATTGGCGCCTTTGTCCTGCACGCGCGCCGGGGCAGTCACTTCGTCGGCATCAATGCCCGGCTGGTGGCCGGCGCGGCAATGACCGGGGTCGTCCGGGCAGGCAGCGCCTCGGGCACCGGACTCGGCGGCGTCTGTGTCCAGGCGATTGGCATTGGCCGGATGAATGGCGTGTTCGAGCAGGCCGTGACCGCGAACAATGGGACATATCAGGTTATCGGCCTGGGGACCGGGCTGTACATAGTGGACTTCAGTCCCGGCTGCGGCGTGAAGGGCAACTACATCCCGCAGAGCTACCCGGGCTTCGTCTCGGCTACCGACGGAAAGACAACCAAGGGCATCAACGGATTCCTGCCGCTGGCCGTCCAGATCACCGGAACGGTCACCACCGGTCCGAGCAGCACCCCGGTCGCCGGAATCTGCGTTCAGGCCGTGAGCCGCGGCGCCGGGGGCTCAGCGGTGACCGGCAAGCAGGGCAGCTACACGATTCCGCAACTGGCAGCGGGCCAGTACACGGTGAGTTTCAGCGGTGGCTGCGGCAATACCGGCAGTTACGCCCCGCAGTATTACAACGGTAAGCCGAACGCCGAGGCCGCCGATCTGGTAACCGCGACAGCAGGTCAGACCGTCTCCGGGATTAACGCGACGATGCAGCCGGGTGGCACCGTGACCGGCACGCTAACTTCCACCTCGGGTCGCAAGCTCTCCGGGATCTGCGTCGTGGTCAGCTCGCAGCAGGCAGCCGGGGGCCTGGGATCCGGCCCGATCGGGCTGCTGCTAACTGGGCTCCCGCTGTTCTCCGGGTTCGCCATCTCCTCGAACGGCGGTTACCGGATCAGCAACCTGGCGCCGGGCAGTTACCTGGCAGCCTTCTCGGCTGGCTGCGGGAATGCCGGGGCGACCTATGCGGCTCAGTGGTTCGCGCCGCAAGGCGGGAACAGTCCCGCCTGGCTCTCGGTCGGGGCCGGGACAATCACATCAGGCGTCGGCGCGACGCTGCGCCTCGCCGGGGCCATCACTGGTGAGGTCAAGACCGCGGCAGGCAAGGGCCTGTCCGGGATCTGCGCCTTCGCTGTCGGGCTGACCGGTCAGCCGTCGGCATCCGTCGCCGAACTGCTCACCGGTTCGCTGCCCGCATCGAGGAAAGGCCGGTACCAGATCACCGGCCTGGCCGGGGGCAAATACGCGGTCGAGTTCGAGCCGTGCAACGGCCAGCCGTACGCGGCCACGTGGTACTCGAACGCCTCAAGCGCGGCCGCCGCGCGTCCGGTCACCGTCAGGGACGACGTGGCCACCACGGGGATCAACCAGGTGCTGACCGGCGGGCAGTCCCTGTCCGGCCAGGTCACCTCGGCGGTGACCGGCCGGCCGCTCCGCGGAGCCTGCGTCGCCGTCCTTGACGCGGGCCGGTCCCTGGTCACCGGAACGCAGACCGGGCCGAATGGCACCTATAACGTCGCTCACCTGGCTGCGGGCCGGTACAACCTGGAGTTCTTCTCGTGCGCGCTGAGCCAAGCCAAGCTGGCCGGCGTGATCAGGGCTGATGTGCTGGTCGGCTCGCGCCGGGCGGTCACCGGCGTCAACGCCACGCTGCCGCTCGCCGGGTCAATGACCGGGACGGTGCTTGGCGGCACTTCGGCGGTGGCCCAGCCTGGAGTCTGCGTCGAGGCGGTCCCGAAGACCGGCAACGGCCTGCCGGGCCTCGCGTTGACCGGTGCTGACGGCAGTTACTCGCTGGCCGGGCTGGCAGCGGGTACGTACCTGGTCCAGTTCACCTCGCTCTGCCCCTTCGGTACCGCCGCGCTGGTACCGCAATGGTTCAGCGGCCAGCCCAGCCAAGCGCTGGCCACGCCGGTGCTAGTGACGTCGGGGGCTGCGGTTACCGGGGTCGGCGGCACGCTGGCCGCGGACGGCGGAATCTCCGGCACCGTTCAGGTCGCCGCGGTGGCCAAGGCCGGCGTGTGCGTGATTGCCTACCCGGCTGCCGGGGGTCAGCCTCCGGCCGTCGCGGAGACCGGCGCCGATGGCAGCTACCAGATCGGCGCCCTGGTTCCTGGCAGCTACCTGGTCGAGTTCACCGTCGGCTGCGGCGCGGCCAGCTATGCCACCCAGTGGTACAGCGCCGCCGCCAGCCGGAGCACGGCAACGCCCGTGGTGGTTACCGCGGGCACGGTCAGTCCAGCCATCGACGCCCACTAGCCACGTCTGCCCACCAAACCCATCGACGCAACTCGCGCCGCTGAATTTGCCGTGTCCGCAGCACCCCATGCCGAATCAGGACCCCGGGGTGTAATCACTCAGACACTTAGTGTAGTTTAGTATCGATTCGAGGGACGGCGGGCAGGGCAACGCCAGCCGGCCAACTGGTCGGCCTACGGCCCTGGCCAGCAGGTCCGGCCCGCGGCCCGAGCATGCTCGTCGCGCCCGGGGCCTGACCATGCTCGTTGCGCCCGGATGCTGCGGGGGCGCGTCCGGGCGCTACGAGCAAGGTCAGGCCTTGCGGCCTGGGGGCCGGGGCGGGTGCCGGCGTTGCCGCCTGGGGTGGGTGCCCGGGCGTTGCCGCCTGGGGCGGGTGCCGGCGTCGGCGCCTGGATCGGTGACTGGCGCGGTGCCGGGATTGGGTGCAAACACGGTGCCGGGACTGGGTGCAAAGACGCTGCCAGTGACTTAGGTCCCGGTGCCGGCTCGCTAACGGCCCTTTCGGCTGCGCCGCGCGCGAGGGAGCCTGCTCCCAACGAGGAGCAGGTGGTTGCCATGTCTGAGAAGACCCTGCGAGAGCTGAATCCGTTTCCGACCGGCTGTTTAGACGACCTGGTGGCTACAGCCGCCCGGGCGCCGTCGATCTTCAACACCCAGCCATGGCTCTTCCGCGCCACCAGGTACTCGATCGAACTCTATGCCGACCCCACCCGCAAGCTCCGGGCGGATCTGGCCGGCCGGGAGATGCTGGTCAGCTGCGGCGCCGCCCTGTTCGGACTGCGGCTGGCGATCCGCTCGCTCGGCTACCAGCCCGACGTCAAGCTCCTCCCCGACCCCGACCGGCTCAAGCTGCTGGCCAGGGTGCGGCTCGGCGAGCCGGCCCCGATGACCGGCCTTGAGGGCCAGATGCTGGACGCGCTGCCGCACCGGCATACCCACCGCGGCCCGTTCGAGCCGGAACCGCTGCCGCGCGGGCTGCTGATCGGCCTGCAGCACGATGCCGTGGCCGAACGCGCCGTGCTGGCTCTGATCGACCAGCCGCTGGCCTATGAGCGGCTCGCCGGCATCGTGGCGCAGGCCGGCCGGAGTCAGGAGGTCGCGACTGTGGCTCGGGCCGATATCCGGCAATGGGTCCGGCCGCCGGGAAGCGAGGCCAGGGACGGCGTGCCCGCAAGCGCGATACCGCCGACGTCCGGCCGCCGGCCGGGCTGGCTGCCGCAGCGTGACCTTGACCTGGGCCGCGGTCTGGCCATGCTGCCGCCAGGCGGGCCGCCGCCGGCCGCGACCGCAGTACTGCTCACGCCGGGAGATACCCGTCTTGACTGGATCAGGGCCGGGCAGGCACTGCACCGGCTGCTCGCCCACGCCGCCACCAGGTGGGTGTTCGCCACCCTCAACTCCCAGCCGCTGGAGGCCGCCTCGGTCCGCGAGCTGATCCGCAGCCGCCTGGCGCTGTCCGGAGCTCCGCAGCTGCTGCTGCAGCTCGGGGTCGCCAAAACGGCCCAGGCAACTGCCCGCAGGCCGCCACGCGAGCTGATCGAGCCGGAGCGGGCCCGCTGACCCGCGCGCGCCGATCCGGCCGTGCTGACCCGCGCGCGCCGATCCGGCCGTGCTGACCCGCGCGCGCCGATCCGGCCGTGCTGACCCGCGCGCGCCGACCCGGCCGTGCTGACCCCCGCGCGCCGACCCGGGCGCGTTTGATACTGGTGTTCGCGGCTGTCGGTGCATGATGGGATCATTGGCGGGCGGCCGATAGCGCGGCCGTACCTTACCAAGGTCCTATCCCGCCTGGACCTTCGCACCTGCACCGCCACGGCATGTGGCAGTCTGCTAGAAGTACGGGCGCAGGCCCGCGGCGACCGGACAGGAGAGGCCATGAACGTGTTCTGGGCACCGTCTGGCGAACTGCCCAAGGAGGCTAACACTCCGGCGGAGATCTCCCGATTCGTGGTGGAAGCGGCAGTCCACGCGCCGTCCGTGCTGAACACCCAGCCCTGGTGGTTCAGCACCGGCGAGAACGAGGTCAGCGTGCATGCTGACGTCGAGCGGCGGCTGCGGGTAGCCGATCCCGACGGCAGGGAGATGATGATCAGCTGCGGCGCGGCGCTGTTCACCGTGCGGGTCGCGCTTCGCTACCTGGGCTTCGTGCCGAAAGTCAGGTTGCTGCCCGACCCTGACCTGCCGAACCTGGTAGCCAGGATCAGCTGGGGGGAGCAGACCCCGCCGGTCGAGTACGAACGCCAGCTGTTCGCCGAGGTACCGAGGCGTCGTACGCACCGCGGCGGATTTGACCCTGAGCCGCTGCCTTCCGGTCTGCTCTCCGCCCTGCGCGACGAGGCTGCCAGGGAAAAGGCGACGCTGCGCATCATGGGCGACGAGGGCCAGCGGGCCGCGCTCGCCGCGGTCGTCGAGGCGGCTGACTACGCGCTCCGGCTGGACAGCGCACGAGTTCATGAAGAGTCCAAGTGGGCGCCGCCACCAGGCAGCCAGCGGCGGGACGGCGTGCCTGCCACCGCGTACCCGGCTCGGCCGGAGCGCACCGAGCCGCAGTTCCCGAGCCGCGACTTCGCGCACGGCCACGGCTGGGGACTGCCGCCCGCTGGCCAGGGCACTGTGCCGCGCGCGGCCGGGGTGGTCGCGGTGCTCACCACCGTGACGGACAGTCCGGAAGACTGGCTCAACGCGGGACAGGCCCTGCAGCGGGTGCTGCTGCTCGCCAGCAGCTGCGGCGTAGCCGCCGCGATTCACACCCAGCCGCTTGAGCTGCCTCAGCTCCGGGATTTCATCCGCATTCAGCTGTGCGGCGGGGCGTTTCCGCAGATGGTGCTGCGGCTCGGAACCACCGGGCAGGCCGCCGTCAGCGTGCGACGCAGAGTCGAGGAGGTACTGCTCTAGCCGGACCAGCTGGCCGGACCAGGTGCCATCGGCGGCGTCCGCCGGTGCCGGCGCCTTAGCCTGTCGATCCATTGCCGCGATCCGAGCGGCATCGACCCCGGTCCGGCCTCGCATGACCATGGTCACTGGCTGATGTGGGGCTTAAGCCCGCCGCGCGGCTAGAGTTTGGCTGATACGTCGGGTTGCACGGCACGTGGCCGGTCCTGCGCCCCGGTGGGAAGGCGTTGCCGTAAATGACTAATAAAGCGCGGAAAAGCGACCAGATCCACGTCTTCTTGCTTGACGATCACGAGATCGTCCGGCGGGGCGTCCGTGACTTGCTCGAAGCCGAGCCCGATATCGTCGTGGTTGGCGAGGCAGGAACTGCTTCGTCCGCGCTCGCCAGGATCCCGGCGCTGCGTCCGGATGTGGCCGTGCTCGACGTGCGGCTACCGGACGGCGACGGGGTCAGCGTGTGCCGGGAGATCAGGTCAAGGATGCCGGACGTGGCCTGCCTGATGCTGACCTCGTTCGGCGACGACGAGGCACTCTTCGACGCGATCATGGCCGGCGCAGCAGGTTACGTGCTCAAGCAGATCCGCGGCACCGACCTGATCGGTGCGGTGCGGACGGTTGCGGCCGGCCGCTCATTGCTCGACCCGGAGGCGGCCAGCCGGGTGATGGCCAGGATGCGCGATCAGGCGCACCGGTCCGACCCGCTCTCCGCCCTGACCGGACAGGAACGCAAGATCCTTGAGCTGATCGGCGAGGGCCTGACCAACCGGCAGATCGGCGAGCGGCTGTTCCTGGCCGAGAAGACGGTCAAGAACTATGTCTCGGCGCTCTTCGCCAAGCTGGGCATGGAACGGCGCACTCAAGCCGCCGCATACGCGGCGCGGCTCTTCGACGAGCCCGGCCACGAAGCTGGCCACCAGGCAGGCCACGACCACGGCTAGGCGCAGCGGCCGACGGTCAGGCCGGCGAGTTGTTAACGCATGAGAAATCATTTTCGCTTTTAACAAATCCCCCGTGGTCGGCCGCGCACCAGATCGCCCGCGCCGGATTCGGGTGCAACCGTCCGCCCGGCCAACCGGGTTCGTGCCCCGAGTTGTGACACGTCCGTGCGCAGCTGAGCGGCCGTGGATTCGGTCGGGGCGTCGCGCAAGTCGCCGGCCGGCAACGGTTGTAGAACGCCTGCCGGGACGCGGCTGCTGCACTTTCGTCCTGCGCTACAGCTCTAGGCCAGTTCGTCGCTGATTATCTCGTCGCACAGGCCCAGGCACTCGTTGCAGATCCGCGCGTCACCGGCCGCTGCCATTGCCTCGACCTGGTGCTGGCGCTTACCGCAGAAGCTGCACCACTCGTCACGGCCATCATCGCTCACCTGCCGGATCGTGGCGATGGGCGTGCTAGCCGTCTTGCCGACCGCGGCCAGCACCGTGTGCACGCGGCCAGTACAACTGTCGCAGATGCAGGCATCCGGCCCGGCGATCAGCTTCGTGACCTGCTTTTGGTGCTTCCCGCAGAACGAGCACGACAGAAGCTCACCGTAACCGGCCTGGCCGCCGCGCCAGCTTCGGCTTCCCCCGGTTGCTTCCACGATCTGATGAACGCGCTGGTGACTCAGGCCGAACTGCTCGGCGATCTCGCGCAGCGACAGGCTCAGCGCGTCCATACTGGCCGACCTGCCGCGATCAGGCACCTCGCGGCAGCGGGACGCGCCAGGTCAGCTCGGTGCCGGCGTCGTCGGCCGGCCCGACGAGCATCGCGCCGCCGAAGTCTGCAGCGCGCTGCTCCAGGTTGCGGAGCCCGCTGTGGCGACCGCCAGGGGCGATGCCGACGCCGTCGTCGCGGACGGTCAGGGTCAGCTCCTGGTCGGCCCTGATGGTGACTTCCACCCGGCTGGCGTCGGCGTGCCTGGCCACGTTGGACAGCGCTTCCCGCAGCGCGGTCAGCAGGTTGTCGGCCACGTTCTCCGGCACCGCCGTGTCCAGCCTGCCGTCGAGCTGCAGCGACGGCGCGAAACCGAGCGCCGAGGCCATCTCCTGCGCCACGAAGAGGATCCGGGCGCGCAGGCTGGCTGGCCTCGCCTCTGGATGCGTCTGGAGTGCGAAGATCGCCGAGCGGATCTCCCTGATCGTGTCGTCGAGCGCGTCCACCGAGCGGTTGATCCGGTCAGCCACCTCCGGTACGACGATCAGTGAGCTGGCGCCCTGCAGCGACATGCCGGTCGCATACAGCCGCTGGATCACCAGGTCATGCAGATCCCTGGCGATCCGGTCACGATCCTCGAACATCGCCATCCGCTCGGCCTGCCTGCGGTGCTCGGCCAGCTGCAGCGCGATGGCGGCCTGGGCCGCGAAGGTGGTCAGCATGTCGGACGCGGCCGGCGGCAGCGGCATCGAGCCTGGCCGGCGGCCAGCCGTCAGCACGCCGCGGACCTGGCCGGCCGTGCCTAGCGGGACCAGGACCGCCGGGCCGAGCCGCATGTGCTTCTGGGCATTGGCGCTGACCCGATCATCGGTGCTGAAGTCGGCAATCGTCAGCGGCTCCCCCGTGCTCAGCACCAGGCCCGAGGCTGAGTCCTTGGTCGGCAGCACCAGGCCGTGCGCCTCGTCGGCGCCCTCACCGACGGCGTGCTCGATCAGCAGCGTGCTGCCCTCGGCGGTCGGCAGCGCGACGACCACCAGATCGGATCCGGTCATCTCCAGCGCAAGCTCGGTGATCAGCGTCAGCGCGTCCCCGACCTCGGCTCCGGACAGCAGCCGCCTGGTCACTTCCGTGGTAGCGCTGAGCCAGCGCTGCTGCCTGCGCGCCTCCTCGTACAGCCGGGCGTTCTCGATCGCCACCCCGGCCGCGGCCGCCAGCGCGGCCAGCACCGACTCGTCCTCGGCGTCGAACTGGCCGGAGCCTTCCTTCTCGGTTAGGTACAGGTTCCCGTAGACCTCGCCCCTGATCCGGATCGGGGCCCCGAGGAATGACCGCATCGGAGGGTGCCCGGCCGGGAAGCCCAAAGATGCCGGGTGCTCGCTGATATCGGCCAGCCGCAACGGCGTCGGATCGGTGATCAGCAGGCCGAGCAGCCCCTTGCCCTCTGGCCAGTGGCTGATCTGCGCGATCTGCTCCTCGGTGAGCCCGACCGGGATGAACTCGGCCAGCCGGTCGCCCTCGCCGATCACGCCCATCGCGCCGAACCTGGCGTTCACCAGCTCGACCGCGGTCTCGACGATGCGCCGGAGCAGAACCTCGAGATCAAGGTTGGAGCCGACCGAGACGACGGCCTCGAGCAGCGAGTAGACCCGGTCCCGAGCGGAAAGCACGGCCTGCAGCCTGACCTGCAGCTCGTCAAGGAGCTCGTCCAGTTTGAGGCCGGGCAGCAGTCGCTGCCGATCTCTGGGTTCCACCAGCGCTCCCGCCTGTCGACGCCCCAACGCTGCGATATTACGTCCCGTCTAATCCGGGCAGGTAGTCACATCGAACACATGACCGAGGTCCCGTGATTAGCGGACGCACGGCCCTGAGGACTCGGCGGGCGCCGGCCTGATGCTTAACCCAGCTAAGTAAATGAGGTTTCCGCCGGACCTTGCTGATGGCCCGGCAGCAGATGCTAGGAGGCATCACAATGCGCAGGAGGACATTCGACGCCCTTATGGTGTTCGCCGGTCTCGCGCTCGCCGCGATCTTGCTGGTCGCCGGCGGGCTGCTGACCTGGGGTCACTCATTCGTCAACAGCGAGGTCTACAACCAGCTGTCCGCCCAGAAGATCGTCTTCCCGGCGGCCAACAGCCCCGCGATCAAGGCCCCCGAATTCGCTGCGATGAAGCAGTACGCGGGCCAGACCATGACCAATGGCGCGCAGGCCGAGGTCTACGCGGACCACTTCATCGCCAACCACCTCAAGGAGGCGGCCGGCGGGCTGACCTACGCTCAGGTGAGCGAACTGGCACTGGCTAACCCCACCAACGCGAAGTACGCCGCTGAGGACGCCACCTTGTTCAAGGGCACCACGCTGCGCGGCATGCTGCTGAACGCGTACGGCTTCTGGAAGATGGGGCAGCTGGCCGGCATCGCCGCGATCGTCGCCTTCATCGGAGCTGCCCTGATGCTGATCCTGTCCTTCGCCGGCCTGTGGCACCTGCGCACGGTTCCCGAGGAGAAGGAAGTGTTCGCCAAGGTCGCCCACCCGGCCAAGGTCCAGACGGCCTGACCGTATGGTCGGCCTGATGGCCGCTAGACGAGGTGCCCCCGCCGGCTTCCGCTGACGGGGGCACTGCCATGCGCCTGATCAGCCGCCGCCCAGCCGTGGCGAGGCCCGCGCCCGCGTGCGGAGTGCTTGCGGATCGGCCGGGCCGGACCCGTGCCTGCATGCGGAGCGCTTGCGGATCGGCCGGGCCGGACCGCGCCGCACGTGCGCATGATCGCGAACCCAGCCGTAACCGGACGTGCGCGGGGCGGCAGCGATAGTGTGCGTCCTAGGGACGAAAGTCCCGCACGCGCATGACTGACATCCCTGCCGGGTAAGGCCTGGCCCGGGCCACAGTATGGGAAACCTGTTCACGCACAGGTCAGGAATTGTCCTACTACTACCGTGTGGGAGCTTCGCATGAATCCCTCCGTCGTTGGCCACGCCGGGCCGCTGGCGATCAACCTGAATACACCCGGCCATTACCTGAGCTGGTCGTTCATCGATATCTCGCTGGCCAACCTGATTGTGATCGCGGTCATGGTCATCATCTTCGGCGCGGCCCTGCTGATCCCCTTCCAGGCCGGCAAGGTCACCAGTGCCACCGCGGGTTCCGCTGACGCCGCCGAGGCTGACGCCGCTGAGGCAGGCACCGCCGAGGCAGGCGCCAGCCCGGCCACCATCTCGGCGGCAGCTGAGCCAGGGGACGAGGACATGTGGACCGCCAAGGTCCGCACCAGGGCCGCCAAGATGCTGCCGCCGAAGAAGCTGCTGCCTGACCGCCAGCCCGCTTACGTCGCCTCCTGGGTCTACGTGTTCGGGGTGGCCAGCCTGGCTGCCCTGGGGATCGTGATCGTCTCCGGCTTCGCCCTGGCCCTCGGCGGTTCCGATTGGTGGCACACTAACGTGGTCGGCCACTTCTTCAACAGCATCCACCTGTGGAGCGTCGAGCTGTTCATGGCCTTCATGGTCATCCACCTGTGGGGCAAGTTCTGGATGGCGGCCTGGCGCGGGCGCCGGGCGATGACCTGGATCACCGGCGTGGTCGCATTCATGATGTCCGTCGTCGAGTGCTTCACCGGCTACCTGTCGCAGTCGAACTTCGACTCGCAGTGGATCGCCACCAACGGCAAGGACGCGTTCAACGCGGTCGGCGTCGGCGCCTTCTTCAACGTGATGAACTTCGGCCAGATGCTGATGTGGCACATCGTGTTGATGCCGATCATCCTGGTCGCCATCACCGGCGCGCACGTCCTGCTGGTCCGGGTCCGTGGTGTCAGCCATCCGCTACCGGTCAAGCGCGTCTCGTTCCGCGACCGGGTCGCCCGCAAGGCAGCCGCCGACTCCGACGCCGGGCCATGGCACGGACCCAACCGCCGCTACGACATCCTCAAGGAAGGCACCGTCGCGACGCTGATCGTGAGCGCGCTGGTCCTGATCATGGCTGGCATCCTCTCCTCGCCCGACGTCCCTTCGCTGACCATCAGCACATGGGCGAAGGCCATGCCTGCCGACTTCGTCGGAACCGCCGCCACCGAGCTGAACGGAACCGCGCACTCGGCCTCCTACGGCCCGCCTTACAACAACGGCACCGGGTCCGTGCAGAAGGTCGGGCCGGTCAACTGGCAGACGCTGTCTGGCGTCACCCAGCCGCTGAATTCGGCACAGGCCTTCGTGGTTTCGCCGCTGTCCAGGATCGCGTCGAGCTCGCCGGCGCTCACCGCCGCGCTGGCGCAGTACAACAGCGCCCCGCCGGCTCAGCAGCAGCAGTGGGCGACCGAGTACGACAACGCCATCATCGCGAACAAGCTGCCGTTCAATGGCGGTGACCTTGCCGACGCCAAGGCCGGCCCGGTGCCGGTGATGATGGCCGCCGAGCTGCAGATGGCGCAGAGCGGGCAACTCGACGCGGCGCTGCTCGCTCAGCACCCGTTCTACGGCACCGACTACACCAAGCCGCTGCTGTTCGTCAACGACGGTACCTACTACGTGAACCAGGCGACCAGTTTGCACCTGACCGGCGGCCAGTGGGGCGTGATGAACGAGACTGGCAGCTTCCCAGGCCAGCCCTGGCTCTGGCTGTACCAGCTCTGGTACCACATATCGCCGTTCCAGAGCTCGACCAGCGTGGACATCTGGGCGGTCTACCTGACCGGCATCTGCACCATCTTGCTGCTGCTGATTCCGTTCATCCCCGGCCTGCGGAACGTTCCAAGCCTGATCCCGGTGCACCGGCTGGTCTGGCGGTCCTGGAACCGCTCGCAGGGCGCGCCGACCCCGACGCCCCGGCCAGAGGCAAAGCCAACTGAGCCGGAGCCAACCGAGACGAAGGCATAACCGAGGTCCGAGGTTACCGTTCCAGCCGCAGGGCCAGTTTCGGACAGAGGCGTACCGCCTCTCCGGCCTGGCCCTGCAGCTCGGGTGGGACCGCGCCCTCGGCGATGATCGGGAAACCCCAGTCGTCCAGGGTGATCAGCTCGGGCAGCACTTCGGCGCACAGCCCGCGACCATCGCAGGCGATCATGTTGACCCGGAGCCTGGTGCCGTGCCCGGTTCTGGCGGTCATGACTGGCTCCAGGCCGGCACCGGGATCACGCCGGCCTCGGCGGTGCCGCAGCACCAGCCCTGCGCGTGCAGGTCGAGTTCCGCGTTGAACACCGTCAGGGCGCTACGCACCATGCCGATCGTGCCGTCCGGGTGCTTGCAGCCCCCGCGCCCCGACCTGAGCTGGCCGATCCACCGGTTCAGCAGGCGCAGGTCGTCCCCGCGCCCGTCGGCCAGCCGCTCCAGCTGACCGGCCACCGCGTCCAGCCCGAAGACGCACGGGCCGCACTGACCGGCCGACTCCCCGGCCAGATAGCGAGTCACCCGCGCGGTCTCTACTAGGCCGCAGGCGTCGGCAGGCAGGGCGGCCACCAGGCCGGCCCCGACGTGGGCGCCGAGCGCGCGCAGACCCTCGGTGCTGAAGGGCAGCGTCGCCGCGGCCGCCGAGTCGACCCAGGTGCCGAAGTAGCCGCCGATCAGCAGCGCGCTGAGCGGACCTGATGGCCCGCCGGCCTGGCCGAGCACGTCGGCGACCGACGTGCCGATCGCGATCTCGTAGACGCCCGGGTAGCGAACCGCTCCGGCCAGCGTGACCAGCATCGATCCCGGCTCGCTTGCGGTACCCACGGCGCGGAACCAGTCGGCGCCGTGCCTGGCAATCAGTGCCAGGTGGGCGAGCGTCTCGACGTTCTGCACCAGCGTCGGTCGGCCGTACAAGCCCCGCACCGATAGCCGCTGCGGGGTCGCTATCGGCTTGGGTACGCCGCGCTCGATCCAGTTCACGACCGCGCTCGCCTCGCCGCCGACGAACTGGTCGGCGGCAGGCACCACCCGGAGCCTGATCCGGTCGAGCCGCGCCCGCCGTCGCTCGGCCACCGCGGCCGCCACGATGTCGCTGACCGCGGGATGTGCCACGATCACTGCCTCGTTGGCTCCGACCAGCGCGGCGGCGACGACCGCTCCGTCCAGCACCAGATGCGGAGCCTGGGCGAGCAGGACCTTGTCCTTGGCGCTGATCGGCTCGCCCTCGGTGCCGTTGGCTACGACGATGGCACGCCGTCCGGCGCTGGCCACCGCGGCCAGCTTCCTCGCGGTTGGGAAGCCGGCCCCGCCGCGGCCCGCCAGCCTGGCCAGTTCCACCTCGGCGATCAGCTCATCGCGCCACCGCTGGTGACCGCCGAGGGCCGGGATCGGCCCGTGCTCGGCCAGGTGCTGGCCCAGCCCGGTCGGCTCGTCGGTGAAGCCGTCCGGCAGCAACCGGGGCAGCCGGTCGGCCGGCCTGCCGTGCCCGTGGTCGGCTGTGCCCGGCCGGCGTCCAGGCCGGCCTGCTCGCCTGCCGGGTGACTGGTCGCCGTGCCGCTGGTCTGGCTCGGTCGCCCAGCCGCCGGCTGCTGGCTGGCCGCGCCGCTGGTCTGGCTCGCTCGCCCAGCCGCCGGCTGCTGGCTCGCCGCGCCGCTGGTCTGGCTCGCTCGCCCAGCCGCCGGCTGCTGGCTCGCCGTGCCGCTGGTCTGGCTCGCTCGCCCAGCCGCCGCGTCCCGTATCGCCCTGCCACTGCCCAGGCTCAGTCGCCCAGGCGCCGCGGACCGGCCGGCCTGGCCGCCGCGGTTCGCGGTTCGGCCAGTCTTGGGCTAGCCCCAGGCTGTGCTGGTCGGTGGTGGCCCAGTTCATCGGTGAATCTCTCCTCTAGTTAGGTTCAGCGGCTCGGTGGGTTCAGGGCTAGGAAGGGTTCGGTGGTGGGCAGGGTCAGCGGCTGTGCGGGTGGATCCGCCGGCTCAGCGGATGGCCGTGGCATGTCCGCGGCTCGGCGTTCTGGTGCCTGGTCCTGGGCCTAGCGGACCGGGTCGGGTCCGGCTCAGCAGCCGGGCGATGATTGCGGTAGTGACAGCGGCCAGTGAGCCCCACTCGATTGCCGCGACCCACCAGATGTGCAGGTCATAGCTGGCCGCGCGGATGGCGTGAATGAAGGCGAACGGCCAGGCCAGGTAGGCCAGGTAATGCACGGCTCGCCAGGTCCGCAGCCCGAGCCGATTCCGCAGCAGGCTGGTGATCAGCACCGCGCCGCCCAGGTCGATGGCCAGCGCGCCGAGCCCGATCGCCAGGGTCTCGTAGTGCGAGGTGAACGGCAGTACCGTGGCCAGCCAGCCGATCGATACGTATGGATCGAGAATCGCGGTGATCACGTGCAATACGAGCACTGCGACGGCGAACAGCGACACGGTCCGGTGCAGCTCGGCAACCGCGAACCTGGGCCAGCGGTCCGTCACCGAGCCGGTTCTGGTGGCGACGCCGAGCACCATGACGGCGCTGAACGCGGCAAGCAGGACCAGCCCGCTGCCTCGGGAGACGAGCCACAGGCTCTGCGAGCCGGTGGCGGCAAGGGCAGTCGCAGTCATGGTCATCCCCGCTCCAGATCGGCGCCGGCCAGCAGCCGGCTAGTCGCACGCGGGTCAACCCGCCCGCCGTCGGCCGCGGGCCAGCCGGCCGTCAGCACGATGGTGCCGTCGTGGCCGATCAGCCGGGCAGGCAATCCCTGGGCCGTCAGCCAGCTCTCGGCCTCGAACCCGGCGATGATCGCAGCCGTGGACGCCGCATTGGCCTCAGCGCAGCTGGCGGCCACCACGCTGACGGTCCGCCAGGGTCCGTCGGCCGGCCGGCCCGTGCTCGGGTCGATGATGTGATGCAGCAGCTGACCGTCCCGCCGCCACTGACGGCAGGTGACCGATGAGGTCGCCAGCCCGCCGCTGGCGAGCCTGATCTGCTGTGCGGTGACCGGATCCGCCTCGGCCGGGGGCCGGACCGGACCGGCGGCGTGCTCAGTCTGGGCGGCCAGATTCCTGGCGGCCCGGATCTGCCGGTGCTCGTCGGCGATCAGCAGCGGCCAGCCGCCCGTCGGCGGGTCCCCGGCAACAGCGAGATCCCCGCCAAGGCTGACCAGTACGCCGCCGCCGCCAGCGGCGGCGTACGCGGCCCGCGCTGCCCGGTCTGCGCCCAGGCCCTTCGCGGTCGCGCCCAGGTCGAGCCTGACGTCGGCGGGCAGCTTGAGCACGTTGCCGCTGAGCCGAACCGCCTGCCAGCCGGGGATTGGAGCGGGTTCTGGCGGCACACGTCCGCCGGACTCGATCGCGGCGAAGTCGCGGTCATAGCCGAGCGAGATCAGGGCACCGCCGACGGTCGGGTCGGACCGGCCTCCGGTCCACCTGGCCGCCGCCAGCGCGATGCCGATCGCCTCAGCGAGGCCGTCGCTGATCAGGTAGCTGCCGGCACCCCTGCTGTGCAGCACCGAGATCTCCGAGTCCGGCCGGAACCTGCTCGCCTGCTGGTCAAGCAGGTCCAGCTCATGGTCGACCACGGCGAGCAGTCGGCTCAGATTCGTCGGCGGCCAGACCACCAGCCGTGCCGTGGTGCCGAGCGCGTCCCGGTCGGCCGCAGCTACGCCGGCAGATCCGACGCCGACCCGGCTCCAGGTCGGTCGGCTGGTCATGATCATGTCGCTGGTATTCATCAGTCCCCTCCTCCGCCCGCGCCGCGGGCACCCGATCCGCCGGACGTGACCACCGGTGCCTGAACAGCTGGCGCCGGGGCAGCCGGGGCTTGCACGACGGGCTTAGTGGTGTGGTGGCGGCTCCGGGCGTGGCCGCTGGTGCTTGTGCTGGTGGCGGGGATGTTGTGGGCGAGGTATCCGGTCGTTACCGCCACGCCGGCCACTAGAGCTGCTGCCGTCCAGTTGGACGCCCGGCGGGTGCGGCGGATGCCGCTATCCCGCGGATCGACCGGCTGCCAGGCAGGTGCATACCGCCACCCGGCAGGTGGTTCATCGAACCGGGGCAGCCGGCGGCGTTCCGGCTCGTCCGCTCGATCGTTCTCCATCGTCCCTTTTCCTCCAGCCTGAGTCGCTGCCGGTGAGGCCGGCACTCCCAACACTGCCTGGGCGTGGGTAAGACGGGCGTGAGAGAACGATGTGAACCGCTCACATCTTCTTCATGCGGCGTTCTCATCTGCGGATGCGTAACCTGCGATCATGCGAGTTCTTGTGGTCGAGGACGAGGCCCGGATGGCCCGGCTGCTCAAGCGCGGGCTGGAGGAAGAGGGTCACGCCGTGGATGTCGCGGTCGACGGGCCTGAAGGCCTCTGGTTTGCTACCGAGAACTCGTACGCGGCGATCGTGCTCGATGTGATGCTGCCTGGCTTTGACGGCTACGAGTTGTGCCGCAGGCTGCGGGCAGACGGCGACTGGACGCCGGTGCTGATGCTCACCGCGAGGGATGCCGTCGGTGACCGGGTCCGCGGCCTGGATGCCGGCGCCGACGACTACCTGGTGAAGCCGTTCAGCCTGCTTGAGCTTGGCGCCAGGCTCCGCGCCCTGGCCCGCAGGGACGACCGGGCCCGCCCCGCGGTGCTGAGCGTCGGCGATCTGAGGCTTGATCCGGCCGCCAAGCGTGCCTGGCGCGGCAAGACCGAGCTGCAGCTCTCCCCGAAGGAGTTCGTGCTGCTTGAGCTGTTTCTGCGGCACCCAGGCACGGTGCTGACCCGGTCACAGATCCTTGAGGCTGCCTGGGATTTCGCCTATGACGGCACGTCCAACGTCGTCGACCAGTACGTGACTTATCTGCGCCGCAAGATCGATGTCCCGTTCGACCGTCATGACATCGAGACGGTACGGGGCATGGGCTACCGGCTGCGCCTAGCCGAGCCGGAGTAGTGCGATGTCGATCAGGCTCCGCGTCGCGCTGGTCTTCACGCTCGCTCTGGCGGTCGCCTTCGCGCTAGGCAGCTGGTTGTTCATCAGCCTGCTCGCCGCTCAGCTGCGCAGCTCAACCGACGCGGCGCTGCGGACCCAGCTCAATGGGGCCGGTCAGTACCTGCCCGCCGGCCGCAACCCGGCTCAGCGGCCGGTTCGGCCTGGGACCGCGCCGACCGGGGAGTATCTGATCCAGCTCATCGACGGGACCGGTCAGGTCCGCGGCAGCAGTCCGGGCACGGGTACCGTCCCACTGCTCACTCCGGCTCAGATTCGGCAGGCCCGAACCGGCCAGATTGGCCTGGCCGGCACGCTGGATGACGATCCGGTCCGGCTGCTCGCGGCGCCGCTCCCCGGCCACCCGGGCTGGATCGCGGTCGCCGGGATCTCGCTCGATTCTGAGAACGGCACGGTGAGCACGGCCAGCGTCGGCCTGCTGGTCGGCGGGGCGGCATTGGTGCTGATCGGCGGACTTGGCGCGTACTGGCTGGCGCGCGCGGCGCTCTCACCGGTCGAGCGGCTGCGCCGGGAGGTGGCCGCGCTGTCCGAGCGGGACACCGAGTCGAGCGTCCAGGTTCCAGGCACCCGCGATGAGATCGCCGCGCTGGCCGGAACGATGAACGACCTGCTGGCTAGGCTGCACGGCGCGCTGGCCAGGCAGCGTGGCTTCGTCGCCGACGCCAGCCACGAACTGCGCACCCCGCTGGCGGTGCTCGGCGGCGAGCTTGAGCTAGCCGGCCGGCCTGGACGCAGTCGCGACGATCTGGTCCAGGCGGTGGCCAACGCATCCGACGAGGTGTCCAGGCTGACCAGGATCACCAATGACCTGCTGGTGCTGGCCCGCAGTGATGAGGACCGGCTGATTGTTCGCAGGGAGCCGACCGACGTCGGGGCGCTGCTCGACCGCGCCGCCGAGCTGGCCGCAAGCCGGGCGCAGGCAGCTGGCGTCGCCTGCGTGGTCGACGCTCCGGCTGGACTTGTGGCACTGATCGACCCGGACCGGATTCGGCAGGCGGTCGACAATCTCATCGACAACGCGCTGCGCTTCGCCCCGTCGGGGACGCAGGTGAGGATCACCGCCAGGGCTGCCGCCGCTGATCTGAAGATCGAGGTGGTCGACTCAGGACCAGGATTCCCGCTCAGTTTCCTGCCGCAGGCGTTCGAGCGGTTCGGCCGACCCGACTCCGGGCGGGCCAGGTCGGAAGGGGGAGCCGGATTGGGCCTGGCGATCGTGCAGGCCATCGCCATCGCGCACGGCGGCAGAGCGATCGCGCGGAACCGCCCGATCGGCGGCGCCGCTGTCGCGATCGGGCTGCCCGGCACAATCCAGCCACCAGCGGCCGATCAGGCGTCATGACGTCCTGGCTGGCATCGCAGAAGGCTTCAGGAAGATCTGAGCAGAGCTTAAGTTCGGTTTATGGCGCAGCCTCCGAGGCTGGGGATGTCCACGAGCTACAAGCTAAGGAGATCCTCAGATGAACAGACTCACCATGATGGGCGTCAGCACGCTAGCAGCGGCTGGCATGGCCGCAGGCGGGCTCGCCGTTGCCAGCTCAGCCAGCGCGGCGAGCGGCTACCATACGGCGGCACGACCGGCGGCGAGCGCCAGCTGCCGGGTTGCCCGGCACAACTATGCGTTCCCCAAGGCGATGACCACCTACCAGGCAGGCGCGGCGGGCTCTGTCTCGATCGCGCCTGTCAACTCGGGGACGATCAGGGTGGCGGCTATTCACCACGCTGCGCACTGGCGAGGCTACGTCGACTCCCGCCAGGGTTCCTCGGTAGATGTGTACTTCCGCTCAGGAACGCATCGGATGAAGTTCGAGGCAGAGATAAACGACGGCGGCGGGCTGACGTTGACGGTCACCGCGTGCGGTTGAGCGCGGTTACCGGACCAGCCGCTGGCCCGCGCCCCGTCGGTCCTGCCGGGGGCGCGGGCGGCGGCCGCTCACCGGGATACGGCGCCAAGGCGGGCAGGCCCCTGAGTGGCCGGTGCGATGGCGGCGGCGCTGCGCCAGGCCAGGCTGCGCCGGAACCGTCGCTTACCCTTGGGGACGTGATCTCCGTCGTGGTGGTCGAGGATGACGCGCAGATCCGCGCCACGCTGGTCCGATCGCTTACCGAGCGCGGGTACGGCGCCCGTGGGTCGGCAACCGGCCTGGACGGGCTGTCCGTGATCGTGGACTCGCATCCTGACGCTGTACTGCTCGACCTTGGTCTGCCGGACATCGACGGGGAGAACTTGCTCAGGATGATCCGGGCGGTTAGTACCGTGCCGGTGGTCGTCATCACGGCGCGCGATGAGGATGACCAGATCGTCCGTACCCTCGACGCCGGCGCCGACGACTACGTCATCAAGCCGTTCTCGGCCAACCAGATCGCGGCGCGGCTGCGTGCGGTTCTGCGCCGTTCGCTGTCGCCGCAATCGGAGGAGGCGATAATCGTTGGCGGACTGCGGATCGACCCGTCGACCCGCCAGGCCATGCTGGAGGACCGCGACCTCGGGCTGAGTCGCAAGGAATTCGACCTGCTGCACGCTCTGGCCATTCGGCGCGGCCGGGTGGTCACCAAGCGCCAGCTGCTCGCTGAGGTGTGGGACCAGCCCTATGGCGGTGCCGACAACACCGTTGACGTGCACCTTTCATGGGTGCGCAGGAAGCTGGGCGAGAGCGCGCTTGATCCGCGTTACCTGCGGACGGTGCACGGGGTTGGCATCCGGCTGGTCGATCCCAGCGGCGCGGACGATGATCGACGGGACGCTGAACCCGATGGCGCCGAAGGGTAGTGGCGCTCTGCCGTCGATCAGGCGGCGGGCGCAGATCAGGCGGCGGCTCGCAGTGATATCGGCCATCGCTACCGGCACTGTGATGCTGGCGTTCTGCCTGCCGCTCGCCTTCTACGTGCGCAGCGTGGCCTACGACCGCGCTGTCGACGGAGCTGAGCTTGAGGCACGCGCACTGGCGGCCGAGCTGGCCAACATCAAGGGCGTGGCCGTTATCGCCCATCTCGTCCGCCAGGCCAACAGTGCCTCAGCGAACCAGGTGACCGTTTACCTAGGCAACGGCAGGCGGCTCGGCGCTCCGCTCGGTAGTTCGGTCCGGATCCCACCTGCCGTCCTCGCCGAGCACGCAATAACGACCACTGCGCCGAATGGCGGCCGCCTGGCCTGGGAGCCTGTCCACGACCGGCTGACTGTCGCCGCTGTAGTGGCGCAGGTGCCCCCCAGGTTGCTGACCAGCGGCGTGGCGAGCACATGGGCGCTTCTCTTCGGCGGCGGAGCGCTGCTTGTCCTGGTCGCGGTCGGGCTGGCCGACTGGCTTGGCCGGTCGATCGTCCGCCCGCTCCTGGGGCTGGTACAGGTGACCCACCGACTGCGCGACGGTGAACTGGACTGCCGCGCCGGGCCTGCCGGGCCCTATGAGGTCGCCGAGGTCGGCCAGGCGGTCAACGAGCTGGCCGACCGGATCGACGAGTTGCTGGCCAGCGCCAGGCTCGCCGCCGCCGATCTCGGCCACCGGCTACGGACACCGCTGACAGCGCTGCGCCTGGATGTGGAGGCGCTAGGCGACCCGGCGGCCAAGGATCGGCTGCAGCAGGATCTGGACACGCTGGCAGAGGCGGTGAACGAGTTGATCCGGCAGACCCGCGATACGCCACCGCAGGTTGCAGCTCGCTCTGACCTGGCGGAGGCGGTGCGGGACCGGATGGCATTCTGGAGCGTGCTGGCCAGGTCCCAGAGCCGGCCGGTTGATGTCCAAGTACCAGAGCGCCAGGTCGACGTCGGCATCAGCCGCGACGAACTCGACGCAGCGATCGACGCGCTGCTGTCCAACGTATTTGCCCACACGCCAGAGGGCACCGGGTTCGGTGTCGTGCTGCGCCGACCCGCGCGGGGTGCCCCGTCATGGTCGCTGCTGGTAGAGAACCAGAGTTCGCCGGTCGTTCGGTCAGCTGGATCGCCGTCGGGCGAGCCTGGCCCAGTGACGGCGCAGCCACCGGTCGCCGTAGAGCGGGAGCCCGTGCGGCTAGCTGACCAGCAGGCGGCTAATTCCGCCCGGCTGGCTCGCTCTGCCACGATGCCGCCTGGGCGGGCAGGCACCGGCCTTGGACTGGACATCATCCGGCGGACCGCCGCCAAGGTCGGCGGGACGGTGCGGGCGGGCACCACGCCCGGCGGCGGATTCAGGGTCGAGGTCACGTTCCCTGAGGGGCCGTCCGGCGGGCAGGCGGTTCCCGGATCAGGTGATCTGGCCGCGAGCTGACGCCGTCCTTTCAGGCGGCGCGCGGCGCCGTTCTCGACGGATCCCGGTTAG
>Ga0209517_10001330_pt1 | contig 37717 bp, 34 predicted proteins | sample PeaSoiMetSII2010_FD_187695 | JGI IMG/M metagenome (GOLD analysis project Ga0209517, IMG submission 187695) | Peat soil microbial communities from Weissenstadt, Germany - SII-2010 (SPAdes) (version 2) | ecosystem: Environmental > Terrestrial > Soil > Wetlands > Peat | place: Germany...
TTAAAACCTTGCCAGCACCGTGAGTAAGTCTCAACTCGGCCTCTTCCCCCGACTCGAATCGGTCTCGAGGGTGTTGCAGGAGATTGAAAACAACAAAAATTTCACAGCTTCGGAGCCTTTCCGCAAGGCACGGCGGCAAAGCCGCACATGGGAAGCTGCGAAAATGCAGAGAATTCGGGGGCGGCCACAACGGCCGCCCCTACGGAGCTATGACCTCATCCAGCGCCTCTTCCAAGACCTGAATGGACTCCCGCAATGCATCTTCGGGGATGCTCAACGGCGGCGCGATTTTGATGCATTCTCCGGATGCACCCACGGGCGCGAACATCAGCAGGCCTTTTTGCAGGCAGGCGATGTTGATCTTCAATGCCATTTCGGGGTTGGGAGTCTTCGTGCCCGGATTGACCACTTGAATTCCCGCCACCAGCCCTTTTCCTTGCAGGCACCCCAAGACGCGGGGATGTTTCTGTTGAATGCGCCGCAACTCCAGCATGAGGATCTCTCCCAGCCGCGCGGCGCGTTCCACCAGGCCTTCCTTCTGGATGATTTCGAGACTGGCAATGGCAGCGGCCACCGGCAACGGCGACCCGGAATGCGTGGAAGTCATTGAGCCGGGAGGGTAAAGCCCCATGATGTCTTCCCGGCCGATGACGGCGGAGATCGGCAGCGAGGATGAAATGCCTTTGCCGCAGGCAATCAGGTCAGGCGTCACACCATAATGTTCGTACCCAAACATCTTCCCCGTGCGCCCGAATCCTGCCTGCACTTCGTCATAGCACATCACGATGTCGTGTTCGCGGCAGAGTTTCTCGAGCTTCTGCGCATATTCCACCGGCAGGAAATCCGGCCCGCCGCCCTGATAGGTCTCGGTCATCACGCCGGCGACGTTTTCGGGCGGCACGCCTTTTTCCCGCAGGGTTTTGAGGAAAAGTTCGAACGAGGTGTCTTCATTCTTGTAGCCGTCGGGAAACGGCGCCTGCACGAAGCTCGGGTCGCGATCGACCATCCACCGTTTTTGTTTTTGCATGCCACCGGCAAGCTGCGCGCCCATAGTGCGTCCGTGGAACGCGTATTCGAAAGTCACGAAATACTTCTTGTGCGGCCCGTGTTTTTCGAGGCCATAGGTTTTCGCCAGCTTGATGCAGTTCTCGGTCGCCTCGCTGCCGGTGCTCATCAGGAAGACCCGGTAGTTCTCGGGATCAGGGGAAAGGTTGCGGAGCATTTGCGTCAGGCGCGCGCGCTGCTCGTGGACGAACACATAGGAAGCCAAGAGGCCCCGGTCGATCACTTCCCGCAGTGCGGCGCGGATCTCCTCGCGCCCGTGCCCGGCGTTGGTGATGAGCACGCCGGACGACCAGTCAATCCAGCGATTCCCCCACGGGTCACTGACGATGAAGTCTTCCGCTTTGTCCCACACGATGGGCGGCTGCCCGGCCATGGAACGCGGCTCCGATTGCGCCAGCGATTCAAAAATGGGCAGCGATTCGGGAACCGGTAGCTTGGTTTTGATGCGGCGGTATTTCGTTTCCACCGCGGGGACTTCGACAGGTGTTAGATCGTAAACAGCCATGTTGCTCCTTTGATCATCCGTGCTCGACTGTGTGGATTCCGGAAGCGGCTCTGCCGCCCCGCCTTGCGGAAAGGCTGCGCCTTTCCGGAGCAGCCCTCGGACTTCTTCCTAGGTTGAGACTGCGCCTCAACCGGCGAGGCATAGCCCCGCCGAGAAACCAGGGATTGGGTATAGCGAAGGCCCGGAAAGGCAGAGCCTTTCCGCAAGACAGAGCGGCGGAGCCGCAAGAGCTAATTACACAAATACAGAAACCCCGATTGCCTTCGCGCAGATCTGGTGTTACTCGATGTGCGGGTGTTCGCCGTAAACGATGCGGACGGGCGTCGCGCTGTGGGTGATGGACTTGCGCGCGGCCTCCACCACCAACTCGTTGATGGAGCTATTGGCAGGCGTGGCGATCAGGCCTCGCGCATCCACCTCACGCAGGAATTGCCTGCGCCTCTCCAAGGCCGCCTCGGGCCCCATCCCCGCCGTCTCTTTGGCCATGCGCTGCACGCTCTCTGTGATGCCCGCCACGGATTCATACCCGTATCCGATCGGTTTATAGCCCGGGCCCTCCCAGGGGACGAATCGAAAGAAATCCGGGCTCACGTAATTGTATTTCGATCCTCCCGGGCCGATGCCTTCGAGATAGGAGTAAGCCGCGCCACGGTTGTGATCGTCGTGAAAGATGAGCCCGGTCTGGTCGTTCCCCTCGCAGTACATGATCAATCCCTGGTCGTTGCTGCCCGCGGCGGCGTCAGGATAGCCGAGGCCGTTGACCACGGAGAGCAGGGCGCCGTTCTCCCAGGTCACCCGCCCGTGCGACCACAGGTAAGCTTCGTTCCCGTTGGGGAATTTTCCTTTGACGCCCTGAACGGAGACTTCCACCGGCTTCAGCCCGGTAATGAAGTAAACAAGGTCAACATAATGACAACCGATATAAGTGAAAGGGTCAGTATTATTAGAGGTAAACCAGTTCTGAAAATTCGAGTGGCGATAATAGTAGGGCTCGATCAGCTTGGCCTCGCCCATAACGAACGTCCCGAACTGCCCCAGGCCATAGCTCCGCCGCGCCACCAGCGAGCGGCGGTCAAAGCGTTTGTGATACTCGATGCCCACCAGGCGTCCCTTTTCGGCCGCCAACTTCTCGATTTCGACCGCCTGTTCGTGTTTGAGAACCAGCGGTTTTACACACAGTACGTTCTGATCGCAATCGAGGGCGTGCCGCACCACTTCGTTATGAAGATGATCGGGCATCGCCACCACCACCATGTTGCCCGGCGCCATCGAGGCGACGACCTCTTTATAAAGCTCGGGAAACTTCTTCTCCGGCAGTTCCGCCAGTGATGGATGGGGTGTGAAACCCTGCCCCGGAAAAGCTTCCTTAAAATCCGCGCTCTCCGCCAAGGCCTTTAACGGAGAGCTGTCCAGAGCGCAGATGTCGATCTTGCGGACGACGCCCGTTCTTTCGAGCTGGTACAAGGACGGGAGGAGCAAATCATAAGTGATCATTCCCCCGCCCACGATTGTAACATCAAGGTTATTACCGGATTGTGGAGTCACGCACTCCTCCTGTGATTGGCGCCAGGCTCTTGGTTACCGAACCCGCCCCGGCCCTGGGGATTCCTTTCCTCTGCCTTCGCCGCTGGCCCCCACTTGCCGTGCGGCGTTTATCAAGACTCGCAAGGCCTGATTCACCGATTCCGAGTCGTGGAACACAGCAGCCACATCGGGATCAAGCAGCACAACATTGCTTCGCTCCATGTACTGCTTGTAGTACTTGCCGCGCACGCCCCCTCGAAGATCGTACTCAGGCCTCATTTCGTCTTCCTGTCCAGCATTATTCTCCGGACTCATACTGTTTCCTCTCCGCGGGCGTGACCTCCCTCGCATTGATGATCCTTAATCGCTTCGCCCGCTCCATATGCGCGACAATGATCAGCCGCCGCCCTTTTGATAGACCTGTGGTCAAGAGTCGCTCCTCATCGTCCGAGTGATCCGGATCATGAATTGTGACGGCCAACGGATCCCCGAACACGGTTATTGCCTCGTCAAACGAGACCCCGTGCTTAGCGAGGTTTTTATGCGCCTTGTCCACATCCCATTCGAAAAACACACCTCCAGACTACCACAACAATGTGCTTAGGTGCGTCGAGGTACAATCCGCGATGGCGCGGCATGGTTGTGGTCGTCTCAGGGAGGAAGAACGGTACTACAAGCGAGACCAGCGCCGGGACTCAATATCTCTTGACACGGCAGCATGAGTAGCCTGGAATAGCTCTCATGACCGACGAAATCGAGTGCGCCCTGCTTGGCATCGACGTGGGAACCAGCGGAGTGCGCGCGGTTGCCGCGAGTCCTACCGGAGGCCTCGTGGCGGAGGCCGAGGCGCCGATCCGGCACGACCATCGCGCTGCGGGAGGAATCCACGAGCAGGACCCCGATGAATGGTGGCAAGCTGTCTCGTCGGTTGCACAGAGGATTGTACAGAAACTGAAAGAGGCATCGGGCAAGCCAGAATTGCGCGGTGTGGCGGTGACCTCCACTTCCGGGACTCTGGTTGTGACGGACGCCGAAGGCCGGCCCTTGCGTCCCGCGATTCTTTACGACGACGGCCGGGGAATGGAGATTGCGGAGGAACTGAACCGACAAGGCGGCGCACGGAGCGTCCGCCTGGGGCCATCATTTTCGCTGGTGAAGGCTGCGTGGGTCGAGCGGCACGAAGCGAAGTTATGGGAAAAGACGCGATATGTTCTGAGCCCGGCGGATTGGCTTTCCGGAAAGCTGAGCGGAGAGTTCGGGATTTCTGACTTCACCAACGCCTTGAAGCTCGGGTACGACCCGGAGAGCGCTTCCTGGATTGATGCCGTTCGTGCCGTGGGCTTGCCCGCTGACCGCCTGCCCGTGGTTCGCCGCCCCGGAGAGCTTGTCGGGCGCGTGTCCGGCGTGGCTGCCAGCGAAACGGGCCTGCCGGCACGCACTCCTGTCCTGGCGGGCGCCACCGACGGGATGGCCAGCGTGGTTGCCTCCGGCGCCAGCGGGTGTGGTGACGCCAACACAACTCTGGGGACTACGCTGGTGTGGAAGGTGCTTCACAGCGCAAAGCCAGCCCCGCACGCTAGCGGCTACTGGCATCTGCATCCGGGAGGCTTGTGGGTGCCCGGCGCAGCCAGCAACACGGGACTCGGGAGCGTCCGATTTTCCGCCACTACGGCGGAAAGCCCTTCCAGGCTGTCATTCCGAGGAGCCGCAGGCGACGAGGAATCTCGCTCTGCTTCCGGAGTGAGCCAAAGCGGTCAGAGCGAGATTCCTCGCTTCGCTCGGAATGACAGCAAAAGACGGATAACCTCGCCGGTGGAATTGGATCGTCTGGCCGCTGGTTACTTCCCGACTCCGGTCGTCTGTTACATGCTTCCCGGCGAAGGCGAGAGGTTTCCCTTCGCCCACCCGAAGGCAACGTCATTTGTGGAGGGCAGCCCGCGCGATGCGGCGGAGTCCTACGCGGCGCAGTTGCAGTCGATTGCTTTCGTGGAGCGCTGGGGTTACGAAATCCTCGAGAGTTGCGGCGTCAAAGTTGGCGAAAGGATTTTTTCAACCGGGGCGGCCGCCAAAAGCCCGGTGCTTTCGCAATTGCGCGCCAATATTCTCAATAAGACCGTTGTCTTGCCTCGCTACCCCACCGCCGCCTTCGGGGCGGCGATCCTGGCGGCTGCCGGCACAGTATTCTCCGGAAATATCGTTCACGCCATCCAATCTATGTCTGCCATCCTGGAGACTTACCCTCCTTCGCCTGATCTCGTCCCGGCCTTTGACGCAATCTACGTGTCATTCCGCGACGCCTGCGCGCGCCGGGGCTACGGCGAGCCGGCTCCGTGAACAAGCCTAGAGCCTCATGGAGTGCGGCAGCGAAGCTGCTGCCCTGGAATTCGAACGAATGGCGGTAGCTGGCGCTACCGCACTCCAGGGTGCCTACGGCACAAGGATTTTCAGAGCGGTGGTAAGATGAAATACAGGGGGCGAAATGATAAGTAGCCGTTATTTCGGGAGGTGGGGTCGCCGACTTGTTTTCGCGCTGCTTTCCAGCGTCCTTGTATTCGCCGCCTGCCACGGGCAAGCGCAGGAGCGCAAGAAAGACGCCGACAAGTTAGCAACGCTGCTCAACTGGCAACCGGGGAGCGTCGTGGGTGAAATCGGTGCGGGCGATGGCGAGATGACTCTTGCAGCCGCCGAACGCGTGGGGCCGACAGGCCGTGTTTACACGACGGAATTGGACCCCGACAAGCTGGCCAAGTTACAGTCCAGGGCCGCCGAACAAAAGAACATAATCGCCGTCAAGGCAGGCCAGGATGAAACCAACCTTCCGCCCCAGTGCTGCGACTCTATCTTCATGCGGCGCGTCTACCATCACTTCACTGAGCCCGTGAAAGAGGACTCGAGCCTTTTCCAATCGCTCAAGCCGGGCGGCCTTCTTGCGGTCATAGATTTTCAGCCGGGCGAAGGACCCGGGGACAGCAAGCTGCCCAAGGGCGTTCCGAAAAACCGCGGCGGGCACGGCATGCCGAAGCAACTGCTGATCGAGGAACTCACGGCCGCAGGATTCCAGGTAGTGGCCTCACCCACCGACTGGACCGCACCCGATTATTGTGTCGTCTTTAAGAAGTCCAAGGAATAGGCATCAGGCAAAGGGTGAAAGATAAAGGGTAAAGGCTAAAGTCCAGAAGAACAGCCCTCTCCCTCGGGGAGAGGGTGTCCGGCGACGGCGCAGTCATCAGCCGTCGCCGGACGGGTGAGGGGTTTCTTCCCTTCTTGGCGGTGCGAGGAAATGCCGAATCCAAATGGCAAGAGTCGAATGATCTTTAAGTTGCCATTTTTCCAAAATGCAAACCCATTTGCCGTTTGACCTTTGCCATTTGCCGTTTGAAGTGTTCTTGTCATCCCTCTGCGAAATAACTCCTGGGTCGTGATGTCGTCCGTGCAAGTGACCCCTCACCCGTCCCGCTCCGGCTGATGAGAACGCCGGCAGCGGGACACCCTCTCCCCAAGGGAGAGGGCTGTTCTCCCACCCTTTACACTTCACCCTATATCCTTCAACCTTCCCCTGACACCTGACTCCCGACTATGATAATCTTTTGCCTCTTGCACTGCAGAGCACATGGAGGACTATGGCAACGACTCAGGCACCAATTTCCAACCGCATCGCTTCCATCGACGCGCTTCGCGGCTTCGACATGCTTTGGATCACCGGCGGCGAGGAAGTGATCCACAGTATCTGCAAGCTCTATCCGAGTTCCTTTACTAACGGGCTCAGCACGCAATTCGAACACTGTGCTTGGGCGGGCTTCCGTTTCTATGATTTGATTTTCCCCCTTTTCCTGTTTATCGTCGGCGTGGTCCTGCCCTTTTCCATTACCAAACGACTGGAGGCGGGCGCCAACCGGGCCCAGCTATATACGCACCTGGTCCGCCGGCTGGTAATCCTGTTTTGCCTGGGGCTTGTGTATAACGGCTTTCTGAATCTCAACTTCCACGAGTTGCGGATCGCGGGGGTTCTGCAGCGCATCGCGATCAGTTATTTCATCGCCGGAATCGTGATGATGAACACCGGCGTGCGCGGCCAAGCGTCGGTGGCAGGCGGCCTGCTGATAGCTTACTGGCTGGTGATGAGGTTTGTGCCGGTACCGGGCATCGGCGCCGGGGTGCTGACCCCCGCCGGCAACCTCTCGGCATTTGTCGATCAGCGCCTGCTGCCGCATCCCTTCTGTTGTTATATCTTCGGGGACAACGAAGGAATTCTCTCGACTATCCCGGCGGTGTCCACTTGTCTTCTGGGCGCCTTAGCCGGGCACTGGTTGCGCACCTCGCGCCCTGCGGCGCGCAAGGCGGCCGGACTGGCTCTGGCGGGTGTTGCCTGCCTGCTGGTGGGATGGACGTGGGGTCATTGGTTTCCCATCATCAAGAACATCTGGTCCAGCTCGTTCGTCCTGTTCGCCGGCGGATGGAGTCTGCTCCTCCTCTCTCTCTTCTACTGGATTATCGACGTTCGCGGCTATCGGCGCTGGACGTTCTTTTTCACGGTCATCGGACTGAATCCCATCACGATTTACCTGATTCGCAGCCAATTCGATTTTGGAACCATAGCGATGATCTTCGTCCGCGGATTCATCAATCAGATCGGCCCCTATAAGCCTCTGGTCTTCGACCTGAGCGTTCTGGCTGTGGGGTGGCTGTTCTTGTACTTCCTCTACCGGCAAAAGATCTTCCTGAAAGTGGGATAGTGCGAGCGAAGAAGACTTTCCAGGCTGCAGCAAGACTCTTTTGACTGTCATCCTGAGGAGCCGAAGGCGACGAAGGATCTCCGCAGTCCGTTGAAACTGCAACTGCCGAGATTCTTCGCTTCGCTCAGAATGACAGGTTCCAAGGAGGATATCGCAGGCTGTTCCAGCACTGAGGCACAGAGACACCGAGACAGGCATGGAAGGTTCACAGCCTCAACTTTCATAGTGTCTGGCGCCTCAGTGGTTAATTCAACACCGATGTCGAACTTGCGAATTTGCATCTACTGCGGCTCCAGCCGCCGGTGCGACCCCGCCTATCTCCGGGCGGCGGCGCGCCTGGGCCGTGAACTGGCCCGTAAAGGCGCCACCATCGTTTACGGCGGCGGGGCCGTAGGTTTGATGGGAGCTCTCGCCGACGGCGCCTTAGCGGAGGGCGGCAAAGTGGTCGGAATCATTCCCGGCTTCATGAATGAGCTCGAGTGGGGGCACAAGGGCATCACCGAACTTCGCATCGCGAGCGACTTGCACGAGCGCAAGCGATTGATGCTCCGGGAAGCGCACGCGGTGGTCGCCCTGCCGGGCGGCTCAGGGACCTTCGACGAACTGCTGGAGGCCATTTCCCTCAAGCGCCTCGCCGTCTTCCTCGGACCCATCGTGCTTCTGAACACCCAGTCTTATTTCGATCACCTGCTCCTGGCGCTCGAGCGCTGCGTCTCCGAGCGCTTCATGGACCCGCGCCACAAGTCCATCTGGTCGGTTGTAAATGAGCCGGAAGAGGTATGGCCCGCCATCCAATCCGCCCCGCCCTGGGATTCCTCGAGCATCACGTTCGCGGGCGTCTGACATGACTATGAACTCACTCGAGCGCGTTCAAGCCGTAATATCCGGCAAGATTCCGGACCGCCTCCCCGTGTGCCTTCACAATTTCATGATGGCCGCCCGAGAAGCGCGGATTCCCATGGAAAGGTATCGTGTTGAACCCAAGGCGATCGCCCAGGTCCATCTCGAAGCCTGGGAGAAATACGGCCATGATTGCATCCTGATCGACACGGACACTACGCTGCTGGCGGAGGCCATGGGCGCGCGTGGCGAATGCGCACCCGACGAACCCGGGCGGATTGTGCGCCCAGCGATTGAGAGTCTCGCGCAGGTGGACCGGCTGAAGGTCATCAACCCGGAGTGCGACGGCCGCATCCCGGCGCTGCTCGAAGCGGTGCGCCTGCTGGCGAGCCAAATCGGAAAGGAAGTGGCGATCCGCGCGAACGCGGACCAGATGGCTTTCGATCTCGCCTGCATGGTGCGCGGCACGGAGGAGTTCTTGATGGAGCTGGCTTCCGAGCCCGATAACCCGGCCATCCGCGAGCTTTTCGAAATTTGTTTTGAGAGCCATCTCGCCGTGCATCGCGCGCTCGTCAAAGCGGGCGCTCACCTCACTTCGCTGGGAGACAGCCTCGCGGGACCTGACGTGGTTTCCCCCAAGATGTTCGACCAGTTTGCCCGCCCGTACGAGGAACGGCTCGTGAGAACTCTCGTGGCGGAGGGGATTTTCACGGTCGTACACATCTGCGGCGATACCACCAAAATTCTTCCCCTCCTGGCTCAATATGATTTCTGCGGCTTCGAACTCGACTACAAGACGGAAGCCGCCATCGCCAAGAACACCGTGGGCGCACGCCACGTTCTCTTCGGGAACATCGATCCCAGCGGCGTCATCGCCCGAGGCAGCCCGCAGGAGGTTCGAGCGGCAACGCGCCAACTGATGTCGATCTGGAAACCAGGCGGCTTGTTTGTGCTGAACGCCGGTTGCGCAATCCCGCCTACAACGCCGCCGGAAAACATCCGTGCGCTCATCGAAACCGCGCATGAGGAAGGGATTTATGAATCGCCGGAATAAGCCCCGAAGAGGCGAGCCAGCAAAGCCCAGGCCAACGGCCTGGGTAAACGTACGGGCCGCCAGTGTTCACAAGCCCTGTAAGGGCAAAATATCGTGGCGTGATATACCTTGGGGCGCGGTTTGACAATGGGGATTGGTTCTATCGCGCCCTTTCAGGGCTGGAGGGGAATACCGGTTACTCGCCGACCCAGGCCGTTGGCCTGGGCTTTGCTAGCGCGCCCCTTCGGGGCTGGAGGCGTGTTTCAACGGTGGGTGCAGTGCCCCTCGTGCAGATCGCGCAATGCCTCACCGGCCAGCGCATCGAGGCGACCCGCTGCGACATCTTCCTCGATCTGCCGATCCCAGGCGGCGGAGTCCAATTGGGCGAACCAAGCCCGGAATGCGGCGAGGCCCTCAGACGAAAGCTTCCGAACGGCATCCTCGATTTCTTCAATGGTGTTCATGACGGCAAACTCGTGAGTTCGTCCAGCCGCGTGAGGACTGCGGCAGGCGCGGTTCCCAATTCGTCGGGGGTTGCTCCAGCACGATTGATCCAGAAGGCCGTGAAACCGAAAGCGGCGGCGCCTGCGGCGTCCCAGTAGTTGGAAGATACGAAGCCGATCTGGCTCTTCTCCAGATTCAACGAATCCGCGGCCAGTTGATAGACGATCGGGTTGGGTTTATAGGTTTTCACCGCGTCCACGCTGAGCAAGGCCTCGAACCTATGTTTCAAACCGGTATATGCGACCACGGCTTCCAGCACCCGGGGCGTGCCGTTCGAGAGGATGGCCAGGCGCCGGCTCGCCAGGGCTTCGAGCCCCACTCGGGCATCGGGATAAACCGCCAGGCGTAGGTACTCGCTCATCAATTCCTCTTGCTGCGTTTCGTTGCAGTGCAGGCCCAGGCTGAGGCAGGCATAGACCAGGGCCTCGCGTGTGACCTGCCAGAAATCGGCGTAACGATTCATCAGCGCTCGCAGCCACGTGTACTCGAGTTGGCGAGCACGCCAGAGCCGGCCGAGAGCTTCGCCACGGCCCGGGAAAATGCTCTCCGCTTTCCCCTGGACCGAGTAAGGGTCGAACAAAGTTCCATAGGCGTCGAACACCCAGGCTTCGATTTGAGTGCGCATAGGACTACTCGAAATCAGCTTGCCCATCGGCGCTGGGGCGGCCCTCGTGGTCGCCCCCGGGCGGCCACCAGGGCCGTTCCTACGAGGATGTCCCTACCGGTCTCGCCCCCGCAGCAGACGCACCGCCTCGGGAATGGTCTCCACACGCATCGCGGCGGCGGTGGGTTCGCCTTCTGCACCCGCCTCCCGCACCTTGTCACCTTCACCCGGCGCCAGGAAAAGGTTTGTCGCAACGCCATGCTGCTTCGTATACAACTCGTAATAGCGCCCGCCCGCGGCATAGAGCTGCTCATGGGTGCCGCGCTCGATAATGCGTCCCTCCTCGATAACCAGGATCTGATGGGCGCGGCGAATGGTGGAAAGGCGGTGCGCAATAACGAACGTGGTGCGGCCGCGCATCAGGTACGACAGCCCTTCCTGGATCATGGCTTCGGACTCGGAGTCGAGGCTCGAGGTAGCCTCATCGAGGATCAGGATTCGGGGGTCCGCCAGGATTGCGCGGGCAATGGAAACGCGCTGGCGCTGACCGCCGGAGAGCTTTACGCCGCGCTCGCCTACAATCGTGTCGTACTTCTTCTCGAAGGTCTCCGCAAATTCATCCACGCGCGCGATGCGGCAAGCCGCGAGGATGTGTTCTTCATCCGCGTCAGGGCGTGAAAACGCGACGTTCTCACGGATCGTTCCATCGAACAGGAAGGTCTCCTGAAGCACCACCCCGAGATGGCTGCGATAGGAATCCAGGCGCACTCGCGCCAGATCGATTCCGTCCACTAGAACTCTTCCCGCGCTCGGCGTGTAAAAAGCCGCGACCAGGCCAATCATTGTCGACTTGCCGGAACCCGAGGGTCCGACGAGCGCCGTTACGGTGTCCGGGGCAGACCGGAAGCTTACGTCGTTCAGGACCGTCTTGCCGGCTTCATAAGCAAAGCTGACGTTTTCGAAAACCACTTCACCGTTGATGTGATCGAGGCTCAGCGTCCTCGCCGGATCGTCGTCTTCGGGCTGCTCGCGAAGCACCTCGCGCGTGCGCTCGAGGCCCGCCAGGGCTTCGGTGATCTGCGTGCCGATCATGACGATCTGGAAAACCGGCGCCACCAGCAGTCCCAGAAAAATGCTGTAGGTCACAAAGGTGCCGAGCGTCATGTGCCCGGCCACGATTTGACGCGCGCCCAGAAACATGATGAGAGCGCTCACCACGCCAAGCAGCGTGGTTGCCGAAAGACTCATCAGGGAAGTGGCGGTGAGGGTCTTGAGCACATTGTCGAGAAGCCGGCGCACACCTGCGGCAAACACCTTCGCCTCACGCTCCTCAGCATGGTAACCCTTCACCACACGCACGCCGCCCAGCGATTCCGTGAGTCGTCCTGTGACTTCGGCGTTGATCTTGGGCCGAGCGCGGAAGATGGGGCGGATCATCTTGAACGAATAGTGGAGAAAGAGCCCAAAGCCGAGCAGAATCGCACAAGCCAGGCCGGTCATGAGAACGCTGATGCGCAGCAGAATGATCGAGGCAAACGTGGCCGTCAAGAGCCCGCCCACGAACTCCACAAGGCCTGTGCCAATCAGGTTTCGTACCCCTTCCACATCGCTCATGATGCGCGAGACGAGGACCCCCGTCTTGTTCGAGTCATAGTAGGCCACGGGCAGCCGCCCGAGATGCGCCTGCACCTGGCATCGCAAGTCGGCAATCAGCCGCTGCGCAGCCTTGGAAAGGAGTTGGGTCAACCCGTATGAAGATACGCCTTGCACTGCGGTGGCGCCGACGATTGCCAGCACCAAAGGAACCAGCAGTTGCAGGTGCCGCTTGCCAATGACGTCATCGATGAGGTATTTCGAGGACGCCGGCAAGACCAGCCCCGCCACGCGGTTCACGGCCATGATTGCGAAGCCGATGGCCAGCAGGCCCCGCCGCGGCCTGAGCAGGAACCACACATCCGGCAGGAGCGTCCACCAGTGGTCGGGTTTTGGCTTGGCTGGGGTATCCAATCGAATTCAGACGCGCTCTTCGCGTATGGCGTTAAGTGTCGTTTCGACAGTTTCTGCGGTAAACGCTTTGCGGTGGCGCTTCTTGGGGACCGCAACCACAAATTTCCCACGATGAACGAAACGCAGGCTCGTGCTTTTAGGTTGAAACCCAATTGGGCCGTCCCCGCAACGAAGGTCGAGATTCGCTCCGGCCCTGAGTTCATGTTCAGGGCGAGTCTCTTTGGGGGTTACGCGCTTACCGGCAAAGCCCATTGTATTCCTCACTCGATGCATTATAGCATTTCGGACCTTTGTACTCCCAAAGCCTGCGAAAAGGCTTGCGTCCCGCCGTGTTCGCCCCCTTATCAGTCGGTCCTTAGCGCTGGAAACTCAGCCCCGACCCTCTGTCATTCCGAGCGAAGCGAGGAATCTCGCTCTGGCTCTGGGTTCCGAGCCCCGCCTGGACAGAGCGAGATTCCTCGCTTCGCTCGGAATGACAGACCTATGTAGAGTTTCGTGGGTGCGCTAGGACTAACGAACCGGTTGGCCCAATTGCAATGCCATGAGGGCAAACGAGCCGGCGATGATTACGACGGAAAAAACAGCGAGGACGTTCCAGAGGTTTTGGCTGGCTTGCGTTTCGGCGTCGCCTTCCGATACCACGTAGCCCAGGAGTAGTCCGCTGGCTAGGCCGCCGAAGTGAGCGGCGTTATCGATGGGGAGGAAGATGCCAAAGATGGCAATGTAAATGACCCAGCGCCAGAGTTGCCCTCGATACGCCTTGCCGAGGTGGCCGTGATGAAAGCTGGCGCCGATCAGTATGCCGATCAAACCGCAAACCGCTCCCGAAGCCCCGATGGACATCCCGAAGGGACGCCACCAAAGGCTCAAGACGAATCCCAGAACGCCGGTGACCAGATAGAACACGATGAACTTAGCTGTCGAAAAGAGCGACTCGACTTCCGGACCAAGATCAAACAGGCACCAGAGATTCATTCCGATGTGCAAGAGGCCGGCGTGGAGGAAGATTGCGGTAACAAGCCTCCACCATTGCCCTGCCAGGATGTAAGGACTCTTGGCGCCCAAGCGCAGCAGCACTTCACCGCTGATCCCGCCCATTGCCCCCGTCGACCCGGACGTGGCACTCATGTACCAGGAGACGCCGTAAAGGGCGATAGTGACGGCGACGATCGCTGAGGTGGCGGTGGATGGAATGGGGATTATGCCCATGATCCGGCCCGGAGTGCCGGAAGAGGTTCGGGCGCGTGGCGAGCGCAGCTTTTCGCCGCAGAATGAACACACCGAGGCATTACGATCAATCAGGGCGCGACAGTTCGGGCACATCCGGTGCGAGGTGTCGTACTTCTGCTCTGACGAACCGAAGGCGGAACCAATCGCTTTCTTCAGTCTTTCCAGTTGAAACCAGAATTTGGGAGGAAGTTCCATTCAGGTGCAATTATAGTCCATGCCGGTGACAGCCGGTCAGGAAAATCAATTGTCGCGCACAGGCGTGTTGATTAGAATAGCGATAGCGAGAGTGGGAGGAAATATGAATTTCGAAGAAGCCGGACGCGCGGTAGATCATGAAGTGACAAAACTGGCGGACTTTGTCGATAAGAAGCTGAAGCCCTCGACCCGCAACGAGTTGGCCACGCTGCTTCGCAGGGCATCGCGCCACTTGGACGACCTGGCGAAGAACCTGGAGAAGGAAGAGCCTGCAAAAAGTGGCCAATAGCTTGGCGGGCAATCCGAGCCGACACGCTCTGCGGCGAGTGATGCGGATGGTGGCGGTGGGGAGCATGGTGTTGGTCTCGACCGCCTGCCTGCACCGGCATCACGCCGTTCGGGCCAAGGCCGGTGCGCCCTCGCCGGGGCATGGACCGTCAACCCCTGTCCCCATTGTTCAGAACGAAAGAGGCATCGCTTCCTGGTATGGCCATCCCTACCACGGGCGTCCGACAGCCAGCGGCGAAATCTATAACATGTACGACATGACCGCCGCACACAAAACCTTGCCTTTTGGTACTCGCGTAACCGTTCACGACCTCGAGAATGGCCGGGACGTTACGGTGCGAATCAACGACCGCGGTCCGTTCATCGAAGGACGAATTATCGACCTCTCCTATGCGGCGGCTCAGGCCATGCACATGCCCGGCATCGCGCAGGTGCGCCTGGAAATTCTAGACCTCGAGCAAGCTGCCGCGATTCCGGGGATTTTCGCGGTGCAGGTGGGTGCCTTCAGGAATCAGGACAATGCGCAGCGGTTGAAAGCGCGAATCGAATCTCAATACCCACAGTTTGGGCCGGTCACCATTCAGAATTTCGACCGCGGCGACGGCCTCTTCTATCGCGTCCGAGTTGGCCGTGAAAGCAGCGAAGATGCGGCGCGTTCTCTTGCGGAAAGCCTGCGACAGGCCAACGTGGCGACGGATACTTTTGTTGTACGCGTAAACTAACGTCCCGTCCCAGAAGTAAACGATCTAAATGGGGATGGGATGGCCTTCGTTGAAGCGGAGCCGTACGACGAGACCAAGTCCCAAGCCCCGTCAGGGGCGGCAGAGGATAGCCCACGGCGTTAGCCGTGGGTCCCCGATGCGACCCCTTCCCCCCAGCCCCCTCCCCCACCCAGCGGGGGAGGGGGAAGAAAAGGGGGTGGGGCCGCTCTTCCCAGGGCTGGCGCCCTGGGCTATCAGCTGTCGCCCCTACCGGGGCTGGCAGGACCTACATCACGAACCACTGGGGCAGGAGACTAGCTATCAGATGACGGCTAAGGACACATGAATCAATGTATTTTCTGCCGGATTGTCGAACGAACCTTGCCTGCCAGGATTGTCTTCGAGGATGATGAAATCCTAGCGTTTGAAGACGTTCGTCCGCAAGCGCCTGTTCACATACTTATTGTGCCGCGCAAGCACCTGGCTTCATTGAAAGACGCCACTGCCGACGACGCTCCTCTCCTGGGCCGCATGCACATGGTGGCAGTTCAACTGGCGCGGGACCGGGGGCTCGAGACGCGTGGTTACCGGACGGTGATCAACACAGGTTCCGGAGCCGGCCAAACCGTTTTCCACCTGCACATTCACCTTCTGGGTGGGCGGGTGTTTCACTGGCCGCCGGGATAGGCCGGGAAGCCGGACGTCACGGGTAAGGAGCGGTCGGGGGTGAAACCCGACAAGCGCCAAGATAACAGATGACATCAAGCAAGCTGCGGAACTCGTTCACGATCCCTCTTGGCCAAAGCCGCTGCGATTTTGTTCCAATGGCCCAGCACGAAGCGACTCGAGCGTTGGCGTGTCGAGCCCGACGGTTCGCATGGGGAATGGCACCACGATGCCCTGTGCGGCAAAGCGCGCCAGGATGCGCTTGCGAAGCTCGCTCTGCACTGGGACTTGATCCTCGAAACGCCGCACGTTGACGCCGAGAGAGAAATCCAGGGACGACTCCCCAAACCCGGGATTCAGAGCAACGCTGGGGGCTGGGTCGAGAAGCAATCCCGGAAATCCATCCTTCGCCGCTTCCCGCGTCACGTCGAGGAGAACCTTTTCGACTGCTCGCGGATCGGACCCATAGGCGACGCGTGCAGTGATGGTGATGGAAACCCTCAGTTCGGGCATAGAGTAGTTAGTGATAACTGCCTTGGCCATGGTGGAATTCGGCACGAACACAACGTTGTTGGCCTGGGTGCGCAATCTCGTGGAGCGCCAACTGATCTGCATGACATAGCCTTCCTGGCCGGAATCCAGTTTGATGTAATCCCCAGGGCTAACCGGCCGTTCGGCCAGCAGGTAGAGTCCTGCGAACAGGTTGCTGAGCGTTTCCTGCAAAGCCAGAGCGACCGCCACGCTTCCCACGCCCAACGTGGTCCAGATCGCCGTAAGGGAAACGCCGAGGTTTTCGATCACGATGACGGTGGCCAGGACGGCGAACAAAGCGCGCACCACCAGAATGGCCGGTTGGGTCGCCTGCACCATGCCGGGATTGCGTTGGCCTACGCGGCGCAGGAAAATAACCAGGACTCTTGCCGGGAAATAAAAAATGACCACTACAGTCAAGGAGAAGATCAGCTTTGAGGCGATATGTTCAATCCGATGTGGCAGGGGAAGCAGTTCCAAGCCGGCGTAAATGGTACAGAGGAACAGCAAGGGAATCGGAAGCGATTCCAGCAGGGATAAGACAAGTGCGCCCCAGGTGTTCGCCAGTTTCTTGGTCCAATAATGGATGACGCGATTGAGTACAAATCCCACGACCAGAGACGCCATCACCAAGGCGGCAAAGTAAAGCAGGTAGAAGACCGTCGGGCTGAGGTGCAGAACTCGGGCAAGATGTACAACCATATTCCTGATCTCCTATTGCGGTGGCGATAACGTTCAAGATAACTTGCTTCACGCCATTCCGCAAACCGCCTCGGGACCGCGTAGTGTCCTGGTTTCGGCGTAGCGCTGGCCTTTATGGCAGCATCTGCGGACCCTTCGATCCGCTCAGGGCAGGCTCTGAAGGTCGGCGCTACCGGTAAAACCAGGACACTACCCGGGGTCGGGGACCGTACCGGTCCCGGGCAGGCTCTAACAGCTTACTGAAAGATCTCCGGCGACGCTGTCATTCCGGGCACTTCGCTGTCATCCTGAGCGCAGCGAAGAGCCTGTCCTGAACGAAGTGAAGGAATCTGGCTCTGGGCGCTCCGGTTAAACTCCGCGCGGAATCTCGCGTTGAAAACAAAGACAATGCCGGATTCCTCGTCCCCTGCGGCTCTCCCGGATATCACGTCATTCCCGCGAAAGCAGGAGTCCATTGTCTTACGGCCCTAAATAGACGCCCGCTTTCGCGGGGGGTGACGACGAGGGTGGTTTTCATTCCCGCGGGTGGGTGGTTTACCCATGAGAACTCCTCGGAGTGGCACACCGCAAGGATTTCTCAGCAACCCGCCGAAGTTCGTGCTGGATAAGCAGCTTTGCGAAGAACCGCTTGCATGCGCTCCGCCGTGACCTTGTGGCCGAGTTGCACCCGATTAGCATCTAATGTCCTGGAGTAATTGGACGGCGCAATGGGTCGATGTAGAGTTTGTAGGAGAGGCGGCTTATAGCCGCCAAGGGCCATCCCTGGCGCGGGGGTGGTGGCCACAGCGTCAATTTGTAGAATTATCGCGCCATCTTTTTGGATTGACAAGTCAGGAAGGAAGAGTATCTTGCATGTCGGACGGAGGAGCGGGTGGCGTGATAGAATGACACGGGCTAAAGTTCCAATTCCCGCGCTACGGTCAAAATGCAAACGTTGAAAGACGAGGTTGATAGGAATGCCCCCAAAACATAAAACCAATATCGAGTTTGAAAATCTTCCCATACTACCCGTGCGCGACACGGTGCTTTTTCCGAATGCAATACTGCCTCTCACCATCGGACGGGATAGTTCGCTGAAGTTGGTCGGCGACCTCAAAGAGGAGGAGAAGTTCGTCGGGGTGATAACGCAGCGCGATCCGCGCGTTGACAACCCCCAGCCTGTGGACCTTTTCCAGATCGGGACGGTGGCTTTCGTCCATAAGATCATCAAGCTGCCCAGTCAGAGCCTCTTTATTTTTGTGGAGGGCTTACAGCGCATAGCGGTGGAGGAAGTGGGCCAAGTTGAGCCCTACATGATCGGCCGCACCAAGCCGCTAACGGATATCCTGCCGAAGGACAAAGAAGCCGATTTCGACGCGCTGGTGCGCAGTGTGACGGCGCTCTTCCAGCAGGTGGTGCAGCTTTCGCCAACCCTTTCGGACGACCTTCAAACGGTCGTCATGAATATCGACGATCCCGGACGGCTGACTGATTTCATCGCCGCAAACCTGCCATCCCTTTCCAGCACGGAGAAGCAGGAACTGCTGGAAAGTCTTGACTTAAAGGTCCGCCTGGAACGGCTGAACCGCCAGTTGATGAGGGAAGTCGAGGTCCTGCAATTGCGGTCCAAGATTCAATCGGACGTTCAAGATCAGGTTTCGCAAAGTCAGCGCGAGTATTACCTGCGCGAACAGATGAAGGCCATCCAAAAGGAGTTGGGAGACGCCGACGAGCAGCAGGAAATCGAAGAATTGCGGAAAAAGATCGAAGCGGCGGGCATGACAGAAGAGGCCAAGAAAGAAGGAATGCGGGAGCTGGGCCGGCTGGCGAAAATGTCTCCGGCGGCCGCCGACTACCACGTGACGCGCACCTATCTGGAATGGCTGGTGGCCCTGCCTTGGACGAAAGTCAGCGAAATCAAAGTTGACATCCAGAAGGCGAAGCAGGTGCTCGACGAGGATCACTGGGATCTCGAGAAAGTGAAAGAGCGCATCCTGGATTATCTGGCGGTGCTGCAGCTCAAGCCCCAGCTGAAGGGGCCTATACTCTGTTTTGTGGGGCCTCCGGGAGTCGGCAAGACCTCCTTGGGAAAGTCCATCGCGCGCTCACTGGATCGCAAATTCTTCCGCATGTCGCTGGGCGGCATCCATGACGAGGCGGAAATTCGCGGCCATCGGCGGACTTACATCGGGGCGCTGCCCGGCCAGATTATTCAGGGCATCCGCCGTGCGGAAACTCGCGACCCGATCTTCATGCTGGACGAGGTGGATAAGATTGGCCGCGACTTCCGCGGCGATCCCTCCTCGGCCTTGCTCGAGGTTCTCGATCCGGAGCAGAACTCGCACTTCCGGGACAACTATCTCGACGTTCAATTCGATCTCTCCAAGGTGTTATTCATCTGCACCGCGAATGTGCTCGACACCGTTCCTCCTCCGCTGCTCGACCGCATGGAAGTGCTCGAACTGCAGGGCTACAGTGAGGAAGAGAAGATTCAGATTGCCATTCGCCACCTGATTACCAAGCAGACCGAGGAGCACGGCATCAAATCTCCTGACCAGATTGAATTCACGCGGCCGGCCCTGGCGCACATCATCCGCCACTACACGCGGGAGGCAGGGGTGCGGAACCTGGAGCGCGAGATTGCAACCGTGTGCCGCAAGCAGGCGCGCAAGGTCGCTGAGGGCCACCCGGATAAACTACTGGTGACTCCCGACAATCTCCGCGATTTCCTGGGCATCCAGCGCTTCCGCCTGGACACCGAAGTGGTGGAGCGCACGCGCCAGCCGGGGGTGATGGTGGGGCTGGCATGGACCCCGACAGGAGGCGATGTGCTGTATGTTGAAGCCAACGCCATGAAGGGAGGCAAGGGTTTCACGATGACCGGCCATGTCGGGCAGGTCATGCAGGAATCGATGCAAGCCGCGCTTGCCTGGGTGCGCTCGCACTCCGTGGAATACGATATCGACCCGGATTTCTTCCAGACAAAGGATATTCACTTCCACGTTCCTTCGGGGGCCATCCCGAAGGACGGCCCTTCGGCCGGGATCACCATGGTGACCGCGCTGGTTTCGGCTTTGACCTCCCGGCCCGCCAAACCGCGCGTGGCCATGACGGGCGAGATTACTTTGAGCGGACAAGTTCTGCCCGTGGGGGGAATTAAGGAAAAGATCCTTGCCGCCAAGCGCGCCGGGGTGATTGAGATCATCCTGCCGGCTGACAACGAGCCGAACGTCCACGAAGACCTTAACGATGAGCTCTTGGACGGGTTGGTGCTCCACTACGTTAAGTCCATTCACGAGGTGATTGACTTGGCGCTCGAGAAAGAGCCGGCCCCCGTTGAGGTGGGCAAGCCGGCTCGCGAGGTGGCCTTGACCCCGGTGGCAGCCGGAACGCCCAACTAAAAACAGAAGGCAGAAGGCAGAAGGCAGAAGGCGGGCAGCGGAAGCCCTCTCCCCAGGGGAGAGGGTGTCCCGCCGCGGTGCTTTCCCCAGCCGTCGCGGGACGGGTGAGGGGTTACTTTCCCTCCCAAGGACTAGGCTTGTTCGCCTCGGGCTGCGCCGTGCAGCGAGTTTCCATTTTCCAATTTCTATTTCCCAGTTTCCAGCTATAATGAGCGCGCTTACGAAGGTGCATCCCTCATGTGAGGCCTCTTTATGTATTGCCGAAACTGTGCAAGGCAGTTGGCGGACAACGCGGAGTATTGCATTAACTGCGGCCAGCGGCCGCTCCAGGGAAGCCGCTATTGCCAGTCCTGCGGGCAAGAGTCGATGCCGGCCGCCGAGATCTGCGTGAAATGCGGCGTGCGGCTGGGAATGGGCAGCGGAAAGGATTGGACGGTGACGCTTATCCTCTCGGCGCTGCTCGGAACGTTCGGCGTGGACCGCTTTTATCTGGGCTACATTGGGCTGGGGATTCTCAAGCTCGTGACCTTTGGCGGCTGTGGCGTCTGGTGGCTGGTTGACGTTATTCTTATTGCCATGAACAAGATCCCCGATGCGCAGGGCGTGCCCCTGCGACAGAGGTGATGATGGCGCCGTTTTGCCGCGGAGCGCCACGATTGCTCGCGGTTGCTGTCGTGGTCGCGGGATTCTGCCTGCTGCCTCCCGAGGCATGGTCGCGGGGTCCCAGCCTTTGCCTTTGGCGACACCTGTTTCAATTAAACGCTTGTCCTGCATGCGGGAGCTTGCACGCCCTTGCGGCCTTTTTTCAGGGCGGCTTGATGACGCCTCGGCTTATAACCGCAACGTGCTGATTACCGGGCCGGGGCTTGTTGCTTTGGCAGCAGAGGATGGGTACGGCCTCGTCAGGAATCTGGCGAAAGGCTGAGAATAGGCTATCAGTCTTCAGCACTCAGCTATCAGCAAGCCCGTTCTAACGGAAAGCGCAGTAGAACTGATCGATTGTCATCCTGAGCGGAGCGAAGGATCTCTGTAGTTTGGTTCTGACGTCGGCGACCGCTGAGCAACTGCTGAGATCCTTCGCTTCGCTCAGGATGACAGGTTTTTCCACTTTCTTCTGGCGTTGACAGCGCTAGCTGGTAGCAGATCGCTAGCATGACGAGTTTACGAAGTTTTGTTCAATCCTGGTGGAGGGAACTACCCGGTGCCACGGCGGCGCGTTGGGCATCGTTGTTTCTTAGCTTGCACGTCCTCGCGCTGCTGATTTCTGTGGCTGCGGCCCAGGCTTTTCTTGCCGCTGCGACTGTCACCTTTTTCGCCCACTTGCTTCGCGTCGCGCGGGCGTCACGCCCGCGGGGGCGCGAGCGTCCCGCTCCCGCACGCGGGCAAGATGACAGCGCCACAGCGGGCGAGACGCCCGCACCACTGGCCTTCAACTTCCCACCCGTCAAGTTGCCCTTGGCCTTGTATTGCCTGGCCACAATCAATTCCGTTCTGTGGGCCGAGCATCCGGAGGCCGGCGGATTCGCTCTGCGCAAGCTGGTCCTTTTTCTGATCTTTTTGCTGGCTGTGAACCTGGTGGTCAGCAAAAGGCACCTCGGCGGTCTATTGCGAGGGATATTCTTCGTGGCGGCCGCGGCCGGTCTGGTGGGAATCGCGCAGTTCGTTATTCAGTATGATCGAGTTCTGCGCTACCACCATAACCGCGTTTACTTCTACATGACGCTGACCCGCACGCATGGCTTCATGGGCCACTGGATGAACTTTGGCGGGCAACAGATGCTGGTCTTCTCGGTCCTGCTGACCTTTGTGTTCCTGTCCGGCGCTGTCATTGGTTCCCCTCCTCAGCGCGAGGAGGGGTCAGGGGGTGGTGGTTACGATGATCAGCATTCAGTCAACCACCCCCTCACCCCCTCCTTAACCAGGAGGGGGATCACTCGATGGCTCTATGGGCTGATCCTCGCCGTCGTGGCGATATCTTTGGTCCTGAATTTCACTCGCGGTGTGTGGCTGGGATGCCTGGTGGCCGCTCTTTACGTGCTCGCCAGGTGGAAACCGCGCACCCTTTGGGCGGTGCCGGTTCTACTGCTCGTCGTCGCTTTGGCCGGGCCTTCTTTGATTCGGCGTCGCGTCTCGATGGCCTTCCACCCCAAGGAGGACCCTGCGCTGGCGATCCGCCTCGAGATGTGGCACACCGGGCTAAGGATGGTGAGGGAACACCCCTGGGTGGGAGTCGGACCTGACAATATACCGTTGGTCTACATGAAGTATCTGCCGCCAGGCACCATCCCCATTCTGGGCTACCACGATCATCTTCACGACAACGCCCTGCAAATGGCTGCGGAGCGGGGTCTGCCTTGCCTGATCGCATGGCTGTGGTTCATGCTGGCTCTTGGCTGGCACATTCTGAGGATTCGGCGCAGGCTCTCCAGCGGGCGCTGGGTGGCGGATGCTGCTTTTGCTGCATGGCTGGCATTCGTAGCCGAGGGGTTTTTCGAGTTCAATTTTGGCACTACACCTGTCCTGATGGTTTTTCTGTTCGTGATGTCGACGCCATTCATAGCGGAACGGCTTGAGAAAGTCGCGGACACCGATCGTTGATCTGGTCACTATTTGCGGGTTCGAGACTTTGGAGGCTGGGGAAACGGCAGTATGCTTAAACGCCAATTGCTGTGGGGTACCACGGTGGTGGGCTTTTTCAGTCTGCTCAGCGGTATCTCGGGCATCCTTGTCGAAACCAGCATTGCGGCTCAATTGGGACTCTCGAGGAACTCCGACAGCTTCTATGCCGCTTTTACGATCCCCTACATCATCACCAATCTGCTTTCCGCGACCAGCCAGTTTTCCCTGGTGCCCTTCTTTTCGACGCTGGATCCGTCTGATACGCGAGAGGGCCTTGGGCGGGGTGTCAGTTATGTGGTCAACTTGATGTTTCTAGGGCTGGGGTTGTTTGCAGCCGTGGGCGCTCTGGGGGCGCACTGGCTTATGCGCGGGATTGCCCCGGGTTTCACGCGCTCGGAAGTCGAGCTGGCCACCCAGCTTAGCCGATGGCTCTTCGTGATCATTGTGCCGGCAGGCATCGCGGAGACCTTTCGCTCGTTCCTCCTGAGCCGCCACAGCTTCGTCCTTTCCTCGGCATCGGGCTTTCTTCGCAACATCGTACTCATCGCGGTCATCCTAGGGTGCTTCAACCGCTATGGCCCCTTCAGCATCGTGCTCGGCTACATCGCGGGATATCTTTTTCAAATGCTTGTACTGGGCGCGAAGATCGTAAGTTCTTTTCCAGTCCGCTACTCCCTGACACTCACGGGAAGCGGTGAAGCGTTTCGCAGGTTGCGCGGCGCCGGCACAGCCCAGGTTGGCGGCGCGTCGGCATGGCAGGTTGTGGTGCTGGCGGAGAGGATGATCGCCTCGTTTCTACCCGCCGGGACCCTCACCGCCGTGACCTATGGCTCGAAGATTCTCTACACCATGGTGGAGTTACTGGGTGGCAGCGTGGGCACGGCCGCTCTGCCGCGCCTCTCGCGGGCTGCGATGAACAAAGCTCACGAGGAAGAACGAAAGACCTTCAAGGATATTTCGGAAATCAGCCTGTTTCTCATCTCGCCCGCAGTGGTCTTCTGCCTGCTGCTCGCCCACAATATTATCCGGTTGGTTTTTGAGCGCGGCAACTTCACGGCGGCCGCCACCGGCCTGATGTCGCAGGTTTTCTTCTTCTATTGCCTCAGCCTCATTCCCCTCTCTTTTATACGATTGCTGACTTTCTATCTTTTTGCGCGCGGGGAGGGCGGAGCCTTTCTGCGTCTTTCGATCCTGCTTTACAGTCTTAACCTGGGATTCGATCTGCTTTACGTGGGGGTTCTGCGGTTGGGGGCGAAGGGCATACCGTTGGGTTTGTTGGTGGCGTCGGTCATTGTTTGCGCCCTGTCTATCCACAGGAATCTGGGAGACCTTCGTCAAGCCCTGGGCCGGGAAGAGGTGCGGGCTGCTTCAAAGAATCTTCTTGGGGCTGTCTTGACTGCCTTGGCAATATGGACCTTGCGCCTCTGGGTCGCTCCCCCTCCCTCCGGATTCCGGAATTTCGTCTATCTTTGCGAACTCTGCGGCGCAGGAAGCGTCGCCTACATCGCGGCGCTGGCAGCCCTGCGCGCGCTTCCAGTGGGAGTAGGGGAAAGCTTGAAGAACATTTAACACAGAGCTCACGGAGTCAACAGTCCAGATATATCGTCCTCACGGACGGCACGGAGAACACGGAGACTAATAACGAGTGCCCCCGAGTGGTCTCAGTGAGTTCTTCTTGGTGCCCTCTGTGTTAAACTCTTGCGAAACGGCATGCACTCCCCCTCGTCACAGCCACAAACGATCCCGCCAGTGGCGCCTGGCCGGAAGATTCTCAACGCCGCCATCAGCGTTGCCGCATGCTCGGCGGTGGCGGGACTTGCATCCACGGTAAAAGAGTTGGCCGTGGCGCGCTGGTTCGGGCGCGGTGACGTGCTGGACGCGTTTTTGATCGCGTACCTCCTGCCTTCCTTTCTTGTCAACTTGATTGCGGGGTCCTTCAATGCGGCCATGATCCCCACGTTTATTGAAGTCCGCGAGAAGGAAGGGAAAGAGGCTGCTCAAAGACTCTTCTCCGGAGTTATGGTGCTTAGCCTGGCCCTTTTGGTAGGGGTGTCGCTATTGGTCGGTATACTTGCACCGTATTTCGTGCCGCTGTTGGGGTCAGGCTTCGGTCCGGCGAAGTTGATGCTTACCCGGCATCTTCTTTACGCTCTCTTGCCGTTCATAGCCTTAAGCGGCCTGGCTGTCGCGTGGACTGCGGTTTTGAATGCCGGGGAACACTTTGGCCTGCCCGCTTTGTCCGCCATTCTGATGCCGCTCTCGATAATTGTTTTTCTTGTGCTGCTGGGCAGAGTATGGGGCGTCTATACGTTGGCTGCGGGGACGGTGACGGGAGTCAGCTTGCAGGCCGCTGTGTTGGGGTGGTTGTTGAGGGAGCGAGGTGTGCGGCTGCAGCCTCGCTGGTATGGCTTGGAGCCCAGCTTGCGCAAGGTCGTGGGCCAGTACGCGCCCATGCTGGCCGGCGCACTGCTCATGGGCAGCACCGAATTGGTGGATCAATCGATGGCTGCCATGCTCGAGCCGGGCAGCGTGGCAGCTTTAAATTATGCGCGAAAGATCGTCAGCGTTTTCATCGTGATCGGTGCCACGCCGCTGGGCACGGCGGCGCTTCCTTACTTTTCGCAGATGGTCGCGAACCAGGACTGGAGCGGCTGCCGGCACACTCTGAAAGGCTACTCGCGCGCCATTGTCTTGTTCACCGTTCCGATCACTGCGGGTCTGGTACTTTTTTCTCATCCTCTGATCAGAATCGTTTTCCAGCGTGGGGCCTTCACTGCCGTGGATACGCGAGTGGTTAGCGGGGTCCAAGCCCTCCTTTCGCTTCAGATCCCGTTCTACTTTCTTGCCCAACTCGGTGTCCGGCTCATCAGCGCCTTGAAGAGGAACTGGGTGCTGATGGCGATTGCCGGGGTAAACATGGTCGTCAACATAGTTTTCAATCTCATCCTCATGCGCCACCTCGGTGTGGCAGGGATTGCCCTATCCACGTCGTTCGTATACCTGGTCTCCTGCGCGTTGGTGTACGCTTCTATCGCGAAGACGTTGTGGGGACGGGGCCGTGTCGTGACTGGAGTGTAACGCCGGCCTTCAGCCGGGCACCTGCTTGCTCGATTGGGATGTGCAGTAGAGGCATTGATGTTGTCGTAAGAAAACCTACGCGCTATGAGAACCGGCCGGAAGAGAGTCTTGTTTCTCATTCCTACCCTGAGCGGGGGCGGAGCCGAGCGGGTGACTGTGACGCTCCTCGAGCATCTGGACCGCTCCCGCTTCGAATCCCATTTGGCTTTGGTCGATGCGGTGGGTCCGCTCCTCAAGGAGCTACCAGCAGACATCCCGCTCCACGATCTTAAAGCCGGACGGGTCCGGCGCGCCTTTCCGGGCATAGTTCGACTGGCTCGGAAGCTTAGGCCGCAGGTCGTCCATTCAGCGATGGTCGAGCTGAATTTGGCAACGGTCTTGTTAAGGCCTTTCTTTCCGCCCGCGGTGCGCGTGCTGATTCGGGAGGATACTTCGCCTGGTGCTCTAAACGCCCAAGGGCGAAAGCATCCGCTGATCTGGAATTGGCTGTACCGGTGGTTGTACCCGCGGGCAGACAAGATAATCTGCGTGGGAGACCACGTGCTCGATGAGTTGGCCGATACCTTTGCCATTCCTCGTAGCAAGCTGGTGCGCATCTACAACCCCGTGGATCTCGAATCGGCGAGACGACTGGCAGAGGCTGGCGGTAATCCTTATTGCGGCAAGGGACCCCACCTTGTTGCTGCGGGCCGACTGGCGAAAGAGAAGGCGTTCGACATGCTTCTCGATGCCATGCCTATGGTCCGCGCAGCTAGCCCAGACGCTGACCTCACGATTCTCGGCGATGGCCCGCTTAAACCGGACCTGTTGGCCCAGCGGGAAGCTCTAGGCCTCGCCGGAGCGGTCCACATGCCCGGATTTCAGCCTAATCCATATCCCCACTTCAAGCATGCCGATCTGTTTGTGCTTCCCTCACGTTGGGAGGGCTTCGGGCTGGTCGCCATCGAAGCCTTGGCCGTCGGGACGCCGGTGGTGGCCACAGACTGCCCGGGTGCGGTGCGTGAAATACTTGCGGGCTGCCCTTTGGCTCAGCTCGTGCCACCCTCCGATCCGCAGGCGCTGGCGGAGGCGGTCATCGCTGCCCTCGAATCTGCGCAGAGCGGATTTCATCCCCACCAGAGTCTGGATGCTTTTCTTGGCCGGTTTGATGTGAAAACCGTGCTGCGAGAATACGAGGAAATCCTCGGCACTTAAGCTGGTTTCAGGTGCCGGGTGTCACGTCTCGGAGAACGAAGCCGGGTGGGTTGTCATGACTGCGAAAGCGCGTATCCATTTCACAGGGCTCGGAAGGTGTGAAAAGATCAATCAACTGTCATCCTGAGAGAGCGTGATTTTTTTGGATATTGCGAAAAAGTGGCATTGATAACAAAAGAGTTAAGTGCTCGAAAATGGCCAAAAATCCAAAAAAATCACAAACTCTGAGCGCAGCGAAGGATCTCCGCAGTTTCCGATCGTCCAATGATTTGCGAACAACTGCAGGGATCCTTCGCTGCGCTCAGGATGACAGATTCTGAATTTGACGTGATACCATGTCCTGAGAGGATCGGAAATTGGTCGAAACCAAGAACAGCAATCTGCCCGGCGGCGACATCGCAGGTGAAGAATTCTGGGAGGAATGGTGGAAACGGACTCGCCTGCCCCTGCCCCCTGCTCTTGACCCCCACCGCCCTGGCCTCAAGAATTATGAGGTAAGGCAATTTCATCGGGCCTTGCAGCAACTGTTCAAAGGCTACGACACCACGTCAATGGCGCTGGTCGAGGTCGGGTGCGCCCAGTCGGTTTATCTGCCGTACTTTGCAAAGAACTATGGGTTCAAGGTGGCTGGGATCGATCGCTCGGAAACGGGCTGCGGTAGGGCTCGCAAGATTCTGGAGAGAGAAGGAGTAGACGGGGAGATCCATTGCGCGGATTTCTTTGCAATTCCCCCGGAGCTCATCGGGCGGTTTGATGTCGTGATTTCGTTCGGAGTCATTGAGCATTTCAAGCAGACTGCGGAAGCTCTGCGGGCTATGGCCAAGTTGCTGAAACCCGGCGGGAGGATGTTTGACGACATTCCGAATTTCACGGGTGTTTTGGGAAGATATCAAAAGCTGCTTGACCGGGTTATGTACGATGCTCATGTACCTATGAGCCGCGAAAAACTGGCTTCCGCTCACCGAGAGGCCGGGTTAGAGATTGAAAGCTGCGACTATTTCATGCCCATTTGTTTGGAGGTCATTAACGTCGAACGTTGGCCCAGGAATCTTCTTTACTGGTTCACTATCCGCTCCCACACGGCCATCTCCCGGGCCGTGTGGTTCGTTGATGACCACGTCGTTCGGCTCCCGCAGAACCGCTGGACTTCTCCATTTATCTACTGTGTGAGCCGAAAGCCGCTCAATCGCGTCTAAAGGGTTCTGCATGTCGCGTTGACCTTTTGTAGCGCTGACCTCTTGTAGCGCTGACCTTCAGGTCAGCATGGTCGCTGCCGACCCTTCGCTCAGGGCAGGCTCTAAAGGCCGGCAGCGCTACGCTAAGGCTGCGGAAATCTCGCCGGTAGTCGGTTATTGCCTGCTGAGGTGCGTCTCTCGTGAAACCCCGCTTGGCCGAGTTGCTGGCCTGTCCGGAATGTTCAGGTCCGCTGCGGCTTGACATCCAGCAAAGTGACAAGGAAGAGATTCTCGCAGGCCTTCTCGGTTGCCCGAAATGCCGCTGCGACTTTCCCATTCGGGACGGAATCCCGCGCTTCGTGCCCAGTGAAGCCTACATGTCGAGTTCCAGCTTCGAGTCGAAATACTGGCGGCGCACACCGTTCGATACAGAGTCGAGAAAGCTCAGCGAGTCCACGTTCGTAGCTTCCACTGGAACAAGGCCCGAAGAACTCGCCGGCAAGCTCGTGCTTGACGTAGGATGCGGGAGCGGCCGTTTCATGGATGTCGTCGCGCGGGCGGGCGCTGAAACCGTGGGGCTCGACCCTAGTCTGGCGGTCGATGCCGCCCGGGAAAACCTGCGCAGCCTGCCGCACTGCCACTTGATTCAGGCTAATGCGCTTTTCCCGCCTTTTCGCCCCGGCACTTTCGATTTCGCTTACAGCATCGCCGGGCTGACAAACGCGTCTGACAGCCGCGAAGGTTTCAGACGCATGGCTGCAACGGTAAAGCCGCGCGGCGCGGCAGCCATCTGGGTCGTTCCTCTACGCCGCCTGACCGAAGCTTTCGAGTACTTTCCGGATCAGGTGAACGAGCTGCTGGCTCACGATAGTGATTATCAGATTCCCGCCAAGAGGCAAGAGCTTGTTTCTCGCCTCGCCCCGGGGCTGGATTGGGCGAGGGAGACTTCCAGTCGCTTCGAGCGCTTCTTCACTACCCGTCTGCCCAAGCGGTGGCTCTATGCGCTTTGCCACGTCGCGATTCCGCTCTACTATCTGTATCGTATTCCGATCTTTTACCCAATGCGCCTCGTGGCGAAGATCGCCATGCATCCGGACCCCGAGCGGCGCGTGCTTGATACTTTCGAGTGGTACTCTTTTCGTTACCAGTGGAAACACACTTACCCGCAGGTTCAAGCCTGGTTCGAAAAAGCCGGGTTCGAGAATATCACCCTTCTTCCGCGCCCTGTCGCTATGCGGGGCAATAAACCTCGTTCGTAGGGAGACTATCCGGCATCCCTTCGTAGGGGCGGTTCGCGAACCGCCCCTACAGAGTGGGCGAGGCGGCGCTCCCAGTCACGGGATGCTATAATCGGCTGCCACGCGGAAAATGCCATGCCTAGGACTTATCGCGTACTGGCTGTGACGAACATGTGGCCCAACGAGGCGGACCCCAGCTTCGGCAGCTTCGTCCAGGACCAGCTTGAGTCCCTTCGCCCCCTGGGAGTGGACTACGACGTGCTTTTTGTGAACGGCCGCCAGTCGCGCTGGAATTACCTGAGTGGAATCGGGGAGGTGCGGCGCCGCTTGCGAGCCTGGCACTACGACTTGATCCACGCTCATTTTGGCTTATCAGGATGGGTAGCCCGGTTCCAGCTTGGGGCGCCGCTGGTGATCACCTTTCACGGTGACGATGTCCTTGGCCGGCCCGCCGCCGACGGCCATATCACCCCCACCGGCCGGTTCTTTCAGGCTTCGAGTTATATGTTGGCGCCGCTTGCGTCGGCGGTCATCGTACAGAACCGGCAGATGAGACGGGCCCTCGGACTGGTATCGGCGGAGATCATTCCGTGTGGAATCGACTTGGACCTCTTCTGTCCTATGAACCGCGATGATGCCTGCCGAACTGCCTGCCTGGACCCGGGGAAGAAGTACGTTTTGTTTCCTTACAATCCTCAAGAGCAGCGGAAGCGTTTTGACCTGATTGAAGCCGCGGTTTCTAAAGCGCGAGAACAAATTTCTCAGCTCGAAATCCTTCAGGTTCGCAAGAAACCGCATTCCGAGATGCCGCTTTATATGAACGCTGCAGACGTCCTGGTGATGGCTTCAATGATCGAAGGTTCACCGCTCGCGATCAGAGAAGCCATGGCTACGAACCTTCCCGTCATTTCTGTGGACGTGGGAGACGCGGTGGACTTGATCAGCGAGGAAGACGGAAATTATATCGTGCCAAGAGAGCGGGATGCCTTGGCAGCGAAGATTATCACAGTCTGTCGCCAGGGAGAGCGCAGCCGTGGCCGCGAGCGCCTGGGTCCGTACTCGATGCCGGCCACGGCGAAAAGGATTTTGGAGGTTTATTCCCGAGTGGCGCGCGCATCACGCTCCCCTGTTTGATAGGAAAGGGAAGCGGTTTCACGCAAAGGCGCAAAGGACGCAAAGCTCGCAAAGAAGGGCAAGCACCTCCGCTTTGCGTGCCTTTGCGGCTTAGCGCTTACTTGCAGAAGTAAGCGCCTTTATTCGTTTGGCGTCGGAAGGGCGGGGCTTCAGCCCCGCCGCAGAGAAGCGCCACTCCTCGGGGCTTTAGCCCCTGAAGCCGCGTTGCTTCAGGGCCTAAAGGCCCCTTCAACGGTGATCTGCGCACCGGGGCTAAAGCCCCGCCCTTCCACGAGTCAGAATAATTGCGCTCAGTAACACAACTGAGCACTAGCGCCTTGGCGTGAGCTGTTTTGCTTCATTCACGGCCCCTCTCCCTCAACAGGGTGAGGTCAGGATCTTCGAGTTGACTGGAATGCCCACAAACGCAACTCTTATCGAATCTGCTGAACGCCTGCATTCCTACCTCTATCGAACCCACTACCGGGACGGAATTCTTCATGGACCTGACCCCGGCGTTCGTTTCAACCTTCGCGCCTGGCGCTTCCTGAAGAGTGCTTTCGATTTCATTCCCTGGCGAGACGATTACGTCTTCATGCAGACGCAGGGATACTGGGTGCTCACGAACTGGCAGCTTTTCGAAGCGACGGGGGAGGCGCATTATCGCGAAATTGCCATCCGAAGCAGCGAGGCCACACTGGCCATTGAAACCGACGAAGGGTATTGGAAGTATCCGTTGCCGGAACGCCGTCACTTGATCGCTACGCTGGAAGGGATTTGGGGCGGCACGGCCTTGCTTGCCACGTACCGCCGTGAAGCGCGGAGGGAATTCCTCGACGGCGCATTGCGCGCTTACAGATTCATCGTGAATCGTATCGGCTTCCAGGATCACACAGCGGGCAAGGTGATCAACTATTTCGATAAACCACGCGGCAAGGTAACGAACAATTCCGTGATTGCCGCCTGGTATTTTCTCCTCTTGTGGGAGGCGACACGGGACGAGCGCTACCTTGAGCACGTAGGCTCGCTGCTGGATTTCGCAGCCTCCGCGCAGCTTCCCAGCGGCGAACTCCCGTACATCATCGGGAATCAGTACGAGCAGTCGCGGCCGCACTACCTGTGCTTTCAGTACAATGCGTTTCAATTTCTGCACCTCGCCTGGTCGAACGCCTTGAGGCCCGGACATTGGGCGGAACAGTTAATTCCCAAGCTGGCGGGGTTCCTCGCGACGGGAGTGCAGCCCACGGGTGCATGCGCAAAGAATTGTCGTTACGCCGCCGGTGGAGGCCCCGAAGTCGATTACTACACGGGTGCGATGGCAGCGGCGCTTCACGAGGCTCGCCGATCGCGGCTGAGCGTTCAGCCGGAATTGATCGACGCCTGCTATAATCGCCTGCTTGCGCATCAGAGGTCCGATGGCGGCTTCGATTATTCGTACCGGGACTACGGTTTCCTGTCGGATCATCGTTCCTACCCTCGCTACCTTGCGATGACGCTGTTTCACCTGCTTTACCCAGCTTGCGGGAACGGGTTCGAGAAGGCCTGATGGGTTCGAGATGGGAGAGAAAAAGACCGGCGTTTGCATCATCATCGAGAACCTCCCGGTTCCTGTGGATCGGCGGGTTTGGCAGGAGGCTCGTGCGTTGCGGGACGCCGGATACCGTGTCTCAGTGATCTGCCCGAAAGCCCGCGGCTTCGAACGAGGGCGTGAAACCCTTGAGGACATCGAGATCTACCGATACCGCGTCTGGGAAGCCTCCGGGCCGCTCGGTTACCTCCTCGAGTATGCCTTGGCGCTCGTCGCGCAGTTCGTCCTGTCCATTCGGGTTTACGCGCGCACACGCTTCCGCGTCCTCCAGGCTTGCAACCCGCCCGACACAATTTTCTTGGTCGGCCTCTTCTTTAAGCTCTTGGGAGTGCGCTTTATCTTCGACCATCACGATCTCAATCCCGAACTGTACGAAGCCAAATTCGGACGCCGGGACCTTGGATATAAGCTGGTTTGCTGGGCTGAACGACTTACCTTCCGGACTGCCGACGTCTCGATTGCCTCCAACGAGTCCTACCGCGAAGTGGCTCTGGCCCGGGGGAAGATGCGGCGAGAACGCACCTTCGTTGTGCGAAGCTGCCCCGACCTCACGCGAATGCGGAAAAGGCCGGCGCAGGACGAACTCAAGGAGGGCCGGCGCTTTCTGGTGGTTTATCTCGGAGTTATGGGGCCACAGGACGGGCTTGATCTGCTGCTGGAGTCCATTGACTCGGCTGTCCATGGCTCGAATCGCCAGGATATCCTGTTCGTTTTGATCGGGACTGGGACCGAGCGCGAGCGGCTTAAATCCCTTGCTGCCCAGAAGGGTCTCGATCCGCTGGTGAGATTTCCGGGGCATCTCACCGATGATGAGGTCGCGGCCTACTTCTCGACCGCCGACCTGGGCGTTGCGCCGGACCCGCCCACCCCGATGAACGACAAGTCCACCATGAACAAAATCCTCGAATACATGACATTTGGCCTTCCAGTGGTGCTCTACGACCTCACGGAAGGCCGGCGCTCGGCGAACGGTGGAGCGCTTTATGCGCGCCCTGGAGATACGGAAGACTTCGCCCGCGCCATGCTGAGGATACTTGACTCGGAAAGCTTGCGACGAGAGTTGGGTGCGTGCGGGCGAAAACGCATCGAGGAAAGCCTCAATTGGAAAATCGAGACGCGGTCGCTGCTCGAAGCCTACGCGGCTGCCTTAGCGCAGAGGATGTAGGGGTAGGGCTTGCCTACCTCAGCCGGCGAACATATAACAACCGGGGACGGCAGGCCGTCCCCCCACAAGCGGTCGCGTGGGCGGGTGGCTTTACGCCGGCAGCTTCGCAAGTTAGACTCATCGCGAGGCAAACTCGCCGTATCGAAGCCACCGACAGAGTTCGGAGGACACGAATGAGTGAAAACATTCCCAATACAATGAAGGCCCTGGTGAAGAGCCGGCCCGAACCGGGGCTGTGGATGGAGGAAGTGCCGACGCCGGATATCGGCATCAATGATGTGTTGATTCGCGTGCATCGTGCGTCCATCTGCGGCACCGACCTGCACATCCTGAAATGGGACGCGTGGGCCAGCAAAACCATCCCTGTGCCGATGGTTGTGGGCCACGAGTTCGTAGGCGAGGTGGCGAAAGTGGGCTCGAACGTCACCGACTTTTTCCCCGGTCAACTCGTGGGCGCAGAGGGGCACGTCGTGTGCGGGCGTTGCCGCAACTGCCTGGCCGGACGGCGCCACCTTTGTGCGCACAGCAAGGGGTTGGGTGTGCACCGGCCGGGCAGTTACGCGGAGTACATCTCCGTGCCCATGTCGAACGTCTGGGTCCATCACGCCAATATCGATCCGGAGGTCGCCTGCATCTTCGATCCTTTCGGCAATGCCGTGCATACCGCGCTCGCCTTTCCCGTCCTGGGCGAGGATGTGTTGATCACCGGCGCGGGGCCCATCGGGTTGATGGCGGCGGCCGTGGTGCGGCACGCCGGCGCACGCTTTGTGGTGCAGACGGACGTCAACCCGTGGCGGTTGGAACTGGCGCGCAAAATGGGCGTTACGATGGCGGTGAACCCGCGCGACACCAACTTGAAAGATGTGCAGAAGGAACTGGGCATGAAAGAGGGCTTCGACGTGGGCTTGGAGATGTCGGGCAATGGCTCGGCCCTCCGAGACATGCTGGCCAACATGTCGAACGGCGGCCGCATCGCGCTGCTGGGCATTCCTTCCGAAGAGTTCGTTATCGACTGGAATACCGTCATCTTCAACATGCTCACGCTGAAAGGCATTTACGGCCGCGAGATGTATGAAACGTGGTACAAGATGACGGTGATGCTCCAATCCGGCCTCGATATCAAGCCCGTTATCACGCACCGTTTCAGCTTCAATCAATATCAGGAGGCGTTCGACGCCATGCTCTCCGGGCAGGCTGGAAAGGTGATCCTGACGTGGTGAGGAGTTTTCATGGGCCTGCGGCCCACCCGAGGCAATGAAAATCAGCGGCGTCACCCCCGCGGAGGCGGGGGTCCATTTTTCTGCCCAATGGATTCCCGCTCTCGCGGGAATGACGGGACTTTCGGGGGAGCGGAGGCGCCATGCCCGATCAAGAATTGTGTAACGTACAACTCTAGCGTAGAATAGGACCTGCCCCAGCGACATAAAGTCCAAGATCGTTGCCACCCTCTTTCTCGATTTCTCTTGCACTCGCTGTTGACACCTCTTCGCGCTTTCTCTTATAGTGGAATTTCGGGCTTTGTTTTTCGGAAAACTCAGCGAACCTAATTCGTATCCGGAGGAGTCTCGGGCATGGCGCACGCGGACGACGTCCCTTCCACAACCTCAGTGAAAGCTCCAGCGGCTAGTACTGTCGCCGCGCCGCCCAAGCCGGCTGCAAGACCCGCCGCACCTCCCAAACGGGCAAGCGCCGCCCCGGCAGAACCCGCCGGCCCAGGCAAATTGCGACGGCGCATCATCTGGAGTTGCGTGTGGGGATTCGTTGCGGCTAATTTCCTGATGTTCCTCCGTTTCTTTTTCCCGCGCGCTTTGTTTGAGCCTGATACCGTCCATAGTGTTGGCTATGCTTCGGACTTCAGCATCGGGGTCAATGAGAAGTACAAGCAGGCGTACCGAATCTGGGTGGTGAAGGAACCGCCGCGTCTATTCTGCATTTTTGCCAAGTGTACGCACTTGGGCTGCACGCCGGACTGGAAACCCGCGGAAGGCAAGTTCAAATGCCCCTGCCACGGGAGCGGATACACTCCCGAGGGGATTAACTTTGAAGGGCCCGCGCCGCGCCCGATGGATCGAGCCCACGTTGAGGTGAGCGCCGACGGGCAGATTGTAGTGGACACGGCGCGGCTGTATTCCTGGTTCAAGAGCCAAGGCGGCCCGGATCACTTTGACGACCCGGGCGCGTTTATTAACGTCTAGTGCCTGGTGCTTAGTGGTTAGTGCCTAGTGAAACGGCGAAAGCTGAGTTTCTTGCCCTCAGACACAGCAGGAAGAACCGCAGACCTAAAAAGCAGGTCTGCGCTACCCGCTGGCGACTTGGAGAGGTAATGGCAGAAGAGCAGAACGAAAAGAACGGGAAGCGAGGTCTCACCGGCCTGTTGGAAGACGTCCAGGCGGACGTCAAAGTTCTGCGGGAGAAGGCTAAGGAGGACCTGGAGAGCCTCAAGAAGCCCACCAAGACTCAGCTCTACAAGTCGATGTTCAGGGTCAAGCACGACGACAGCGAACGCAGCCGTGCCCTGAGCGTCCTCACCAATGTCTTCTTCCATCTTCATCCCGCCAAGGTCAACCGCGACGCCGTGCGCTACAACTACACGTGGGGCATGGGCGGCATGACGTTCTATCTCTTCCTTGTGCTGACCATCACGGGCGTGCTGCTGATGTTTTATTACCACCCCACCAAGGGTCAGGCCTATCGCGACATCATTTACTTGATGAACGACGTCCCGTTCGGCAGGCTGCTCCGGAATATGCACCGCTGGGCTGCGCACTTGATGATCATTGCGGTCTGGCTGCATATGTTCAGGGTGTTCCTCACCGGGTCGTATAAGAAGCCGCGGGAATTCAACTGGTGCGTGGGCGTGATCCTGCTGGTGCTGACCCTGCTGCTTTCCTTCACCGGCTATCTGTTGCCGGACGACCAGTTGGGATTCTGGGCGGTGACGGTGGGAACGAACATGGCGCGGGCAACGCCGCTGCTGGGGCACGAGGGGCCTTTCGGGCCGCAACTCGGAATGACCGCTTACAACGACGTGCGTTTTGCGTTGCTGGGCGGCTCAATCGTGGACGCCAATGCGTTACTGCGCGCCTATATCTGGCACTGCCTCGCCATTCCGCTAATTGCCGCAACGTTCATGGGCGTGCATTTCTGGCGGGTCCGAAAGGACGGAGGCATTTCCGGCCCGGCGCCCGTGGTGCTGGAAAACGAGATCAAGCCGGAGAGGAAATTCTAAAAGCAGTTGAGGAGTCGAGCAGTCAAGGAGTCGGGAAGTTAAGGAACCGGAGGAGGAGGGGAGCTTTTCGACTTCTTGACTTCTCGACTGCTTGACTCGTCGGATTCTTGGCTCTACTAAGGGTTATTCGATGGACTGGCATCAGCTCTGGGAAATCGTCTCAGCTCCCGACAACGTTCCAATTGTCGCCATCCTTTTCCTGGTTCCTTTCTACACCTGGTACGCGGTCCGGCAAGCCCGCGCCAATGACCGGCTGATTGCGCAACTCGAGGGTGACCCCCAGCTCGCCAAGACCCATCACCGCAAGACGCAGCCCTGGAAATCCGGCTGGTCGCGCGAGGTGCAAACCTGGCCTTATCTGATGCGCATCGAGTTTTTGGCGGCGATCATTCTCACTGTGATTCTGATGGTCTGGTCGTTGACGCTCAATGCCCCGCTCGAGGAGCTGGCCAACCCGAATCTCACCATGAATCCCGCCAAGGCGCCGTGGTACTTCCTGGGACTCCAGGAGATGCTGGTGTATTTCGACCCCTGGATTGCCGGGGTAGTGATGCCTACACTGATTATTGTCGGATTGATGATTATCCCCTACATTGATGCCAATCCGCTCGGTTCGGGCTACTACACACTGAAGCAGAGGAAATTCGCCATCGCCGCATTCTGCTTCGGGTTCATGCTCTTATGGCTGTTGATGGTGGTGATCGGCACCTTTATTCGCGGTCCGGGATGGATGTGGTTCTGGCCGGGGCAGACCTGGGACCCCAGCCGCGTGGTGTTCGAGGTGAACCGGGACCTTCCCGATCTTTTCGG
>Ga0209517_10001332_pt1 | contig 37708 bp, 35 predicted proteins | sample PeaSoiMetSII2010_FD_187695 | JGI IMG/M metagenome (GOLD analysis project Ga0209517, IMG submission 187695) | Peat soil microbial communities from Weissenstadt, Germany - SII-2010 (SPAdes) (version 2) | ecosystem: Environmental > Terrestrial > Soil > Wetlands > Peat | place: Germany...
GGCAGTAGAGGCTGCGGTGGGAATTAGGTTTCGGATATGTCGGCGGACACCGAAGCTTAACTATCGAAGGGTTTGGCGGCGTTCGCTGTGGAGCTGGCACGCGACTTGCGAGCTCCTTTCCGTCGCGCCAACACGGCGCGAAGGGGGCGTTTGCCTCGATCAACAGTTCGCTGAAATAGGCTGTCTGCCCGGATCCGCCACATCCCGCCAAAGCACCAGTGTTACCTTCCTTCCGAAAGGTCAATCGGCGGCGCGATAATGCCCGGACTTGCCGCCCATTTTCTCGACGAGGTGAATACCCTCGATGCGGACGCCGCGTTCCACCGCCTTGATCATGTCGTAGATGGTCAGGCAGGCGACCGACACTGCGGTCAGCGCCTCCATCTCGACGCCGGTCGGACCAGTTACCTTCACGGTGGCACGGACAACGCAGCCGGGCAGGCTATTGTCCGGCGAGATGTCGACGGTCACTTTCGACAAGGCCAGCGGATGGCACAACGGAATGAGGTCCGCGGTGCGCTTTGCCGCCATGATGCCGGCGAGCCGCGCGGCGCCCAGAACGTCGCCCTTTTTGGCGTTGCCCGAAACGATCAATGCGAGCGTCGCCTTGCTCATGACAACGCGGCCTTCGGCCACCGCTGTCCGTTCGGTCGCGGCCTTTGCGGATACGTCCACCATCCGCGCTTCACCCTTGGTATCGATGTGGGTGAGGGCAGGCTTTTCCGTAGGTGAGCGGCGCGGCATGTCTCAGTTTGCCCCGGCGGTTCGAACGGTATCGCCGCGTGCCAGAAGAGCCCGCGTCGCGGCCGCCACGTCTTTCTGCCGCATGAGACTTTCGCCGACCAGGAACGCCGACATTCCCACGCGCGCCAGCCGCGCGAGATCGGCGGGCACGAAAATGCCGCTCTCACCCACCATCAGGCGATCCCCGGGTATCAGCGGCGCCAGTGCCTCGCTGGTCGCGAGCGTGGTCTCGAAGGTACGCAGGTTCCGGTTGTTGATGCCGATCATGGGCGAGCGAAGCTTCAGGGCGCGGTCGAGTTCGGCGCGGTCGTGAATCTCGATCAGGACGTCCATGCCGAGCGCCAGGGCGGCCGCTTCGATGTCGTGCGCCGCCATGTCATCCAGAGCGGCCATGATGATCAGGATGCAGTCGGCGCCATAGGCGCGGGCCTCGACAACCTGATAGGTGTCGTAGATGAAATCCTTGCGCAGGACCGGCAGCGTCGTGGCTGTGCGGGCCGCCACCATGAAATCGAGATGGCCCTGGAACGAGGGCATGTCGGTCAAGACCGATAGACAGGCGGCGCCACCCTCCTGATAGGCCCTCGCAAGCGCGGGCGGATCGAAGTCGGCGCGGATCAACCCTTTCGACGGTGAAGCCTTCTTCACTTCGGCGATCAGCGCATAGTCGCCGCGCGCCAGCTTTTGGCGGATGGCGGCGACAAAACCGCGCGGCGGCGACGCCTCCTTGGCCCTGGTTTCAAGGTCCGACAGCGGACGCGCGCGCTTGGCGGCGGCGATCTCCTCGCGCTTGTAGGTCTCGATTCTGGTCAGGATGTCGGACATCGGCGGGACCGGGCTCAACTGTTGGAGACCGCGATGAGCTGCTTCAGCCGTGCCGCAGCCGCGCCGCTGTCGATCGACTTGGCGCCGAGTGCCATGCCTTCCTTCAGGTCCTTTGCACGGCCGGCCACGATCAGCGCCGCCGCGGCGTTGAGCAATGCGACATCGCGATAGGGGCTCGGCATTTTGTCGAGCACGCTTTGCAGCGCGATCGCATTGGCACTGGCATCGCCGCCCTTCAGCGTTTCGCCGGCGACACGCTTCAGGCCGGCTTCCTCCGGTGTCACCTCGAAGGTTCGGACATTGCCGTTCTCGAGCGCGGCGACGAAGGTCGGACCGGTGAGGGTGATCTCATCGAGGCCGTCGGAGCCGTGCACCACCCAAACCGATTTGGCCCCGAGGTTTTTCAAGACCTGCGCCAGCGGCAGTACCCATTGCTTCGAAAAGACACCAACCATTTGCCGCGTGACGCCGGCGGGATTGGAAAGCGGTCCCAGCAGATTGAAGATGGTGCGTGTCGCCAGTTCGACGCGGGTCGGGCCGACATTCTTCATGGCGGGATGATGCGACGGCGCGAACATGAAGCCTATTCCAGCCTCGGCGACGCAGCGGCCGACATGCTCGGGCGAGATGTCAATCTTGACCCCGAGCGCGGAAAGAACATCGGCCGCACCCGAGCGCGACGACAGCGCGCGATTGCCATGTTTGGCGACGGGGACGCCAGTGCCCGCGACGATGAAAGCGGCGCAAGTCGATACGTTGACCGAGCCGGAGCCGTCGCCGCCGGTGCCGACGACGTCGACCGCTTCGGGCGGAGCCTTGACCCGCAGCATCTTTGCGCGCATCGCCGACACTGCGCCGGTGATTTCCTCAACGGTCTCGCCGCGTACGCGAAGGGCCATCAACAATCCGCCCATCTGCGAGGGCGTTGCCTCGCCGGACATCATTCTGTCGAAGGCGGATGCAGCTTCCTCGCGCGAGAGCGTCGCGCCGGTCGCCACTTTGGCGATGATAGATTTGAAGTCGTCCATCACGTGCTTTCAGCAAAACGCAAAAACAAGACCCTGAGCGATCAGGGAAGTCAAATATCGAGCGAGAGGCCGGCACCCTCGCTTGTGGTCAGTTGTTCGCGCCGGTCACCTGCGCGAAGGCAGTCTGGTTCACGTTGGTGCCGATCTCAGACTCAAGCTTCGCGATGTACTCGTTGATTTGCTCGTCAGTCAGTCCGCGCAGAAGGTTATCCTTCAATTTCTTCATTTCATCCGAGGCAAGGTCGATTGGCGGCACAGTGATGTCGGTAACGCGGAAGACGATCCAGGCGTTGGCGCCGACGGCGGGGGCTTGTCCGGCGCTGTCCTTAGCGGTGCGAAAGGCCGCAGTGATAGCGCCGGCGGGCAGGCCGGGCACGGATCCCTCGCGCTTCAATCCAGTCGCGGTTTCCACGCTCAATCCGGCCTGGGCCGCCTCGTCCGCAAGCTTGCCGCCCTGTTCCAGCTTCTGGACCATGTCGGCCGCCTTGGCGCGCAGCCGGCCCGCGATCTGGTCGTCCCGCCACTTCGCCTCGACCTGATCCTTGACCTCGTCAACGTTGCGTTCGCGCGAGGGGGTGATGCCCAGAACGTCGTACCAGACATAGCCGCCATTGAACGAGATGGGGTCGTTGTCGACGCCGACGTCGCTGTTGAACGCCTGGGAAACAACGTCGAGACCGCGGGAAATGTTCGTCGCGGGTTGGCCGTTGGGAAGGCGGCCCGAGCGGTCCACAGCATCGACGGTGACGGGAGTGAGCCCCAGTTTCTTCGCGGCCTCGATGACGCTTGCGCCGCCCCCACGCTCATCTTCCATCTTGTCGCGCAGTTCGGCGACCTTGGAGCGAGCCCGCTCGTTCGCAATCTCCTTTTTGATCTCAGGCGCGACGTTCTCGTAGGAAGGCGTAACTCCCGGCTCGATCTTGCCGACCTTAACGAGAGCAAAGCCGAACTTGCCCTGCTCCGGCTCGCTCACCTCGCCGGATTGCAGCGAGAACGCGGCGTTCGCAATGGCAGGGTCTACAATCGCCGATTTGGCGATGACGCCAAGGTCGACGTCGGATGGATTGAGGCCGCGCTCCCTGGCGACATCCTCAAGGGACGTGCCGGAGACGATGCGGGTGCGCGCCGCCAAGGCTTCTTCCGCGGTCGGGAACACGATTTGCCAAATCTGGCGCCGCTCGGGTGTCCCGAACTTGTCGTGGCGTTGCTCGAAAACCTTCTTGGCGTCCTCGTCGGAGACCTCCGACCATTTGCCGATTTCCTCCGGCGTAATCGGCACAAAAGAAATCTTGCGATATTCGGGGGCGCGGAACTGGGTCTTGTGGTCGTCGAAATAGGCCGCCAGCGTCTCGGGCGAAGGCGAGTCGATCGTTCCGGCCTGCGCGGCTTCGAGCTTGACGTATTCGATCGAGCGCTGCTCATTCTGAAACCGCGCCAGCGCCTCCAGCAGCACTTTCGGCGGTTCGAGCCCGGCGGCAATCGTCCCCGCGATCTGACGCCGCAACGATATCCGCCGCTGCTCGGCAATATAGCGCTGTTCGCTGAAGCCCAATTGTCGGATCACCGTCTGAAAGCGCCCGGGATCAAACGCGCCACCGACTCCCCTGAAATTGGGATCGCGGAAGATCGTGCGCATGGTTTCTTCGATGGACTGCGCAAGTCCGAGCCGCCGGGCCTCTTCGTCAAGGGCCGCCTCCGCTATGGTTTGCTGGAGTACCTGGCGATCGATGCCGAAGGCGCGGGCCTGATCCGCGGTCAGGGGACGTCCGACCTGACGGCCGATTTGCTGCAGCCGCTCGGTGTAGATCTGGCGGAACTGCTCGGTCGAAATCTCAATGCGACCGATCTTGGCCAGCGTCGACTGTCCGAAGCCCCGGAAGATATCGGCGATGCCCCAGATGCCGAAACTGACGATCAGGACGCCCATCACCGTGGCCATGATAATCTTGCCGAGCCAGTTTGATGAGGCTTTGCGCATTCCTCGAAGCATGGGGTCCAACTTGTCGGTAGGAGGAAACCGGTTCGCCTAAGGAAATTCGATCTCGAATTCCGCAAAGGGGCGTCACCGAATTGATAACGCATCATAAAGTGGCAGCCGTCTGGTCGCAACCTCGACGCAACGGCCCAATTGAAGGGGTTAACGCCCAGGGAGCCGTAGGGGCCGGTATCTGGAACAGCGTGCCGGGCTCTGCTAGCGCTTGTTAGTCTCCACCGTGACGGAAATCCCGACATGAAACACAGCATTCGGCCACTGATCGCCGGCAACTGGAAAATGAACGGCCTCAAGGCGTCCCTGGCTGAATTCGAGGCCATGCTGGCGGGTGCTTCCAAGGTGGTCGGCAAGGCGGACCTGCTGGTTTGCCCGCCGGCAACCCTGATCGCCGTCTTCGCCGAGAAGTCGCGCGGTTCAACGAGCCTTGCGATCGGCGGACAGGATTGCCATCCCGAGGCATCGGGAGCCCATACCGGCGACATCTCCGCGGAAATGCTGGCGGATGCCGGCGCAAGCGCCGTTATCGTCGGCCATTCCGAGCGGCGCGCCGATCACGGCGAGAGCGATGGGTTGGTCCGGCAGAAGGCTGAGGCGGTCTGGCGCGCAGGTCTCACCGCGATCGTTTGCATCGGCGAAACCCAGAAGCAACGCGATTCCGGCCAGACGCTGGAAATCTGCCGTGGCCAGCTCAGTGGCTCGCTTCCGGACGGCGCGCGCGCCGACAATCTCGTGGTCGCCTATGAGCCGGTCTGGGCAATCGGTACCGGACTAACCCCGACGACTGAGGATGTTAAGCAAATTCATCAGTTTATTCGGGAACTGCTGATCGGACGGTTTAACGGGGAGGGGGCCAAAATGCGCATCCTCTATGGCGGTTCGGTCAAACCCTCAAATGCCCGGGAGTTGATGGCGGTCGACAACGTCAATGGCGCACTGATTGGCGGTGCCAGTCTGAAGGCCGCCGATTTTCTTGCGATTGCAGCCGATTGTCCTTAACCCGAAATTTGCTCAGGGATGCGTTTCCAATAGATCATGGTGCCCGTGAGCCCGCCGTGCGGTTTCAAGGCGTAGTGCGGAATTATTCCGGTGAGATTGAAACCCAAACGCTCGTAAAGCCCGGAAGCGCCGTCTTCAACTGCCGTATCCAGCACCAGCAGCGTGCGCCCGCGCTCCACGGCCATGTGCTCTGCCGTGCGCATCAATGCCGTGGCCACGCCTCGGCCGCGGTGACTGATCCGCGTCATCATTTTCGCGATCTCGGCACGGTGCGGCTGGTTAGGCGGAAACAGCAGCAGCAGCGTTACGGTTCCGACCAGCTTCACTCCACCAAAGGCGCCGAGAACGATCCGCTCGCCCCGATCGGCGGCCGCCAGCGAATCTCGCCAGAAAGAATCCGCTGTCTCCTGAGCCAGCGGATGCATGAAACTGACCGAGCCACCATTGGCCACCGCCTCAATAAGGATTTCGCTGAGCGCAGTGTAAATCTGCGCCGAGCCTTTCAAGGGCGCGATCTTGATCGCCGGCACGGCCTTAGCTCCTCGCCAGAACGACGACATAGGTACAAGGCACCGCCGTCTCGTTGGCAAAGGTCACCTCGGAGGGCGGCCCGAATCCGAGGCAGTCTCCTGCGGCAAGAAGGTGTCGCTCGCCGGCTTCCGTTATGACGAGATTGCCGGAGCGTACCCAGACGGTCTGGCGGATATGGGCGTAGGATGAAGCCGGGAGCGTGACATGTTGTCTGGCCGGCAGCTCGACTTCGATGATCTCCAGGGGATGATCGGGCCTGGCGAAAACTTGCTTGCGCAAATAGCCGGTCTTGGGGTCGCGCCAAAGGGGTTGCTCGATCGCCCGGGTCAACCGTCCGCGGCCTTCCGCCCGCAGCAGCAAGCCGGCGAGCGTCAGGTCGAACGCGCCGGCCAGTCGAACCAGGATCACCGCGGTCGGGCTGACCTCTTCGCGTTCGATCTTGCTGATCATCGCCTTGGAGACGCCCGAGCGGTCCGCGAGATCGGCGAGCGACCAGCCGCGGCTGTCGCGCTCAAGGCGCAACCGGGCCGCAATTCGTGGACCTGGGTCGTCTAATAAAACAGTCATTTGTCTATTATATTAGACCAGCAGCCATCGGGCAATATCCGAGTTGGATCGAAGTCGCCGAAACCCCAACTATGGATACGCGCTGAAATAACGCCGAAGGGATTATGTCGAGGTGCCGCTGCCCGGGGGTGACAATGCCCGGTGCAATCGTGTAACACCCGCCACAACTTCAAACCCCGCAAACCAGATCAGCCGGATGACGCGCTTTCCGGTTTTGCGACGGAAGGTAGAGATGCAGACTGTCGCTATCGTAATCCACCTGATGATTGTTGCGACATTGATCGCGACCGTGTTGCTGCAGAAGTCGGAAGGCGGCGGCCTTGGCGTCGGCGGCGGCGCCGGTTTCATGTCGAGCCGGGGCACTGCGAACCTGCTGACACGCACGACCGCGATCCTCGCCGTGGGCTTCTTCATCACCAGCCTGTTTCTGTCCTGGTACGCCGGCTACGACCGTAGGCCGAGTTCCGTCATCGTTCCGTCATCCCAATCGCAGCCGGAAGGCGGGCCGAAGCCGACTGCTCCTCCAACCAGCGGCGGGGGCCTTCTGGATTCGTTGAAGAAGTCCGACGAGCAGCAGCAGAATCAGCCCGCACCGTCCGGTCCGCAGGCGCCGCGCTCGCAATAAAGCAGGATGGCCATGCAGGACGGCATCTACTGTCCTGCATCAGCAATCCATATTAAGATGCTGATAACGCTTTAGATTTCAGGTCACCCCAGCCTGGCAGAATTTCGCTCAAGCGAGGCTTTTCGCTTTGGCGAATCGCGCCAGTGGTCTTAAAGGTTAAGTCCCATGGCGCGGTACATCTTCATCACCGGCGGCGTGGTTTCTTCGCTTGGAAAAGGTCTGGCATCGGCGGCCCTCGGCGCGCTCTTGCAGGCGCGCGGCTACAAAGTTCGGCTGCGCAAGCTCGATCCGTATCTCAATCTCGATCCCGGAACGATGTCGCCCTATCAACATGGCGAGGTATTCGTGACCGATGACGGCGCGGAGACCGACCTCGACCTCGGTCACTACGAGCGGTTCACCGGGCGTCCCGCCACCAAGGCCGACAACATCACCACCGGTCGCATTTATCAGGACATTCTCACCAAGGAGCGGCGCGGAGACTATCTCGGCGCTACCATCCAGGTGATCCCGCATGTCACCAACGCGATCAAGGATTTCATCCTCGACAGCAATGACGAGTTCGATTTCGTGTTGTGTGAGATCGGAGGCACCGTCGGCGATATCGAGGGCTTGCCGTTCTTCGAGGCGATCCGCCAGATCAAGAACGATTTGCCGCGCGACCACGCGATCTACATTCATTTGACGCTGCTGCCGTTCATCCCCAGCGCCGGCGAGCTGAAAACGAAGCCCACCCAGCATTCGGTGAAGGAATTGCGTTCGATCGGCATCCAGCCGGACATCCTGCTTTGTCGTACCGATCGTCCGATCCCGAAGGAAGAGCGGCGCAAGCTTGGCCTGTTCTGCAATGTGCGCGAAAGTGCTGTGATCGAGGCGCAGGACGTCGACAACATCTACGCCGTGCCGGAGGCCTATCATGCAGCGGGTCTCGACGATGAGGTGCTGGCGGCGTTCGGCATCGCGCCGAAACTTCCGCCCTCGCTGCAAAGCTGGCACGTCATCAACGAGCGGATCCGCAATCCCGAGGGCGACGTCACCATCGCCATTGTCGGCAAATATACCGGCATGAAGGACGCCTATAAGTCGCTGATCGAGGCCCTGTCGCACGGGGGCATTGCCAACAAGGTGAAAGTCAATCTCGACTGGATCGAGAGCGAAGTTTTTGAAAACGAGGATCCCGCGCCGTTCCTTGAACACGTCAACGGCATCCTGGTGCCCGGCGGTTTCGGTCAGCGCGGCGCCGAGGGCAAAATCCGCGCGGCGCAGTTCGCCCGTGAGCGCGACGTGCCCTATTTCGGCATCTGCTTCGGGATGCAGATGGCGGTCATCGAGGCCGCGCGCAATCTGGTCGGGATTGCGGAGGCGAATTCCACGGAGTTCGGCCCGACGCCCGAGCCGGTTGTCGGCCTGATGACCGAATGGCTGCGCGGCAATGAACTCGAGAGGAGGTCGGGGAACGGCGATCTCGGCGGAACGATGCGGCTTGGCGCCTATCCCGCGATGCTCAAGCGCGGCAGCCGGGTCTCCCGTGTCTATGGCGGCGCCACCGAGATTTCGGAACGCCACCGCCACCGCTACGAGGTCAATACCGCCTACAAGGATCGGCTCGAGCAGCACGGCCTGCGTTTCTCCGGCCTTTCGCCCGATGGCGTATTGCCCGAGATCGTCGAATATGAGGACCATCCCTGGTTCATCGGGGTGCAATTCCATCCCGAACTGAAGTCACGGCCCTTCGAGCCGCATCCGTTGTTTGCCTCCTTCGTCGAGGCGGCGATGGTGCGGTCGCGGCTGGTGTGATGCCATGCATTGGCGGCCTTTGACGGAAGCGCCGATTATTGCGACATAGCAGTCCCCAATCATCAATAAACGGATCAGGGAGCTACGCCAAATGATCTATGAATCCCGCGTCTATCGCTGTGTGCCGGGCCGGCTGCCCGCGCTGTTGAAGCGCTTCGAAACCATCACGCTGAAGCTGTTCGAAAAACACGGCATCCGGCAGGCCGGATTCTTCACGACTTTGATCGGCGAATCCAACCAGGAGCTGACCTATTTCCTGGCCTGGGAATCGCTGGCGGAGCGTGAGAAAAAATGGGCGGCCTTTCAGGCCGACCCGGAGTGGATCGCCGCGCGCGCGCAAACCGAGGCGGACGGCCAGATTGTCGGCAACATCGTCAGCCAATTGCTGGTCCCTACCGCATTCTCCGCGGTGAAGTGACCGGCTGCTGAGAGCGCAGGCCTCGCCGGGTGCCCCGCGGTCTCGACCATATCGTGCACGCCGTCCGCGATCTCGACGCGGCGGCAGAGTTCTACAGCCGCGCCGGCTTCACCGTCGGCGCCCGCAACCGCCATCCGTGGGGCACGCATAATCGGATTGTTCAGTTCCCCGGTTTCTTTATCGAGTTGATTACCGTCGGCGAGCCGGGACTCATCCTGACGCCGCCGAGGGGTTCGTTCTCGTTCGGCGGTTTCACGCGCGACTTCCTTGCGCACGGAGAGGGATTGTCGATGCTGGTGCTGGAAGGCAAGGGGGCGGCCGCCGACGTTGCGGCATTCCATCAGGCCGGCATCGGTCATTTCGACAAATTCGACTTCGAACGCGACGCAATGCGGCCCGACGGTTCAACCGTGAAGGTTGGGTTCTCGCTGGCGTTCGCGACCGATCCCGAGGCGCCAGACATCGGATACTTTACGTGCCAGCAGCACTATCCGGAGAATTTCTGGAACCCGGCGTTCCAGGCTCATGCGAACGGCGTTGCAGGTATTGCCGGTGTGACGATGGTCGCTGAAAATCCTGTCGATCATGGGGCCTTCTTCCAGGCGTTCTCCGGCGTGAGCGATGTGACGTCGAACTCGAACGGTATTGCGATCAAGACGCCGCGGGGCGAGATTCAGGTTATGGATACGGCGGCCTATCGTCGGCATTTTGCCGTGGAGCCGCCGGCTCTGACGCGCGGGGCCCGACTGGCGGCGATACGCCTGTCGCTGGACAACAAGGCCGTGCTGATGTCCGCGCTCGGGAAGGGTGGCATTGCGTACGCCGAGCACATGGGCAACGTCATCATACCGTGCGACGCTGCCTTTGGCGCAACCCTGATATTCGAGGCACCCAAAAAGGGTTGATCCATCCGGTCCCGCCCGGCATGGTCCGGTCCGAAAACAAGGACAAAGCTTTGAACGCCAAGCTCTCAGCTGCACCGCTCGTCTCCGTCGGAGCGGTCGAATTCGGCAATCAGCTGCCGATTTCGATCATCGCAGGTCCGTGCCAGCTCGAGAGCCGCGCGCATGGGCTTGAGGTCGCCGCCGCGCTGAAGGAGATCGCCGGCCGCCTCAAGATCGGGCTCGTCTACAAGACGTCATTCGACAAGGCCAATCGCACCAGCGCTTCGGCCGAACGCGGCATTGGGCTGATCCAGGCGCTACCGATCTTTGCCGAGATACGCGCGCTGGGATTGCCGGTGCTCACCGACGTGCATGAGGCCGCGCAATGCGCCGAAGTTGCGCAAGCCGTCGATGTCTTGCAGATCCCTGCGTTCCTGTGCCGGCAGACCGATCTCTTGCTCGCGGCAGCCGCGACCGGCAAGGTGGTGAATGTCAAGAAGGGGCAGTTCCTGGCGCCGTGGGACATGGCCAATGTCGTTGCCAAGATCACCGGCGCCGGGAATCCGAACGTGCTTGTCACCGAGCGCGGCGCGTCGTTCGGCTATAACACGCTGGTTTCGGATATGCGGGCACTGCCGATCCTGGCGCGCACGACCGGCGCGCCGGTGATTTTCGACGCCACCCATTCGGTGCAGCAGCCCGGCGGCAAAGGCAGTTCGTCGGGGGGCGAACGCGAATTTGTGCCGGTCCTGGCCCGTGCCGCGGTTGCCGTCGGCGTCGCCGGGGTCTTCATCGAAACCCATCCCGATCCCGATCATGCGCCTTCCGACGGTCCCAACATGGTGCCGTTGCGCGAGTTCGAAGGTCTGGTGCGGACGCTGATGGCTTTCGACTTGATCGCCAAGAATCTCGCAAACAACGTGGCGCGCTGATGCCGCAGACAGCCCTGCGGACGCATGAGCGCATCCCGCCGGCGATCAATATCATTGCGATTGCGACGTTTGCAGCCAGCCTCTCGGCCCGCGCGCTCGATCCGGTTTTGCCGCATGTCGCCGACGAATTCGGCGTGACGATCGCTACTGCCGCTAGTTTCGCCGCGGTGTTTGCCTTTACTTTTGCGATCGTGCAACCCGTGCTCGGCGCTGCCGCTGACTTGTTCGGCAAGGCGCGTCTGATGATCGTCTGCCTGGTGCTGCTCGGACTGGCGAACATCCTCGGCGCGATAGCGACGTCGTTTCCGCTGTTGTTCGCGACACGCATTCTTGCGGGCGTCGGCTCCGGCGGCGTCTTTCCAGTCGCGCTCAGCCTGACCAGCGACCTTGTCGGGGCGGAGAAGCGTCAGGTCGCCATCGGACGCACGCTGGCGGGCTCGATGACCGGCAATCTTCTGGGCGCCTCCTTCTCCGGTGTCATCGGTGACTTCCTCGGCTGGCGCGGTGTTCTGGCGCTGCTCGGTCTTCTGGTGGTCGCAGCGTCGGTTGCGGTGACCGCAGGCTTTCGCGGCAAAGCGCTGACGCGTGCCTCAAAAACCAATTTATCGACGCTCTGGCATGGCTATCGCACCATCTTCAGCAATCCGAACGCGCTTTGCTACGCCGCCGTCTTCATCGAAGGCTGCTGCGTGCTTGGCCTGTTTCCCTATCTGGCCTCGTTCCTGTTCGCACTCGGCGAAACCAGCCTGTCGATTGCGGGGATCGTGATCGCCGGCTTCGCGGTCGGCGGCCTGATTTATACGATGACGGTTTCCCGCTTTCTGCCGCGGCTTGGCGTCAGGGGCATGATGATCACCGGCGCCGCACTCGTCGGCCTGCAGCTCGCGGCCGTCGCGTTCGGCCCCAGCTGGAAAGTCCAGGCGATGTGTCTCTTGTTCATGGGCTGGGGCTTCTACATGATCCATGGATGCTTGCAGGTCTTTGCCAGCGAGCTGTCGGTAGAAGCCCGCGCCACCGCTCTTTCGCTCCACTCGTTCTTCTTTTTCATGGGCCAGACCGTCGGCCCGATCGCCTATGGATTCGGTATCCAAAGCGTCGGCAAGATATCGACCTTGATGACGAGTGCCGTCATCATCATCGCGCTCGGATTTGCCTGCGCGCGTCTGTTGCGCCAGACGGGGCCAAAGGACGCGGTCGCGGCATAGGTCGCTCAACTTCTTGCGAAATAGGCGCCGGTTCAGGCCGCGGGCTGCGATTCCTTCAAAATCCGGCGGAAGAAAGCGATGACCTCGTCCGCTGCCGCCCGCGTCGGCTGCCACGGCGCATCGATGAGATCGCCGGTAAAGACCGAATGCGGCGGCTTACCACGCGCCTTCATGCCGTCCGGGTTGCCGGCGCTGTCCGGCAATTCAGTGGCGGTGAAGGCCGTGCCAAACACGCTGCGCAAGGTTGCAAAACGCGGCGCCTGGCAGAGCGTATCGCCTTCAAAACGATAGCCGCGCAATTCCAGCCCTTCGCGCGCGCGAGTCTGCACCCGCTTCAGATCGGCGGGTGGGATATCAAGTCCGGCGGGGGAGAGCGCCGGCACGCCGGGTTGCGCGAGAACCGGGGCGAGCACGACCGGGTCAAGCGCCATCGAAAGAGCAAAGCCGCCCGTAACGCACATGCCGATGGCGCCGACCCCGGGGCCACCGCACTCTTCATGGGCAAGACGCGCCAGTGCGCGCAACCAATCCGTGACGGGGCTCGACTTGTTGGCTCTAAGCACTGTGAACTCACGCGAGACGCACAGGGAAACGATCCGTGTGACGGAAGGCCTCTCAGCATTGGTGGCGTCGGGCTCGCCAAACAGGATTGGCGCATAGACGCGGAATTCGGCATCGCGCAGCCAGCGGCAAAAGCGCGCAATGGTAGGGGTAAAGCCATAGATCTCGTGAATGACAATGACGGCGGGGCCGCTCGTGCCCGTCACCAGGACGGGTTTGGTCTTGCCCAGCAAGCAAAGGTCGCGTCTCTTGAAGTCGGCGATGTCGGATGTCAGTTCCATGCGTTCACCGTGTTGAGCTTGCGCGCCTTGAGACCATTGCCGCCCGACGCCGTTGTCGACGGCTTCGTCGGCGAACTATATTGACGGCTTGAATTGATTTCAGCCAAGGAGTTTTCAGCCATGCCCAAAATTATTCCGGCGCGGATGACCGCTCAGCTTGACGGCGATTTTGTCGTCTTCCTGATCGGAATGCGCGTGAACAAGTGGTGGAAGTTCTGGGCGTGGCTGCCGGTGGCCAGGGCGATGCCCAAGATGCTGATCGAGCTCGCCAAACGGCCCGAGCTTGGGCTGCTGCATGCGCGCTCGGTGTTTGGTTTGCGTAATTTCCTGGTGATCCAGTATTGGCGAAGTTTCGAGCAGCTTCACGCCTATGCAACCGACGGATCGCTCGAACACTTGCCCGCCTGGCGCGATTTCAATCGCAGGATCGCATCGAACGGCGATGTCGGTATCTGGCATGAGACCTATCTCGTGAAGGATGGCGGGCATGAGAGCGTCTATAACAACATGCCGCTTTGGGGGCTGGCGGCCGCGGGCGCCCTGGTGCCTGCGGAGGGATCGCGCAAGAGCGCCAAGGGGCGTCTGCGCCAAACGGATGGTGCGGATCTTGTGGTCGGGTAGCTTGGCTATGAAGGCCGATACCGCGACGGCCTCTCGGAACGGAAGCTCCGACGTGCCGAGCTTAAGGGTTTGTCACGATCTTCATCGACGGGCCCGGCAGGATGATCTTCTGGCATTGTCCGCTGTCATCCACCAACACCCATGGATGCGTGAGGAAGGTTGGTTGGGTGTAGGAGGCGCCGCCGGGCAGGCGGCGATATAATTTCCGCTTGCCGGAATAGTCCAACCAGTAGGTGCTAATCGGATTATTGGACGAGTTTTGGAAAGTGACGGTCACGGGCGTTTGGGCGTTCATCGATCTGAGCGAGGGCTCTGCGGAGCAGGGATAGTTGCCGCCGGCGGCCGATACGTCAGGTGAAGGTGGGCCCGAACCTTGTTTCAAAGCTTCAGGCTGTATGTTCTTGGCCTTAAGCGCGTTTATCCTGGCCTGGGCAAGCCCGGCGTAATCGCAGTTTGGGTAACGGGTGATATGGTCCTGATAAGCCTCCGGCGTGTCCACGAACTGGGCGCTTTTCCAGTGCTCCGATGCTCCGGCGCAGGGATCGGTCTTTTCCGATGGAACGGTGATCGTCAGTTTTCCGTTCAGGTACAACTCGCCAAAAAACGAAAGCGACAATTCCGGCACTTGTGATCCGCCGCTGGATGAATAAACCTCACCGCTGATGCGGTGGAAGACGGCGGATATCTCATCCTTGTCCTCGATGTGCTTCAGAAAGGCTGTCGTGTAGGGACTGTTTCGTCCCTTCCCGTCTTCTGCGGTGCGCCCCGACTGCGTGGCATAAGAGATGATCGTGCCGTCGGGGCTGTCCATTTTGGAGAGCCCATTGCCGACATTGACGCTACGCGTCTTGCCCATCGAGCGCTTGAGCTCGGCCACCAACGGATTGTCGCGACATGAATCGAGGATGAGGATACGAAGGTTTTTGGCCTGCTGAAGGTCGGACAGGATGTCGTCGACCCTTGTCATCCGCCTCAAATCCGCTTCATCGGTCAGCTTGGCATCAATCGGCGCGAGATAGTTGACGCCGGCAAACTGCATCGCATGGCCGCTGTAGTAGAACACGGCGATGTCGGCCGTGCGCGCGGCCCGCGAAAACCGTATCGCTGCCTCGTCCATGGCATTCTTGTCGGCGTCGATTGTCAGGGCTGTCTCGAAACCCATGCGCTTGAACGCTGACGCGACATCCGTGGCGTCGTGGGGTGGGTTAGGGAGAGCCGGCACGTTCTGGTAAGCGCCATTGCCGATCACCAGGGCCACTCGTTTATCGGCAAGGGACGGATCGGACCCGAGCAATAGCGTCAAGACGGCCAATGTCGCAGCCTGCAACCAGCGCGATTTCCAGCCCATCACGTTCTACCCCAATCCGCGGGCGCTATTGGCGTCTGGTGCTTGAGTATGGCGATGGCAATCCGAGACGGCAATAGCGCGCCCGGACAATCACCCCCGGCCGCGATAGGGCGCCACCCCCTGATCGGGAATCCACATGTCTTTGGGTAATTTGCCGGTCTGCCAGAACACATCGATCGGAATGCCGCCGCGCGGATACCAGTAGCCGCCGATGCGCAGCCATTTCGGCCTGATCTCGGCTGAAATTCTCTTGCCGATCGCCACCGTGCAGTCCTCGTGGAAAGCGCCATGATTGCGGAAACTCGCGACATAGAGTTTCAGGGATTTCGACTCCAGCAGCCACTGGCCCGGCACGTAGTCGATCACCAGATGCGCGAAATCGGGCTGGCCGGTCACCGGGCAAAGGGAAGTGAATTCCGGCGCGGTGAACCGCACCACGTAATGGGTGTCCTTCTGGGGATTGGGGACACGGTCGAGCTTCGCGGAATCCGGCGTGGTCGGCCATTCGACGGCGCGGCCGAGCTGCAGGCCGGGCGAATAGGACGGCTTTGATGACTTCCGGGGCTTTCTGGACATGACTGTGTCTCCGTTGCCGCGTTATTAGACAATTCATCCGGCGACGTCACGGGCAAGGCAACCTTTTCCGCCGCAGTGGCTTGCTGTAGAAGCAGCGCCAATCGCTCAAATCCGGATTTGCAAAAGAGGCATTCATGACCGCCATCGTCGATATCATCGGCCGCGAAATTCTCGATAGCCGCGGCAATCCAACCGTCGAGGTCGACGTGGTGCTGGAGGATGGTTCTGTGGGCCGCGCGGCGGTGCCGTCGGGTGCTTCCACCGGCGCGCATGAGGCGGTCGAGCTGCGCGACGGCGACAAGACGCGCTATCTGGGCAAGGGCGTGCAGAAGGCGGTCGCGGCCGTGAACGGCGAAATCTTCGAGGCGCTCAACGATATCGCCGTCGAGGAGCAGGTTCAGATCGACCAGATCATGATCGATCTCGATGGTACGGCGAACAAGAGCCGCCTCGGCGCCAATGCCATTCTCGGCGTCTCGCTCGCCTGTGCCAAGGCCGCGGCGGAATCCCTCGACATGCCGCTTTATCGCTACGTCGGCGGAACCTCGGCGCGGACCCTGCCGGTGCCGATGATGAACATTATCAACGGCGGCGTGCACGCCGACAATCCGATCGATTTCCAGGAATTCATGATCATGCCGGTCGGCGCCAGTACTTTCGCCGAGGCGCTTCGTTGCGGCTCGGAGATCTTCCATACCCTGAAATCGGAATTGAAGAAGGCCGGTCACAATACCAATGTCGGCGACGAGGGTGGATTCGCACCGAATCTGCCCTCTGCGGATGCGGCGCTGGAATTTGTCATGGGGGCGATCGGCAAAGCCGGTTACAAAGCCGGCGGTGACGTGATGCTGGCGCTCGATTGCGCGGCCACCGAATTCTTCAAGGGCGGTGCCTACGTCTATGGCGGCGAGAAAAAGACCCGCTCGCGCTCCGAACAGGCAAAATACCTTGCCGATCTCGCCGCGCGCTATCCGATCGTCTCCATCGAGGACGGCATGTCCGAAGACGACATGGAGGGCTGGAAGGAGTTGACCGATCTGATTGGCGGCAAATGCCAATTGGTCGGCGACGACCTGTTCGTCACCAACGTGAAGCGGCTCGCCGACGGCATCAAGAACGGTCGCGCCAACTCGATCCTGGTCAAGGTCAACCAGATCGGCACGCTGACGGAAACGCTGAGCGCAGTCGAGATGGCCTACAAGGCCGGCTATACCGCGGTCATGTCGCACCGTTCGGGCGAGACCGAGGATTCCACCATCGCCGACCTCGCGGTCGCGACCAATTGCGGGCAGATCAAGACGGGCTCGCTGGCGCGGTCCGATCGCACGTCGAAGTACAATCAATTGCTGCGGATCGAGCAGCAACTGGGCAAGCAGGCGAAATATGCGGGGAAGTCGGCGCTGAAGGCGCTGGCGTAACGCATCAGTGGGGTCTGGCAACATAGAAGTCGTCGCCCGCAGGCGGCGACAGTGCCGGCTTCCAGTCCGTCAGCTTTTGAAACGCGTAGGTGTCGTAGCGGAAGCCACGCCAGACCAGATCGGCTTCGCCGACTGGTTGCAGCTTGGCGATCGTCTTCTCCCATAGCGTCGTGTTGCCGTCATCCGTGGGAGCCACGTACAAGCCGACGAGGCCATCGAGCGCCGTCGACGTGAATCCGATGTATCTGCTGCGCTCGTTGACTTGTATGACCGGCACGGCGTCCCTGAGATGCCACCGCAACAGCGAATAGATGTGATAGTCGGTCGTGGCGAACCAGGTCGCGTTGGCCTCTATCCTCTTTTGCTCGGCGACGGCGACGAGGGCGGCGAAACCGGCTTCCTTCCCAATCGGATCGTTCTTTTTCAAATAATTGGCCGTTCCACCGATATAATAGAGCTGCGTTGCGGCTACAAAAACCATTCCCGAGACGATCGCCACGCCCAGAATTGCTGGGGTAATTCGTGCCATGGCCGAAGCCGGCGCCTCTTGCCGCCATTGCTTCAGGTTGATTACTGCACAGGCGAAGGCGAGCGGCCATACGAACAGCGGCCAGCTGTCGCCGATGCGCGAGGAAAACCCGTGCCAGATGAAAAATCCAAGCGGAAAAATCACGCCGGTTGAAAGCAGAACCGACAGTGCCGCGCGGCTTCGATATCCGCGTCGTGCCAACATCAGCGTTCCGGTCAAGGCAACCGGCAACGACAGCACGCCGACCAGCATGAATTGCTGGCCGACGAAATCGGCAAGAAATCTTGCCGACCAGCCGGAGATCTGCGCGGGCCGATCGAGCTGGAACCTGAACGACGCCCAATCGTGGACGGCATTCCAGTAGAGCACCGGGGAAAAGATAAGGAAGGCGAGCCCCGCAGCGAGCCATGGTTGCGGACTCGACAGTTGCCTTTTCCGCCAGTCAGGAACAATCGCAAACGCGGCTAGGGCAGGGAGCAGCAGGATCGCGGTGTATTTTGCCAGCAGCGCAAGACCGCCAAACAATCCGGCCGCCAGCCACCAGCGTTGCTTGCCCGATTGCTGCAATCGGACAAGTGACCAGATCATCGCCAGTTCGAGGGGGACAAGCGCGATGTCCGGCGCGACCTTGGCCATCGCTAGCCCGTAGTCGAGCGAGGCTTCCGGCAACAGTATTGCGATGACGACATAGCGAACGTCGCGCAGCGTTCTCCATACGATATCGGCCAGCAGCAGTTGCATGAGAAACATTGCGAGAAGGCCGGGAAACCGCACGCCGAAATTTGTGTCGCCGAACAACAGCGTTCCGAAGCGGATGCACCAGGCGATCATTGGCGGGTGGTCGAGATAGGAGATCACGTTCTCTTTCGACCATGTCCAGTAATAGGCCTCGTCCACGCGTAGATCGACGGTGGCTGCGAAGACGCCGCGGAGAATGGCCAGACCCACAACCGTAACGAAACAGAAAGTGAGAAGTGCGGCCAAAGAATCGTATCGCGGAAAGCGCGACCAACGCGATGCCATCATTGATCGGCCGATGCCGAGAGGGTAAGTTCTAGCCAAAAGGGGAGTTCGCTTGGATGAAAGAGGTTGGGGAGGCGACTGGACATCATTACCGAGCGGGAGCATATCGGGCAATGCCAACAAGCCTTCGATGGTGCGAGGCGAACGCCTTCGACCGCCCGTCGGCGAGAGGTTAATTCCGGGGAGATGGCATGAGCGACGGTAAAGCCGGACTTCAGTTGCGTTCGCTGATCAAGAAGAGCGGCGAGCTCGAAATATCGCTGGCAAATGTTCCAACGCCCGAACCATCGGCCGACGAGGTCGTGGTCCGCGTCGAGGCCTCGCCGATCAATCCGTCCGATTTGGGCCTGCTGGTCGGCGCCGCCGATATGGCGACGGCCAAGGCGTCCGGCACCAAAGACGCGCCGATCGTTACGGCAAGCGTTCCAGAAGCGGCGATGCGCGCCATGGCAGGAAGGCTCGACGAGTCGATGCCGGTCGGCAATGAGGGCGCCGGCGTTGTCATCAGAACCGGATCGTCGGAGGCCGCGAAAGCGCTGATGGGCAAGACGGTGGCGATGATCGGCGGCGCCATGTACGCACAATATCGCACGATCAGGGCCAGCGACTGCCTGGTGCTGCCGGACGGCACTACGCCTGCGGAGGGCGCTTCCTGTTTCGTCAATCCGCTGACGTCGCTCGGGATGGTCGAGACAATGCGGCGCGAGGGCCACAAGGCGCTGGTGCATACCGCGGCCGCATCCAATCTCGGCCAGATGCTGAACAAGATTTGCCTCAAGGACGGTGTACCCCTCGTCAACATCGTCCGCAGTCCGGAGCAGGCGCAGATTTTGCGCAAGATCGGCGCGAAATATGTGGTCGATTCCACCTCGCCAGCCTTCATGGACGACCTTACCAACGCGTTGGTGGAAACCGGCGCGACGCTGGCGTTCGACGCCATCGGCGGCGGCAAGCTCGCAGGACAAATCCTCACCTGCATGGAGGCTGCGATCAACAAGACGGCAAAAGCCTACAGCCGCTACGGATCCAACGTACACAAGCAGGTCTATATTTATGGCGGTCTTGATCTGCGTCCGACCGAGTTTAATCGCGCGTTCGGGATGACCTGGGGCATTGGCGGTTGGCTCTTGTTTCCGTTCCTGCAGAAGATCGGCATGGCCGATGCATTGAAGCTGCGCCAGCGGGTCGTTGCCGAGCTCAAGACAACCTTTGCCAGCCACTATACGCAGGTCGTCTCCTTGCAGGAGGCGCTTCAGCTTTCTCACATCGCCGTCTATGCCAAGCGCGCGACCGGCGAAAAATACCTGATCAATCCGAACAAGGCCTGATCGCCCCCGCTATTGGACGCGGCGGGGTTTGCAGGAATTTTCTGCTGGTCGAACCAAGGCAAGGGAGTGGTTCAAACAAGTTTTGAAAGAGGGGGAAGATCAATGTCTACAGACCTGAAATATCTAGCCTTTACTGCAATTCTGACGGCATCACTTTGGATACCCTACATCGTCTGTCAGGTCATGACCAATGGAAACCTGTCGCCGCAAAACTACCGCGATCCGACGCCACGCCCGGTTCCGCTGTGGGGCAAACGCGCCGACCGGGTTTACATCAATGCGGTCGAAAGCTTTGCGCCATTCGCCGCGCTGGTGATCGTGGTTCACCTGGCAGGCAAGGCCAATCCGACAACCGCGTTCTTGGCGATGTCGTACTTCTGGCTGCGGGTTGCCCATGCCGTGGTGTACTTGCTTGGTATCCCCTATCTGCGGACATTGGTCTTTACGCTTGGCTATGTCGCGGTGATCGGGATCTTCTGGGAACTGATCAAGTAGTTCGACGCAACCGGAATAATTTTGGCGCCGAGGGGTTTCTCGGCGCCAAAACTTGCGCCCGTGCCCGACAAAAGTGACTTGCGTTTGGCGCGCAAGGAGGGAAGATTTGCGCCGAAAATCAGGGCGCAAAAGCCCGATTTCAACCAGGGGGAAACTTCGATGAATGATCTGAGCCGCCGTCATCTGTTGGCCGGTGCCGCCGCTGTCGGTGCCGCGTCCGCCTTTTCGCCGCTGGGAGCGCTGACCGCGCGTGCCGCGGTGCCGCCCGCCGCCACCCAGGCACCGGGCTTCTATCGCTACAAGGTCGGTGCCATCGAATGCACCTCGATCAACGATGGGGTGTTCTTAAGGTCGATCGATAACCTCGTTACCAATGTTCCGAAGGAGCAAGTGCAGGCTGAAGCTGAGGCCGCCTATATGCCGAAGGGTATGGTTGCGATCCCGTTCAACCCACAGCTCATCAACACGGGTTCCAAGTTAGTCCTCATCGACTGCGGCCTCGGCGTTTCCATGTTGGAACCGAGCAAGGGCCGGGCCGGGCGAACGCTGCAAAATCTCGCCGCAGCGGGCGTGGATCCGAAAAGCATCGATGTCGTGCTGATGTCACATTTGCATCCCGACCATACCAACGGCATCCGTGCGGCCGACGGCTCCATGGCGTTCCCGAACGCCGAAATCATGGTGCCGGCGAAGGACTGGGAATTCTGGACGAGCGATGAGAACGCTGCCAAGGCCCAATCCAACGAGATGATGAAGAACTATTTCGCCAATGTGAAAAAGATTTATGCCGGCATCGAGTCCAAGGTGACGAAGTATGACTGGGGCAAGGAAGTCGCTCCCGGCATTACCTCGGTCGCGGCGCCCGGCCATACGCCGGGACATACCGCCTTCGCGGTCTCTTCGGGCGGCTCAACCGTCATGATTCAGTCGGATGTCACCAACATTCCCGAACTCTTCTTGCGCAATCCGGATTGGCACGTCGCCTTCGACGTAGACCCGGTGCTTGCGCAGGAAACCCGGCACAAGTTTTACGACATGGCATCGGCCGAGAAGGTGACGGTGGTGGGCTTCCACTTCACCTTCCCGTCAATCGGCCATGTCGAAAAGGATGGCACGAAGTACCGCTTGATTCCGTCGGCCTGGAATCCGGTGCTCTGAGCGGCGTTTCCCGGGTTTGACAAATCAGGCCGCCGAAAGGCGGCCTGAGCTTTTTGGGGTACGGCTTGCAGTCAAGTTCGACCAAGTCGGCAATCCCTGCGCTTGCATCGTTTACTGGCGTCGCTAGGGTGCCGCGGAAGCCGATCCGGCGGGCCCGCGTTCACGGAGGAAGTACCATGGCCAATCCGCACCGAATTCTCGTCATCGTCGGCAGCCTTCGCAAGGAAAGCTATACCCTCAAAATCGCCAATGCATTGGCCAGGCTGGCGCCGGCCACGTTGAAGCTCGACGTCCTCACCTTGCACGGTATTTCGTTTTACAATCAGGATATCGAAGGAACGCCGCCGGCCGATTGGCTGACCTTCCGCGAGAAGATTCAAAAGTCCGACGGCGTTCTGTTCGTGACGCCCGAATATAATCGATCGATTCCCGGCGTGTTGAAGAACGCCATCGACGTCGCGTCACGGCCGCCCGGAAAAAGCTCGCTCCTCAGCAAGCCCATTGGTCTTGTCGGCAATGCGCCGGGGCAGTTAGGCGGCGTCTGCGCCATTAAGCACCTGCAGAATATTCTGCCGAGCATTTCGGGTCCGGTGCTGGGTCAACCGGAAATCTACCTGAACGGGGTCGGTGACGCATTCGACGACAAGGGCAACCTTGTCAAGGAGTCGCTTCAGAAGGTGCTGCAGCAATATGTCGATGCCTTTGCCGCGTTCATTGAAAGGCACTACAGATAGGCGAGCCGCTTTTGTTCGTTCGCGAATCCTTGCACAAATTGCGGGCGGCTCTCTGAGTTAGCACTCCCTTAACCGGGTGGTTGCATGCTGCCTCCATGGTCTCCCGCAATCGACTGAAATCCATGCTCACCGGGCTCGCCCTCTACACGATGGTGGCGGGGATGGTCGGCTATTTCGGGATCAATGCCTATACGGGAAAATATGGGCTGAACGCGCGAGTGGAACTCGATCAGGAGATCATCGCGCTGACCTCCGAGCTTGCGCGTCTGAAACGGGAGCGAGCCGAAGGCGAGCAGCGCGTTTCGTTGCTGCGATCGGACCGGGTCGACCCCGATATACTCGACGAACGTGCGCGCTACCAGCTCGACTACGCCAACCCGCGCGACCTCGTTCGAATCGTCAACCCGAACTGATCTTCAAATTACAAAAAATCGCAAAATCAATTTCGAAAATGTCGCCTCGCATTGCACTGCGGCATAGCGAAACTTTCGCGAGCTCACGCAATCCTTTCATGGCGGTTTGAGTTGAGCTAGAGAGAGCTATTCGTTCTCTCATCCGGAAATGCCATGGCCTCCCCTAAGAAAAGCGTCGGGAATGAAACCGCTCAGGAAAAGGGAAACGGTGCCGACGCGCCCCCGGAGTTCACGAGGGAACAGGAGCTGAGCGCGTTGCGCGACATGCTGCTGATCCGGCGGTTTGAGGAAAAGGCCGGCCAGCTTTACGGAATGGGTGCGATTGGCGGCTTCTGCCATCTCTATATCGGTCAGGAAGCCGTCGTCGTCGGCATGCAAATGACCCTCAAGAAGGGCGATCAGGTCATAACCGGATACCGTGATCACGGGCATATGCTGGCGTGCGGGATGGAGGCCAAGGGCGTGATGGCCGAGCTGACCGGACGCCGTGGTGGCTATTCCAAAGGCAAGGGCGGATCCATGCATATGTTCAGCATGGAAAAAAACTTCTTCGGCGGCCACGGGATCGTGGGGGCCCAGGTATCCCTCGGCACCGGACTGGCCTTCGCCAATCGTTATCGCGGCAACGATTTTGTCAGCCTGGCCTATTTTGGCGACGGCGCCTCGAACCAGGGCCAGGTGTATGAAAGCTTCAACATGGCGGAACTCTGGAAACTCCCGGTGATCTACGTCATCGAGAACAACCGCTACGCCATGGGCACCTCGGTGACACGTTCATCGGCTCAAACCGATTTCTCCAAGCGCGGCGTTTCCTTCAATATTCCGGGCGAGCAGGTCGATGGTATGGACGTTCGTGCGGTGAAAGCCGCAGGCGATCGGGCCGTTGCCTGGTGCCGCGCCGGCAACGGTCCCTTCATCCTGGAAATGCAGACCTATCGCTACCGCGGGCACTCGATGTCGGACCCGGCGAAATATCGGACCCGCGAGGAAGTCGACAAGGTCCGTCATGATCAGGACCCGATAGAGCAGGTCCGCAATCGCCTGCTCGCCGCGAAAATGAGCGAAGACGAGTTGAAGGCGATCGACGCGAAGGTGCGGGAGATCGTCAACGCCGCAGCGGATTTTGCGCAGCATGACCCCGAACCCGATGTGTCCGAATTGTATACCGATGTCTATCGATGAACGCCCCATCTCGCAAAGGGCAGCCCCCGGATAGGTCCGGCGGTCAAAGCCGGTTTTTGCGAACGGGATACGCGCAGCCTAAGAAGTGAATTTCCGGAGCGGATATGCCAATTCAAGTACTGATGCCTGCGCTCTCGCCGACCATGGAGAAGGGCAACCTTGCCAAATGGCTGAAGAAGGAAGGCGAGGCGATCAAGTCGGGCGATGTCATCGCCGAGATCGAAACCGACAAGGCGACGATGGAAGTCGAGGCCACCGATGAAGGCACCCTCGGCAAAATCCTGATCCCCGAGGGCACCGCCGACGTCGCCGTCAACACGCCGATTGCGACCATCCTGGCTGACGGCGAGACCGCTGCCGATCTTACCAAGGCGCCGGCGCCGAAGGCCGCGCCGGCTTCACCCGCTGCCGCACAGGCAGTCGCCGAGGCGCGTGCGCCGGTCGGCGAGGGCCTGGCCTCCGCGGCGCCACGAGCCCCCGCCGCGCCTGATCCGGAAGTACCCGAAGGCACCGAGATGGTGACAATGACCATCCGCGAAGCCTTGCGCGATGCCATGGCCGAGGAAATGCGCAGGGACGCGGACGTGTTTCTGATGGGCGAAGAGGTCGCGGAATATCAGGGCGCCTACAAGGTTAGCCAGGGATTGCTGCAGGAATTCGGTGCCAGGCGTGTCATCGACACGCCCATCACCGAGCATGGCTTTGCCGGCATCGGTGTCGGCGCGGCGATGGCCGGCTTAAAGCCCATCGTCGAGTTCATGACCTTCAACTTCGCCATGCAGGCGATCGACCAGATCATCAACTCCGCGGCGAAGACGCTTTATATGTCGGGCGGGCAGATGGGATGTTCGATCGTGTTCCGCGGACCCAATGGCGCGGCTGCGCGGGTTGCCGCCCAGCACAGCCAGGATTACTCCGCCTGGTATTCGCAAATCCCGGGTCTCAAGGTGATCGCCCCGTTCTCGGCCGCGGACTACAAGGGGTTGTTGAAGGCCGCGATCCGCGATCCCAATCCGGTGATCTTCCTTGAAAACGAAGTGCTGTACGGTCATTCCGGCGAGGTACCCAAGCTCGACGATTACGTGATTCCGATCGGCAAGGCGCGCGTGGTGCGAACCGGTGGTCACGTCACGATCATCGCGTGGTCGAACGGCATGACCTATGCGCTGAAGGCTGCGGACGAACTGGCCAAGGAGGGCATCGAGGCCGAGGTCGTCGATCTGCGGACGCTGCGTCCCCTGGATACCGACACCATCGTCGCTTCCGTCATGAAGACCGGCCGTGCCGTGACCGTCGAAGAGGGTTGGCAGCAAAGCGGCGTCGGGGCCGAAGTCGCCGCGCGGATCATGGAGCACGCGTTCGACTATCTGGATGCGCCGGTGGCGCGGGTATCCGGCAAGGACGTGCCGATGCCCTATGCCGCCAATCTTGAAAAGCTCGCTTTGCCCTCGGTGGCCGAGGTGGTCGCGGCCGCCAAGGCCGTTTCGTATCGGTGACGCATGGCCGGTCCGAAGCAACAGCCGTTACCGCCAGACGTCATAGGCCGCGACGATGCCACGGAGGTGTTGCGTGCCTTTGTGGTCGACGGCGGACTTTCCATTGCGTTTGCGCGCGCGTTCGAGGAGCCCGATATGTGGGGCTTGCTGCTGGTCGATGTCGCGCGCCACGCGTCGCGCGCCTATGCCCGCGAAAGCGCCTACACCGAGGACGAAGCGCTGAGGCGCATCATCGACATGTTCGAAGCCGAAATCGCGCGGACGACCGATTTGGGCCGAACCGCGCCGCGGTCGGAACAGGGGCACTGACTGTGGCAGTTGATCCCCATCATTTCGATTTAATGGCTGAGGCCATTCGCGAAGCGGAACTCAGCATCGCCGAGGGCGGACTGCCGATCGGCGCGGTGCTGACGCGCGACGGGAAAATCATCGCCCGCGGGCATAACCGCAGGGTTCAGGAGAACAACGTCATTCTTCACGGCGAGATGTCGTGCATGCGCAATGCCGGGCTGATCTCCTTCCACGACACCGTCATGTATACGACGCTGTCGCCCTGTTCGATGTGTGCGGGCGCGATCGGGCTTTTCAAGTTTTCGCTCCTGGTGATCGGCGAGTCCGTCACGTTTCCGGGAGCTAAGGATATCCTGACCCAATTCGGCATTCCCTATATCGATCTTTCGGACGAGCGGTCGGTCAACATGATGAAATCGTGGCGGTCGATCCCTGCGAACGAGCGCCTCTGGCAGGGTGACATTGGCAATTGAAACGGGTTTAAGAGCATGATCCGGAAAAGTGGGAACCGGTTTTCCCTCGCGACAAGCGCGAAGCGCCTACGCGGAGATCATGCTCGAACAAATAGATGAGGTCATGATGCGATTCGCATCATGACCTCGGCTTTCATCGGGTCGCGGTGGCACCCAAACGATCTTTGGTTGGCTTCCGAAGCAGAGGAAGACAACGAGCAAGAATACCCTGTGAGGTCAGCATGCCCATTAACATTCTGATGCCCGCGCTGTCGCCGACGATGGAGAAGGGCAACCTTGCCAAGTGGCTCAAAAAAGAGGGCGACAAGGTCAAGTCCGGCGATGTGATCGCTGAAATCGAAACCGACAAGGCGACCATGGAAGTCGAGGCGGTCGATGAGGGCACGATCGCGAAAATTCTGGTTCCCGAAGGGACCCAGGATGTTGCGGTCAATGATGTGATCGCGGTGCTCGCCGGCGACGGCGAGGACGTCAAATCGGCTGGCGCGGGCGCTGCAAGCGCGCCGCCGAAGGCCGCTCCAGCCGCGCAGCCGCCCGCGGCTGCGAAACCGGCCACGCCGCCGCCTCCCGCGGCACAGGCGCCAAAGCTAGCGCCGCCATCCGTTGCCGCTCTCGCGCCTCAGGCGGCGGCGCCGGCACCGCAGACCAATGGTCACGCACGGACCTTTTCGTCGCCGCTGGCCCGGCGCCTCGCCAAGGAGGCCGGCATCGACATCGCCCGCATCGGCGGGTCGGGTCCGCATGGCCGCGTGATCGCGCGCGACATCGCGGAAGCCAAATCCGGCAAGGGGCTGAAGGCGCCCGCGGCAACGCCAGCCGGCGCCCCGGCGATCGCGCCTGCGATGTCGGACAAGCAGATTCTCGCGCTGTTCGAGCCGGGCAGCTACGAGATCGTGCCGCACGACGGCATGCGCCGCACGATCGCACAAAGGCTCACCGCTGCGGCGCAGACCATCCCGCATTTCTACCTGACGATGGACTGCGACGTCGGCAAACTGCTCGCGGCGCGCGAGGAGATCAACGCGGCCGCGCCGAAGGACAAGGAGAAGAAGCCGCTCTACAAGCTCTCGGTCAACGACTTCGTGATCAAGGCGATGGCGATCGCGCTCCAGCGCATCCCCGACTGCAATGTGAGCTGGACCGAAACCGGCATGGTCAAGCACAAGCATTCCGATATCGGGGTTGCCGTGGCGATGCCGGGCGGCCTGATCACGCCGATCATTCGCCAGGCCGAAACCAAGGCGTTAGCGACGATTTCAAACCAGATGAAGGATTTCGCGGCGCGCGCGCGGGCCCGCAAGCTCAAGCCGGACGAATATCAAGGCGGGACCACGGCCATCTCGAATCTCGGCATGTACGGCATCAAGGATTTCACCGCCGTGATCAATCCGCCGCACGCCACCATCCTCGCGGTCGGCACCAGCGAAGAGCGCGCGGTGGTCCGCCAGGGCAAGATTGAAGCCGCGCAGATCATGAGCGTGACGTTGTCGTGCGATCACCGCGCGATCGATGGCGCGCTCGGCGCGGAGCTGATCGGCGCGTTCAAGATGCTGATCGAAAATCCGGTCATGATGATGGTGTGACTTATGCCGTCATTGCGAGCGCAGCGAAGCAATCCATGGCGCGACAAGGTGGATTGCTTCGTCGCAAGTGCTCCTCGCAATGACGGAATTATCCGTTAATCCGTCGCACGACGATTGTAAAAGCCATGGCTGACACATCCTTCGACATCATCATTATCGGCTCCGGCCCTGGCGGCTATGTCACCGCCATTCGCGCTAGCCAGCTCGGCTTCAAGACCGCGATTGTCGAGAAATCCTATCTCGGCGGCATTTGCCTGAACTGGGGTTGCATTCCGACCAAGGCGTTGCTGCGCTCGGCCGAAATCTATCACTACATGCAACATGCGAAAGACTACGGATTATCCGCGGAGAAGGTCTCCTACGACGCCAAGGCCGTGGTGCAGCGTTCGCGCGGCGTCTCCAGGCGTCTCAACGATGGCGTCGGCTTTCTGATGAAGAAGAACAAGGTGACGATCATCTGGGGCGAGGCCGCCATCGACGCGCCCGGCAAGATCACGGTGAAGAAATCCGGCGTCGAAGCGCCAAAGGGCGCGCTGGGCGAGGGGGCCTATCAAGCCAAGCATATCATTATCGCGACCGGCGCCCGGCCGCGCGTGCTGCCGGGGCTCGAGCCCGACAAGAAACTGGTCTGGACCTATTTTGAAGCGATGGTGCCGGAAAAGATGCCGAAGTCGCTTCTGGTCGTAGGCTCCGGCGCGATCGGCATCGAATTCGCTTCGTTCTTCCACACCATGGGCGCTGACGTCACTGTGGTCGAGGTCTTGCCGCAGATCCTTCCCGTGGAGGATGCGGAGATTGCGGGCATTGCGCGCAAGCGCTTCGAAAAACAGGGCATCAAGATACTTACCGACACCAAAGTGACAAAACTGGAGAAGAAGGCCGACGGTGTGGTCGCCACCATTGACGACGGCAAGAAGCCGCAGATGATCGAATTCGACCGGGTGATTTCGGCCGTCGGCGTGGTCGGCAATGTCGAGGGCCTTGGCCTTGAGAAACTCGGCGTCAAAACCGAGCGCGGGTGTGTAGTGATCGACGGATACGGCAAGACCAATGTGCCCGGCATCTATGCCATCGGCGATGTTGCAGGTCCGCCGATGCTCGCGCACAAGGCCGAGCATGAGGGCGTGGTGTGCGTCGAAGCCATCAAGGGCCTGCATCCGCATGCCACGGACAAGAACCTCATTCCCGGGTGCACCTATTGCAATCCGCAAGTCGCTTCCGTCGGTCTGACCGAGGCGAGGGCGAAAGAGGGCGGACGCGAGATCCGTGTCGGCCGGTTCCCGTTCGTCGGCAACGGCAAGGCGATTGCGCTTGGCGAGGACCAGGGCTTGGTCAAGGTGATCTTCGACAAGAAGACGGGCCAACTGCTCGGCGCGCATATGATCGGTGCCGAAGTTACCGAACTGATCCAGGGTTACGTGGTGGCGATGAATCTGGAGACCACCGAAGAGGAACTCATGCACACCGTGTTCCCGCATCCGACCCTGTCCGAAATGATGAAGGAAGCGGTGCTGGATGCCTATGGGCGTGTGCTGAATATTTAGGACGACGGACCTCATCCAGAGAGTCTGTGAAGCAATGCGCCCCGTGTCCCGGACGCGGTGCAGCGTACCGGCGATGCAAAGCATCGTCCGGTACGATGCACCGCAGAGCCGGGACCCAATGGACCCCGGATCAGTAGCGCACCGCCATAGCGCGTCCAAGACGCGCGTGAACGCGCTGATGGCGCTGCGCAGCGTCCGGGGAACGCGGACCTCATCCTGAACATGAAGGTCCAGTTCCGCGCCCCGGACGGAGCCAGCGGGTCGCGCGAATGACGGTTGACAAGCTCCGCATTGTTCGAAACACCGCGCCTTTGATTTGCCCGTCGTGTCAATCTGCCGCGGCCGGCGTCATTGATCTCACCCCCAAATCAAATGCATATCTCCCGCTATCCCGTCCCATCTGAGGGGCGTTTCGCGATCGTCACGGACGTAGGGCGCGGGATGCGGTGGACGTAGACGGCGTTGCTGACGAGAGCGCCGACTTACGGACGGCGAAGTCGTGTGGTCCTGACGCCTCGACGCCGGCGTCAAGTTGGCGAAAACAAGTTTTCGCCGGCGACGGTGACAAGAAAGCCCGATCACCGGGGAGTACGAAGTAAGCTGTAAAACCATCGCGCAGGGAGTGCCGGGCTGTTTCGGCGAACCTGTGGTGACTAACTCGTATGCTTTTTTCATTTGCATGCGAGGCTATGGGTGCGGCGGGCACCCGGCATTCCCCACGCCCTCATTTTTCTGGGCGCACGGTTGATGCACGACCCGGGCGCTGTCCGCGCCGCGGGAACGCGCGGACGTGCGTCGGTGATGGATACGGCTGTTTGAAAGTTGGATTGGTAGGAATTTGTCGGGTGCGGAACACCTTCTTCGACAGCGTCGAATCATCTAGGGGTCGTTAGCTCTTCACCTTGAAAGCGCCAATGAATCGCCGCGAACGTCGGGCCGCCGACCGAAGGTCCCAGAAGGCATCAATCGGCGAAGGTTCGACCACCGATAGCTCCCAAACGGCTAACAAGCCGGGCGTCAGCGACCCTGCGGCGCTTTACGAGGCCGGTCTTGCGCATATGCGAGCCGGACGGCATCTCGATGCGCAAGTCTGCTGTCAGCAAGCGCTTGCCGCGAAAGCCGATCACGCAGACACACTGCACTTGCTGGGCCTCTTGTCTCTCCACGCCAAACAGCATGATCACGCCATGGAGTGGATCGCCCGTGCGATCAGGCAAGACCCGAAGCCGGCATATCTTGCCAGCCTCGGCACCGTGCTCCAGGAGCAGGGACGGTACGAGGAGGCACTCAAGGCCGTTGACAAGGCCGTGCAGCTCAGATCGGAAGATGTCGAGCTATGGAGACATCTCGGCGACATTCATGTGCAACTGGCGCGCTTTGATGAAGCGCTCTTGATCTATCAGCACGTGCTAAAGCTCAATCCGCGTCATCCCGATGCCCTGTACAAGAGCGGCGCTCTTCTCAACCAGTTCGGGCGCTATGAGGAAGCTATCGCGCAACTTAATCTTAGCGCCGAAGTCCATCCGAACCACGCCCCGACGCTGCAGGCCCGCGCGCGGACGCTCTATAACCTGAATAGGTTTGAGGAATCCCTGGCCGAAGGGAGAAGGGCGTACCAACTCGATCCCGACGCCGCCACTTGCAACAATATCGGCGCAACGTTGCGGAGGCTTGGGCGGGATGAAGAGGCGTTGGCATGGTACGACAAGGCTCTCGAGATTCGACCGTCGTCAGAGGCCCTCGACAACAAGATCATCTCGCTGTTTCACCTGCATCGCTTCGAACAGCTCTTTGCGCTCTACGAGCGCGCGAAGTCGCTCGGGCTGGATAACGCGCTGACCGAGTGGAATGTGTCCCTTGCTCATCTTCTGATGGGCAATTTCGAAGCCGGCTGGCCCGGACACGACGCGCGGCTGAAATTGCCTTCGGCAAGCTATCCGAAATTCCGCGAACGGATGTGGCGCGGCGAAGAAGAAATCGAAGGCAAAACCATTCTCGTCTGCGCGGACGAGGGGTTAGGGGATACGATTCAGTTCGCCCGCTACGCGCCGATGCTGGCCGAACGCGGCGCGCGCGTTATTCTTGCCGTTCAGGACCCGTTACACCGTCTGCTGACGGGTCTCGGCGGTGTCACGCAGTGCGTTCCGATGTCGGCTTCGAACAAATGGCCTGCTTTCGAAATGCATTGCCCGATTTCAAGTTTGCCGCTCGCCTTCCGGACGCGTCTCGATACGATCCCGTCGGCCACTTCGTATCTGCCTCCCCCCGCGACGAGCCAGGTGCAGGCGTGGGAAGATCGCCTCGGGCCTCATACTAAGTTACGAGTCGGACTGGTTTGGTCGGGCAGCCCAACCAATACCAACGACCGTATCCGATCGATTCCGCTGCGCACGCTGTCGGGAATCCTCGACGTGGACGCGACGTTCGTGAGCCTGCAGAAGGATTTGCGCTCGGACGATAGGGAGGTTCTGAGGGAGCGTAGCGAGATTATCGATTTGACCGGCCATCTCACCGATTTCGCCGAGACTGCAGCGTTGGTTTGTTGCCTTGACCTCGTGATCACCGTCGACACCAGCGTTGCCCATCTTGCCGGCGCGCTTGGCCGTCCAACGTGGATCATGCTGCCCTGGACGCCTGACTATCGCTGGCTCCTCGGCCGCGAGGATAGTCCCTGGTACCCGACGGTGCGTCTGTTCCGACAGGCCGAAACCCGCGACTACGCGAGCGTCATCGATCGGGTGCGAAGTGAATTGCTTGCGCTGACCTCGGCCAAATAGCGCTCTCGGTCAGACGGCTGAATTGCCACTGGCTGGCTGAGCCAAGGTCGCCGGCGCCAGGGCCGACCGGGTGCGCAAAAGTTGCGTCACACCAATCTTGCATCCTTAGGGACTAGTTCGCCCAACCAACTATGTTAAGAAATGGTTGCCGTAGGGCCACGATTGTTGCGTCAACGCAACACTCATCGAACATTTCGTGTCCCTTGTGGGCTACTCCTGCCTGCGCCGCTTTTTAGCCACACCCCTCCCTGAAATCATTGGTTCCTAGGCAGAAGGCCCACGGCGCTCGCGAAGGCGAAGGGAAATTTCCCAATTTCCCGGTCCCACGAGAGATGGCTGGGGAAACAGGCTCGCGATGGACGCCAAGACCGGCATCAAGAAGAGACTACCGAGCCGTCACGTGACGGAAGGCCCGGAAAGGGCGCCGCACCGCTCGTATCTCTACGCCATGGGATTGACGACCGAGCAGATCCACCAGCCCTTCGTCGGTGTGGCATCCTGCTGGAACGAAGCTGCGCCCTGCAATATCTCGCTGATGCGTCAAGCCCAGGCCGTCAAGAAGGGCGTTGCCTCAGCCGGCGGGACCCCGCGCGAATTCTGCACCATCACTGTCACCGACGGCATCGCGATGGGCCATGACGGCATGCGCTCGTCGCTGCCGTCGCGCGAATGCATCGCCGATTCCGTCGAACTGACCGTGCGCGGCCATTCTTACGACGCGCTGGTCGGCATCGCCGGTTGCGACAAGTCGCTGCCGGGAATGATGATGGCGATGTTGCGGCTCAACGTGCCATCGATCTTCATCTACGGCGGTTCGATTCTCCCCGGCAATTTCCGTGGCCAACAGGTCACAGTGCAGGACATGTTCGAGGCCGTCGGCAAGTTCTCGGTGGGTGAGATGTCCGCCGCCGATCTCGACGAAATCGAGCGGGTGGCTTGTCCCTCGGCCGGTGCGTGCGGCGCGCAATTCACCGCCAACACCATGGCGACGGTATCCGAGGCCATTGGGCTCGCATTGCCCTATTCGGCCGGGGCGCCAGCGCCTTACGAAATTCGCGACGCGTTTTGCATGACCGCCGGCGAGAAAGTGATGGAGTTGATCACCCTGAATATCCGGCCGCGCGATATCGTCATGCGCCGATCGCTGGAGAATGCTGCCGCCGTGGTCGCCGCATCCGGTGGCTCCACTAATGCTGCGTTGCACCTGCCGGCGATTGCTCACGAATGCGGGATCAAGTTCGACCTGTTTGACGTGGCGGAAATCTTCAAAAAGACACCGTATGTCGCGGATTTGAAGCCCGCCGGTCGTTATGTCGCCAAAGACATGTTTGAAGCTGGTGGAATACCGCTTCTGATGAAGACGTTGCTCGATAACGGCTACTTGAACGGTGACTGTTTGACGGTCACGGGCCGGACGATCGCCGAAAATCTCAAGAGCGTGAAGTGGAACCCGCACCAGGATGTCGTGCGGCCCGCCGACAAGCCGATCACGGTCACCGGCGGCGTCGTCGGCCTGAAGGGAAATCTCGCGCCCGAAGGCGCGATCGTGAAAGTCGCGGGCATGTCGAACTTGAAATTTGCGGGTCCTGCCCGCTGCTTCGACCGTGAAGAGGATGCCTTCGAGGCGGTCCAGAAGAAGACTTACCGGGAAGGCGAGGTCATCGTCATCCGCTATGAGGGACCGCGCGGCGGCCCCGGCATGCGCGAAATGCTGTCGACCACGGCGGCGCTGACCGGCCAGGGCATGGGCGGTAAGATTGCACTGATTACCGATGGGCGGTTCTCTGGCGCGACGCGCGGCTTCTGTATCGGCCATGTCGGACCGGAGGCGGCGGTCGGCGGGCCGATCGCGCTGTTGCGCGACGGCGACATCATCGAGATCGACGCCGTCGTCGGGACTCTTAACGTAAAATTGACCGAGGCGGAGCTGGCCGAGCGCAAAACCAAATGGAGGCCGCGCGAGACCAATCATACGTCAGGTGCTCTGTGGAAGTACGCCCAGCAGGTCGGGCCGGCGGTATCCGGTGCGGTGACCCACCCGGGCGGAGCGCACGAGAAATTGTGTTATGCGGATATTTGAACGTACCATTTTTGCGTTGATTTTGGGGGCCACGCCGGTGGCCACGCAGGGATTCGCCTTCGACGGCGCGCCGGTCAATCAGGACTCGGCCATTCCAGTGGTGACGGCCCAGCCGGGGGCGGCGGCCGCCTTGAAGAAGGCCATTCCTCCGTCCGCGCCCGATAGCTCGCTCACCTCGCTGCAATATGCCGCCGAAGGCGGTCATCCGATCGCCCAGTGGAAACTGGGCCGGATGTATGCGAACGGCGACGGCGTCGCGCAGGATGATCTGCGCGCGTTCGAGTATTTCAGCCGCATTGCCAATGCCCACGCCGAAGACAGCCCTTCGGAGCCGCAGGCCGAGATCGTTGCCAAAGCCTTTGTCGCGCTCGGGCGGTACTATCTCAACGGCATTCCGAATTCGAAGATCAAATCCGATCCGGAACGGGCGAGGGAGATGTTCTCCTACGCTGCCTCGTATTTCGGTAACGCCGACGCGCAGTACGATCTGGCCCGGCTCTACCTGAAGAGTGCGGGCACCTCGCGCGACGATTTCCGCTATGGGACGCGCTGGCTGGGCCTTGCCGCCCAGAAGGGCCAGCACCAGGCGCAGGCGTTGCTCGGCCAGATGCTGTTCAACGGCGACCAGCTGCCGCGCCAGGCCGCACGCGGCTTGATGTGGTTGGCGCTGGCGCGCGAGGGCGCCACGGCGGATGAGGTTTGGATCAAGGATAGCTACAACAAGGCGTTCGCAAAGGCGTCCGCCGACGACAAGGCGATGGCGTACCAGATGCTCGAGCACTGGTTGCAGGGCCGCAAGGACTGATTCCCCGCGCGATGTGCAGGAGGGCTTGCGCCCTACGCCGCCTCGAGATCGAGATCAATCCAGACCGGCACGTGATCCGACGGCTTTTCCCAGGCGCGTACGTAGCTGTCGATCCCCGCGTCGATGAGACGGTCACTGGCCTGCGGCGACAGCAGCAGGTGATCGATGCGCAAGCCCTGGTTTTTCTGCCAGGCGCCGGCCTGATAATCCCAGAATGTGTATTGGCCTGGGGCGTCGGTGACCGCGCGCAGCGCGTCCGTCAGACCAAGGCCAAGCAGCGATTGAAAGCTTTCCCGCGTGGCCGGTCGAAACAGGGCGTCGTTGACCCAGGCCGCCGGGTTATGGACGTCTTCTCCCTTGGGGATGACGTTGAAGTCTCCCGCCAGCACCAACGGCTCTTCTGCTCTAAGCCGCTGCTTTGAATACTCAAGAAGCCGGGACATCCATTTGAGTTTATACGGATATTTCTCGGTTTCCGGTGGGTTGCCGTTGGGCAGATAAAGGCACGCGATGCGAAGAACGCCGCGCTTCAGGGGCACCACGCCTTCGAGAAATCGCGCATGCTCGTCTTCGTCGTCGCCGGCGAGCCGCGATTTGGTTTCATCGAACGGGAGCTTGGACAGCAGCGCCACGCCATTGAACGTCTTCTGCCCGTGGGTAACGACGTTGTAGCCGAGCGCCTCGAACTCAAGCCGTGGGAACGCCTCGTCGGTGCATTTGATTTCCTGAAGGCAGACGATGTCGGGCGAACATTCCTTCAGCCAGGTCATCAGATTCTCGATCCTCTGCCGGATCGAATTGACGTTCCAGGTTGCGATGCGCATCTCTGGTAATGATCTCTCAGATCGAGAAACTGGTGCCGCAGCCGCAGGACGCCGTTGCGTTCGGATTGACGACCCGAAACGACGCCCCGATCAGGTCGTCGACGAAATCAACCTCCGAGCCCGCAAGAAACGGCACCGAGGCGGGATCGACCAGCACGACGGCGCTGTCGCGGGCGATCACGAGGTCATCCTCGGCCCGCGCATGCTCGACACCGAACTTGTATTGGAAACCTGAGCAGCCGCCGCCCTCGACACTGATCCGCAGCATGGCGCCGTCACCCTCGTTCTTGAGGATTTCGCCAATGCGGCGGGCTGCGCGCTCGCTGATGGTGACGGCTGTGGTCATATGAGAGGCCTCCGAATGCAGGCGCCGGAACCAATTTATCTGGTATCCCGTGTTCAGCATAGTTAAGTGCGCCGGGCAACGGAATCAAACCATCAGGAGATGAATCCCCCGTGTCTGTTGGAATGGCTGCCCCTCGCTCGGTCTATGCCTGCGATCCCGACCGCAGCCGGGGGCGGGAATTCGCGGAGCCGCCGAGCAGGACGCGGAGCCCTTTCCGGCGCGATTGCGACCGGGTTATTCATTCCACGGCGTTCCGGCGCCTGAAGCACAAGACCCAGGTTTTCGTGTTCCATGAGGGCGATCACTATCGCACCCGGCTGACCCATACGCTGGAAGTGGCACAAATCGCCCGGGCGCTGGCCCGCCAGCTTGGCCTGGATGAGGATCTGACGGAAACGCTGGCGCTCGCCCACGACCTTGGCCATCCCCCGTTCGGACATGCGGGGGAACGGGCGCTGGATGCCTGCCTTAGGACCCATGGCGGCTTCGATCACAACGCGCAGACCTTGCGCATGGTCACCGCGCTGGAGCATCGCTATCCCGAGTTCGACGGGCTCAACCTGACCTGGGAATCGCTCGAGGGCATCGTCAAACACAACGGCCCGCTAATCGCGCGAAATGGCGTGGCGGTCGGACGGTATCGGGAACACGGCATTCCCGTAGGCATTTCCGATTTTGTCAGGACATATGACCTGGAATTGTGGAGCTTCGCCTCGCTGGAGGCGCAGGTCGCCGCCATCGCCGATGACATCGCCTATGATGCCCACGACATCGACGACGGCCTGCGTGCCGGGCTATTTACGGTCGACGATCTCAAGGTCATTCCGCTCGTCGCCGAGATCATCGCCGGGATCGACGGGCATTATCCGGCACTCGACGACAGCAGGCGCGGCGCCGAAATGGTGCGCGAACTGATCTCCTGCCTGATCGGAGCCGTGGTCTTGGAAGCGGGCCGGCGCCTGGCGCAGGCTCGGCCGACCAGTGTCGACGACGTTCGCAACCACGGCGAGGTGCTGATCGCGTTTCCGGCCGACATGGCGGTGGCCGAAGCCGCGATCAAGTCATTCCTGAAGCAGAGGATGTATCGGCACGAGCGGGTGATGCGGGTGATGCGGGACGCCGAACAAATCCTGTTCGATCTTTTCGCGCGGTATCAAAACCATCCAGCCGCCTTGCCGGCGGAATGGCTGCCGCCCGGCAACAGCAGCGAGACGGAAACCGAGCGGGCGCGGCGGATCGGCAACTTCATCGCCGGAATGACCGACCGTTTTGCGCTG
>Ga0209517_10001333_pt1 | contig 37671 bp, 48 predicted proteins | sample PeaSoiMetSII2010_FD_187695 | JGI IMG/M metagenome (GOLD analysis project Ga0209517, IMG submission 187695) | Peat soil microbial communities from Weissenstadt, Germany - SII-2010 (SPAdes) (version 2) | ecosystem: Environmental > Terrestrial > Soil > Wetlands > Peat | place: Germany...
TTGATGCCCAGAAGCTTGAAGAGGCTAAGAACAGTCCATCAAGACTTATAAAATTATTAAATATTTCAAGTAGAAGACTTAGTGAGAGACTCAATCCAGCATGGAAAGGAGATCCAATTCATGTCGAATTGAGATGGAATCCAGGAAATGTTTTGAGTGTAGTCATATCAGATGTTCACAAAGATGGTACCGTTACAAATACAGGACTGCTTAACAGAAGAGCTGAAGGATTCAAGTGGACTTTTTCATTCATAGTAAATTTTGCTGCAGAAACACAAAAGGCAGAATTGAAAGAAGCAATATTATTACTTGATGAACCTGCCAGAAACTTACATCCTGCTCAACAGAGAGGAATTTCAGATCTGCTAAAGGGTCTAGCCGGTTCAAATCAAATATTGTATGCGACTCACTCACCTTTTATGATATTTGATTATACTCAAGGTAATCTGCTTGTAGTAGAGCTTGACAAGAGAAAACATCTAAGTAAGATCTATTATGACTACTGGAATGCCGACGATCAAACCCTCATTCCAATTTTATACGGCCTTTCAAGAGGTCTTGTTGAATCCATAGTAGACAAGCAAATTGGTTTCAATTCAAGACCTGTGATAATAGTTGAGACCATGTCTGATTGTATGTATCTAAATGCATTTGATAGATTCCTTAAGGATCCTAATCTATCCATGAATCCGCTCAACATAGTTCCAGCTTACAACAAGAACTCAGTTATGTCGCTTGCAATATTTTATAAAAATCATGGATATGATACTTTCATTTTATTAGATAATACAGAAGAATCAAGAAAAATTTCTACAGAGCTTCAGTCAAATGAATTCAAGTCAGTCCAGATGATTTTCTTTGAACTTGCCGGACAACCAAGGCTATTCATAGAAGACCTTTTAGTAGATGAAGATTATCTTTATGCTGTAAACCAAACTTATGAAGTAAAACTAAGAAAAGAAGGATATGTTACATTGACTAAAGATCAAGTATTAAGCAAAGGTAAGAAAAGCATACTGGATAACCTAAATGAGATTTGGAAAGAAAATCAACACCTAGGCTGGGAAAAGTTTGACAGAGAAGAAATTTGCAGATATATTTGTGAAAAAATGGTATTAGGTGAAACTGACTTTTTATCAGATAAAACAAAGGACCAATTCAGGTCATTATATAGATTGATTGCTGAGAGAATAAGACAGAATCAAAACCTAGTATCCCAGACATCTACAACTTTTAGCAGATAGAGCTGAAAAATATCAACATTTGTGCTTTGCTCATAAATCACATTATAATATAAGATGTAAAAGTATGATTTCTTATTAAGATTTAATTGAGAGATTAGTTTTTTAGTGTATGAGTAAAGTGTTATTAAAATCAGTTATTCTTCTTGCCCTACTTCTCAGTAGTATCTTTACAACATATACAGTACAGCAAGTTAATGCATCTCCTACGTTTGTAACTGTAACTACTACAAACACTGGGGGAATGACCGTACTTTCTGTCAACAATAATGCAAACAGTACGTTAGATGTAGCTTCATTCATTTTGCAAATAAATGGTGGATCTTTCAAATCATTCAAGCTTGACAATGGTTGGGCAGGTATGAAAACTTCGTCAACCACCATTGCATTTAGTGCAATAGATCCACTAAAGCCTGGTAAATCAGCATCTTTCCAAATCAAAACAGACCAGCAGATACCCAGTATGACATGGAGTGCATCAGATACAAACAACATAGAAATTGGTTCTGGCAATATAGGTACTCAAACACCTGGTAATACTCAAACACCTGGTAATACTCAAACACCTGGTAATACTCAAACACCTGGTAATACTCAAACACCTGGTAATACTCAAACACCTGGTAATACTCAAACACCTGGTAATACTCAGGTACAACAAACAGTACGAGGAATATTAGATACGTCAACATTTAGAATAATTCCCTCAACTCCTGCAATAGGTGGCCATGTACGTGTAGTCGGTATTAGTTTTTCTTCATCAACTAACCTTGATTTGTACATAGGCAATGACAAGATAGGTTCATTTTCATCTAACGGTGATGGAAATTTTGTTACAACTCTCGTTATACCAAATTCTGAACAAGCAGGAAGTGTTGAATTTATTCTAAAGGATCAACAGGGTAATCAAAAATCATTTTCTACAAATCTCAAAGTATCACAACAACATGGCGGCAGTGTGATTCAAAACATTCCTTTAACAGTAAATTTTGATCCAATATTTCACAGAGGAGAAACAAAAATAGTTTCAGGGACAGCAACTCCGGAATCCACTATAACTTTTACCATATCAGACTCTAATGGAAATTCAGTAACGACATTGACTGCGCAGGCGGATAAAAATGGAAATTACGTATTAACCAGAAGCATACCTGTAGATGCAGCATTTGGAAAATACACTGTAACTATCTCAGACGGAAAAGATCAAGTCTCCAAAGGATTCAGCATTGTAACTACCCATCAGGTTTCAGTCTCAACGTCGTCACAAAAATATGACTCAGGGCAAACGGTTGTCATAAACGGCACTTCAATTTCAAATCAGGTGGTAAGTTTCATTATTGCAGATCCTACAGGTATTCCAATTTATTCAAAAAGTGCAAATGTAACATCTGCCGGTACTGTCTCAGCATCATATCAATTACAAAACACTGCTATTGAAGGAACATATTCAATAACTGTAATTCAAGGTAATGATCAATCAGTACTTTACTTTGGAGTAGGAGTAGATCCATCCCCTCCCATAACAATGAATTTGGATAAACTCAGCTATTCAGATACTGATAAACCCCTCATTAGTGTAACAGGTCCTCCATCATCAACCCTTAATCTTATCATAATAGATCCATCAGACAAACAAAAGTTTTCGGATATTATTTCCTTAGGGGAACAGGGAGAGGCAACATATTCTTTTAATTTAACCTCATACACATCAGGCATTTATACAGCAGTAGTTACTCATGCAGATGAAAAAATCCAAAAAGACTTTGCAGTAGGTCTAGAGGTAGGTTCTGGAACGATTGTGCTCAATACAGTAAAGGACACATATCTACCAAGTGATGAAATTATAATTATTGGAACAACCAATTCAAATACTCTGCTCCAACTTTCTTTGACTGATCCTAATGGCATACTAGTAAAATCAATACAAACATTTGCAGATAAATCCGGTCACTTTTCTTCATTTGCTTTCAGTATACCATCTATTGCAACACCGGGAACATGGAAACTTGATGCTACAAGTGGAATAAACCACGTATCCAAAAACATAATTGTAAAATCATCTACACAGGCAATCACTATTAAAGTAGACAGAGCCTCTGGCCTCTACACAAGAGGAGATATCATTGCAATCTCAGGAACTGATGCTGGTACTGACAATAACCTTAGTATCTCGATTGGAAACAGTGCTGGATCTATTGACACTTTAGAAACATCATCAACAAACAGAGGCGACTACACTACAGATTGGGTAGTTCCAAATGATATCAAGCCTGGAACATATACAATTGCGATATCGTCCCCCAATGGCAAATCCACTCTCAGCATAACGATTCAATAAAAAGTCTATTTAGCAATATTTTTTACATCCACAACTTGACAGCAATTTATGAATCTGAGAGACAAGATTGCAGAAATACCGGATTTCCCAAAAAAAGGAATTTTGTTCAGAGATATCAGTCCCCTTCTAAGAGATCCTGCTGCGTTATCACTATTAATAGAAGAATTTACAAAAATAATTCATCCAAATGATGTCGATATTTTTGCAGGCATAGAGTCGAGAGGTTTTCCATTAGCTTGCGCATTAGCTCTCAAATATAACAAGGGCATGATTATGATTAGAAAACAAGGAAAATTGCCAGGTGCCACTCATAAGGTATCATACAATATCGAATATGGAAGTGCCACGATGGAGATCCAAGTTGGCGCATTAAAGAAAGGGCAAAAAGTGTACATTTGTGATGATTTGCTTGCAACTGGTGGAACAGCAAAAGCTGCTGCAAAATTAGTTGAGAAGATAGGCGGCAAGGTATCTGGTTTTGCGTTTATCATAGAATTAACAGATTTGAAAGGATCAAAAATTATCAAAGATTACAAACATAATGCGCTGGTGAAATATTGATAGAGCAGGCAGAGATAGGCATTTTTGGCGGAACTGGAATATATGATTCTGGTTTACTTGCTGAAAGCAAAGAGATCAATGTTGAAACACCATTCGGTAAAACTTCAGATTCCATAACAGTTGGAATTTACAAAGGAAGAAAAGTTGCATTCATGCCAAGACATGGTAAAAAACATACTATTCCACCTCATTTAATAAACTTTAGAGCAAATATTTGGGCATTCAAAGAGATGGGAATTAAAAGAATTATTGCACCATCTGCAGTTGGAAGTTTAAAAAAAGAATTAAAACCTGGAGATGTTGTACTTCCATCACAATTTATAGATTTTACAAAATCAAGAAAATACACACTTTATGAAGACGGTAAAGTAATTCACATATCAGTAGCAGATCCATTTTGTCCGGAGCTTCAAAATGTTGTTTTAGATGTTTCAAAAAAAATGAATCTCCACATCCATAAAGATGCCACATACATTTGCATTGAGGGACCTAGGTTTTCAACAAGAGCAGAATCAAAATTTTACAAAAATGTCATAGGTGCAGACATCATAGGAATGACTCTAGTTCCAGAGTGTCAGCTTGCAAGAGAAGCTCAGATGTGTTATGTGTCGATTTCAACAGTAACTGATTATGATGTATGGGCTCAAAAACCTGTTACTGCAAAAGAGGTTTTAGAGACTTTATCAAAGAATGTAGGCACTACAAAAAACATGCTTGCTCTGCTTTTTGACTTGATTCCACAGCAACGTGGTTGCTCATGCCACAAGGCATTTGACGAAGCTCAGTTCTAGCCATCGGCAAAGGAATCTTTTGTCAATCCTTCTGGGAGAGTGATATCTCCACGAACAAGTTTTTGCTGTAATTCATTTATCACTGCATCTATGTCATAACCAAGTTTAATCAGATTCTTCTCAACTGTCTTTGAAATCTTTGCGCCAATATTATGCCCACCAATTCTTCCAAAAGCTATTGCTTGAAACTTGAATGGATTACCATCAATATTAAAAGTGCCAGTTATCTTGGCGGCTATTTGACTTCCGCGAACATTATTAATATGAACTTGAATATCCATGAAAAACTTAGATCTCTATTGCTTTGTTAATAGAATTCTCTATAAGAAAATTCCAGTGTTTATCATCTTCAATCTTAAAGTCCTTTACCTTAAGTTGTATTATTTTTTCATCAACACATTCATGCTGAATTTCATCATTTTGTTTTATCTTTACTAATTTCCATTTGTCTTTGTGTTTTTTAAGATTGCATAAAAGTACAGCCCATTTTTGATCTGGAGATATTTTTGGCATTCCTACATAATCTACTATACTTTCAATACCAAGTTGTTTTTCTTCACAGAAAATTTTCTTGCATTTTACACAACGCCATGTATCAACTGAGCCTATAGTTCTTTTTTCATAATTAACATTGGTCACTCCAAAGTAAACTATTTCGTGATTACAAGATTCTGTATCTACAGACATGTTTCCTCCTCCATTATCGGTTATATTTAGTTCTTGCATCGTCATATGGTTTTTCTAAAATAATTGATATATTATCTACCAAAAGATTCTTCTTAAATTGAATATTTTCTCGCTCACACATTCTTCTATACATATTAACAACTGCAAATCTTGGATGCATTGATTCAAACTCTGTCTTTGTAATATCAATAAATCCTCCATTTTGAATAAGACTTGTTGCAGCTTGATTTGCTTCACTTTCTGAAATATTCAGATGCTCTGCTATATCTTGAGCAGACATTTTGCCTTTTTTTACTACTAAAACATAGACTTTAGATTGAATAGTAGATAGTCTAAGTTCTGAAACAATATTTTCTTCAACTGTATCAATATTAACACTCATAGATATCGAGACTCATAACGCCATAAATAAACATGTTAAATCACAGTTGAAATTAAATATGGAATAAAGATAATTCTTTCATGAGATTAATTATAGGATTAACTGGAAGTTCTGGAATTCTATATGGTGTAAGAATGCTAGAGATTCTCAAACAGTGCAAGGTTGATGTCCATTTAATCATGACAGAATGGGCAAAAAAATGTCTAGTGCTAGAAACTGATTACAATTTGAAACACGTAAGATCACTGGCAGAACATTATTCTGATGATGCAAATATGGCAGCAAGTGTTTCAAGTGGAACTCACAAGACTGATGGAATGATAGTGATTCCTTGTACAATGAAAACACTTTCTAGTATTGCCAATGGTTATGAAGAAACCCTAGTAGCTAGAGCCGCAGGAGTTACAATGAAAGAATCTAGAAAACTAGTTCTGGTTCCAAGAGAGACCCCACTTACCAGCATACATCTTGAAAATATGCTCAAACTTTCTCGAATTGGGGTAGTAGTATTACCTGCCATGCCAGGCTTTTATAATAGACCAAAGAACATTGACGATATTTTAAATCACATAGTAGGAAAATGCCTCGATCAATTTGGAATTGAGCACAGTCTATTCAAAAGATGGGAAACCACCTAAATTACAAGTCATACAATTAGTCGAGTTCAATTATGAAACGTTCTCATCCAATTTGAGTCAAAATTCTACGAGTGTTTATATTTGGATTATGCTTGAATGAAATAGAATATCTTTGGCAAGCTACAAGAGCAGATACTCTAATGACAAGTCATTTGATTTTATAATTCCCCTAATGGTTTTACTATTTTTGGGTGTGGTATACATGCTCTCAATAAGATCTTCGGAAGGATATGTCAGTTTCATATTAATTGGAATAGCGGCTGCAATTATGATTTATTGGGTAAGAGTATTAAAGAAGATGACAACTGAGAACGTTCCACAATATACACCAAAAGAAGCAGATACGAAAAATTGGGTATATGATCTAATAAAAGGTGAAAAAGAAATAATATTTGTAGCAGAGGTACCAGGTCCAGAGGATCAGGTAACTGTCAGACTAATTGATGGAATTTTATACGTACGCGGATCTGGACACTTTTCAAAAGAGGTCCCAATTGAAACAACACCAGACATGGGAATTCATGACTTCAAATACAGAAACGGTGTTCTTACTTTAAAAATTAGAAAATTAGAAACTCTTTGATTCTTCTAGTTTTGCTGGCAGATACTTGTCTGTAATATTAGTAAGACCGTACTTTGAGAATGCTTCAAGTTCTGCCTTTCTTTTTATCTTGAGAAATACCTCTAGTTGTGTTTTCCAATTTCCTTCTTGATATCTAGGATCTTTTTGAAGATCATAAATTCTCTTTATGTCAGATTCTGTCATAGGGATTGTTGGTAGCTTGTATTTTTCAATATCAGTTGCCCAAACACCTAACCATTTTGCGTCTGGTACGGTCAATTCTCTTAAATGAGCTGCATTTGCAGAGCCAGATTTTATCACCATTGCAATATGTTCTCCATACACATCACCGTCTGCTAGAATAACTACAGGTAATCCCATTTCTGTGTTTAATCGTCTCAAGAGATTTCTTGTTGACCTAGGAGCTTGGCCTGCTGTATCAACAATTATAGCTTTAAATTTTTTATGAACTTTTTCTTCAACAAATCTTGTGAAAAGACCACCCTTTTCTATGGCAATAACAAGTTCTGCACTAGTATCAACAAGTTCTGCACTGCTCAAACTTGGACCTATCAAATATCCGTCAGGATGATCCGAGAGATTCATTCTTTTCCCTTCGTAGCCTGGAACAGTATATTCAATTGTCAAGTCTCCAAAGACACTACTTCTTTCTTCAGGAAATATGTGAAATTCTTCACGAGGGCTTGTGAGAACTGCTTCCAAGTCTACTATGATATTATCAGATTCTGGCTGATCCTCAAAATCAATACTAAACGCCTGTGAAGAATAATAAATGTCTCTTAATGTAGATGATTTTCCTTCTCGAACTAATCTATTGACAAAGAAAGCAAGCCAAGCAAGCTGTGTATAGGAACGTAACTGTGACATGTTTCTAGAACTACGTACAGCACTTGCACTACCCAAAATGTATTGTCTTATTTTTTTGTCATAAACAATATTGCTTACTGATCTACTAGGAATTACAAATTGTGGAAATCTTCCTTTGTCAAGATTATCATATATGCTAATACCTTGTTGCTCCAATAAAGATAGTAATCTTTTCTTCCTTTCTTCAGCTGTCTTTGCACTAGACTTGTTCTTCAATCTCACTTCCCATCCTTATCAGTTGATTATAATTTGGTTCTTTTTTCTTACCAGCAAGTTCAGTTGCAAATTGTGCAATTAGTGGTACATATTTTGAGTAAAGATTCGCCCTCTTTTTTGCCATATCATCTGCTCCTTTTCTAGACATATGAACAGCCAATTTTCTTGCAAGATATTGTAACGCATTTTTTAATTCCCTTTCAAGCTCAGGTCTATCTGCCACATTTTCTTTTCCTACTGTCTTGTACGGAATTCTTGTAGAGCAAATATGAGATACAATCACAAGAGGAGGATCTCCTTTTATTTTGTATCTACTCCACTCAGTCTCATTTACTATTTTGAGGACTACATCACTTCCTTCATCATATAGAAGCGGTATACGATTAGCAAAACGATAAACTTTGAGACCAGATGGTGGAATATCACCTCCATAGGCAATGCCCATTTCTACAACAAATGGAAATCCAGAATATGCTGATGCGTTACGTTGCCAGACAGCTGCAAACTCGGGATTGAAAAACTTCATTATTCCTTTAGAAAGAGGTTCCTCCCCTAAAGGGGCCAAGCAACTGGGATCTGGAGCAAGGAATTCTTCAAATTTTTGGAGTGCGTCAGCTAGTTTTACCAACTCCTCATTTGTCATACTGCCTATTCTTTTATCTGGCTTGAATTTGGCAAAATCACAGAACTTTTCTGCGGTAGTGGGTCCAACCCTTTGGAATCGCTTGGTCAAAAAGGTGAGGAGTGTATCACCCTGAACGGTACTTGCAAGTTGTTTGTAATATGGACTCTCTGGGTCCAATTCTATTGCATGTGTTTGAGACTCGCCAAAGTCCCAGTATGTTATAGTCTTATTAGCAATATCAATATCATCGATTCTGATTTTTTTCAATCCTTCAAAATCAATATTTAGAAAAGACATGACCGAAATCACAGTTCTTACAGGTTTTGAGATATCAGACCAACGCTTTTGTGCTTTTTCTAAAATCTCTTTGTGAGAGAGGTTTTTCTTTAGACCTAATTCTTTTTTGACTTTATCAATCATCTTGTTGTCAATGGTTGGAATCTGATAATGCGTATCTGTGATCATTCTTCTTATAGTCTCAACATCAATACCGTGCGGATGAGGTTTGATGACTGTCGGTGGATGAGGCATATCTTTTACAATTCTTGGATAATGGAATTTTTCACCACTTGGATCTTCAAATGTTATTGATGCGTAGGGGGTAATCAGCGAAGTCTGATATACATAATCGCGTACTTTGGATCCTGCTTTTGAATAATCTCCTTCAAGAACAATACTCACTGCAAGACCTGTCTTTGAACCTTCTTTTGTTGTATGTTTTAGAATTACAGGTTTGTTTTTCTGAATGTCAAGTAACATTACAAACTCGTCAAGTGTTTTACCATCTGAGCAGCTCTTCACAGTAACTGGTTTGTTTGTAGTAATCTGACCATAAAGAATAGCCATTGTAGCACCAAGACCAAACATACCTCTAGCTTGCTTGAGACCAAATTTAGAACCATAAAGAACAGTACCAAAAGCAAGAGGAATGTGTTCAGGATCAATACCTGGCCCGTTATCTTTTACAGTCAAGACATAATGTTTTGGATCTGGTTTTTCTGCATCTACTGCTTTTATTGAAAGATGAATGTCTGGAAGGATCTTCTTTTGATCACATGCATCAAGTGCATTTTCTACAAATTCTCTAACAGATGTGTAAAGTGATCTAGTTGGATTACTAAATCCCGCAAGATCTCTATTTCTATAAAAGAATTCACTTGGAGATATTTGGCTGAAGACTTCTTTACTCAAGGATATTTCCTCCTTCCCAAAGTTGAAGTCTCTCTAGTTTTTGTCTCCTCCTTGATTCTTGAAGATCATTGTAAACTTTACCATGAGTACTACCACTGGAAATAGATGTTATTGCATTAACAGCAGATTTTAGTTGAGTTCCATCCCCAATCAAGGCAACGGTTCTACCATAAACAGATACTTTTGCACCACTTAGATCCTCTATATTTTTTCTAACTCGTCCACTTTCTCCTATTATTCTACTCTTTATTCTCTCAATTTGAGCCGGAGATTTTCCAACAAATTGACGCAAGTCCATAACATGTAATGAAGTCTCTTCTTGAATAAGACGTAATGCATTTTCTGCAGAGAAGCCACGACCTATAGCCATTACAATTTCTTCGGCCTTAAATGGCATTATATTTTCAACATCCCCCACTCCCTTTATGACTGTCTCGCCTGTTTGACCATCGATTGATAATGAAACAGAACAAATTTTTTCTATCTTAGCTTTTACCTTTCCAGATTTACCAATCAACACCCCAACTCGATCAACTGGGATCAGTATAATTTTCTCAAAGATCATCTTGTAACCCTCTTAAACACATCAATTGGATTGTCCACCGTTAGTCCTCTCTTAACAAAGAATTTAGTAATATTACTAATATCTCTTTCAAGAAATTCTTTGGTTTTAGGATGTCTTATATCTACCGCAGAGCCAAAATCAAAAACTACTGGTCCTTCTTTTGTTTTGAAAAGATTATACTCTGAAAGATCTGCGTGAACAAGTTCGGCTTTTTTATAGAGATCAGAAATAATTGTTATTGTTTTTTCATAATCAGTATAGTCTACTTCTGATTCAACCAATGTCTTAGATGGAACACCGCCAGTTCCTACAAATTTCATTACTAGAATATTTTTTACCACGGTTATTGGTTCAGGACATGGGATTTCACAATTAAAGGCCTTACTCAGATTACGGAATTCTTTTCTAGCCCACAACTCTACAAGAGATCTAGTACCGCTTTTTATTCTAGTAAACCTTGGATCTCCAATAAGGTAAGGATATCGCTTTTTAAAGTTCGATGTTGTAACGAGATAAATTTTTACAGCAAGATCATTGCCAAATGGGTCAACTGCCCAGTATAGCTGAGACTCTTTTCCCGCACCTACTGCACCATTGACATAAGAGATAATGCCATTGTTGATCAGCCGTGAGAGGGTCATCACAGTAGACTTGTCAAAGACTGCCTCGAGCACTTTGTCTTTGTCAAATATGTCCTTCTCTGTTTTTCTTCCTCTTGCCTTACCAGCAAGTTTAAGATTCATTTTTCTTGCCAATTTGTCTTGTAGTCCTAAATCAGAATCTTCAGTGCTGGAATCTTCTTCGACATCACTTGTTGTTTCTGGTGAATCTAGATCACTTTCTTCAACTTCACTTGTTATTTCTGGTGAGTCTAGATCACTTTCTTCTGCAATCTGTAGGTCATTTTCATCCTCAATCACTTCATCATCAAATTCATCTATAGATTCTTTATTCATTTTATTTTACTCCTATAGACAACATTAATTGTAAAACAAACTTTGTAAAATCTATTACTATCAGAAATCTTGCGGCAAGAGTCCTTTTTGTTTTAGTATATCAACTTGTGAGAGGGTATATCTCCAAGTAATATCACCACGATCCTCTGCTCTAAAATCCCAGGGGGCAATTGTTACAACATCATTATCTCTAATCCAAATTTTTCTTTTTAGTTTTCCTCTGATTCGTCCCATTCTGGTCTTATCATCTGTACATCTAACCAGTATGTGATCACTGCCCAAAAGTTTTACAACTCTACCTAACAGCTCGCCTTCTCCAGGCAAATACATTTCTTTTAACTCACTTTCGTTTAGTACTTTTCGCTTACCCAAAATTCTCAGACAACAGAGTGTTCAGTATGTATATATTCGTTGTATTTTCAAAATTTGAAAATAATAAGAAATGGAATTCCTTCAATTTCTTTTACACCTTTTGCTGTTCCCACTCCAATCTTTATTGAAAGATCAACTGTTTTTCTACCAGCCATGTTAATTATTGAAGAACTTCTTAGAAGAGATTCTGCTTCTTTTTCATCAACCACTCGGTCTCCATAGTAGCTCTTTGAGATTTTTACCTCAAAATCAGATTGTTTGAGTGTTCTGCCAACTAATTCGGCATCACACATATTCAACATCCTATTTCTTTGCTGATTCACTACTCTCACTGCAAAATTCATTTACGCATATTGACCCTTTAGAGGAGATTTGGCTCCGCAGGCTTCACATTTGAGAGAAGTTACCCTATGCTCCTTTTCAACCCTAGTATCAGGACTCTTACAGGTTGGACATTCTACATATTCCTTAAGATATCTATTCAAACGAATTGTAAATTCATGAGGGTCTTTCTTCCCTACAAATACTGCCTTGTCACCTCCAAATTGTGCCGGAGTTGCAAATTCCTTTGATAAATACTGGAGAAGCTTCTCAGGATCTCTTCGCAATATTTTTGGAAATTCTGAAAAGTTTCTGAAAAATGTTCTGTTTCCCTGCCACATTATATCCACTTTAGGAAGTTCAAATCTGGATGTAGAACCTGCTTGAATCTGAGATACTTTATCTTGTATCCCCTTCAATAATTTTTCATATTCTGCCTTTGTCAACTAGATCAGTTATAGAATCGCTACCTATATTGATTTACTCTAGAAAAAGAAGAATATTGTACTAAGGCTTTCCTATGCGGAATACATTAGTACTACATTTAGGGCAAGTGCCCTTTACCGCAGGTCGTCCGTTCTTTAGCTTAACTTCCTTTGGATTTGTGATGTCGACTTTTTTTCTGCATTTTACGCAGTATGCTTGAGTCATTTCAACATCTTACGAATGAAGTGGTATATAGCAAGATTCAGTAAAAATTATTTCACTATACGCCTAGATGGAGTTAAATTTTTACATGACCTAATTCAGATCATAGATCTAGAATTTTCATAAAAATGTATATTTTTGTCATATTTCTTATGAGGAAATGATCCAACTGCATGAAATTAACAAATCAGCCATTAGAATAATCAAATTGTTGAATGTAGTTATGCTTTTAAAAGCGCCCTAAGAGACTCACTTGAATGGCATCCAAGAAAGGCATCATCATCACCATAGTAATGTTGGCAGTCATTTCAGGTGCAAGTTTTGTAGTATGGATTCTCCCGCAAAATCATAGTTCTTCTGTTGTTGTCTCAGATTTCAAAAGCGAGTTGGACAGTGTAAAAGAGAGGCATTTGCTCATTACTACTGCAATAGATTCCAACCTCAAAGGATTATCAGACAAGAGTATGTCTCCAGATGAATTTATCAATCAAACCCAGATATCGTCCTCTCAGGTTACCTCATTGATAAGTGAACTAGTGGAAAGCAACGCTCCCACGGAATGGCAGCAAAGCTATGGAGCCTATTTTGAATCCCTCAAAAAGTACAATGATTATCTTTCTGAGACAATATCACTTGCAAACAAGATAAAAAATGGAATATCAACAAGTGATCTAAATGATGAGATGTCAAAGTTAGATGCTCTCAAGAAAGAATCAGATGCACTAGCAACCAAGTCTGACCAGACTCGACCTGGATAGAATCAAGAGATCAAAATTTGAGTTGAATTTCTTAAAGCATTTGTAAAACTATATAGAAACTACATTAATTAATAGGAAATGCGATTTTCGTCTATACCATGTCAGTAAAAGAAGATAGTATACAAAATGAAACAACGGAGACAAAGACTAGTAGGCTATTAGTGATTTGTGTTGATAGAGATGATGATATTGGAGTTAAAGCAGGTGTTGTTACTCCAGTAATTGGACGCAATGCATGCATAGATGCAGCTCAAAGACTTGCATTAGAAGATCCAGAAGATGCCGATTCGAATTCAATTTTTGCAGCTGTTAAAACATTTGAAGATTTGATAAGTAAGGGATACCAAGCCGAAGTTGCAATAGTTGCAGGTACCCAGAATAAAGGAGTCCAAGGAGATGAGAAAATTATTTCTCAAGTAAAGACCCTGGCAACAAAATTTGCAGCAAATGGAGCTGTCATAGTATCTGATGGTGAAGATGATGAAAGTGTCATACCAATAATTCAAAATGTATTACCAATAGTTTCTGTAAAGAGAGTGGTAATGCGAGTAAGTAGAACGGTGGAATACTCGTATGCAGTATTAGGAAGATATCTCAAAGCTATTGCTTTTGATTCAAAATATTCAAAATTCTTTCTAGGTGTTCCTGGAATGCTTTTACTAATCGGTGGAATAGGAACTGTTCTTGGGCTAACTACGCAAATATTTGCAGTTCTAGTCAGCATTCTTGGCGGAGCATTTCTAATCAGAGCTTTTGACATAGACAGAGCTTGGACCAATTGGAATAAACCAACACCTGGTGGATTCATACGAACTTTTACGCTAGTGGCAGGAATTGTTATGATTCTTGCATCGTTTACATCTGGTCTTAGTTCTGTCATACCCGGTATTACTGCAAAACCTGATAGCATATTGAAATTAGTTTTAAATCAACAAACAACTGGTCTCTTTATTTCTGGAATGTTGCCATTTCTTTGGATGGGAATAGGATGCATCTTTGGAGGTTCACTGCTAAGTAGTTGGTTTAAGGGAAGTATTAGATCAATTACAGATATTCTAAGGTTGATAGTTCTAGTTACACTCTATCCAATTGTTTCCCAGTTTACTACAATTATGATAAAAGGAGAGAGTCCATTTACTCTAATTCCTCCATTGTTACTAGGTCTTGCAGTAATACTGATATCTGCATCTCTACTCTTCCACAAATATAGAAAAAAGAAGGGTGGTGAAGCACTATCAGAATAAAAGATAAGGTTCTCAATTTAGGTGGTTTGTACAGCCTATACTCTAAGAAATTAGAAAAGGACATCCATAGTGGAGAGATGCCAAATCACATTGCCATAATTCTTGATGGGAATAGAAGATGGGCAAAACGTAATTTGATCATGAAGTTAGAGGGCCACTTTAGAGGAGCAGACGCTGTAGAAAAATTGCTAGACTGGTGTGAGGAACTAAATATCAAAATAATTACATTGTATGTGCTATCATCAGAAAATCTCAGTAGACAAGATGAAGAATTGGATTATCTCTATGATTTGATCAATGAACGACTACTCAAGTTATACAACGATCCCAGAATACACAAGAATCGCATGAAGGTAAAGGCCATCGGCAGTATAGAGTTGTTGCCAGACTTTCTAAGAGACATTCTCAATAAACTAGAAGAGGATACAAAAGACTATGACAATCATTACTTGAATATAGCAATAGCTTATGGCGGACAAAATGAACTTGTGGATGCAATCAAAAAGATAGGATCAAGAATCAAAGATGGCTCTTTAGATGTAAATCAAATAGACAAGGATGTAATAGAATCCAGTTTGTATACTTCGCACCTACCTCAATCATCACCTGATATGATATTGAGGACATCTGGTGAGAAGCGATTAAGTGGTTTTTTACTTTGGCAAAGTGCCTATAGTGAGCTTGTTTTTATGGACATTTATTGGCCAGAATTTAGGAAAATCGACCTTATGCGAGCAATAAGGACCTTTCAAAAGAGAGGTCGTAGGCTAGGAAAATAGAAAAGAGAAATACTGGACATTAGAACTCATTTTGTAAATGTTGGAAGAAAGATCAGCAGGTACAATTCTTTACCAAGAATCTCCATCTGGCAAGATGTATTTGCTTTTGAATTATCCTTCAGGTCATTGGGATTTTGTCAAAGGAAATATTGAGAAAGGTGAGACTTTTAGGCAAACTGTTCTCCGAGAGGTAAGAGAAGAAACAGGAATTACGGATATTGATTTTATTGATGGATTTGAAGATAAGGTAGAGTATCATTATCAGCGAGATGGCGAAGTAATACACAAGGAAGTTGTCTTTTTTTTGGCAAGTACAAAAACAAACGATGTGGTATTATCACATGAACATCGCGATTACATATGGTTAAACTTCAATGATGCTCTCAAGAAATTGACTTACAAGACGGCTCAAAAATTATTCAAAAAAGTCAAAGATTTAGGATTTGAGAGTTAGCTCTTGAAGTTTTAGTGCTTCAAGTTGAGGATTTTTTGAATTAAGGATTGTTCTTCCTACAATTAAATAATTTGCACCTGCATTCAAGGCATTATTTGGATTGCCTCCTTGAGTTCCAACCCCAGGTGAATAAATCTCAAATCTTCCTTTTACTTTTTTGCTTGATGATTCTATGAGTTTTGGAACAGTTGCTCCAACAACAATGCCGTCAACATGTAAAGAATATGACCATTTTAAGAAAAGTTCATGAAGGGTTAACATTTTTTTAGTACTTGGATCTTGGGCTCTTAGGCCATATCCCAATTTTGCTCCCGGATGACTCATGTGTACTAGAGTTATGACACCTCGATTGTTATTATGGGCATTTTTTACAACTTCGGATAAATTTTCAGGTCCCATAATTGGATTTACAATTACTGCATCAAATCCACTTTGCCATAGTCTTTGTAAAGTTATCAGATTAGTATTTCCAATGTCATTTAGTTTTATGTCAGCTATTGTTTGTAATCCAAAATCGTGTGCAACTTTATTTATTTTTTTTATATTTTTCTCACCAAGTGGTAACAATAGATGAAAATTAAATTTTATAGCACAGAGATATTTTCCCAGTGTTTTGATATTTTTCATAGTTTTTTTCTCAAGTAGTTCAATATTTTTATCATCAAGATCATTTGCTAATATTATGGAACTTCTCAAAGAAGAATCCTTCATTCTTTTTCTGAAATTACTCATAGCTTGACTAGAGGATGCTTACCTTTGAGTTTTATCACTTTAAGGTACGAGTATCCATGGTCATTTACCGTATTAACAAAAGATGGCTCTATGCCATCTTTGCTAGAATATTTCAAAAATGGTTTCGTAGGTTCGTAATCAAGTTTAACATGACAAAAATACGAAGTCTCGTCAGACTCGTTAAAATTCATGAAAACTCCAACATACCAATTAGTTCCATCTGGAAAAGCAAAGAGTGGAAACGGTGATTCTTCAAATCCATAACTTAGTTTAATCAAACTTGTAAGATCTTCAAGTTCTATTGATTCGTATACAACTTCGGGAAGTGACGCTGTTTCGGGTTTTAGAGTTTCAGGAAGTGATTTGACTCGAACAATTGGAGAATAGAGGTACATTGGATTTGATATAGTATTTACCATATCATAGTCCTCTTTTCCTGCCTTGAATCCATATGAAAGATAATGACCCTTTTTGTCAGTTTGGACATAGAAATTAACAGATCTTTCTTTTAGAAGATCCATCTGTACTGAGATTATATTTTTTCCGTCAAGTTCAAAGGAAAAGGCAGTACGTGGAACTCGTTCTAATGCACAAACCATTCTTGAGAATTCAGTCATATCTGTGACTTCGATGTAAAACGGAAGTTTTGCCATAGGATTTCTCAAAAATCATCCACATTAAAAGTAGTCGTTTGTGATTCTCTTTTCTTTATTGTCTTCTGTCAATTATATCGTATACATCTGGTCCAGTACCAATCAATGTAACAGGTACTTTGAGCTGGTCTTCAATATTTTTAATAAAATATTTAGCAGGGGAACTCAGGTCTGAAAATGATTGCATGTGTGCACATTCAGGAAAGACTACATCAAGTTTTGTAATTCCAAGTTGAGATGCGCTGTTAAGCATAATTGATCTCTTTGCAAGATCAAAATCAAATTCAGCCGCTCGTCTTTGTCTTCCAGTAACTGTTCCCACTTCTTGCCATCCTTTTGCTACTGCCTCTTCCGGAGAAATCTCATTTTTTAAAGGACCTTCTCCAACTCTAGTGACAAATGCTTTGAAAACAACAAGTACTTCATCAACACTTTTGGGTCCAATTCCAACATCAGCGCATATTGCGGATGCTGTAACATCCTTTGATGTAACAAATGGATATGTTCCGTGCCATAATGAAAGATAGGTTCCTTGTGTTCCTTCCACAATTACATTTTCTTTTCTGTCTAGTGCAAAATTTACTTGGTTAGGAACATCGTCAAGATACAGAGTAAGAGATTCAATATCTTTTGCAAGTTTGAGCGTACGCATTGCTCTATCTGCATTAGCAGGTCCCGTACCAGTCCCAGTACTACCAATAGACTGTTTTAATCTACCACCAGAATCTGTTGTTCTGTGTGATTCTTCAATTATCCCACATTGAAAATCTACAAAAGTTCTATCTTGAGTGCTAAATTCTTCAATCTCTTTTAAAAGCACTTCTGGACTTACTACTACTCCAGGACCAACTAGTAATCTTGTGTTAGGATTCAAAAATGCACTTGGTAACATTCTAACTTTGTATTTTTTATTTGCATGTTCAATTGTATGGCCTGCATTAGGTCCCACTCCACCCCGAACAGCTACAGTAGGATTGTCTTTTATTGCAAGATATGAAACGATCTTTCCTTTTCCCTCATCGCCATAAAAACCACCAACGATAACTGTAGAAGGCATACAGGGAGAGCACAACCGGAGATATTTAAGCCAAATCTTATCAATAGGATTTTAGAATCGATCCAGTCACAAACTGACATGTCTTCTCCAAATCATGCTGGAAACATCATAGTAAATTTAGCAGGACTTCCAGAGTTTCTAAGAAAGCCGATATTAAAAAAGAGATTATCAGAGTTTTTCACCATGAATCAAGAGGACAAGAAAGAGATCATAAATAACGCGTTACAAGCCGGGCCCACAATACAATTTGACAAATTTTCTACCTTGTTTAAGACATGGCTTGAAATTCTCTGTAGCTTGTCCGAAGAACAGAGAACAATCATGTTTTCTAATTATATCAATGAGATAACAAATCATCCAGAAAAACTAATTGCCTTTAACCTGGATGGAATTTTTGAGATCTTCATGTCACTACCCGCCGAACAAAGAACCGTACTTTCAGCAACCCTTAAGGAGATAGTCAGATCGTTTGATGAGAAGGACAGGAAAAAAATAAACATGATAATTCCAGAGAGCGCAAAAAAGGAAATCGGCATCTAAAGCGGACTGTCTGGTTTTCTCTTATTTTCATCAGCGAAATTTATTACATCTCCCTCAGGAGTCATAACACCAACGAATACTTTTTCGTATTTTTTAACTACCTTTCTATGATCAGCCATTGACATGTCTAATTTCATTTCATTCATAACCATGATTCGGTACTGCCTCCATTCTTCCCAACATTTGTTGCAGCAAGGATACGCGGAAGCAAAAGGATCAAGTTCGACGCCATCTGGAATTTCTGTTTTACATTTGGTACATATTTTTACCATAGTAAGACACCGAATCATAGCAATTTAATTCTTTAAGAGACCATTGGTATAGAGTACGTTAATTGTTCTAATTTTATCAAGAGAGTATTTTCCTGTTATCTTGAGAAGAGATAATAGGTCTTGGCGACAATATAGAACATGAAAATAAAATGTCCCAAGTGTGATAAAATTGCCGAATTGGGAGATGATTTCACATACGTCAAGTGTTCACATTGTTCTCTTGACATGTCATATGGTGAATATATCAAATTTATTGCTTACAAGGACGCAAGATACTCGGATGTTTTGGGAGATTATACATCAGATACCAAAGGTACTACATCCGGAACTCTTGATGAATGGTAGAAAAAAATCCACTACAAGCCTTATGTAATTTCATAAGGCAACATACCTAATTGGAATTTGTTCTCGAGTCTGCCCTAAATCTATTGGGCTTTGTAGTAGGACTGGTCTTGGGTATTTTTGCATATATCGGATTCAAAAATACTGGTAGTCCCACTCTCTTTAGATTAAGCATCTCATTCTTTTCAATCAGCATAGGATTTGGAGTTGTAGGATTTGGTTTTCTCATCGAGTCTCTTGTCTTGGGTTATGCCAAACTAGACACTTGGATTCAGACTCTGGGACTAGGGATTCAGACTATAGGATATTTTTTCATAGCGTTCTCTCATGGAATAAAATCATTTTTCCCAAAATCAAGATATTTCAAATCAATTGCAATGCCTCTTTTCATTATTCCAGGTAATTCAATTGAGCACATTATAAGGTCAATTTCTTTTATCCTATTGGTATATGGGACAATTGAAACAATATTGTCATACATGGAAAATAGAAAGAGGAGTACTATTTTCGTAGCCGCAGGCCTTGGGTTGCTAGCATTAGGCGAATTTTTGGGTTGGTATTCTATTGTATTTCCAAAATCAGTTTTGTATTTCATTTCAGTTTCAACAAAGATAGTAGGATTGGGAGCACTTTTCGTTCCAATTTCCCAGGTTCCACTGAGAGGAGCAAGATTTGGCAATAACATATAGAACTCATATGAGTATAATTGGAGACATTCTCTCCACAGCAAGAGATGAAGTTCCAGATGAATCAGGTGCTAGTATAACTTACCTTATACGAAAAGCAAATATTTCATATGCTAGACTTTCAAAAATTTTAGATACACTTGTTTCACAAGGACTTTTGGAACAGAGTAATTCTGACAGGGCCTGCAAATATAGAATAAGCAACAGAGGTAGAGAGTTTCTTCAGGCATATCGTGGATTCAGAGAGTTTGCCGATTCATTTGGATTAAGAATTTAACTTTCCCCTTCGTCTACTATCTCTTCAGTTTCATCTTCTACATCGTCGTCCTCAAAGGCATCTTCAAAGTCATTCTCGTAATTCTCGGCCATATCACTCACAGAAAATATTTTCCTATAAAAGACTTGCACAGTACTAACATTACTATTGCTACCTCAACTGGTTGATTTTACGCTACCCAACCGCCACATGAAATGCAGATTTGCATCCCATCTTCGTCTTCATATGTTTCTCCACCAGGAGGACATTGGCATTGTGATACTTCGTCCATCAGATATAATATGCATTCCAACTTATATCATTTTCATAAGAAGAGATAATTTACTATTAAACACCCAAAGAAATATGATTCTTCCTTGCAATGAAAGTGGAATTAAAGCTGCACATGATGCCATAAAAAAAGGAGGAGTTGTGGTATTTCCTACGGATACAGTTTATGGAGTAGGATGCGATCCATACAATCAGGATGCAATTAACAAAATATACAATATCAAAGGTAGGGATAAAACAAAACAGCTTCCCGTTCTTGCATATTCAAAAAAAGAGATAAAAGATATAGCGTATTTTGACGAAAATTCAGAAAAAATCTCAGATAAATTCTGGCCTGGTTCCCTTACATTAATTCTAAAAGTCAAGGACAAGAAAATTGAAGAGTCATTGGGTCTTCAAGGTAAGATTGCAGTCAGAGTTCCAAATCATCCATGCGTGCTTGCTCTTTTAAAAGAATGCAAATTACTGGTAGGAACTAGCGCAAATTTTTCTGGCCAGTCCTCATTTAACGATTCAAGTGAGATAGCAAGCAAATTCTCAGGCTATGATATATTGTTAGATGGAGGAAAAATTGTCAATTCGGGAGAATCTACAATAGTACAGTTCGAAGGTAATGAGTTAAAAATAGTAAGAGAAGGTAAAATAAAATCGGAGTCTTTAGTTTGAATTTGATTACAACCTGTAGTAGACACATGGAGGAGGAAGCGTGTGATGAAATTGCAGAAATTATTAAGGAACTTGGAGATACATCTCCAAGAATAGGCAAGTCAAGTTTCTCAGGAATAGTTTGGGTTGACACTATAATCGATCCATTTGTTGTCATAGCAGAGATAAAAAAAATAACCCTTGATGAACCATGGAGAATGAGGTATTGTCACAGATTCATTCCAATTAGACAATCCACTTCGTCTAGTCTTGAAAACATAGTAGAAAGTGTGAGAAACCAAATAAAAATAATGAAAGATACAGATGCATACAGAATTACAATTGAAAAAAGAGGCTCAGATATTTCCTCAAAGGAGCTAATAGATTCAGTTGCAGGAATAATTCCAAACAAGGTGTCTCTAGAGTCCTATGACTGGAATGTCATGATTCAGATCATGGGTGGGATAACAGGCATTTCAATACTAAAAGAAGAGGATATTGTCAGTACGTTAAAGCTCAAACGAGATTCAATGGAATAGTGTTGCAGACTTTTCTGCAAGTAAATCTTCCAAGGGCGTTTTAGAAAACACACAATCAAGTTGCTTTTTTGTTATTCTAAATTCTTTTTTTATCAATTTGGAATTATCTTTTGAAAATACATTGTCTTGCAAAAGATCTTTAATGTGATTGTAGAGTTTTTCAATCAGTGATTTTTTCCCAATTATTATCAATATAGAATCGGTGTTCTTTTTTACACCTACTTTAGAGATTGCATCACTAATTTGCCTAGTACATGCAAATCTCATTAGAATATCAGTCTCAATTTTATTAGAAAGTAAGGTGCCTGCCTTTTGAGCAGATAAAGAAATAGCAACTGTCTTTTGTACATGTTCTACATTCAAGACATATGACGCCCCAATTCCCTGGATGACAAGATTTGGATATCGCTCTCTAAGTGACTCGATAAATGTAATTGGATCTTCTGCAGTTTTTTTGAGTCGGACTAACTCTATAATATTTTTCATCAGACCAAATTGGATCCTCTTTGATCTTCCACCATGAACTAACGGAATTATACTAATGACATCTCCACCTTTTAGTAAAGTCTCTTTTCCTTGCAATGCAGATGAATCAATGCCATTTACTGCAACAAGGATATTGTTAGGATCAAGGTGTGGTAGATTGCTAGGAGTAGATTTTTCAAGATGGTCTAGTAGATCAGATATTGTCATAAGGTCACTTTCAATCTCAAGTTTATCAGATGAAAATGACTTTCTTGCTCCTCCCAGTAACTTGACAGTTAGCATATTACCAAAAGAAGGACTGGCGTATATGGGATTTTTGTAAAAACCTAGTTGAGTATCTGCTCTTCAATCTCTTCAGTCTCATCAACTGGTTCGTTGTGAGCAACTGCTTCAGATTCTTTTTCTTGTTTCGCCTCAAGTTCTCGTTTGATATATGTAGAAATGTAACCAGCAATTTCGTTCTTGAGACCTTTAGATCTTACAATTGCAACTTCATTTAGAACCTGTTTGTTGTGTGCAAAATCTTTGTCAAATTTTCCTTTATAAGTAGTCATCAATTCCAGGGAAATTTTTCTGATTCTGTTCACTGACTTGATTGCCTAAAGGGGTTTTTTATACCTATACACCGAGGTATGAACTAGCATTCTTTTCTGCAATTAGATGCATTTCATCATATGATTTGTTCAATATCCCAGCTGCACAAAAAAGCACACTAGGTAGAAATGTTATTTGTGCGGTTTTCAGACCAAAGCATCTTGAGAACCTCACAGGTCCATCAGTCTCAAGCAGTATTTTATCCAAGTCGGTCAGTGCAAGAAGAACTTGCTTGTCTTGAGAATAAACCATCGCAGGTCCATATGATACAAAGTAGTCCAGTTCCATTGCTTTTTGTAATTGCTTTTTGCTGCCAGAAAACCAATGAAGTAAAACACCTTTGATCGAATAAGATGGAAGTATAGAAAATATCTCATCCAGAGTTTTTCTAGAATGAACAGATATAGGTTTTCCTAATTTTTCTGCAAGTGAGAGCATCTCTTGGAATACTAATACTTGTCTTGAAAATCCTGCTTCGTCTGAAACATACGTTTTGTCAAGACCAATCTCTCCGATACCAGATATTTTATTTGAATTATTCCCAATCAACTCTACCATTGCATTTAGATCATCATCTGCCTTTTCAGGATGAATTCCAATAAATGGTAAAACCAGAGGACTGCGTTTACTTAGTTCAAGTGTAGATTTTGAGGTTGTATTATCCATAGAAACACAACATGCTTTGATCTTCAATCTATCCATGGCTACAAGTATGTACTCCAAGTCAGCCAAGTACTCAGGGTCTGATAGATGAATATGAGCATCAGTCAGCCAGGTCATGGTTAGTCACTTATTTGAGCACAAAATAGTGTGTATAAATCGATCCCCGCATAGTTTTTTTCCACTCAAAGTCTTTTATCAGAGGTTTTTGGATTTATTGTATGACAACAGAATTTGGCCTTTCTGTAATGTATAGGATTTTGAAAAAAGCAGGTGCAGAAAGAGTAAGTGATGAATCAGCCAACGAACTTAGAAGAATACTAGAAGAGATTGGTGGTTCGATTGCAAAAAATGCAGTAGAGATGTCAGTACATGCAGGTAGGAAGACGATAAAATCAGAAGACATTAGACTTGCAGCAAAGCAATTTTCAAAATTCTAATCTAAAAGATTTAATTGTTCAAATAAAGCCATTTTGATCGCGGTGAGGTGGCAGAGTGGCTATGCGTTCGCCTGCAAAGCGAATCTATAGGGGTTCAAATCCCTTCCTCACCTTTTTTATTATATCATAATAACCCGCTTTTCTAAATAGGGCAGTTTGTATACAGAGTGAATTTGGCAGAAAGTAATAATCTACTAGAATACATCCCAGGCGCAAAACCTATTTCATATCAGAATACCGGCGGTCAACCGTTAGATGGTTTTGTACAAAATGTCAAAGATAGCATAAAAGAATATGCTGAAAGTGCACAAAATGAGGTTGAGAAGGGTCATAATTTTTTGCAGTGGGTACTTACCAGAGTCTTTGAGGCAACTGAAGATGATGCAACTGATGCAATAATTGATGGTGCAAATGATCTAGGAATAGATGCGTATCTGCCAGTAGATTTTTCAGAAGACAAGATCTATCTATTCCAGTCAAAGTATGGAACATCTCATTCCATTGAAGCCATAGTAAAATTCAGAGAAGATGTCAAAAGATTACAAGGTAAAGATATTGCAAAAATGCGTCCAGAGCTTGCACATCTTGTCACAAAGATTCAGGAAAAAAATCTCAAGATAGAGTGCATCTATGTTACAGACCAGAAGGTAGAGGATGAGAATTTTGAGTCTGTTGAAATTTATGATGTAGATGTCATAGTTAGAAAACTTTGGGATAGAATAAAAAAACCAGCTGCTGGCAAAAAGGCATCCATCAAACTTGAAACTAAATTAAGATATCAAAATACACTTTTAGGTATTTTAAAATTAAGAGAACTTACTAATTTTGTTACAAAGAACAAGGACTATGTTTTTGAATCAAACATTAGACAATGGATGCAGTTCAAGACGACAGTAAACAAAGGATTAAGAGAAACTTTACAGGAAGTGCCTCACAAATTTTTCTATTACAACAATGGAATAACCATAGTGGTAAGCGATTTTGAGGAATTGGAAGATAATTCCATAGTGTTACACTCACCTCAAATAGTAAACGGAGCACAGACGTCAAATTCTGTATTGGATCATGCAAGACGGACTCATAATTTGGATGGAAGTATAACTGTCACAATCATAAAAGCTGCAGATGAACTTGATCAAAATAACATAACAAAGTATAGAAACTCTCAGAATGCAGTAAGAGGAAAAGATCTAGTATCGTTAATGGATTTTCATAAATCAATAAAGTCACAAATGGAAAACATACATTATTTTTATGAAATTCAAGGAGGCTCATTTGATACCAAGACAAAATCACATCAAAGTGAGTTTGTTGGTGATACCATTTACAACAAATATCTGCCAGATAATCACAAAAAAGTCATAGTAGCAAAGGATGCCATACAGGCCTTTGTTGCAGGAACAGAACAACGACCTACTGAGGCATATAGTTCGCCTGCACAATTTTTACCTAGAGGCAGTAAATATGACGAGGTATTCAATGAGAAATTAAAGGACGATTTTAGACTGCTTCTTTATCCATATTTTATCAAAGAATATGCAAAAAAGTCATTAAATTATGGAAAGAAAGGAGGTCATAAGACAAAGAGGTATGCAACATTGTTTTTTGTTGCAGTATACTTTAAGATCCTCCATGAAAAGATTCTACTCTCAAAGGATGACTTTAAAGAAGACATATCCAAGCTAGAGCCAATATTCAAGAGTGTTAAACTAAATCAACGTATCCTAAAATTGACAGATACCGTCGTGACAAAGTTCCTAGAAGACACCGTAGTAGATGATGAAATGACTGCTGCAAATACCTACCACAATTTCTTCTCTCACCATGTTTGGCAGGATTCCATGGTTCGTGTCATAGAGAAGAAGATAAAACAAGAAGAAGAAGAGATTGCAAGCATCCAAAAAGTAGTCCAAGATCTTTTTTAGAATTTTAAATCAATGCGGCAGAACGGTTGACCGATAGGTTCTCTTGCAGGAGGTCCACATTGGCCAGCCATCCTACCGCTATTTTATTCTAGAATATGCTAGTATTTAACATACTATTTACAATCATGATTTTTATAACGAAGTCGGGCGACAAAGATCGACATGAAAGAGGTCGGACATTGTGCATTATGTAGCGGTCCTTTTGATCATGTTTACGTTCCAATGCAATCATGGAACATAAAGGGTAATTTGTGCAGCAAGTGTTATTCTAAAAAAATCGGAGAACACTATCCAGGTACTCATGAAAGAGTAGGTAAATCAGACTAGAAACCAACCGTTTTCAATCAGATCTTTATCTTGCAATTCTCCCATACCTGTTGCATAACGCCAGATGTAAGGTGCATCAGTTTTCATCTTGTCTTTTATTTGAATTAATGATTCCAGTTCAGAATCTACATTTCCAGTAGGAGTATTACAGATTTCACAAAATTTACACTTGGAATCTAGAGTAAGTGGAGTAGATTCTATTACAGGATATGTCCTGCACGCGAGTGGACGGGAATCATAGATTTTACAAGTATATCCACCATGTGGTGATCTTTTACTAGATTTCATATCCAGAAAGGGACATGTATTACCATTGGGATCTTTACCCATCATCTGATATGCAAGTATGGTATCAGGCCCATCAGACTTTTCAGATATGCCTATTCTGGGCAGGATTGTAACCTTGATGCCATTTTTTTCTGCCAGTAACTCGATCTTTTTTTTCTCATCCGGTAAGATAAGAACACCCACCTTGCCAAATTTCTTTGTTGGATAATACTCTCTTTCAATACAACACTTGGAACAGTCCTCTATACATGAAAAATCCAATTATATCATACTATCAAAAAAGGGATAAATTTCCTTTTATCGCAGAAAAATCCAGCCCTATAAGGTTTACAAAGAGGATAAATAGTAATACCCTTATATCACCAAATCTTATAATTTCTAACAATGGTAGCATATAGAACAAGCATGCAGATAGTAAGAGATTTGCTTACTGTAACAGAAGAAAGCGGTATGAGCGGAATTAACGTAACATCACTTCTAACAAGGGCCAATTTATCACATTCAAGACTATCCAAATTCGTAGACAACCTAACCGGTGCAGGTCTAATCAACAAGATAGAATTCGACGGAAAGAATACATTTGTCATAACATCAAAAGGTAAGCAATATCTGCAGACATATGAAAGATTCCAGAGTCTTGCAGACTCTTTTGGCTTAGATCTTTAAGCCTCTTTACTTTTTATTATTTTAATTTTAAAAATCACATATACAATATTTGGTTGAAATTTTCGAGACTTTTTTTAGAATTATTTTAAAATTGTATGCGATCTAAAATTATCAAAAAAGATCTTAAAATGAAATGAACAATAATTTTTAGATAAAAAAATTAGTTTTTGAGTCAGCGACCAGCAAACCGACAGATCTATAAAGGCGTAGTTTGGTTTATCAAAAGGGGAGTAATGGTGGCAGAGACATTAGTATGGTGGAAGGGACTTGCAAAAGAACTTGAATTAGATATCGAATCCCTTGATGAAAAAGTAGAAGACACCAGACTTTAAAATAATTAAAAAATCATTTCCTGTATTTACTTGATTAAAGCCTCGAGTGGGATTCGACCCCACGGCCTAACGCTTACGAGGCGTTCGCTCTACCAGGCTGAGCTATCGAGGCAGTGGTTCGAAATGTAATTAGAGTTTATAAAAAGCCTTTGTGCTTTTGATTCATTGAAGGTATCAATTTCTGGAGTTCGTGGAATTTTTGGTAATGACCTCAATCTTAAAGATATAATTCATTATTGTAGAAATTTTTCACCTCTGGTCAAGTCAAAAAAATGTGTTGTTGGAAGAGATACAAGGCCATCAGGCGAGATTGTAACCAATGTTGCAGTTGCCTCTCTTTTAGAAAGAGGAATCTCAGTGTATAATCTAGGCATATCTCCTACACCTGTCATATTCAGAGAAGCAAGAAAATATGGTAGCGGTCTGATTGTTACATCTTCACACAATCCATTAGAATGGAATGGTCTCAAGTTTATCCTAGAAGGCAGAGGAATTAACGAGTCAGAATTAGAACAGTTGGTAAAGGAATACCAATTTCAAAGAGAAAAATTTGGGACTGAAACACAGGTTGAATCAAGCTATATCGATGAGGCAGCCAAAGTAATTGGAAGAATAAAAAAATCACCAAGGATAGTAGTTGACGTTGGTGGCGGTGCAGCATTTGAGGTTGCCCCACAGTTACTAAGAAAAATAGGTTGTAAGGTAAGTGTGATAAATGGAATACCTGGAAAATCGAATAGAGGTCCTGATCCTACTAGTGATAAATTATCAGGACTAGTCCAAGCTTCAAAAAAAGCAGAGATTGGTTTTGCTTTTGATTTGGATGGAGATAGACTAGTTATAGTAAAAGACGGCAAGAAAAAATCGCCTGATGTTACATTAGGTCTTGGCATTGCAGGTGCACTTGAAAAGGGATACAAAAAATTTGTTCTCAGTATTGATACAAGTATTGCAATTGAAAAGTTCATCACAGATCAAGGTGGTATTGTTAACAGATCCAAAGTCGGAGAGGCCAATGTAGTTGACATGATGTTAAAAACAAAATCTCAAGCAGGTGGAGAGGGAAGCAGTGCTGGATTTATTTTGCCAGAATTTAACATGTGTAGAGATGGAATTTTGACAAGTGGTCTTATTGCATCAATGGTCGGAACAAAACAATTCAACGAGATAATAAAATTCATGGAAAGATATCATCAAGTAAGAACCAAAGTAAGTGTAGATTCAAAACTCCACAAGAAAACACTTGGAACTTTATTGAAAAAGATGAAAAAACAATCTAGTCAGATTATAACAATTGATGGTATAAAGTCCATAATAGATGAAGACAGTTGGGTTCTAGTGAGACAGTCAAATACTGAGCACATAATCAGGGTCTCTGTAGAGTCAAATGACCTCAATAAAGCAAAATCAATAGAAAAACAAATCACTATGCTGGTTAAACAAAGTTATGAAGAATCCAGATGAAAGAGAAATAATCAAGACATTTCAAAAAAGATTTGGCAAGACTGGGTTTCTTGCAGACGATGTTGAAGTTATAAAAATTGGCAGTTGCAAGTTTATTGCAAAATCTGACATGTTGGTTCAGAGTACTGATGTGCCCCCAAGAATGAAGATTGCTGATATTGCAAGAAAGAGCATGGTGGCATGTGTAAGCGACTTTTCCTGTAAGGGAGTCAAGCCCCAATTTGCTACAATTTCATTGTCAATACCCCGTGGTTTTACACAGAAAATGATCAATGATCTGGCAGACGGTTTTGCATCAGCCTCCAAAGAATTCGGGTTAAAAATAGTAGGCGGTGATACAAATCAAGGAAAGGAACTGGTCATCGAAGTATCCATGTTTGGAGCAGGTAACAAAAAGATACCATCAAGGGGTAGTGCAAAGATTGGAGACATCATTGCAACATCCGGCCCTTTTGGATACTCTTCTTCAGGCTTGAAGATCATTTTGAACAAGTACAAAGCCAATCCAAGATTTTTGAAGAAATGTATGGGAAAAGTTATGAGGTCAACTCCAAGGTTACAATTTGGATTACAGGCAGCAAAATATTTTTCGTCATCAATGGACTCTAGTGATGGACTTTCCATAACACTCAACGACATGAGTGAGCAGAGCAAAAAGAGATTTGTAATATTTGGTTTTCCAACAGAATATGACATAGTAGAATTTGCAGCAAAAAACAAAATTGATTTGAAAGACTTGGTTTTTTGCGGTGGAGAAGAATATGAAATGGTCTTTACGGTATCACCGCTTTATTTGCACCAAATCAGAAAAATGGCAAGAAAATTACAAGTACCTTTATTTGAAATAGGCTATGTAGCCAGGGGCAAAGATGTGGTTCTCATGGAGAAATTCAAGCCCAAGAAAATCAAAAGGTGTGGTTGGATACACCTCAGATCCTAATGTTTTTTAATCAACTGCAATCCAGTGGTCTAAACACAGATTGATATAAGATATTTGGAAACAAGCGAGTTTTCATTCTCTAATTACCACTTGAATTACCAATAGTGGGGTTTGTAGCAACTATTACTATTCCCTTGAGCCATGGATGAATAACGCTATAGTAATGATATATGCCTGATTTATCAAAGGTATGAGTCCATGCATAGCCTGATTCAATCAAGCCAGACCTAAAAGATACAAAACTGCTTGTTATGTCATTTGTGACACTGTCCATGTTAATCCATCGTACAGTATTGTTAGTTCCAATGACTACTTTTACAAGAGATGGCGTAAATGTAAAACCATTAGATTTGAGTGAAGAGTTTACAGGAATTATTATGGTTATTTCAGGACTTGTCATGGTAGAGACAGATTCCCTTGCCCATCCTCTTTCCGACAAAACATTTGCAGTTGGATATCTTACACAAACCGACAAGCCATCAGCTGTTTTTATCATTAATTCTAGACCCTCTTTACAAACAACATCTTTGGGGGTAATTCCTGTTTTGAGTTGTTGTAAAGGAGGTGGGAAATATGGATGTTCATCATTTAGACCACTTACCGAGCTTCTAAAGAATGGTGCTTGGTCATTTACATAATAATAACTCCAAACATTATAGTTTGATTGATTACCAGTTACCCAATCTTCTATGGTACCATTTTTCATAGCCCCAATCATTTGTGTTTTCATCATCTCCATCCAGCTTGCTCCTTTGTATTGATAATATGGTGCCCACTCCTCTCGCTGTTTTTCCTTAGATGGTACAAAGCCACTATGACATGGTGCTGAAGACCAATCAGAATTTGGCATGCATAGTGCTTTAGCTGGATTGTGTATCATTGCAGGAATTAGTAACAATATCGTAAAGGCGATTATCGAAAGATGTAGAGTTTTCAAAATATAATATCATTCAACGTTCAAACTTTAAAAAACTGGCGTAGATTCTCTCAGTAAGATTCTTCCAAAATTGTGCCTATTCACATATTCCCGAACAAATGTTTTTTAACCCCGTTCGAGAGTCTTGAAATGTTGTCCGAACAAGAGACTGCCAAGGAAAAATGGGGAATAGCTCACATTTTCAGTAGTTTCAACAATACCATAGTACACATCACAGATGTTTCTGGTGCTGAGACAGTAGCAATTAGCTCTGGTGGACGACATGTTAACGCAGACAGATACGAATCATCTCCTTATGCCGCAATGAAATCAACAGCAGCAGTTGTTGAGGCAGCACATGACAAAGGCTTCACGGGTCTTCATATTAGAGTAAGAGCAGTAGGCGGAGTAGGTTCACGTGTTCCAGGCCCAGGTGCACAAGCAGCAATTAGGGCACTAGCAAGAGGCGGATTTAAGATTGGAAGAATTGATGATGTAACACCAATTCCTCATGATACCACAAGAAAGAAGGGTGGTAAAAGAGGAAGAAGAGTCTAAGCATCTACAAGTTTTACTTTTACTTTGGCATTTTTGGTTTCAAAAAATTCTGTCATAAAAGTTACAAATTTTTCTTCAACTTTCTTTCCTTTAGTTTTAGCAATCCGATCTCCGAATTTTAAGTCTATTTCTGCAAGTAATTCTGTTTTTATCAATACTTTGAAAAAAGCCCAACCAAATCTTTCCATAGAATTACTTATCAGAAAACCTTCTTTGATACCACAGAGAGTTTGCATCTCTTCCATAGTAGTTGAAATAATCTCCCTATCAGTTTCATAGTTGGTTGTTGCAATTTGAAGTATAGTTGGTCTACCGTGCATTAACAATCATCTAGCGTTATACACGAATAATAAACTTATTTTGAATATTTAGTCAAACGGTCTTAGTAATTTTAGAATTGTTCAGTAGAGTTAAGTATTTTCAGGACTTGATTGTCCAGAAGATTCGACAATGGATTCAGTCGAAGGCTCAGTAGCAGGTTCTGATGATTGTTCATATTCAGTTTTCACATCACCTTTTAGTTTATCAGACCAAGATACCAATTTTCCATCCTGTTCAACATTAATGGTAGTTTGCATTCTCACTCGAATATCAAGAGACCTAAACAAGGTCAACAATTTTCCTCCATCTATGGTTTCAGAAACTTCTCCTCCTCGAATAAGCTCTGCAAGTTTTTCTATGACAACTTTGGACTCTTCTGGAAATTGAGCTTCGGCATTTTGAAGAACCTCAACTCCTCTATATCCAAGCTGTTTTACTACTAAATCGCGAGGAGAAATCTCTGGTTTTTTTGGTTCATTCTTTAATTCTTCAATTTTCTGTTTTTGGGAGATATTTTTTTGCATCTCAAGCATCCTTTTTGCCTTGAGACGGTCTAGTTCTCGGTCTTCCTCGCTCAACCCTTGATTACCCCAATTGGAACAAGTTTTGCTACCTTTGTTGCTATTCCAAGTTCGTGGGATACGTTTGCAACAGCATCTACATCCTTGTATGCTTCAGGCGCCTCTTCTACTACACCTTCTCTTGTAAGAGCTTTTATGAAAATTCCTTTATCACTAAGAGTTTTTTGTACTTGACTTTCAGTAAAATCCCTTCTTGCAGCAGATCTTGACATCATTCTTCCTGCACCATGTGCAGTAGAGCCAAAGCTTAGATCCATAGAATTTGGTTTTCCCAACAAGATCCAGCTACCAGTACCCATCGAACCTGGTATGAAGACTGGTTGACCAATATCTCTATACTTTTTAGGAATTTCTTCTCTTCCTTGTGGGAATGCTCTTGTTGCACCTTTTCTATGAACTACAACTGAACGAAGTTCACCATCTATTTTGTGTTTTTCAACTTTGGCAATGTTGTGAGCTACATCATAGATTAATTTCATGTCAAGATCAGATTCTGTTTGTTTGAAAACTCGCTCAAAGGCCTTTCTTGTCCAGTGAGTAATCATCTGTCTATTACTCCATGCATAATTCAATGCAGCAAACATTGCTCTTCGATATGATTCTCCTTCCTCTGAAGAATTTGGAACGCATGCAAGTTCTCTATCCACTAGATTTATTTTGTATTTTGAAAGTGCTTGTTCTGATACTCTAAGATAATCACTACAAACTTGGTGTCCAAATCCCCTAGAACCGCAATGAATCAGTACAGTAATTTGACCTTCATTGAAGATTCCCATTTTTTTAGCAGCTTCCTTGTCATGAATTTGATCAACTCGTTGTACTTCAAGAAAATGATTTCCTGAACCCAAGCTTCCTAGTTGAGGAGCGCCTCTTTTTCGTGCTGTGGGAGAAATTTTTGAAGGGTCGGCATTTTTTATCTGACCATTTTCTTCACATACGTCTGCATCATCTTTTGAACCATATCCATGATCAACTGCCCATTGCACTCCTTTTACAAGAACCTCATCTAGATCAGATGAAGATAATCTGACTGCACCTTTAGAACCCACACCAGACGGAATTGATGTAAATAACTCTGAGACAAGATCTCTAAGTCTTGGTCGAACCTCCTTTTCGGTAAGATTTGTCTTGATGAGTCTTACACCGCAGTTGATATCATAGCCTACTCCTCCTGGACTAATCATGCCTTCTTTGGCATCCATAGCGGCTACTCCACCAACAGGAAAACCATAACCTTCGTGACCATCTGGAAGAACTACAACGTGTTTTAGAACTCCAGGAATGGTGGATACGTTAATTGCTTGTTGAATTGTTCTGTCCGTAAGCATTTTTTGCAACAATTTTTCATCAGCATAAATTGTAACTGGAACTTTCATACCTTTTGATGGATCAGCTTCAATACGATATTCCATCTCTCGAATTTTCTTTGGAATTAGTGAGGACATCTCTTTCTGCGAAAAAAGGTACCCGTACACAATTTAAATCATGAGTATGCGATTTCTATTATATCATTTAATCAGCTTTGTAGTATGTCTGTACAAGTCATGTAATGTTTTGCCTTCAAGCAAGTCAGTCTTGTCTTCAGAATCATTGAAAACTTTGTCTTCTGTCAAGTTCTTTTTTTCTTGGTTTTTGTCAGAATTCATAGATGTAGTTTGCCCATGAGGATAAAAAAAGTGTCGATCTTAATCCCAGTTTGATACAAGTAGATTTATTTTCCATGATCAATTGATCACATACATGCCAATTCTTCCAATTGATGGAGGTCGTTATGGTACTGAGGCTATGAAAGATATTTTTGATGACCAAAAAAAGATCTCGTATCAATTAGAAATCGAAGCAGCAGTAGCCCTATCCCAGTCAGAAATCAAGATGATTCCAAAAGATGTAGCTTTGAATATATCAAAAATGGCAAGGTCTGGAAAAATTTCAGTAAATAGAGTCAAACAACTAGAAGCAAAAAGTGATCATGATACTGCATCTCTTGTTGAGGCGTTAAGTGAGATATGCAAAACATCTGCAAGACCCTGGATACACTATGGTTTGACAAGTAATGATCTAGTAGATACAAGTAACTCATTACAATTCCGCGATACTCTTAGAATCATAGAACCAAAGGTAGCAAAATTAGCCATCATATTAGCAGATAAAGCCGTAAAATACAAAGGCCTGCCAGCAGTTGGGAGAACTCATGGTCAGCATGCAAGCATAATTTCATTTGGTTTGAAATTTGCCAACTGGGCACTTGAGATGTCAAAGCATGTAGAAAGAATTGAGGAAGTAAAGAAGAGAATTTTGATTTGTAAGACACTTGGAGTTGTTGGGACTGGCTCCCTTATGGGTTCAAAAGCTTTGGAAGTACAAAGAAGAGTAGCAAAGAAACTTGAACTCTATCCTGCAGATGTTACAACTCAAGTTGTTCCACGCGAAAGATATGCAGAATATATTTTTGTCATGGCACTAATTGGTTCAACACTTGAAAAAATTGCTGTCGAGATCCGAAATCTCCAGAGAACTGAGATAGGCGAAGTCGCTGAACCCTTCAAAAAAGGTCAGATGGGAAGTAGTGCAGTTCCAGTCAAGAGAAATCCTGTAAAAAGTGAGCGTGTAACATCACTTTCAAAATTATTACGTAGTCAGATCTCAGTAGCCTTTGAAAACATTCCATTATGGCATGAAAGAGACTTGTCAAACTCTGCAAACGAGAGATTCATTCTTCCAACCACTGCAATACTTTTAGATGAAATGCTTGAAGCCATGACAAAGATTCTCAGTTCCATATTTGTAAATGAAGACAAGATTAGAGGAAATCTGGAAATAACAAGAGGTCAAATCTTTGCTGAATTTGTACTTGATGCATTAATCCAAAAAAGAGTTCCAAGATTTGAAGCATATAGAGACATTCAGAGAGTTGCATTTGCATCATCTTCAGAAGGAACAGACTTTAGAGACGCAGTAAGAAATGACAAGGTAATATCATCTCACTTGACAGACAACGAGATTGGAAAAATTTTTGTTCCTGAAAATCACCTTGGAGCATCATTTGATATAATTAAAAATGTATCAAACAAAGTTAAAAGTTCATGTTCCAAGTTTTCTTGACTTTTAAGAAATTTTTGTGAATTAAAGAACCATACTGCATTGCTTTTTTTTGTTTTAGTGCAGACTCTTCTGGAACACCAATTGATAAAGCTAATTTTCGAACAATGTGTTTTCTCATCAAGTCATCCTTGTCCTTTATTTTTTGTTCCAATGGAACTGTCTTTGCAAACTCGATAAACTTCTCAGATAGAAAAGGCTGGACAATCTGGACTCCAAACTCAGAAGTGACTTGATTTACTGCCTTCATCATACGTATTTCATTGTCTAACTTTTCTTTCATCAATCCAACAACTGCTTCTTCACCTTCTGGAATAAAGTCTCGATAAGAGTTGTAACCACAAAATAATTCATCTATTCCATTAGCAGTTACGACTTTGGAAATATTATGCTTTTTTGCAAGTTTTGCAACATAATAAAATGCAATACAGTTTTCATTCCAGGATAAATTGTCAACGTTAATCATGTCAGAAATTTTTCTTGCCATATCTGAGAATGTTTGTTCAGATATTAGTTCGATTTCATGTCGTATGCCAAGTGTCTTTGCCATAGTTTTTGAAAACTCTACATCATGTGAATCTGCAAAACCCATTGTTAAAAGCACAATATCATAGCCAAGATCTTTTGCAATTTTTGCTAAAAGTGAGCTATCCACTCCACCTGAAAAAGAAATTCCCACAGTTTTTGATTCTTTAACACTTTCTAAAGATTGTACTATAATTTCATACAGTTCTTCTTCAAGACCTGACAAGATTACATTGACCATTCCATAGTGGACTTGCTTTGAGAGTTAAATATAGGATTCCTTAAAAAATAATACAAATGATGAGACTGTCTGATGAACAAATTAAAACAGAATTGAGAGAATTGTCAGGATGGGGTGTAGTAAATGGAAAATTACACAGGGATTATGTGTTTGATGACTTTGTAGAGGCATTTGGTTTTATGACTAGAGCCGCAATTCACATAGAAAAGATGAATCACCATCCAGAATGGTTCAACGTATACAACAAGCTTTCAGTAGATTTGGTAACTCATGATGCTGGAGGAATTACACAAAATGATATTGTCCTTGCAAGGACTCTAAATTCACTCAAAAAGTAAGAACTCTCACTTTTCCACCTGTACAGAATTTATATACGGACTAGGCACATTTTTTCAAATGTCAACTGGCTCTGCAATCTTGGATGCGGATTTTAAGTATATTGATGGAAAAGGAAATCTCTTAAGAAGTAGAACTGAGCTCTCAATTGCTCAGATGTTGGAATTTTTGCAAATAGAATACCAATATGATTATAGCGTTACGCTGAAAAACGGTAACAAGATAAAAGTAGATTTCAAGACAGACAAGGGAATAATTGAAGTGATTGATGTTGAAAGTGACATAACAAAATACAAGGAACTCAAGCAAGAATTAACAGATGTAAAAATAATAGCAATGGGTCATCCCAAGTTTGCAGCAAGACTATCAGAGCTACAAGATATCATACTTTACAAGACTCAGGAGGTGCAGACAGGATCAATATTCATGGAGGATCCTGCATTTGCGTTTGATTATGCACACATTTTACCATTAGTTGAAAAGTGTTCAATATTACATGGCCACACATCATCTGTTACAGTAGAACTAGTCGGAGAGATGAAAAATAATTTGCTAATGGATTTTGGAGATGCAAAGAAGATAATCAAAGAAGTAATAGGAGTCATGGATCATAAATTTTTCATCAATGAAAAATACTTGGTAAAAGAAGATGCAGAACATTATAGAATTGCATTTGATGGTCCAAAGGGACGATTTGATCTTCAGGTTCCAAAACATACAACTTATCTTTTGAGAGGAGAGG
>Ga0209517_10001334_pt1 | contig 37657 bp, 27 predicted proteins | sample PeaSoiMetSII2010_FD_187695 | JGI IMG/M metagenome (GOLD analysis project Ga0209517, IMG submission 187695) | Peat soil microbial communities from Weissenstadt, Germany - SII-2010 (SPAdes) (version 2) | ecosystem: Environmental > Terrestrial > Soil > Wetlands > Peat | place: Germany...
GGGAGCCGTTTTTGTGGCTCGCAGAGACACTCCGTCCGCATCAGGCGGCGGCTGGAATCGGAATCAGCTTTCGCATCCGCACCAGATTGTATGCCGCCGCCGCGAAGGTAAAGATCCACGCCACCTTGAACAGCCCGCGATGTTTCAGCTTGCGCAACAGGGCGATGTCTTTCAGCCAGCCGAAGCACTCCTCGATGCGCTTGCGCTTCTTCTGGCTGACGGCGTAGCCCGCGTGCCGCGTCGTGCGCGCGTCGATGGCACTGCCACCTGCCCGGCCCGCATTCTGCGCCACATGCGGCGTCACGTTCATATGGCGGCATTCGGCAACGAACTCCTGCGTGTCGAAACCCTTGTCGCCGCCCACCGTGATGCGCCCATCCCCGCCAACCTGCTCCAGCATCAGCAGCGCTGCGTCGCGCTCCGCCCGTCCGTTGGCCTGCAAAAGCTCCGCGTTCACGATCAGCCCATGGCGATTCTCCACCTGCAGGTTGCCGCTATAGCTCAACTTCGCCTCCTTGCCCTTGGCCTTGCGCGCCAGAAGTGCGTCCGGATCAGTCTGCGACTCATGGGTTTCGTTCGACCGCTTCTCGCCGTGAAAGTCCACCGTCGGGTTACCGGGATCGTCCGGCGGCGTATTCTGCTTTCCATCTTTGGCCCGAAAACTCTTCAGGCTCGCCCAGGCTTCCAGCAGCGTACCGTCTACCGTAAAGTGCTCGTCAGAGACCAGACCCGCCGCCCGCGCCCGCTCCACTACCTGCACCAGGAACTCCCTGGCAACCGCCCCCTCCAGCAACCGGTCGCGGTTCTTCGTAAATGTCGTCGCATCCCACACCTTCTCGTCCAGGTTCAGCCCTACAAACCACCGGAACAGGATGCTGTAGTCGATCTCCTCCATCAACAGCCGCTCGCTGCGCACCGAGTAGAGCATCTGCAGCAACTGCGCTCGCAGCAACTTCTCCGGCGGAATCGATGGCCGGCCGCACTCGGCATACATGGCGTCGAACAACGGCGACATCGCTTCCAGAATCTCGTCCGTCATGGCACGCACCGCGCGCAGAGGATGGTCTTTGCCCACTCTCTGCTCCGGCGACAAATAACTGAACATATCACCTTGCTGATGATCGATTCCTCGCATGATCTTTTCTTAACCGATCACGCTGTGGATTTGGAGTGACTTTTTCAGCACCCTGCTAGAAGGTGTTTGAGCGGAATTATTTAGGAGAGGAAAAGAATTGAAGATCAATTGGTCGAATGAGCGAATTCTGGTGACCGGTGGCGGTGGTTTCCTCGGCAGCCACATGGTTGAGAAATTGCAGGCGCGCGGATGCCATGATGTTTTTGTATTCTCCAGCAAAGACTTTGACCTGACAAAGGAAGAACAGGTTAGTCGCTTGTTCCGGGAACATCCTGCCGACATCGTCATCCACCTTGCTGGCCTGGTCGGCGGAATCTATCCGAACCAGCAGCGGCCAGCTCAGTTCTTTTATCAGAACCTGATGATGGGCGTGCTCACCATGCATTATACCTGGAAGAGCGGCGCCCAGAAATTTGTGTGCGCCGGAGCAGGCTGCGGATATCCAGAGCAAGCGCCTCTTCCTCTGAAGGAAGAGTCCTTCTGGGATGGTTTTCCCCAAAAACCGAGCTATGCCTATTCTTTGGCGAAGCGGATGTTGCACGTGCAATCCATGGCATATTGGCAGCAATACCAATTTCCGGCGATCGTAACTATTCCGGGGAATATCTATGGGCCTTACGACAACTTTGATCTCGAAAATGCGCATGTTATTCCAGCTTTGGTGCGTAAATTCGTGGAAGCCACCGCAGCTGATAGCGGGCGAGGTCAGAAAGTGGTTATCTGGGGATCGGGGAGGCCAACTCGAGATTTTGTCTATGCCGGCGACGTGGCAGAAGGTATGTTACAAGCTGCCGATATGTACGATTCTTCCCAACTTGTCAACCTTTCCTCGGGCCGGGAACATACCGTACGAGAGGTGGTTGAGGTGCTGACAGAGATTACCGGGTTCAAGGGAGAAGTTGTGTGGGACACATCGAAGCCGGAGGGCCAGAGCAGGCGCTTGTTCGACATCAGCAAAGCAAGGCGCGACCTGGGATATGAAGCAAGAACGAGCTTATATGAAGGCCTGAGAGTCACCGCTGACTGGTACCGGGAGCACCGTGACGAGGCTCGCAACCTGGTTGCGGTCGCGAGCGAGAGCAAGGTCTAACCGGGGAGGCTTCGAGGATGGCACCAGATTGGTGGAAGCATCGGCGGGTCCTGGTCACTGGCGGAGCGGGTTTCATCGGCTCAAATCTTGTGGCGCGCCTTGTTCGCGAAGAAGCACAAGTACGAGTCGTCGACAATCTGGAGCGGGGACGCCAGGAGTATCTTGCGGCAAGTCAGAATGATATTGAGTTCCTGCACGGAGATCTCAAATCCGTAGCGGTGTGTGAAAGCGCATGCCATGAGGTTGACGTTGTATTTCATTTGGCGTCGAAGGTTGGTGGTATTCGCTATTACATGGATCGTGCAGGAGATGTCTTCCGCGAGAACACGCTGATGGACCACAACATGTGGTCAGCGGCGATTCGCGCAAACGTCCCTTATTATTTTTATGCCTCAAGCGCTCATGTCTACCCTGGCAATCTTCAACAATCGCCGGATTCGCCGTTGATTCGTGAGGAGCAAGCGTATCCAGCCAGTCCGGAATTATCGTATGGGTGGGCCAAGTTAATTGGTGAACAACTGATCCAGTACACTATCAATCAGGGGGATTGCAATACACGGGCCGCCATCGCACGCATTATCGGCTCCTACGGCCCGAATCAGGACCTGGATCTGGCAACAGGTTCGTGCATACCTGTGTTTTGCAGACGGGCGATTCGGTATCCGGATGAAGGCCCATTCAGGGTTCTCGGCACTGGCGCTGAGACGCGCTCCTACCACTTCGTCAGTGATACTATCGATGCATTTCTTCTGTCGGTGCAGAAGCTCGAGGGCTCTCTGTTAGTAGGCCCGTTCAATCTTGGTTCAGAGGAGCGGATCAGCATAGGCGATTTGGCCAGGGAGGTGATTGCTGTTTCCGGCAAGCGGATCGATATCGACTGGGATACGAGTCATCGAACCTTGATCTGGGGGCAAGCAGTGGCCTGTGACCTCGCATCAGACTTGCTCGACGGCTGGAAGCATCAGGTTTCGCTTCACGACGGGTTATCAATCTGCTATAAACACATAAGTGACCGGCTGCGAACATAAAAGGCTAGCGGGGTAATAACCTCCGCGTCCGAAATTGCAGCGCGAACATTCCACCTTCAACATATCCCCGGCTTAATTCCGACAGAAGGTTACTGTCGGCATCTCGCGCGTTTCGGCTCGGGGGAATAGCGAGACTTAGCTCATAGATAGCCGCTCGAGCGCCAGCGAATCTGCAACCTTTTGGTGAAAAAAGCTCGATAGTTTAGCTACCTCGCGACTAAGTTTCGTGATCTATTACTAGACTTACTTCTGAATGGTGTCGCAATCGAAGGGAACCAGATGCAACTGATCGATCTTGTCAAGATAGTAGCATTCCGATACACGAAATTTGGCAGACCGCGGTACCCCTTCCCCAACATCGAGCCGGTGGAACTTGCTACGCTTATTTGTGAAATCGACCGGCTGAAACATACCGCGGGCTCGATCGTGGAAATCGGTGTGGCAAGGGGGATGACCACGCGCTTCTTGTCTGAACATCTTGTTAGGAGTGGTTATTCCAATCAGAAATACTACGCAATCGATACCTTTCAGTCATTCCTCAAACGTGACATTGATTATGAAGTCAACCACCGAGGCAAGAAGAGATGGAATTTTAGAGGGCAATTCAAATACAACGACTTTGAGGTGTGGAAAAGGAATTTTAAGGAGTTTCCGTTTGTAAAAGCCATCCAGAGTGACTGTGTCGTTTTTGACTACGGATCGATCGCCCCGATCAAGATTGCCTTTCTTGATGTCGACCTCTATCTTCCTATAAAGCATAGCCTGCCTAAGATATATGAGCATGTTTGCGAGGGTGGAATCATTTTCGTTGATGATGTGAGAGACAATTACCAATACGATGGCTCTTACCAGGCATACATGGAGTTCTGCAACGAAATGAAAATCACTCCCACAATTCTTGGTAACAAGTGCGGTGTTATTCGAAAGTAAGGTTTCTACATTGAAGCCAGGTTCTGAACTGCCACAGCGATCCTTCCATCTGTGATCCAGACTCAAGAGCACAACCGTGCGATATTGAACTCCTGTGGCCGTCCGGGTCAATGATGAAAGAGATTCGAGTCTAACAGCGGAGAGCGAATAACTTTACGATGCGAATCCTAGTAAATGACTTTAGTGGTGGTTCATACGAGACTGAGCTGAGTCGAGAACTGGCCCGTCGCGGCCACAACATCCTACATGTTTTTTTTGCTGATAATGTGTCTACCCCCAAGGGGGAGATCAGGTCGAAAGCAGGCGATACCTCCTGCTTTGAGATTGAGGGTTTGCATGTTCCGCTGAAGTTTTCGAAACATTCAATCCGGACGCGGAGAAGAGCCGACATTGCTTATGGAAAGGCCGTTGCAGGAAAAGTCGCCGCATTCAAACCCGATGTCATTATCTCCGCTAATATGCCGCTGGATGCACAAGACATTCTGCAAAAAACAGCGAGAAAGCACAATGCAAAGTTCGTCTTCTGGATGACGGAAGTCTACAGCTTTGCGATGCGGTTTGTACTGCAGAGAAAGTTGGGGCCACTATCGAGGCCAATTGCCAACTATTATGAACAGGTGGAGCAACGACTCCTCAAACAGTCGGACGCGGTGGTGTGCATTACTCCCAGATTTCGAGAACTGGCAATCAATTGGGGGGTCCAGGCATCGCGCGTCTCCGTGATTGAGAACTGGGCGCCACTTAGCGAAGTTATGCCTGCGGACAAGGACAACCCGTGGTCTCGCGAACACGGCGTGGACCGGAAATTCTGCTTCATGTATAGCGGCACACTGGGCTCGAAGCATCGTCCGGAGTTGCTGCTGTCGCTCGCACGCTATCTGGAAGCCTGTGGCAACGCGCAACTTGTCGTTGTTGCCGCTGGTCCGGGCGTCGAATGGCTCCGCGCCAGGGCGCAGGATATTCAAAAAGATGTGCTGACGATTTTGCCGCTGCAACCGTACAAGAAGATCTCCGAGATGTTGGGGGCTTCCGATGTGCTTATTGCGTTGCTTGATTCCAAGGCTGGCACATTCGCCGTACCTTCCAAGATACCCACTTATCTCTGTGCCGGCCGCGCTCTGATCGTTGCTGCTCCCGGAGAGAACCAGGCGGCAGCGATTGTCGAGCAAGCAGAGGCCGGAATCGTGATTTCGCCCGATAACACCGCGGATATTGTGAAAGCGGCAAAAGAGCTGATGGAGAACACCGAACTGCGCGCCCGATATGCCTCGAATGCGCGCGCATACGCCTTACGAACCTTTGATATCGAGGATATTACAGATCGCTTTCTTCAAGTGCTTGGAGAAAGTTATGTTCTGCAGATGTCCTGATGATTGGCAAACTAAGACGTCCATGTCGCAAGATTCAACCCTTTAACCGCAGTACGGTAATTTCATGAATACGCTCCACATTATCGACACGTTTGCGCCAACGGCCGGCGGTCCTCCGGAAGCCGTGCGCCAGCTTGCAAAAGCCTATAGAGAAGTCGGAGCCGGAATCGAGATCGTATGTCTGGACAATCCAGGTGAGCCATTCTTGAAGGGCATTCCCTGTCCAGTGCACGCTCTCGGTCAGTCCTTTTTGGGCAGGTACAGCTTTTCCCCACGTCTCTGGCGCTGGCTCCGTGAAAATGCAGGCCGCTTCGATGGCATGGTAATGCATGGGATATGGTCTTTCCCCGGCGTCGCCCTTCGCTTTGCTGCGCTCCGCGCCGGAAGGCCTTACGGGATATTTGTCCATGGTCAGCTCGATCCCTGGTTTTATAGGAAGTATCCGCTCAAGCATCTCAAGAAACTGCTTTATTGGCCGGTGCAGTATCCCGTCCTTCGCGATGCGCTGGCGGTCTTTTTTACTGCCGAATCCGAGCCAAATCTGGCGAAGACTACCTTTCGTCCGAATAAATGGAAGAGCGCCGTTGTCGGGTTAGGGATCACCGATCCCGAGGAGAGCAGGAGAGATCCTGCTCTCCAGATCGAGGCCTTTTACCGTAGGTTTCCCGAGCTTCAGGGCCGCCGCTTTCTGCTGTTTCTCGCCCGCATTCATGCTAAGAAAGGATGTGATCTGCTGATCGAGGCATTGGCAAGGATCGCACCCTCAGTCCCAGACGTGGACCTTGTGATCGCCGGTCCCGACCAAGCAGGATTGCAGGCAAAGCTTCAGCGCCTGGCCAAAGAGATCGGCATTGCTGGCAGAGTTCACTGGCCGGGCATGATTGACGGCGACCTCAAATGGGGGGCGCTCCGCGCCTGCGATGCATTCGTTCTGCCGTCTCACTCGGAGAACTTCGGGATCGCTGTGGTCGAATCCCTATCTGTAGGACGACCCGTGCTCATTAGCAACCAGGTGAACATTTGGCGGGAGATCGAGTGCGATTGTGTGGGTCTCGTTGAAGACGATACGCAGGAAGGCACTGAACGGCTCCTGCGCCGCTGGTTCGCTCTCCTTCCCGCGGAACGCGACGCCATGGCCGCTCGAACTCGGGCCAGTTTCGAACGGCATTTCACATTGAATCGAACGGTGGTAGCCATCGACCGGCTGTTTTCTTCCGCAGCGCCGACTGGCGTGGAGAACGACGGCGCAGGCCAGGTTTCGAAGGATGCAACGACCCTGCCGAATCATGAACTCCGAGCTTAGGTTGCCGAGGTAAGTTTCTTCATCATTGGTATTGGCCTTTACGGCAAATAGGGCCGGACCTTTTCCTCTGCTTCGGTTTGGCGCGAGTCCTCACTTATGAATTAGGTTCTTATGCGACCCACTGTCATCTTGCTTTCTTTCGACTCCCAAGAAACGCTGGGCGCAACGCTGAGTTCTGCCCGATTGGTTTCAGATGAAATCTTCGTGGTGGATTCCTACAGCAGCGACGGAACCGTGGAAATAGCGCGGTCCCTTGGAGCTGTGGTCGTTCAACATCCGTTCGAGCACTACGGAGCCCAGCGAAACTGGGCAATCGACAATCTGCCCATCACCCGGCTCTGGCAACTGCATCTGGATGCTGACGAACTGATGGACAGTGGGCTGGTGGCTGCCATCCAGGCGCTGCCCGATGAGCCAGCGCACTCCGGCTATTTTTTGCGCCGATATGTGCGCTTCCTGGGCCGGGTGTTGCGTCACGGAGGTTTGAGCCCTACCTGGCACCTGCGCCTGTTCCGCACCGGAGTGGGCCGTTGCGAAGACCGCAAATACGACCAGCACTTCCTTCTCAGAAGCGGGAGCTATGGCCAACTGAAAGGTGCAATGCTAGATGACCATCAAATGCCCTTAACCGAATGGACAGCGCGACACAACCGGTGGTCTGACAGTGAAGTGGCCGAGTTGGACGCTGGGGGAATTTCCGGGCGACTGCGGCCAAACGCTCGCGGTAATCCGGCGGAGCGCAAACGTTTCCTGCGGGAAAAATACAACCGTATGCCGCTGTTCGTCCGATCCTTCGGTCTGTTCGCCTATCGTTATTTCTTCCGTCTCGGCTTTCTGGACGGGACTGAAGGGTTTATCTTCTGGGTGCTGCAGACCTTCTGGGCCCACTTTCTGATCGACGCAAAGATCTGGGAAAAGCGCCGCGCTGCGCGTCTGGCCGCGGGGACGGCAGTTAAGCCTGCATCGTGAAATGAAGCATTCATGCCGTGAGCTAGGATCCGGTATCGAAGTCGGTTGCAGCTTATGGGTTGTGTTTTCGCATGCGTTCACGGTGTTGTCTCTTTTGGGAAACTTCGGAATATCGAGAGTTTCCGAGTGCATTTTCCCAGATTAACCTTGGTAATGCGGGAATAATGAGCCATGGATAAGAGCGTGTACAAGAAAACGGTCGCAACGCCATTTATGCGAGGCGCGGCTGTGTTGGCTGCGCTTGCCCTGACGGTCTGCACGCTCGCAGCAGGGCAAGCAGGGACGCAGGCCAGCACAGGGCAGTCCGCGAGCGCTTTGAGTGGCGTCGGGGCGGATTGTGAACCGATCACGCGAGGTTCGCCGTACATTCCGCTGGACAGTTGGGTCTATCCGGCGGTGATGCGGCTTTATGCGTTGGGCTATGTCGACAAGGTTTATCTTGGGCTGCGTCCGTGGACACGCGCGAGCTTGAGCCAGATCCTGGATGAGACTGGAAATCGTCTCGAGGATGTGGATGAAGGTTCAATCACAATCGAGGCCGAAGGGATATACAAGGCCCTGATCCACGAGTTGCGCGATGACGCCGTGGACTCTTGCCTGACGCACAAGGGCGCTGCTAGCGTCGAGTCGGTCTATAGCCTGTCGCGCGGCATCAGCGGCACGCCGCTGCGTGACAGCTACCACCTCGGTTCGACCATCGTTAACGACTATGGCCGGCCCTACGCCAATGGTTTCAATAACTATTCGGGGGCCAGCGGCTATGCGTCCTACGACCGGTTTCTCCTCTATGTGCGCGGGGAATTTCAGGGAGCACCCTCGACCACTGGTTATTCGCCGGCGTTGACTGGCGAACTCGCTGCCAGTGATGGTACGAACTACTACTTCACCCCCACCTGTTTCGCAAGTACGTCCCCATCAACAACTTCCGCGTGTATTGCTATACCGAACCAGGATCAGACCTCGATGCCGGTCGGGCCAATCGCTGCGGCCACCAGAGGACGTGTCATGGAGGCTTACGTCTCCGCCCAGGTTCTCAACCATGTCATATCCTTCGGCAAACAGGATGATTGGCAAGGCCCTGGGCTGGGTGGCGCCATGTCTTATTCCAACAACGCTGAAAACATCTACTCTTTCCGCATCAACCGCATTGAGCCGCTGGATGTACCGCTGCTCTCGCGGCTTACCGGACCGTTCCGTTATGAATTCCTGGTGGGCCCTCTGAAAGGTCACACCTACCCTATCGACCCCTGGGTGCACATCGAGAAGATAAGCTTCCGTCCCACCGAGAACGTTGAGTTAGGCTTTGAGCGCACGGTAATTTGGGGTGGCAAGGACCACGCCCCGATCAACATCAAGAGTTTCCTGAGGAGCTTCTTCAGCCTGAGTGCGCCCGATGAGGCAGTCAAGAACAGCCCGCAGGATCCCGGAGCCCGCTTTGGCGCTTTCGATTTTTCCTACCGGCTTCCTTTCCTACGCAATTGGCTTACGGTCTACTCGGACTCGGAAGTCCACGACGATGTTTCCCCTGTCGATGCTCCTCGCCGCGCATCCTGGCGGCCCGGAATATATCTATCTCATGTCCCGGGCGTCCCGAAGCTCGACCTGCGCGTCGAAGCCGTTTCCACCGATCCACCAGTGTCGACCAGTCACGGCGGAAAATTCATGTACTATGAGGGAATCCAGCGACAAGGGTATACCAATAACGGCCAACTATTCGGCGACTGGATTGGCCGTGAGGACAAAGGTGGCCAAGGCTGGATTACTTACCACCTGAGTGGTAATGAACAGATTCAGCTTGGAATCCGCGATCAGAAAGCCGCAAAAGACTTCATTCCCGGCGGAACTACTCTAGGCGACTTCAACTTCCAAGTGGTTAAGCGCATTGGCAAGGAATTCGAGATCAATGGCAACTTCGCCTACGAACACTGGAAGGCTCCCATCTATCTTCCTGGCCAGCAAACCATGACGACCACAACCGTCCAACTGACGTGGTTCCCGGACCGGAAGGTCAGCTTCTAGCCCGCTCTTTTGCTTGCCGGCGCCAGTCGCGGGTCCAAAGCCGATGCTGGTCACAGCAAAAGGCTGCTTCGTGTCCTTCAGGGGGGATCTCGATCAAAATCAAGACTTCGAAGCAGGTAGTCCGAAGCGCTTTCTATGTCTGTCGCCGATGAATCGGGGTTAACCTCCAAAGAAAAGATGATCACGTCGCTTGCTCTTGCGATCTATCTGTTGGTGAAGATGGCCACGAACGGGACATGGTATCAATGCGCGTCTCAGTGAGAAGAACGTGAACTCTTCGCACTCAGTAAAGGACTTGCCTTGCACAGCTGGGTTCCTGGCCCTGGAATGAATGGAAATAGATCGCGGGTTGCGTATTTGAACCGTATATCCTATTAAGGATCTGGAGAGTCAAACATGAATTCCAGACCAGGGCCCAAGGGCGCAGGAGACCTGTTGGAGACATCCGCGCGTACCCGACTGGAGTCCGCTGAGTTTTTGCCTCGCGCGAATGGGGGAAAAAGAATGACTCTTCCCCGAAAGGGGGATTGCCTTCGGAGGGGGTATTCGTCAAAACTAGGAGAGACTATGCGTTTAAAGCCCGCGCGAGCTCTTGTATGATCTGGAGAGTCGAACACGAATTCCAGGTTGAGGCCTAAAGCGCGGAAAACCTGTTGGAAATATCCGTGTGTAACCGACTGCAGTCCTGCTGAGTTTCTGCCTTGCACCACCGGGAAACAGATGAATGACGCTCCTCGAATGGGGATTTCCATCGAGTGAGGGTATTCATCAATTCTAGGAGAGACTATGCGTTTGATGCTCCCCCACAAGCTCATTCTCGCAGCGCTTTTTGTCGCCGCAGTAGTTCCCATCTATTCCCAAGTCGCCCCTTCCGCCCGTCAGGGTGGTTTGCCGATTGTCGTTGGCGTCGCATTCTCGGATTTCAGCATCGATCAGGGGCCTGGGAGAAGGATGGTCGGCATCTCCGCCTGGGCTGACTGGCTCCCCAGCAGATTCCCGGGGGTCCTGCGCGGCATGGGGATTGAAGGCTTAGGACACGCCATCAACTACGACCGACCGGCGGGGATTAGCAGGATGCGTCAGGATACAGTCGAAGGCGGTCCGATTTACGCTTGGAATCCCTATCGAGGCGTCCGCCCCTATGTCAGGTATGTGTTTGGTATAGGTCGCATCGACTTTCCCCCGTCCGGAAAGTACTCCCACGATGAATTCTTCGTCGCAGCCCCTGGTGGAGGGGCAGAGTTTCACGCTTGGCAACACGTCTGGATACGTGCCGACTACGAGTACCAGTTCTGGCACCATACCTTCGGGCCTCACGACCTTACGCCCAACGGGTTTACGATCGGTGCCTCATACGATTTCAGACCGCCAGTCTCTAAGTAGGAATTGATCCATGCGCCAGGCCGGTTGCGCACCAATGAGCACCCAAGTTTTCGCGTCCAGAGCAAGCCACTCATGCTCAGCATAGTTTAAAGCCAAACTTATCCCGAACCGGACGCCAGTTCGATGTGAACAATGAGCTCATGGGCCGGCTGTCCTCTGTTTTGGGCCAAAACTGCCTGTCATCTCTAGCAGTGCGAAATCGAAAGGCCGCAATTTGTAATCTGAAGCCCCACATGCCATGCGCAGAAGAGTTGACCATGGGACGTGTTGGAGCCCATTCAAGCGTCGCAAGAAGGCGTGTTCCCGCGCCCAAAGCTCAATCTGGAACACCGGGCGAACGAAGGGGTGTTCATCAAACTGCTCTCGATGTCATCGTGTGCAGTCGTACCAGATCACGCTGGTACGGTAAGCAAGGATAGGAGCGTTTTCTACGAATTGTGCTTTCCATGAGGCAGCGGGATCGGGGGCAGCATGGTATTCGCCTAGGCTGTGGCAGCGCAGGCGTAAGGCTTTGTTCAGTTCTGTTTGTTCCTCTACCTGCTCCAAGATTCCCGATCCGTTTACCAGCACGACTTTGCCGCGGAGCTGTCCAGCCCATGTCTGCCAATTGTCCGGCCGCAGAATGGTATACCCATGCGAGCGATAGAGATCTTCGCCGAGGAAAGACGCATCAGCAGATTCGGTGTTGGATTCAAGGCCAAGCCGGTAGTCGAGATAAAGAAAAAACGAATGATTCGGGCTAACGATGATTGCGCCACGGCGCGCATCCTGAGCCACGACATCGGCAACCTTACCCCACGGTTCGTACAGATTTGCAGTGGCATAGTGCTTTCCCGACAAGATCCCTATCCAGCCGAACAGAACGATGACGATGATCGCGGACAGCGCCAGCCTGGAATATCGGGAAGCGTGGCTCGATAAGGCTGTTCCTATGGCCATGAACAACCACGGCAGCATAAAGGTGACTCGCTTAATGTTGATGTTCCCGATAATGTCTAGCAGAGCCATGGAGAGAACGAAGTAGACAAACCAGCGCCGGCCTCGGCTAAACCAAATCGCCGTAAACAATGCAAGAACTGAAAGAAAGACCGGTAGACTCAAGGGCAGAAACCATGGCGCGATGGCGGCTGAGCCGAATAAGGCGAAGCTGGGATAGCCGAGCACGGCAATTTCATTCTTCCAATTCAACCAGGGTTCGACGAACGCTACATTGGCCGACACGTCGTCTATGGCGACCTTGAGCAGTGGCAAGAAGGCTATTGCGACGATTGCCACGACTATCAGAAAGGATCGAAAGCGCTTGAGTGCCAGATTTTGGTGGAAGATCATGAAATCGGCCATCAGCAAGAAGAGAAAGACAAAGCCAAAATAGTTAGACCAAACCAAAAATGCGCTGGCGATTCCGAACGTGATCCACGGAAGTTTGCCACGGTCTTCGATGATCCCGAGGTAGGTCCACGTCACGCAGGACAAAAGAAAAATCGATGGGCAGTACCAGCCCGTAATGCGCCCGAACTGAAACGCGAAGGGCCAGACAAAGCCGAGCAGCAACGTAGCCCAGTATGCTGGTCTTCCTGCGACTCTTTCAGCAGATTTGGAAATGAGGAGGACTGCCGCCATGAAAAAGATGTTGGCGAACACCCTGAGCAGGAAAAACGAGTAGTGAGTGGTAACTAACCAGAAATGCATGAGGATTTCGGCCGCCGGAGGATGCAGTTCACGATATCCTACTTCTGTGAAAAAGGGTCGCAGAGCCGCGCCAACGGGGCGACCTGCAATCGCGATACTATCGCTTTCGTCGTCGAGAATCGCAAAGTGATCATTAGTACTGACCATCACAGTCGCGTAGATCACTACGATGGCGAAAGTTCCCCACCATGAGGCCGACCGCATCTGTCTTCGATCCTGGACATGGTTGACTGTCATTCAGACCTGCATCGTTTCCGCTTCATCCTTGCGGTTGAGCTTTTTCATGCTTTCGAGGGCGCCATTCATTCCGCGACGCATTGAGAGAGCTTGTGGTCAATTCTAAAGTGTCTGTTCCGTTCGAATATAGCCCGCGACTCTTGCAGGTCGATCCGGAAGAATTGCATTCGACTCTTCTCGAATAGCTTACGCGCGACGCTACTGGTCGGGAAAAAATGGTCTCACTGCCCGGCGAGCGGTTGGCTGTCGCCATCTAACAGTTCTTTATTTCAACAGCTTCTTCGAGTGCCAGCGCTAACTCCAATCTGCAGACTCTAGCCGGCGGATGCAGGCTTGGTGCCGAACCCTCGGAGTTGCGAAGGTCACTTACTGGCAGCCGGATAAGCTGCAAGTATGTACAGTCAGCTTCTTGAGAGAACAAAGGAGGCCGAAGTGGAAGCACGCACGGCCGAATTTGCCAATCGGCCAGGTGCATGACGGCGCCAAGCTCATTCATGGACCGTCTGGCTTTGACGGTGTGCCCCTTGCCGTCCGCCGCCGGCCGCGTCGCTCGCTCAAGCCGCACAAACAAGAAGCCGTTGATATACAGATGTGATTTTTTTGCGGATATACATCACCCGGGAGCGTTTCTCTCGATCGTCTGATAAACTGCCTTCACCGTTCAGACATAAGGAATTTTTCATCCCAGGCCTTTTGGGGTCCGAATCGGTGTAAGGTCTCTGACGCGTGATTGGCGCGCCCATAATCTGAACGAGAGGTTTACCTTTTGAGGTCCTTGGCACCTTACTCGATGCAGCTCGAATCACATCATGATCACGATACGCAGAAGCTGACAGCCACGATTGTCATCTGCACTAGAAATCGTCCAACTTCTTTGCGAAAATGCCTCGAAGGCATCGCTCACCTGGAGCGCGCACCGGACGAAGTGATCGTGGTCGATAACACTTCAGGAGACAAAGAAACAGAAGCTGCAGCGCGGAAATTCTCGGCTCGCTACACATTTGAGCCAATCGCGGGTTTGAGCCGGGCACGTAATCGTGGGTTGAGCGAAAGCACGTCCGAGATTGTCGCGTTTTTAGACGATGACGCTTGGCCCGATGAGCGATGGCTGGAATCTCTGCTTGAACCGTTCGTAGACCCGCATGTAGGCTCGGTAACCGGCCGGACCGTCTTACCGGAATCTCACGCTGACAGCATTGACTGGGAGCCGACTCGATTCCTCAGTAACAAGGACCATCAATGGTTTGAGATTGCGGCCTTTGGCGGGTTAGGCATTGGCACCAATATGGCGCTCCGTAAGACTGCATGCAACGGATGGAAGGTCTTTGACGAACGGCTCGGCAGGGGGACGCTCTTCCAGGGTATGGAAGAACACCACGCCTTCGTTCACCTTCTCTCGATCGGCTACTGCGCCGTTCATGTTCCTTCAGCGATTGTTTTCCATCGATCTCAAAAGCACGGCGATATCAAACAGGAGGCCTGCAATCAGATTGCGTATTCGATGTTGCTGTTTTCTGAGTACCCCGGCCAGCGCCTTGATCTTCTGCGATTTCTTTTTCGCCGTGTAAGGCGTAAGCCACTGACCTGGCCGCGAGATACTGCGGATCCAGGTGAGATCATCTCCAGCGGATGGCGTGTGCTGCTGCGAGCAAGCTTCAGAGCCGCCGTGCTCTTCTTCCGCAACAGGAAGCCCAGGGGCAAATAAGGAAGCCGAGAACGAAAATGCGTATTCGGCTCAACCATTTTACGGCGCAGATGAATCGCTTCGCTGCCTGAGGCATCGCTCGCTGCTGGCCACATCACCTTCTGCGATGGTTTGCTAATGGCGCTTGAGCTGGACGATCACTCGGGATCGCAGTGTTTCCACAAGGAGCGCAGGGCATGGCACTGACCGGAATGCCAGACGGACTCGACGTCTGCTCGCCCGAGAATCGGCTCAGCTATCCAGGATGGCGGGTTGCCGTCGTTTGCCATCTTGGTGTGTTCACCGGCTTTGCTGCGGTCTTTATCTACAGCTTCAGCTTCATGATCCGGCCCCTGCAGCAAGACTTCGGCTGGAACAGCGAGCAGATCGCACGCGCCTTCAGTTTCGCAGTTATCTCGGTAGCTGTTTGTTCACCGGTGATTGGCAAACTATTCGACCGGTATGATCCGCGCAAGCTCATCGCCGGCTTCATGGCTGCATTTGGTCTGGGAATTGGGTCGCTTGCGTTCCTCACCGCGCATCTCGCCCAGTTCTACGTGACTGCCGTCTTCATCGGCATCGCCGGAGCGGGAACCTATCAACTCGGATACGCTCGCATCGTAGCTGCCTGGTTTTTGCGGCGACTCGGTGCGGCGCTGGCCATTGTTGTCGCTGGTTCGGGCGTTGGATCCTTCTTTGTGCCTCCGCTTGTGCAGTACCTGATCTCAGCTTACGGGTGGCGAAACGCCTACCTGGTGCTGGCCACGCTTCCTTTGCTTGTTGGAGTTCCGTTGACGCTCCTGTTTGCGCGACTGCCTCCAACCTGTTCCACCGCCGGGCCGGAGCCCACGGTTCGGTCACACGAAACCGCGGGGACACCATGGCGCCAAGCGGTTATGACTTTCAGCTTCTGGCTGTTGGCGCTGGGGGTCTGCGCTCTGTCGCTGAGCGAAAACGGCGCGCTCGCACATCTTGCGCCCATGCTGAGCAGCAACGGTCTGCACCCTCGCGAAGTAGCCCTCACCGCGTCGTTGCTGGGTGCGGCGAATCTGGCTGGACGATTTGTGTTGGGCTCGCTGTTGGACTACATCGAGGGGTCATTGATCGCGCTCGGTTCCTTGCTGACTGTGGGCGCAGGAATACTTCTTCTGGCGCACGCGCGATCGTTCTCCCTGGCCGCGCCTTCGGCGTTCGTTGCTGGGCTGGGATGCGGCTGCGAACTCGATCTGATTCCTTACATGCTGCGGCGCTATTTCGGCATGCGTGCGTTCACAACGCTTTATGGATTAACCTACAGCGCGTTCGCCTCGGCTGCAGCTGTCGCACCGTTGATAGTCGGTCATGTCTACGACTCAACAGGCAGCTATATCAGAATCTTCAACGTCCTCTGTGGTATAACGCTCGTCTCTGCACTCGCCATGCTCGCCCTGCCCGCCTACCGTTCCAGACAAAGTGCATCGCCTGCATGGCAAAAATCTGGCGCTGAGCGGGTATGAGTCCGTCAATCGGCTCACGGGAATTCAGGCATCGGGAATGGGCGTGTAGGCTGTGCCACAGGTAGTTCATTATCAGCACGAAATGGCTAATGGGCACCCCAATAATTGTGACTCTTTTTTGGAGGTCTGGCGATGACCAGGAATCAGTTGGGAATCGTATTGGTGTTGATTGCGGCGGCCACAGTTGTGCCTGCGCAGCAGCTCGCTACCTTGAGCGTCTCCGTTCTCGATCCTTCGAGCCGCGTTGTGCAGGGGGCAAGTGTTGGCGTCCGCAGTGCAGAAACGGGGATCGCGCGAACGCAGCGAACAAACAATTCCGGAATCGCCGTGCTGAATGCGCTTACGGCGGGAGAATATCGTCTTTCCGTCGACGCTGAAGGCTTCAGCCCGGTGAGTCGGCCACTGACTCTGGCCATCGGGCAAACCGCATCAGTCATTGTGCAGTTGGGCCTCGCTACCGTCAAGGAAAGCGTGCAGGTCGCGGAGGGCTCGGCGGCGGCGATGGACGTCCAGACAGCCCAATCAAGCCAGGTCATTCCGCCAAATCTGATTGCCGATCTCCCCATCGCCGACCGTGACTTCATTGACTTTATCTTGCTCACGCCGACGGTCAACGTCGGCCGTAGCACGGCGACCGCGGCGCAATCGCCTTTTCAGGAAAGCGTCCTGCAGCTCAGCTTTGCCGGTTTGCGTGAGACCCACAGCTCTTTCTTTGGTCTCGATGGAACCGACTTTTCCGTGAGCCTCTCCGGTGTGCAGCACGTCAGCCCTTCCCTCGACTGGGTGCAGGAGTTCCGCGTCATTGATGGCCCCGACACCGCGGATAACGGGCGTAACCTTGGATCAGTCGTTGAAACCATTACGAAATCCGGAACCAACGACCTGCACGGCTCCGCCTACGAGTATTTTCGCAACGACGCCGTCGATGCGAACAACCCTCTCTCCGCGCCCGGGCTGCACACTCTGCAGGTCAACCAGTTCGGCATCAACGCAGGCCGGCACATCCGCCTTGACAAAACCTTTTTCTTCACGGGATACGAAGGTCAGCGCCGCGCTGAATCCCCCATCTATTCAAGCTTCATCCTTGGTTGCATCGATACGCCGAATTGCTTGGGCCCCGGAACTCCGAGCATCAACCAGGTAAAGCAGTTGTTCGGATTGCAGCCCGAGAGTCTCAAATCGGTGCTGGAAACCGACAATTACGACAAATCGATCGGAAAGATCACCCAGGTTTTCAGTGATCGCAACGTTCTCAATATCGGCTATCTCTTCGCGGATGATCGCAAAGGCGACATCCCCACCGATGCCCCAGGACAGGGCCTGCCGTCCACTTATCGCGACAATCCGGTGCGCGACCAGACCGTGTATGCGAATTACCTTCATCTTTTCAATCCGCGTTGGACCTCCGAAAGTATTGTCGATTTCGGCGATCGCCTCTTTCATATGACGCCGAAAGGCGCCGGCTATGAGCCGACGCTCGAGGTTGCCGATACCCTGGGGAGCGGCGGGTTCACTGGCGGTGTATCGTACTATCACGAACCGCATTTTGAAGCGCAGGAGAATCTGACCTGGGTGCGTGGCGCTCATTCATTTAGGTTCGGCGGAGGTTTTGAACCGGTCTGGATTGCGGCGGATACTACCCTGTGGAGTCCCGGGGGCGCCGTCTTTACGCCGCAGAGCTTTTTCGGCGCTGGCTCGTTCTCCGGTCCACCTTTTGGCCCGGGTACGCCGGTTCAGTTCCTCTTCCTCGAACCGCGCTCCTACTTCGGCCGGCAGATTCCGCCCCGCTCTGTGCCCTTTGCCGGATCTATATACGCCGGTTCCTCCGCGCAGGTCTTCGAGAATGCAACGAATTTGCATTTCTGGCATCGCATGGTGAATCTCTACGCACAGGATCAGTGGAAGGCAACCCCGAGGCTCTCCGTCACGGCCGGCCTTCGCTATGACCTTGACCTCTTTCCTTCAGCATCCGATGTGCGGCTCGTCGGGCCCATGAATCCGACGAATTATGAGAACCTGCAACCCCGGGTTGGCTTCGCCTACGCCCTGCATGGAGGTAAACAGGTTATCCGCGCCGGCTTCGGCATCTTCCGCGGGCCTTGGGACTACAGCGATCTCATCGTGAGCTGGCAGGGCTCTGCCGCATTCACATCGATGAGCAACCCGCTTATACCGGACTTCAACACCCCGGACGGTGTCGCTGGACTCGGGCCCTCCGGTGTCGTCGGCGTCTCCGGGCCGATCCTCGCATCGCAGGCGTTACGCAGCTTCGTGACTACCGGAGCTTATCCCGCGCCGAGCGAGTTGCAGCAGTTCCCACTGGGGTACATCCAGAGGAAGTTCCCCAATGATTATTCCGAGCAGGCGAGCCTCGAAATCGAATCGGAACTCGGCCGCGGATGGCTGCTTTCCGCTTCCTATCAATTCCTGCACGCCTTGGATCTGCCGGTCTACTCGAGCGTAAATGGGCTGCCCAACGGCACGTTGCCGGATGGCCGCCAGTCCTTCGCTCCCGCCGATCCCCGTTTCGGCTTTGCCCTCCTCGCCGCTCCCACCGGTTTCTCCATTTACAACTCCGGCGTCCTGAGTGTGCGCCATGAATTTGCCCAGCATTACGGTATCATTGCCAATTACACTTACTCCAAGTCAATCGACATTGCCACAGACGTGCAACTGAGCGATACGCCCCAGGATTATCTGGATCCCACGGCGGATCGCTCTGTTGGGGACAACGATATCCGCCACCGGGCAACTATTGCCTTTCTCGCAGACAGTCCGTCGCATGGGCCGCTTCGTAACTTCAAGCTCTCCATGCTCAACAGTCTGCAGAGCCCGCGCTATTACACCATTCTCGCTGGCTTCAATGTCCTTGGCGACGGGTTTCCCTTTTGCGATCGCACTGGAACGGTGGGCCGCAACTCCTATCGCGGCGCCGCGTATTATGACAGTGACCTGCGCCTGCAAAGGGTTTTTCATTCCGAGCATCGAGTAAACACTGAAGCAAGCATCGAGAGCTTCAATCTTTTCAATCATCGCAATGTGCAGAACATTGACCAGGTCTACGGCGCACCGGATTTCCTGGGCCCGATCCCGCATCAATTCGGCGACGGCATCACCAGCCCCGCGAATCCAACTTTCGCGACCCCCAACTTCACCAGTCCTGCCCGGCAGTTGCAAGCATCGGTCCGCATCACATTTTAGGAGATAGAATGGCGCACATTGGCATTCCGGAAGGCATTCCCGGTATTGTCGGCGCGTACACCTTCCGGCCTGAAACTGCAAAGCCGATGCGTGAGCTTGCGGAGATCCTTCTGCGTGGGCCCAGCACGCTCACCAGCGCGGAGCGGGAGGGTATTGCCGCTTTCGTCTCGTCTCGCAACGGATGCCGCTTCTGCCAGCTCTCGCATAGCTCAGCCGCAGCCGAGCATCGCGGCGGAGCCGAAGCGGACTACGAGTGGGTCGAAACTCTCAATACCGATCCGAGTACTGCTGAAATTTCCGGAAAGATGAGAGCTCTCCTTCAAATCGCCGCAAAGGTGCGGGAAGGCGGGAAAAACGTCACCCAGGACGACATCGCAGCTGCGCGCGCGCAGCACGCGACTGACCTGGAGATTCACGACACGGTCCTGATTGCCGCTGCTTTCTGCATGTACAACCGCTACGTGGACGGGCTTGCCACCTGGCAACCGGAAGACTTCGCGAGCTATCGCCCAATGGGCAAGCGGCTGGCGCACGAGGGGTACGTCCGCAACATCCCGGAAGCGGACAAGGCGAACGCGCGATAACACTTCGCCGCCAGTTTCCAGACTCTCGAGAAACGCCGTGGCTTTTATGTCCGGCGCGCCTTGCGGGCGTAGAGCTGCGAGCCGCGCCTATAACCCGGGGTACTCGGCATCCGTGATGGAGTAGATCAATCCGCGATGGGCCGTTTTACTCGCAGACCAGCGAATTGATAACGTCCAGTCTTTGGGCTGGATTCGAACCGGCCCATCACAAGCTGTGGGCGCGATTGCAGAGTTTGAGAGGACCGCCTTGCCAGTCGGTTTCTGCTTAAGTAGAGGTGTCTCCTTGTAACCATCATCGTTCTCAACCCAAGGGCGTGTGGTGAACAAGTTGCGTTCCCACCAGTAATGTACCGAACCTGAATGGAACCGCATGCAAATTGGATCTCTTTCTTGACGCCCGCTGCTCTTTCTGACCACTGAGCGTGTGGTAGTGGGATTAATCAAGCGGACCGCGAAATCAAAGCCCAGCGAAACTCTGGCCCGGCCGAGGTTCCTGTGTTGATTGAGCGCGCAGAGTGCCGCTATCCATGCGAGCTCGCTGGCGCGGGTCGATTTTGCTAACCGTTTCGTAAGTTACAGGTTGTATCCACTTTTACTTGTGGACCTCAGCGTTGAGCGAAGCCCTATAATTCTTCCCGGTCCATTGCATAAGTCTGTTTACAATACCCGGCAAGTTTGACTCGTGGAGTATACGACTGTGATCCAGCGGGACAAACAATTCCTCGATTCCACGACAAGCAACGTCTCTCCAGCGGAGGCGGGATGCATTAAGGCCAGTGTCCATTGCATCCCTGCCCGCACCACGGGTAGTGCCCATTCCGTCTGAAGAAAGGAAGTGAAGGATGGGAGCATCAATCGTGCGGGCCCGAAAGAATGGGAAGTAGTCTTCTTGTGATTTACGCATGAGCCATTGAAAAAAATGAACATGTTCAATGGGAACAAACCACCGACGAAGCGGGACCATTGAATACCAAACGAAACGGCGCCAGCGAGTGCGGACGCTATGAGCCAGTAGTCTTGCGGCGCGGATTGGTATCATCGCAAACCTCGTAGCGCGTAGCAAGGCGGTTTCGGGATGTTTGATCGCTGGCGAAGTGTGCTCATTGCCATCGGTTTTCCGCTCTCTCAATCCGCGTCCAAGCCGACGGCCAAAGTAGCCAAGCAAGGTGTATGGGCCTGGCATCGGAACGTCAAAGAACACCAATCGGACATCCCGATTACGAAGAGCAAGTTGCCGCGCCGCTTCAGAAGCGACGATTCCCCCAAAGCAAAAACCTCCAACGAGATATGGACCTTGGGGCTGCTCCCGAAGGATTATGGCCGCCATTTCTTCGCCCGCACGCTCGAACGTGAAAAGCCCAGGGCCATAGAACGTATTTGCGGGACGCACAATCGCCAAATCCATGATCCCTTGAAGATGCCTTGCCAATCTCCGGAAGTAGATGCCCTCGTCTTCATCCCCCGGCACACAATAAAACGTCGGACCGGATCCGCCAGCGCGTACAGGGAAAATCTGCATATCGCTTGGAGCACCGAAGGCTGGCCTTGGGAACTCCGGCCTGCCAGCCAAAGTGGTCAAATTCCTAATCGTTGGCTCATCGATGAAACTGGCTATGTAGCCGGTTGACTTGCTTCCGAGCCGCTGATCGACTTCGGCAAGCATCGTCATTGCGGCAAGGGAGTCGCCACCGGCATCGAAAAAGTCCTCGTCCAGGTCCACATCGTCGCGATTTAGAATTCTTGCCCAGATTTGACGAATCTGGTGATAAACATCTTCGATTTCGAGTGCCGGACGATGATCCTCTGAATTTAACAAGGCAGGCAGATCTGCAATGGCTCCGCCAAACTTTTCGGTGAGCAGCCGCCGCTGCGGCTTGCCAATCTCACCTCGGGGAATCTCGTCGACGAATCGAATGCGGTGCGGCACCTTGAACGAGGCAAGCCTTTGTGCCGCATAACGCCGCAGCTCGATCGCACTCACCCGCGGTTCGTTTCCGCCGCGCAGCACCACAGCACAGGCCACGTCCTCGCCCAGCGTGCGGTGCGGCACGGCGAATGCCACAGCCTCGAGCACGGCGGGATGCGCCTCGATCACTGCGTCGACTTCGGCTGGGATGATCTTTTCTCCGCCCCGGTTAATAATCTCCTTCAGGCGTCCGGTTAGATAAAGATTGCCATCGGGATCCAAGCGCCCGGAGTCGCCGGTCCTGAACCAACCGTCTTGAAAGGCAGCTCGAGTCGCTTCGGGATTGTCCATGTAACCGGACACAACAGTTGGCCCGCGAACTGCAATTTCGCCTTCTTCGCCAGCCGGAAGAAGGAGCCCGGTAGAGTTCATGATGCCAATTTCCAATCCGCAGGAGCGTCCCACTCTGTTTGGAACGTGGCCACCCGAAGAAAGAAATTCGGATGCTATATCCCCAGCTTCGCTCGCACCGTAACGAAGCAGCATGGGCACGCCAAGAATTTGCTCGAGTTCCTGCCTGAGCTTCTCTGGCAGCGGGGCGAAGCAAGACTCAATGAAACGAAGAGTCACAGATCGGGAGGGCGGTTCGCATCTCAATTGCTCCATCGCGGCCTGATGAACAGCGGGTGAGCAGATGTACCAGGTAGGTCTCAGGTTGTTTATCCAACTTACATAGTCAGCGGAATTAAAGCCGCCGGTTGCAATCACTGCGCCGCCCACACAGAATTGTGCTTGCACGCATCGGACGGAGACCCCAAAGCATTGCGGGATTAACAGCAAGAGACGGTCTGAGGCAGTCAGCTTGGCCCAATTGCACATTGACGCGATTCCGGCATCAATGTTCGCGGCCGTCTTAGGCACTATCTTGAAACCGCCCATCGTTGCAGAGGTGATGGTGAGCACGACGGCTTCGGAAGGCTCATTGCACGAATTGTGTCGAGAAGCGGGGACGCGGATTTGCCAATCCTTCGGAGACTCCCCTTTGCGAGCAACCAGCACGGTGATCCCTTGCTCAAAGGCTGCATCGGCCTCCGCTTCGAATTCCGGAGCCGCGATGAGCGCCGAGACAGACAGCTTGTGCAGGGAAGCCTCCACCTCTTTGGGCGTGGTCTTTGTTTGCAGAGGTATGGCGACATGGCGGTTCAGGACTCCGGTAACCGCAAGAACCTGCTGGCCGCCTTGGGGCAGGAGCACCGCTACTCGCTCCCCAGAACCGATGCTAGCCTCCTCCAGACGACAAGAGAGCGTTTCAATTTGCGCCCACAGCTCCTTGTAATTGAGCGTAGGGCCCTCGGGTTCTATAAGTGCAATAGACTGCGGGCTGGAGTCGGCGTAATGCGCGATGGCATCGAGAGACGCCAACTGAGTGCGGCCCATCTGCGTTCCTCCAGACACTGAAAACTGCGAACGAACTACCCGTCGCGCCACCGGTCACGCGTCGGCGAAAGAATGATATTTCGCTGGCAAAACTGCTACTTTAATTTTAGAACCAATCTTCGGGTAAATCATCGCGTACCATCGCGTATCGGAGGCCCGCATCTCAATGGCCGCTGCAACCAGACTCCAATCCACGGACCTTGCCAAAGTCACCATCCGCGCTGCGGACGGGTCGTGGAGCCTGCATTGGGGCGAAATCTGGCAGCATCGCGAGTTGCTCTATTTTCTCACATGGCGCGATATCAAGGTTCGCTACAAACAAACGGTGCTCGGCGTCACCTGGGCCATTCTGCAGCCGCTGGCTATTGCACTTTCGTTGACTGCGTTTCTCGGCCGAGTTGTTCATATGCCATCGGGCGAACTACCTTACCCCGTTTTTGCCTACATGGGCATGGTGCTTTGGCAACTCTTTGCGCAGTCATTGACGGATTCAAGCAACAGCATTCTCACGAACGAGCGGCTGATCTCGAAAACTTACTTCCCGCGCATTCTCGTACCTGTTTCCGCGGTTTTGGCAAGCCTGTTTGATTTTGCTATCAGCCTGCTGGTGCTGGTCTTGTTTCTGATTTGCTTTCGCATTGCGCCCGCGGCCAGTGCCGCACTTCTCTTAGTTTTTGTGCTGCCAGCTACGTTCTCGGCACTGGGCGCGGGCCTCTGGCTCTCCGCGCTTAATGTAAAGTACCGCGACGTTCGGTATACCGTGAACTTTCTTACGCAGTTCTGGTTTCTGGCGACGCCCATCGCGTACCCCATCGGCGTGGTGTCGGAGCGCTGGCGTCCTCTTTACGAATTGAATCCGATGGTCGGAGCGGTGGAAGGGTTTCGCTGGGCGCTGCGCGGCCACGGGGCGTTTCCCGCGAAAGCTGTGGCATTTTCTACGGTGACCGCTGCCGTCCTGTTGTTGACCGGCCTTTACTACTTCCGTCGAACCGAGGACACCTTTGCAGATTTCATCTGAGAGTAGTCGCGGTCTCGCGATTCGCTGCGAGGGCATCGGCAAACGATATCGGATCGGGAGCCATCCGCGCTATCGTACGCTGCGCGACACCATCTCAGAGATGGCACGTGCGCCCTTTCGGCGGCTCAAGACGGGGCTACGTGCGCCAGCAAGCGACGAGCGCGACTTGTGGGCGCTACGGGCTGTATCGTTCGAGGTTCGGCAGGGCGAAGTGCTTGGGATCATCGGTCGCAATGGCTCCGGCAAGTCGACGCTTCTGAAAGTTTTGTCGCGCATCACTAAACCCACTGAAGGTAGCGCGGAGGTAATTGGTCGGCTGGGAACGCTGCTTGAGGTGGGCGCGGGCTTTCATCCGGAGCTTACGGGTCGGGAGAATATTTTTCTTTACGGCGCAATCCTGGGTATGAGCCGCAGGGAGATAGAGCGCAAATTCGATGAAATCGTTGAATTCGCAGAGTGCGGCAAATTGTTGGATACCCCGATGAAACACTACTCGAGCGGCATGTACGTTCGACTGGCGTTTGCGGTCGCTGCTCATCTCGAAACTCAGATCCTTATGGCGGATGAAGTCCTGGCGGTTGGAGATGCTGCCTTTCAAAGGAAATGCCTGGGCAAGATGAGCGATGTGGCGCATCAAGGTAGAACGGTGTTATTTGTGAGTCATAACATGTTGGCGGTCGAAAGCCTATGTTCCCGGGCCATCTGCCTGCACGATGGAAGGATAGTATTGGAGGGAAAACCTAACTCGGTAACTTCTCGGTATCTTCAGGAATGGTTGCCGGCATTTAATGAAGTAGTCTACGAGAGCATTGAAACCGCGCCGGGAAATGAAATACTTCGGTTACATCGGGCGAACGTGCGCCCCCTGATTGGTTCCCCCAATGAATTGATTACGGTCCATACCCCTCTCGTGGTGGAGTTCGAGTATTGGAAGCTCACGCAGCATGCCGACCTCGTCTTTGTGGTCAAAGTGTTCAACGAGCACGGTGTCAACGTGTTCAATACTGCTCTGATGGGAGGACTGCCGGAAGAGGCAGGTTTGCTGCGAAGCTCATTTAGCGTCCCAGCCGACTTGATGAACAATGGTACGTATCGCATAAATCTCCTTATATTTCTCGGCGCCACTGTTGAAATTGCGGACTGGCAGGATCTGGTGACCTTCGACGTGCACGACGCTCCCAGCGAAATGCGTGGACATTACCACGGCGACTGGCATGGTGCAGTGAGACCGAATCTAGAATGGCGCACTGACTGGATTGGTGCGCTCCCGGATCACCAAATCGTAACCTGACGCGGGTTCTCTCGAAATCTCGGATTTCTTCGATCGATTAGCTGAATTGGGAGGGTTCCCCTCTTGCGGGAATTCTCGCACGCTTTTTCGGTCGAAGCATTTTCCACAACACTTTCAGGAACCAAATGCGCCGTAATCGCTCGCGAAGGCTGATGTTCAAGGTGCGAACCGGATTCCAACCCAAGCGCACTAGGAATTCGAGATCGAGCGGTGCGTCCCAGGCGTATACCATATTCCGGTGTAGGAGGCCCGGGTCGGTGCGCAACGTGTTCAAGCCGTCATCGGTTGTAAAGGCGAGATTGAAGTATTCTCTAGCGCACTTGGCTGCGGCGGCATCATAATGCCCGTACGGATATGCGAACCAAGCGACTGGAGTCCCAATAATCTTCTCGAGAGCGGATCGGCTGCCTTCCAACTCGTCACGTAAGTCGGGCTCCGCAAGAGTTGTTAGATCGGGGTGATTCCTACTGTGAGCTCCAAAGTCAATCCCTCTCGCTGACCAGTCGTGAATCTGCGCGGCCGTCAGGCACCGGTGCAGCGCGAAGCCGCGCGGTTCATCCCAGAGGTTTGTTCCACCAACGCAATTTGTCACAACGAAGACCAGACCGCCAAAGCCATATCGCTGAAGCACCGGGAACGCATGATCCGTCAATTCTTCAAAAGCGTCGTCGAAAGTCAGTAGCACAGGCTTCTCGGTGAGGGGCTTTCCATTTCGGAGCCACGCTAACCAATCGGACGGGCGGATTCCGACGTACCCCCGCCGGGCAAGGAATCGCATTTGCGCCTCGAACCGCTCTAAAGAAACGGTCAGGTCGGGATCCGAGTTTGGTTTAGGCGGACCAACGTGATGGTACATCAGTACAGGGAGTCGCTTGCCAAATTCATCTTGCAGATTATGCCAGCCCACTGCGTCCACCGCGCCGCGAAGAAAAGAAATGGAAATACGCTTCCAGAGGAGACGCACTCCCAGGTTCCTTAGTGGAGACCAGAAAGCGAGTTTGTTCAAGAGGGCGAAGGCAGGTTGGAGAAGAATATCCGGGGAAACGGGCGAGCATGCAGCCGCGTGAATGGCGATGCGTTTCCAGCCCAAGGCATCCCCAATTCTAGCCAATGTCGAATGGGGCCTGAGTTCCGGATGCTTGCGAAGGAGAGAGATTTCTTCCGCGCCCCAACTGCGGACTTGAATCCGCAGGAATTCGCGGGCTGTCTTGGAATAGAGATGGTGGCTGATTGCGCCGGGTTGGTAGGCGAATTTGAGACCCATCTTCGCGAAACGTACTCCCAATTCGGTGTTTTGTCGCCACCTGAAGTTCTCATCATATCCACCCGACGCGAGAAACGCCGCGCGAGAAACAGAGTAATTTGGATCGATATTGGCGTCCTCCGGCCATTTCCATTTCTGCTCCCACCGGCTGATTTCTTCGGCGACGCACTCCCGGATCCATTCCGTAACGAGCGTTTTGGCACTTTCATCTGCGACGTACACAGGACCGTGCACTACCAACGAGTCCTTTGAAGCATGCGCCTCAAGATGCGTGCGAAGGTTCGAGGGGTGGAGCACAAGGTCGTCATCCATGAAAAGCACGATGCGCCCGCGTGCAATAGCCACGCCCCGGTTGAGGGCGGCAGCGTGGCCTTGATTCGGTTGCTCGATGACGCGAAGCGCGCAAGCTGGGCAGAGACTCCGAAGGTACTCCGTCGTCCCGTCATTCGAGCCATCCACGACAACAACCAATTCATATTCGCTCGGCGGCAAGTCCTGGGCGAAGATCGAGTCGAGCGCCCGGGGCAAGATCTGGCGGCGATTAAATGTCGCCATCACCACCGAAAGTTGAGGAAGTCCGATCGTCGGAGGGCTCTCAAGCGAGTCTGAGGACGGCCGATTCATTGAACCCTCCGGAGCAAGATGTCGAGAGAGTCACACTCAACGAGCGGATGAATCGCCGAATCCACAAGAGTCAATTTCGAATGCCGCGCGAAGAAGGAATTGATTTGTTTTCCGCCACGAAGCAGGTACCGGCTCCACCAAGCTTTTTCGTTGGGGCTTTCGAAGCTGACGCATCCGAGCAGTAGATACCCCCCCGGCGTCATTGCGGCAATAATTTCTTCCCTGATTCTCCGCAGGGGAATTGGGTTTTGTAGGTACTCCAATATGTGAATTGCGACGACAAGGTCGAAGACGCCAGGCAGCGGATCGGTGCGGAGATCGATTGATGCGAATTGAACATTCTCCTCTCGCTGACAGCGTTCCCGGGCGCGGCCCAATGCGACTTCATTGAAGTCCACCGCTAGAAGAGAATCGCAGCGGCTGGCGAGATGTTGGGTAAATATCCCTTCAGCACATCCCAGCTCCAGGACGTGAGTGAAGCGGTTCACTCCGCGGACGCGATCCAGCATCGCCAACTCGCCGCGGTGCCGCACCAGCTGCAAATCGTTGGTTGAGTAGTGCCACGGGTCTACCCGGGCAAGATCCTGTTGCAGTCTGATCTGCGAAGATTCAGAGCTGTCAACCCACATGTCTCTGAAGGTGCGCACTAGGTGCCACATGCTCCGCGCGCCAGGAATATCTGCCGCCATCCGGCGCAAGTGAGATGATCGTCGATGCATTGAAACCGGACCCTGGTCGCTCATTCCTTCAGCTCTTCGGGTTCTGCCTTGTCCCGCATGAAAGCACCGGAGCAGCGTCCTCGTTCAATGCGGAAAAGCGAGCTGGCCCTTACGCCCTTACGCTCAGAGTATAGCCGTGGCAATCTGATGGCGTTCCTCGTTCGCGCTTGCAAGGACTTTCCCTTGGCCTGAGAAATCCCCCTCAGTATACCTGTTCACATTGGCCAGGCAAAAGTCTGTTCTTCTATGTGCCCGTGTCTTTAAATCTCCTGCACTGAATGCCTACTCTGCGCCATTCAATGACTGCGCTAAATTGACTCTGACTCTGGCACAATAAATCAGGGTGCCGGCCGGATATCGACCGATCTGCAACTGGGGGGCCGATTGGGAAGTCCTGTTTTAGGCGAGTGTATGGTCAGTTTTGATCTAAATCCGAAGCACACTGCACTTATCAACGTTGACATGCAGAATCGGTTCGTTGAGGGATACCCGATTTCAGCACCGGATGGCCTTGCTGTTCTGGAGCGCATCAACACAGTCGCTGCAGCTTGCCGCAAAGCGGGCATCCTCGTCGTCCACACGAGCCACGTGTTCAGACCTGATGGAGCAAATCTTGGTCGGCTGGCTGAGTTCGATCCTCCCGTCAAGTCGGGGATTCTCAATAAGGGGTCGGAAGCGGCGGGGCTTCACAAGAAATTGGTCGTTGATGAGCGCGATGTTCTTCTTGATAAACCACGGTTTGGCGCCTTTTACGGCACCGATCTGGAGCTAATTTTGCGCACACGCGAGATCGACACAGTGATCATCTCAGGTATTGCGAGCAATGTGTGTTGCGATACAACGGCGCGCGAAGCTTCTGTTCGCGATTTCCGCGTGCTGTTCCTGAGTGATGGCACTGCCACCCACGGCATCGGAGACCTCTCGGCAAGTGAGTTGCACCATGCCACCTGCGCCACTATAGGCCTGCTCTTTGCCCAGGTTCTTACGGTAGATGAAGTCATCGCAAAGATTGAACGCGGTACGAAGGCTGAGACGGGGTGAGCGTCGGAAAACGGTTGAGAGTTCAAGATTCCGCATGTATTTTCGCTTCATCATCAGATGGGTAGTCCTTGGTAGACTGATTTCCCCGCCTGCCGCGATGTTCTGGCTGCTTCACTGATGCCAAAGCGATCACTGCTCGTGGGTTTCGATATAGGGAATCGTTAGCGAGTTGACCGAATCCGTTTTCATATATCTGCCCTGCCGCTTGCGATTCCGGCACTCTCGTCACATCCGATGAAAGATTAACCTGCAATTTCTAGTTTCGCATCCCGGTTTGGGACAGTCTGCACCGAACCGCATTGTGGTTGCGCCTTGCTTGCAATTCGTCAGTCTGAACTCAAATAGAATCTGCGAGGAACGGTTGGGTATAGAATGACCCGAAGCTGAAATGCCAAAACTGAATTTACGATCGAAATGGGGGTCATATGCAACGCAAGCGTGTTCTCGTATGCGGCGCGGGAGGATTCATTGGCGGGCATCTTGCAAAACGGCTCAAAAAAGAAGGCTACTGGGTACGCGGCGCGGACATCAAGGAATACGAATATGCAGAATCAGCAGCAGATGAGTTTCTTCTCGGCGACCTGACCGATACGGCCACGGCGAAAACGGCTCTGAACGGAGTTGGCGAGGTGTATCAGCTTGCCGCCGACATGGGCGGAGCAGGTTATCTCTTTACGGGGGAGAATGACGCTGCTGTCATGCACAATTCCGCGATGATCAATCTGAATATCCTGGAACAGGGTTGCCGCGCGGGAGTAGAGCGTTTCTTCTTTTCCTCATCCGCGTGCGTTTATCCGGAATACAATCAGCTTGACCCGGACAATCCAAATTGCTCAGAAGAGTCGGTTTATCCGGCAGACCCAGATAGCGATTACGGCTGGGAGAAAATTTTCGGTGAGCGGCTCTATTTCGCCTATATGAGGAACTTCAATGTCGCTGTGCGTGTGGCTCGTTTTCACAATGTCTTCGGTCCTGAAGGCACTTGGCGAGGTGGGAAGGAAAAGGCGCCTGCCGCAATCTGCCGCAAAGTCGCCGAGGCTCCCGATGGAGGCGAAATCGAGATTTGGGGCGACGGCAAGCAAACCCGGTCGTTTCTCATTGTGGAGGAATGCCTTGAAGGAATGCGCAGGCTGATGGACTCCGAATGGCCTGGGCCCGTCAACATTGGTTCAGAAGAGATGGTAACAATCAACCGCCTGGCAGAGATCATCATCGATATATCCGGAAAGAAGTTGGGTATTAAACATATCTCCGGGCCGTTGGGTGTTCGAGGTCGCTGCTCAGATAATAGGCTGATTCGCGAAAAACTGGGCTGGGTTCCGACGCGCCTGCTTCGCGACGGACTTGAAACGACCTACGAATGGATTTCGAAGCAAGTAGAAAAGGCGAACGCGCCAGATAGACATTATGAGCGTGCAAACATCCTCACGCACGGACACAAATGACGGACAAGATCGCAACTCCCGAATTGGAGATTCTGCTGCCTGTTCACAACGAGGCGGACAGCATTGAGGTCACGATCCGCGAGTGGTATTCCGAACTCCCGCAGGATATCCGATTCTGCTTTATCATCTGCGAGGACGGAAGCAGAGACGGCACCAAGGCGATTTTGCGGGGGCTGTCGGCGGAAATCCCGATGCGGCTCAACATGAGCGATGAACGTAAAGGGTACTCCCAGGCCGTTCGGGAAGGAATGATGATGCTTGAGGCCGAATGGCTTCTGTGCATCGATGCGGATGGCCAATGTGATCCGAAAGACTTTGAGAGATTTTGGAAAGCCCGCAACGCAGCGGATGTCGTACTGGGCTGGCGAGTTGACAGACAGGACACGCTGGCTCGCAAATCCATGTCGCGATTGTTCTACCTGATCTATCAGGCAGTTTTCAGCGTACCAGTGCATGATCCAAGCTGTCCTTATGTTCTCTTCAGCAAGCGGGTGGCGTATAACCTGGCCAGCGAATTGCGCGAGATGAAGCAAGGGTTCTGGTGGGAATTCGTGGCTCGCGTGCACAGGCGCGGATATTCCATTGAGGAGATTCCAGTACGGCATCGCCGTCGCGCAGCTGGCAGGACACAGGTCTATCTCGTCAAGAAGATGCCGGGAATTTTCTTTCGTCACCTGGTAGCAATCTCCAAAATTTGGTTGCAAACAAGAAACCGCACAACCGAATAGGGGTGAAATGGGCTTCCGGTCTCACGTTGTTCCGCAGCTCAATCAAGAACATGCGCAAGCGTCGGCGGCAGGGATCGGTTCGGTTTGGCCGTCTGCGTCCCGAGCCCTGTTCCGGTTCGGGTTGGGGACAGCTGCGCAGATAACCCGCTATGAGGCGGCCAGCGTGTCTGTCGTTGCACTGGGATATGCGCTGTTAGAGTTCGCTAGGGCTGTAAGGCCGCTCTGGTTCGACGAGATATTTACCTTCCAGATCGCGTGTTTGCCTGATCTCGGTAGTATTCTCCGCGCAATTCCCGCCGATGGTAACCCGCCCCTCTATTATCTGCTGACAAGACTGTCGTTTCGTTTGCTGGGCCAAACAGCCTTCGCGGCCCGGTTTCCTTCTGTACTGGCGTTTACAGCGGCTCTGCTCGCCACTTACTATTTCGTCCGCCGGCGCTGTGGCCCGGTTTTTGGAATGTTCGCCATGTTGGCGCTGAGCTGCACTTATATGAGTACGAACTATGGGTCTGAGGCGAGGCCATACGCCTTGCTCGCGGGCTTTACCGGCCTAGCGATGTTGAGTTGGCAGGCCGCTACGGAAGCGAAGCAGAATCGGTTGTTACCGTTGATTGGAATGGCGCTGGGGATTGCTGGCGCCATCGCCAGCCATCACTACGGCGTGATACATGTGGGCGTACCTCTAATGTTTGGCGAAGCCGTTCGGTTGCTCAAACGCAGACGCCTTGATGTTCCCCTTTATGTCGCTGGTGCAGCAGGTCTCTTGACACTCTCGGTGACACTGCCCCTGGCTGTCGCCACGCGTCGCCTATTGCTCACATATGTGAAGAGATCTGCTTCCTTTTGGGCTAAACCCACCCTGGCGGATCTTTTCTCCTATCCGTCGTTCACATGCGTTTGGATTCTCCTGGTCTTTCTCGCATTTCTGTATCTGACGCACGCTGCTTCCTATCTAGGGGACGAGCCACGTCAATCAACCGATGAGCAAGCAGGGCCGCCTGCACACGAGATTGCGGCTGCACTGGGCCTGGCACTATTGGTCCCTATCATGGTCGGAGTCACCTGGCTTACAACCGGCTATTACATGGACCGTTACGCGATCGGCACCGCTATTGGGATCGCCATGCTGATTGGATTTGCGTCCTCGTCGCTGGGACGAAATAGGCGCCACGCCATGGCTGTCGCAGCCCTTTGCACAATCCTGTTGGCAGGGCGGCTCGCTGGGGCCGGCGCAAGGCAAGCGATTACATTGCGGATGGCGAAGGGGCCATCCGTGAGCCTGGCGGACGATACATTCCTTGGTACTGTGCCAGGCAGCGAGCTGATCGTCATGGCCAGCGCAATGACATTTGGTGAAGATTGGTTTTACGCTCCTTCAAGCCTTCGTGAGCGGCTCCATTATCTCGCCGATCTGTCATACGCCGTTCGCCAGAGCGACTTTCTTTCGGAGCTTTCGCTGACAGCTGACCAGGCCTATGTCTTTCCCAAAGTCGACGATTACCGGAACTTCGTATCGACTCACAAACGATTCTACGTTTACAAGGCCGGCATCCTGGAGCAGGAATGGATTATAGACCGGCTTTTGTCGGAAGGATGGACGCTGAAAGTCGTCAGCATCAGCGGGGATACCACGCTGTACCTCGCCCAGGGCCCCGGCAGCTAGATCGTCGCACAGACTTACTGGCTGGATCATGATCGAGCGCCCGGTTAGCGAGCTATAACGCGGCGGACGCCGCTGGTGCAGCTCGGACTCGATCGATTATATTCAAACGTGCGAATCCTTGAGTTCCTCGACCAAGATCGGAGACAATTGTTTGACCCGTTTGTTGCGCTACTTCGGCTGCGTTTTGCTCGGTGCGATCCTTGGGGCTGCCGGAGCTTTTCTTTTCCACTGGCTCAGAGTCAGAGGAACCAAAGTCGTTGTCCCTTTCCGGCAACCCAGCGCCGTGGTCCTTTCCACCTCGCCCCAGGAGATGCGCCTCTGGCCGGGCAAGGTCCCGGGCTCGGAAAACTGGACGCAGCAAGAAACGGATTCGAATGTCGACGGGGAGCACAGGGTCTACAACGTCGTCGATCCCACGCTGACGGCCTACTTCCCGCCCGCCGGCAGCGCCAATGGAACCTCGATCATCGTCTGTCCCGGCGGCGGCGATCGTTCGCTCTCGATCGACTCCGAGGGCGTGAATGTCGCGCGTTTCCTCAACTCGCTCGGCATCGCCGCGTTTCTTCTCCGCTACCGGCTCGCCAAAACCGATACCGGCTTCTTCCCTGCGGCGCACAATATCCAAATACCCGGCGGCGACCAGCCAGTGATCGATAAGATGACGCCTCTGATCACCGCCGACGGCCAACAGGCCGTGCGCATCATACGCTCCCATGCGACCCAGTGGGGTCTCGATCCCCATCGTATCGGTGTTATCGGCTTCTCCTCCGGTGGCTATCTTGCCCTCAGCCTCGCTGCTCACGACGACGCCGACAGCCTGCCCGACTTTGCCGCGCCCATCTACGCCGTCCCCCCCGCCGTTTTGAACGCAAAGCCCGATCCAATCCCCATGTTCCTTGCCTGCGCCGACGACGATGCGGAAGCCGATTGTATCCGAGCATACAACTTATGGCACAGCGCCGGCGTTCCCGTGGAACTTCATGTCTTTGTAAAGGGCGGCCACGGCTTCGGCATGCACAAGCAGAACCTTCCCTCCGACGCTTGGCCAGAGCTTTTCGAACACTGGCTCCAAGCGCAAGGCTATCTGCATCCACCCGCCGCGAAGTAGACGACCACGGCAGGGCATTTGAAATCGATCTACATGCGGGCGACAACGAAGTAGAGACGCTGGCCAAACGAAATCGAAAGAGCCACGCCCAATGAGCAACATTGATCGCATAGATAAACTGGTTCATCGAACGCAATGAACCATCCCTATTCGGACGAAGGAGCACAATTGCGAGCCATAAGAGCGTATTTACCGGCACTTCTTTGCGCCGTGACAGTGGTCCTCGGCTACCTGATCGTTCAGCCTTACGCTGAAATAGGCATTGACGACGACTGGTGCTATATAAAGTCGGCCCAGGTGCTCGCCCAAACTGGTCACCTGGCCTACCACTGCGCGGAGAACCCAATGCTTGGTTGGCAGGCATATTTCGGAGCCTTCTTCATCCACCTGTTTGGATTCTCGTTCACAGTGGTTCGCATTTCTACAGTGTTCGAGTCGGCGGCGACAGCATTTTTAATGGAGCGAATGCTTGAAGGGTTTGGCTTGAACGCCTGGAATGCGACCCTCGCAACGGTATCTTTTGCTGTTTCACCGCTGTTCCTGCCCCTGAGCTTTACCTTCATGACCGATGTGCCCGGCGTCTTTTCGATTGTAGTTTGCCTTTATCTATGCCTGCGTGCATTGGGAGCAAAGACTGAGGGCTCTGCGATGGCCTGGATCGGTCTCGCGACTCTGTCGAGCGTGGTGGGGGGGACAGCTCGGCAGTTTGCGTGGCTCGGAGCGTTGGTCATGATCCCCTCGACCCTTTGGCTATTGCGGCACAGCCGGCGAGTCCTTGTACTCGGTTTCCTGTCATGGGCAATCAGTGTCTGTGTCGTCATCGAACTAATGCATTGGTTTGCCCGTCAACCATATGCGCTTTCGGAATCTCCGATACCCAGCGGCATTGATATGGAAGCGATAAAGGCTCTGGCGGAATGCGGTATATATTTCCCTGCACTACTGAGCGTGCTGACACTCCCAGTATTAGTGGCCTTTGTCGGGCGTCTCCGTGGCTGGAATCGGAGAATCGCTCCAGTATTTGCGGCAGCCTGCGCCTTTATGCTCCCTTTGATTGCCCTTATCCTTTCCGGGAGGATGCGCATTGCGCTTAGTTCTGCCACGGACTTCATGACCAATGACACCTTTGAGAAGCTGGATGGATTTCTGTCGCGAGGCACTCACATCGGAATTGCTCACAATGGCCTTCGATATTTGGTCGCAGGAGTGGTCGCTTGCGGCTTGCTCGGCGTTGTGATCCAGTTGATGGCGGGAAAGCGCACACATCAAGATGTTTCGCGGGAAGACAATCGCATATCGTGGCAGACAATCGCGGTCCTGCTGGGTCCTTTCAGCGCTGTGTATATCGGCCTTTTGGCCGCGGCAACTTTACAGCACGGGATCTCCGATCGATACCTCTTGCCGCTGCTGCCCATCCTTCTCCTTGTAATGGCCCGTTATTACCAGGACGCGATACAGACTAATCTGCCGTTGATTTGCGTTCTCTTCATAGGGTTCGTCGGCGGATTTAGCGTTGTAGCTACGCACGACAAGTTTGCTTTGTCTCGCGGCTATGTGCAGGCGGTCAATGAGATTCGATCAAAGGGCGTACCAACGACTGCAGTTCTTGGGCCATTTGAATCCCAGGCATGGGCCCAAGTTGAAAAAGCTGGATATCTCAATGATCCCAGAATCCGGGTTCCCCAGGGAGCCTATAAACCGCAGCCGCGACGTGCTCCCCCAGCCGATTGCCCTGAGTACCCAAGCCTAGATCTTACCCCAGACCTCAATCCACAATACGTCATCACCCTCAATCCAAGGGACTGCGGCGGACAAGTTGCGTTCCCGCCAGTGATGTACCGAACCTGGATCGCCCCGCATACAAATTGGATCTATTTTGTGAGTCTCCCTGCTCCCCCTCACCATTGATGCGCGTGGCCGTGAGATGGATCGAGCTGATCGCGGAATCAAAGCCCGGAGGAACTTTGGCCCAGCCGAAGTTTCTGCGTTGATTAAGCATTGGAAGCCATGCTTTGGCAGGTCTCTGTTGTTAAGCGCCGGGTCGCATTTCCTGATTCAGAAGACGATCATAGAGTTCTGTGGTGCGGCGCGCCATCAATTCCGCGGAGAAATGCTCGTGAACCCTCTTCCACCCTTCGCGCCCCATGAGGGCCAGCTTTCGCCGATCGTTTGCCAGATTCGCCAGGCAGGCAATCAATGCGTCGGTATCGCCGGCGGGAACGAGCATTCCTGTGACCCCGTCGACAACCAATTCGCCAAGGCCCCCGACGCGGCTTGCTACAACGGGTCGAGCCGCAGCCATGGCCTCAAGCACAGACATCCCCATGCCTTCTTCCAGTGATGGAGCCACCAAAACGTCCCAAGTCTTTAAAAGGCTGGGAATATCAGTTTGCCAGCCTAGGAAGCGAACCCGTTGAGTTACCTTAAGGCTCTTTGCCAGCTCGCGTAGTCCGGGTTCCGATGGACCAGAGCCCGCGATTTCCACGCGCACCTCGATTTCACGCTCTGCGAGGCCGGCTGCAGCCTTGATGACAGCCCCCACATTTTTAAGTGGAATCAAACGCCCAAGAACGCCGAGCGTCAGTGGACCGTCGCATTCCGGCGGCGGAGGCAGGCAGGAGCAAGCTTCGATGCCCCCGTAGATGATTTCCGGACGCGCTTCTGGAACGCAATCGCCCACAGCTTGCGAGCAGGCAACTACCGCATCAGCCGCACGAAAACTCAAACGTGAAATCGAGTCTCCATCGGGTTCAAGTATTCGACTGTGCAGATGCTGTACGACAGCGCGCGCGCCCGCCATGCGGCATAAAACTCGTACGAACACTCCCCCGTGGTGGACGTGAACGATTTCTGTTGGGTGTCGTCGCATCCACTGCCAAACACGCCAAGCACCAGCGGGATCGCTGCGGCTGGCGTTCCACGAAATTGCAGATGCTCGAATGCCAGCATCCCGTAGGGTCTCGATTAATGGCCCATCCCCTAGGAAGAGCACGGACAACTTGTATCCGAAACGATCAGAATGTTTCGCCAGGGAAGTGGCGAGCCGGACGATCCCGGTGCACTCCAGCTTGGCGTTCTTAATGATATGGAGGCAAGCTGGCATCGGTATCTAATGATAAACGCGAACCTGAGATGTGGATTTCGCGGCAGCGAACTTCTGCGGAGATACTAGGTCTTTGACAACCTGAATTTGTTCCTTCTGTAGCCGAACTTCTGGCGGGCCTTTTTGCGCGTGAACTTCCAGTTGATGTCGACACGGTCACGATTCATTTTCCGGTTCCATGCTTGCGCTTCG